>VYLT01000358.1_pt1 | contig 10732 bp, 7 predicted proteins | sample 5114261 | NCBI WGS metagenome assembly VYLT01 (sample SAMN12291815, study PRJNA351875) | freshwater metagenome | isolation source: freshwater lake | place: USA: Michigan, Little Long Lake | collected 2011-07-12 | reverse complement strand
GACCCCCTCTAACCTGTTTGTGAATCTGTCCACAAAGCAGGTCGGCATTCTGGGAACCCGTAAGGTCGTGGTGTTCGACGAGATTGCCCACACCAATTTTGGCGACGAGAACGAAACCATCTCAACACTCAAAGACTACATGGAGAGCGGACATTTTAGTCGAGGATCACTGGGGTTTTCGTCGGATGCAGGGCTTGTCTTCACAGGCAATCTCGATGTCGAAGATAATCGCCCCCACTCGAAGTACATCCACTTGCTCGAACCCCTTCCCAAAGAGATTATCGACACCGCATTCCACGACCGTATGCACGGATATTTGCCCGGTTGGGAGATGCCAAAAATCTCACCGAGTTCGCTGGCAACAGGGGTTGGCTTTGTCATCGATTACTTTGGCGAAGTGCTGACCCGATTGCGGGAGGATACCTTTGCTGATGCCATTCGCTCGGTTCCATTACACCCCGGCGTAACCCGACGCGATCAGGTCGCAATTGAACGGGTCGGCTCAGGCTTGCTAAAGATTCTCTATCCCGATGGAGTTTGGACAAACGATGATCTTTTGGAGGTTGTCACGTTTGCTGCGGAACAACGTCAAAGGGTACATAATCAACTTGCAATCCTAGCCCCCGGTGAATTTAAGCCGAAGATGATTGCTCCAAGTCACATATCTGAGTATGTCGCCCTCGACTTGCAACCACGAGAATTCGCAACCACTTCGGGAGAAGATCGTCTGAATACCGAACCCGTTATCGGTGCCGTAACGGGTTTGGGCATTGTGACCGAGAACGGTAAAGAGATCGGCGGCGATACGATACTTATTCAGGTTTCGTGCTTGAATGGATCGGCAGGGGTGAGCGTAACGGGTTCGCGTGACGGGGTGTTGGTGGACTCCGTCAAGGCGGTTTACAATTACATTCGTGCGAACTTCCGCGAATTAGGGATCGCAGAACAACGTCTGAAATCCCAAGAGGTCGCAGTTCACCTTGTACGAATTGCCGAACCCAAGTTTGGACCTTCGGCAGGTTTGGCCTTTTTAGTCGGAATGGTCTCGGCGCTTGCTGGTAAACCGATCAAGCCGGGTTTTGCGTTTTCCGGGGAGGTTGCGTTGCATGGTCAGGTCGGACCCGTTGGCGGACTGGTCCACAAGATCACCGCAGCAGTCCGGGCAGGCCGAAAAACCGTTCTCATCCCTGCCGGAAACGCTTCGATTATTGAGCAACTCCCCGAAACAATTCGCCAAAGCATCGAAATCGTCCCCGTCGCACAGGTCCGCGATGCCATTGCTCTGGCACTTGTCAATTAGTGTGAGATAACATTTAGATCGGGGTGGGGCATTTCTAGACCTTCATTTTATTCATTAAAATCTCAGAGTCTCAAGTATAGGCAGGAATTATCACATTAGCGATTCTGGCACGTTGCTTGCTTAAGTTGGACAAGTTCTATTGATTCGCCAAAAACGAGACCAACCGTGTTGAAACGATTTCCGCCTCGAAAAAATCGAGGTGCCTTTACCCTGATTGAATTACTCGTTGTGATTGCAATTATCGCCATTCTCATTGGTTTATTGCTCCCTGCCGTGCAACGGGTCCGCGAAGCTGCTAACCGAATGGCTTGTCAAAATAACCTCAAGCAAATTGGTATTGCATTGCATAGCCATCACGATAATAACGGCTTTTTGCCGGGTTTGGCGCTCTGTGGCTCTGGCCCGGAAGACTACAACCCCGGTATGCAGAATATCTGGTATCAGTTCCGTCATACTCCCCCTTCGGTGTATCTGCTTCCTTACGTTGAACAACAAGCAATCTGGGATCAATGGAATATCAACGTCGGTGGGAATAATAACACCGTACCCGGTGTCGCAGGGGGTACGACTAACTTAAACCTTGCCAATAAACCCTTGAAAGTATTCCTATGCCCTTCCATGCAAATCCCCGTTAACCCCGTGTATGCGTGCTACTCCAGTTACGGTTGGTCGCGTGGGAATTACGATATTCACGTTCCACGCCAATCCACAGATATCGGGGGCGATATTGCGGGCGGAACCTACGGTTGGACCAATAGCGATGGGGTCTTTGCAACCGCATGGGACGGCGGGCTTTCACCAGCCTCAGCAACAGAAATGATTGCACGCCACGCGGCCGACCCGACATGGTGGGCCGATCATAGTATGGCAAAATTTAGCTTTAATAGCATTGCAGATGGTTTATCGAACACCTTCGCTGTTGGTGAATCGCATCACAACCTCAAAGGTTACACCACAACGACAGTAAACGGGGTCTCAATTGGAACAACTGCGGTAAGTTCGAGTGGCCCTACGGCGTGGGGGGCAGACGGTGGCGATTACTACTGCGAAGGGACAACCAATGTCCCCATGAACACGACCGTTGGCCCCTATTATTCCCGTGCGTTGACAACGGCAAAGGATCATGTAGGGCTACGGAATGTGGCTTTCAATAGCCCGATTTTTTCGTTCCGAAGTTCGCATACAGGCGGTTGTAACTTCCTTTTCTGCGACGGGAATGTGCGGTTTGTTCGTCAGAGCATTTCAATGCCCGTTTATAAAGCTCTCGGCAGTAAAGCCGGTGGCGAAGTGATTGGCAACTATTGATATCAAGGACAAAAATGATTCGTAACGGAACCTTAATGTTATTATTTTTGAGTTTGATGCTCGGTTGTCGTGGTGAAAAAATATCGACCCCGAAAGCAAACCCTGTTTCCGGAAGTGTTGTTTCCAAAGGTAAAGGTGTCGCAGGCATTCGTGTGACCCTTCACCCACAATTCAACATGACACCCGTCAAGCTCACACCAACGGGTGAGACCAACGCCGAAGGGAAATTCGTTCTCACAACGGGTGCAACCGATAATGGCGCTCCCCCCGGTAGTTATATTGTCACCCTCACCAAACCCATTGTTGTGAGTGACGTGAAAAATAGCGGAATCGAAACCGAAGTTGATGCCCTACAGGGTAAGTATTCCGACCCGGAGAAAAGTACTAAGACGGTCACCATCAAGAAGGGTGAAGCTATCCTTGCCCCCATCGAGATAGATTAACCTGCAATGTTATTCGCACGCATAATCTTCGCTGTTTTGCCACTTGTTTTCCTGAGTGGGTGTCCTGCACCTTCTGGAATAAAAGCATCGGGGCAGCTTCCGGTCTATCCAGTTGTTGGGCAAGTGACCCTCGACGGGGTTCCTATTCGGAATGCCCGCATCGCCTTCCATCCGCTCGACCCGAATCGTGTACCGGTGCGTCCCGTTGCAATCAGCCGAGGGGACGGCACTTATACCTTGAGCACTTACGGTACAAGCGACGGGGCACCCCTGCAAGAATACACAATCACCGTTGTGATACCCAACGAAAATTTAGTTATTGATGATTGTGCCTGTGACGGGTTTGACCCCATTCACGATATCCTCGGCGGAGTTTACATGGACCCGACAAAATCATCCTTACGCGGTGTTGTCCGTTCTCAATGCGAAAATAACATTCCCATTCGACTGATAACCCCCAACGCAAGACCTTAATGTTAAATTTTAGCCCACCCTGAATAAGAATGTTTCAATCGTTGCAGTGAAACGTTTGTTACACCTCTATTCAGCACACTGAGACGTATTTGGCACAAGATTTGCCAAACACTTCCTGTTGGTCGATACCACACAGAAACGACTTTTATTGGAGATGAGATGTATTTGATAAAACAAAAACTTGCCAGCGTTGCGCTGATCTTTGGTTTCCTGTCTCTATCGCTTGTTAGCGTCGCACAGGACTCACCAAAGGACAAGGGAAAGGAACCCGGCAAAGAAACACCCAAAGAAACCCCTAAAGGAAAAGGTGGACCGAAATCTTGGGATGAAGTCACCGACGCTGCTGTTGGTTACCTTAAAACAACGCAAGCTGAAGACGGGACTTGGAGCAAGACGGCTCACGCAGGTGTAACCGCCGTTGTCACAACGGGTCTTTTGAAATCGGGCAAGGTCAAAGCCGATGAGCCCATCGTTGCCAACGCCTTGAAGTTCCTTGAAGGCTACATTGATGACAAAGAAGGGCATCTCGCAGCCGATGAAAAAATTCGTCACAAGTATTACATGACCAGTGTGACACTCCAAGCCTTCCAAGCCTCCGGTCTCAAGAAATACGATACACCGATTTCAAAAGCGGTGACCTACTTCAAGAAAGGACAGGTCGGAGCGGACGACGGCAAGAAAGACGACGATGCAAACTACGGCGGATTTGGCTACGGTCCCAGCACCCGTGGCGATTTGTCGAACACGCATTTCGTACTGGACTCACTTGTTGCAGCCAAAGTGGACCGCTCGGACGAAGTCTTCAAGAAAGCTCTGGTTTATGTAAGCCGTTCCCAAAACCTCAAGAGCGAACACAATACTCTTCCGTGGGCAGGGAAAATCAACGATGGGAGCTTCGTCTATGTGGCAGGCACGGCGCCTGGCGGAAAATCTCCCGAAGATACCGCTCGACCCGGTTACGGGAGTATGACCTACGCGGGTTTGAAATCTCTTGTACTCTGCGGGGTCAGCAAAGAAGATGCTCGCTACAAAAAAGCAATCGAATGGGTTGGCAAGAATTATAGTGTCGATATTAACCCCGGTCGGGGCGAAGGGGCGGGCGGACAAGGTTACTACTACTATCTCGTTTCGATGGCACGATGTTTCGATACCCTCGGGATCGATGAGTTTACCGATGCGAATGGAAAATCGCACGACTGGCGTGCCGAAATCACGAAGGCACTTGCACTTCGTCAGAAGAAAGACGGCAGTTGGGGGAACGATTTTGCTTTGTGGATGGAAAGCGACCCGACCCTCAATACCGCATACGCTCTTATTGCCTTGAGTTACACGAAGCCTAAAACAAAATAATCCTCTTACGTTGAGAATTCTTATGAATCGTCTGTTGATACTCGGTGTGCTTTCTGGTTTGGTACTCGCAACGGGTAGCCAATCGGCTGAACCGGAGAAACCCAAAGCCACGACGTTTGAAGGAAAGGTCTACCCCACTTCGGTTGCGTTGAAAAAGCTCGGCATTTTTGCAGATAACGACTCGGACGGACTTGCCCTTGTTACCGACGATGGCACGTTGTACACCCTCGTCAAAGATGACGAAAGCCGCATACTGTTTCTCGATGCCGAACTTCGCAAACGTACCTTCCGCCTCACTGCGGTCAAGGTTGCCGGTTCGCAAATGCTTCAAGTAAAAAAGGTGCAAACCATCAAAGAGGGGATCGTTTACAACGTCGATTACTGGTGCGAGCATTGCCAACTCGCTGCCCCCGAACCCGGTCGCTGTGTCTGCTGCGGAGCCATCGTCGCCCTACGCGAACTCCCCGTCGATCCCAAAAAAGCTGGGAAGTAAAGTTGTTAATGCCCGCAACTGTCATCGTTCGGTTGTGTGGGGTTGGGATTTCGCGGAATTCTCGGGTTAGGAGTGCGTAGAATTCCCGATGCTTGCTCTGTTCGGAGTTGTGCTTGATAGTTTTCCCAAGCGGTATCGAATTCTTCTCGGCTCTCGTATTCCTCGTCGAATATTAGCCCGCCAACAAAGCCAAAAATGTTGTTGTATCGTTCGATCCGTAATAAGCATGGTGCAAGCGATTCGCGTTGACACACTCTCCAGTTTCCTTGTAAATAACCCTCGAAGAAAGCAATGAAATATCGCATATCTTCTCGACCAAACTCCTCCTCGTAAGGGTCATGGTAGGAACGGGTCTTCAATCGTGGATCGTCCTTGTCAACGATTTTGCGGAAACAATAATTGATTGAACCTGTGCAATGGAGATCGAGTAGGTAGAGCGATTCGGTATCTCCTTTTCTGACTTCGATCCGAAACGGAAACGAAAAGGCTTGTTTGTAGTCGTCCAACTGACGGCTACTCTCGCCAAAGAGATTCCGAAGTGCGAGAAATTGTTCCGGTTGAGTCAGTCTTTCAGGGTCTTCACGGAACGGAAAATGGGGGTATAGCCAGAACAAGCTCTCTTCCTTAATCGCAATCGATTGGTGTAAGTAGAGATAGTTTGTTTCGTCAGGAATGCGATTGACTTGGAAAAAGATGCCTTCGTGGTCAAAGGTCAACGCATTTCGCCGACGTTCGAGTTTTTCAAATTCGCTTCGGAATCGTGCCAATTCGGAGTTTGAGAGTTTTCCGGCAGCAAGCAACATCTCTTCAACACCTTCCATATTTGCTCCTGAGTTAAGAGAAAAAAGGTGATATGTAAGATTATCCGAATAAATCTTCCGACGCAATCTTCGTTTTGGGTGCTGAGAAAATTGTTTTGATCTTTAGAAAAGCCGAGGGGACTTGCCTGAGCAAGTCCCCTCGCGTTGATTTACTTCGACTCCTCGGTGGATGGAACTCTAACGGATCGGCCCCCGTCACACTGCCAGTGAGGGGGACGAAAACTACGTTAGTGGAGTTGTTCCAGACTCGTCCCCCTCACTGGCAGTGTGACGGGGAATAGCCGATCTGAAACAGAGTTCCTCCTGATGAATGTAAGACAAATCTCTCGAACGACGCAACATCGTTCTGCTGAATATCAGCGAGCTAAATCAACTTTGTATTGATACGAAATTCTTCTGATTGGGAAACCATTCTAAAACCGGAGACGGTTTTGTTTTTTGGAAAGATCGTAAATTATTGGGACTCCGGCCACTAACATGGGCCGGCTCGCTGAGCCTTCTGGTTTCGTTATTCTTTGGGGTAAACCCGTAAAGGCCACGAGCCCCTCACGTTAGTGAGGGGAGAACTACCACCACAAACCGTTACGACACTCTTCTTCATAGATTTTCAGCTTGGGGGCGTGTCATTTTTGTGCGATCCGCTATTCTTTTCCCTATCCCACCGTGATCCCTTTTGGTTGGAGTCTCTCCATGCGGTTTCTCAAGATCGCTCGGCTTTTAGTTTTGCCGTGCGTGTTAGTCTGTTCTGTATTTTTAATGTCTTCCAACGAAGCGGTTTCCCAGAAAGGGAAAGCCAAAGGCGTTGAGGAGATTCTGAAGCCCGGTCCGCGACCGAAACGGGCCGAGCTACCCCCTAGCAAAACCCCGCTTGAGTTTCTCAAAAGCGAGCGAATTGCCCTCGTCGGGAATTCGACTGCCGAGCGGATGAATATCTACGGGCATTTCGAGACCCGTTTACATCAGCGTTTTGCCGAAAAGGAACTCGTCTTCCGGAACTTTGCCCGTCCGGCTGACGAGGTGCAGTTCCGTCAACGTCCGAGCGATTACACCAAGATCGACGATCCGATGTACGCTTTTGCTGCGGATACTTACCTCTGCTTCTTCGGCTACAACGAATCGTTTGCAGGACCAGAAGGGGTAGAGAAATTCAAAGCAGGGTACGAATCTTATCTCGACGAGATGGCAACCAAATACCCACGCGACGACGAGAAGTCGAAACCTCGTTTCGTGCTGATTTCGCCGATGGCGTTTGAACCTCCTCAACCCGCAGCAGGGGCCAAGCCCGATCCGAAGGTTCCCCTTGATGGTCGCTTCCTCCCCGATGGAAAAGAGGTCAATGCCAACCTCAAACTCTATACCGAAGCCGTGAAAGCCGTTGCCGAAAAACGCAAATTGGCCTTTGTCGATATTTACACCTCGACCCTTGCGACTTTCTCGAAAGAAGCAGGAATGCAATACACCGTCAACGGCGCTCATGTGAATGAAGCCGGCGATAGTGTGGTTGCGTCTGCTCTCGAACAAGGTCTCTTTGGCGGGCTTGATCCAAAGGCCTTCGAAACCGCTGAGTTCAAGAAAATCCGGGCTGCCGTGAACGATAAATCGTGGCATCACTTGCAAGATTATCGCATGATTAACGGTTGGTATGTCTACGGCGGGCGTCGCACATTCGATACCGAAACCTTCCCCCGTGAGTATGCCAAAATTCGCAACATGGTTGCGGTCCGAGATCGCTACATTTGGGACATGGTTCAGAATAAGAAAGTCGCAGAGAAACCCGACGATAGCAAGACTGGCGAGTTGTTCACTCCCCCGACCCGTTTCGGCGACCCTCGCCAGAAATACTCCGAAGGTCCAGAACTCAAGTACCTCGATCCGCCCGATTTTATCAAGACCTGCAAAATTCCCGACGGCTTTGAACTCAAGCTCTTTGCCGACGAAAAAGAGTTCCCCGAAATAGCCAAGCCCGTGCAAACAAGTTTCGACGGTAAGGGGCGTTTGTGGGTTTCGACCATGCCCACCTACCCGCAATGGAAACCGGGTGACCCGAAACCACAAGATAAACTTTTGATTTTTGAAGACACCAACGGCGACGGCAAATGCGACAAAGTGAAAACCTTCTACGACGGGTTGCACTGCCCCACAGGATTTGAATTTTTCAACGGCGGGGTTCTGGTTGTCGATCAACCTCGGATTATCTGGTTGAAGGATACCGATGGGGACGATAAAGCCGATGTCGTTGTTCATCTCTCCGATGGTTGGGCAACTGAAGATACTCACCACACGGTCGGTGCTTTCGAGTCGAATAACGGTGGCTATCTCCACATGCTCGAAGGGATTGCCATGAGTACCACCGTCGAAACACCGTGGGGGCCGTTCCGCAACTTCGGTTCGTCAGGAGCTTACGTTGTCGATCCTCTCACATGGAAGATTCGTCACTTCAACACCCCCGGTTACGGTAACCCGTGGTGCTACGTCTTCAACGAGTGGGGACAAGGTATCTGCGGTGATGGAACCGGTGCGAATCAGCATTGGGATACGGCTTTGTCCGGCGCTCAATATAGTGGCCGTAAAGGTCTGAATGCCGTCTTCAATACGGAAGGGATGCGACCCGTTGTTGGTTCGGAATACCTGATCTCGCGTAACTTCCCCGATGATATTCAGGGACAATTTATCTATGCCTGCGTGATTAACATGAACGGGATTCCGCGTTGGAATATCAAAGACGACGGTGCCGGTTATAAAGGTGACCGCGTCAAAAAAGATGGCCAAGCGTTTGACCTTTTGAAATCGACCGATAAACACTTCCGTCCGGTTGACCCGCAAATCGGACCGGATGGAGCCTTGTGGTTTGGTGATTGGGCTAATGCCCTCATCGGCCACATGCAATACTCGCAACGTGACCCGAACCGGGACCACCAACGGGGCCGAATCTATCGTCTTTACTCCAAAGATAAACCCCTTGTGAAGCCGGTTCTTCAAGCTGGTAAGACCCCCGAAGAATTGCTCGAACAATTCCGCGAATATGAATGGCGTACCCGTGTGCGTGTGCGTTCGGAACTCCGTGCGATGCCCCAAGAAAAGGTTCTCCCTGCCGTGAAAGCATGGCTCGCCAAACTCGACCCGAAGGATAAAGAGTACGAACGCCTTCGCTGCGAAGCGTTGTGGGTGCAACAAGGTTTCCACGCTGCCGATACAGGGCTTATCAAAGAGATCCTCAAGACCTCGAAAGACTTCCGGGCACGGGCTGCTGCCATTCGTGTGGCCGTCGATGACCGCGATTACATTCCCGATGCCTTCGAGATTTTGAAGACGAGTGCAACCGATGAACATGCCCGCGTCCGTACAGAAGTGGCTCGCGGGTTGAGCTTCTATGCAACCCCAGAAGCCTCGGAATACGTTCTCAAGACGATGACGAAAATGACCAACGACTATTGGTTGATGTACACCGCCGAAGCTGCCCTCGCTGCCAACCAAAACCAATGGCGTGCCCCGTTCTTTACAGGGACTTTTGCGAAGGATGATCCCGAAGCCAAGAAGCTCCTCAACGGGATTTTGACGGCTGCGAAGGTCGGTGGGGCTGCGATCCCTCACTTGCAAGTTTTGCTGGGTAAAGACCCCACAACGGTCGAACAAAAGAATAAAGCGATGACTGCCCTTGCTGATATGAAAGGTGGCAATGCTAACAATGGCAAACAGGTCTTCCAACGAAATTGCATCGCCTGCCACAAGATCAACGGTGAAGGGCAAGACTACGGCCCCGATATGACCAAAGTTGCAATGAAGCTCAACCGCTACAAGCTGGTGGAATCGATCATCGAACCGAATGCCGAGATCGACGAGAAATACCTTTCGACGCAAATCGTCACCCTTGATGGCAAAACGACCCTCGGACTTCTCGTCAAAGAGGACAAAGACGAAGTGCAAATCTTCGATGGCAAGATCGTCAAGAAGATCAAGGTCGCCGACATCGACACCCGCAAGAAGCTCAAGCAAAGTAGCATGCCCGAAGGTCTCGCAGGAAGCATCGCCCCGTCGGAATTTTTGGACGTGATCGAATACCTTTCAACACTGAAGTAGGTATTAGTGGATAGTGAAAACAAACCCGCGATGGTGGGCGAGCATCGTTGGGTCTCTTGGGGTAAGCGTAAAGGTTTTAGGTCGTCTTCGCCTCTCAACCTTTTTTCGGTTACACCCGATTTTCGATTTTTCGCCACTCTGGCGATTTTTTCGGCAGTCCCCTTTTCTTGTGCTTAATTGTTCTGTATGCTATTTGTTTCGTCCGTGCGTTGTCCCTTGATTGTCGGGGGATGGCACTGTATTGCCAATGCGTTTACAACGATGCTCTCACGTTGTGAACGGGGCTTGTGGGGCAACCCATCCGAGGTAGGGCATAGAGATATGGCTAAACACAACAAAACCAATCGCAGCCTGAAGAAGCGGTTCAAGGTAACCGCCAAAGGCAAACTGAAGCACAGTCGCGGTAAACGTCGCCACTTGTTGGCAGGCCGCACGACCAAGAGCAAGCGTCAAGCTCGCTCGGCGGCCG
>VYLT01000356.1_pt1 | contig 10737 bp, 13 predicted proteins | sample 5114261 | NCBI WGS metagenome assembly VYLT01 (sample SAMN12291815, study PRJNA351875) | freshwater metagenome | isolation source: freshwater lake | place: USA: Michigan, Little Long Lake | collected 2011-07-12 | reverse complement strand
GGATCGCCGCCTACAAAAGCCTTGAGCTGATCCGTGAACTGGGCCGGCGCGGCATTGCCTCGCGCGTGATCCTGACCAAGGCCGGCGCCGAATTCGTCACGCCGCTCTCGGTCGCCGCCCTCTCAGGCGAAAAGGTTTTTACCGAACTCTTCGACCTTACCGACGAGACCGAAATGGGCCATATCGAGCTTTCCCGCTCGGCCGATCTCGTCGTTGTCTGCCCTGCCACCGCAGACCTGATGGCGAAGGCCGCCGCCGGCCTCGCAAACGATCTCGCTTCCACCGCATTGCTCGCCACCGACAAGCCGGTTCTCATGGTGCCCGCTATGAACGTGCGGATGTGGGACCACGCCGCAACTAAGCGCAACGTCGCGCGCTTGCATGCCGATGGTGTGCGTGTGGTCGATCCCGATGTCGGGCCCATGGCGTGCGGCGAGTTCGGCCCTGGCCGCCTCCCGGAAGTAAGCGCTATCGTTCGCGAGATCGAAACTGCGCTAGCCCCGCGGTCCAAACGCCTCGCCGGCGTCCACGCCCTCGTAACCGCCGGCCCGACGCGCGAGCCACTCGATCCGGTGCGCTACATTTCCAACCACTCCTCCGGCAAGCAGGGTTACGGCATCGCCGCCGCCCTCGCCGCCGAAGGCGCCCGCGTCACGCTCGTCTCCGGCCCCGTTGCGCTCAAACCGCCCGATGGCGTGGCCTTCGTGTCGGTCGAGACTGCCCGCGAGATGCTGAAGGCCTGTGAAGATGCTCTGCCCGCGGACGTTTTCGTCTCCGTCGCCGCTGTCGCCGATTGGCGCCCGGTGAAGGCTGCCGACCGCAAGCTCAAGCTGAAAGGGGAGGGTAAGGCCCCGACCATCGAACTCGCCGAGAACCCCGACATCCTACGTACGCTCAGCCACAAGAAGAAGAAGCGCCCGCGGCTCGTCATCGGCTTCGCTGCCGAGACGCATGACGTGGAAGCCCTCGCCATCGACAAGCGTGCCCGCAAGGGCTGCGACTGGATCGTCGCCAACGATGTTTCCGGCGACGTCATGGGCGGCAATGAGAACGAGATCTACCTGATCACCGCCGAGGGCGCCGAACACTGGCCCCGGCTCGCCAAGGACGACGTCTCCCGTCGCCTCGCCGCCCGCGTCGCGGACGCGCTCGCCGGTCCGGATGCAGGTCTGCGCCTCGCGGCGGAATAATCTCCGAAGCCTTGACTCACGGCCAGAGTCTCCGCACCCGGAGGCCATGAGCAACGTCACTGTCCAGGTTCGCCCCCTTTCGCATTTCTCTGGCCTCGATCTGCCGGCTTACGAGACGTCAGGTTCCGCCGGCATGGATGTCCGCGCCGCGGTTCCCGAAGACGCGCCGGTTACCCTCGCCCCCGGTGACCGCGCCATGATCGAGACCGGCCTCTCCGTTGCCATCCCCGAAGGCTACGAGATCCAGGTCCGCCCGCGCTCCGGCCTCGCCGCCAAGCACGGCCTCACCTGCCTCAACACGCCGGGCACGATCGACAGCGACTATCGCGGCGAAATCAAGGTCATCCTGATCAATCTTGGCGCAGAGCCGTTCGTCATCAGGCGCGGCGAGCGCATCGCCCAGCTCGTCCTCGCCCCGGTCACACGTCTCGCCTGGAGCGAAGTGGAAGAACTCGGCGCCACGACGCGCGGCGCCGGCGGCTTCGGCTCGACAGGGCGCTAGCCGCGCAGCTGGCAGTACCAGTCCAGCGCCGCCTTCTCTGTCTCCAGAACGAACGGCGCCTTGCCGTCGATATAGGCATCGCGCGGCGCGTCCGGGTCGCGAGTCAGTTGTGCCTTAAGTTCCGAATAAGCGCGCGCCACATCCGGCATGGCCCGCAGGTAATCCCGGAACGCCAGATGACGAACAAGCTGCGGCGAGCCGCGCGTGAAGACGTGCAGGTGATGTGTGCGCTCGCCGTCCGGGCCCAGCTTGCGGAAATACCGCCGGCCCGAGATGCCGTTGGCGCCCAGCGCCTCATAGCCGAGCGCCACGAGCTTTCCCGCCGCCGCATCCAGCGCCGCCATCACCTCAACTTCGCCCAGCAGGTCAATGACCGGCTTCGCGAGAATGCCGGGAACGGCAGTGCTGCCGATATGATGCAGCGTCATCGTCAGGCCGCCCAAAGCCGCCTTGATCGCCGCTGCCTCGGCCGCGAACGCGCGGGCCCAGGCTGGATCGTGAGGAACTACAGTGACGCGGCTCATGCGCCGCCTCTAGCCGTTCCGCGCCCCGCCGCAAATGGCGCCGATTTTTTCGGGCTTATGTAGCATCGGCACCAACAAACCGCCTTCCCTGAGTCTCCCTGATTTGGGACTCTACGCCAATGACAGATCACATGGTTTCAGGACTGGTCAGGAAGCGCGCGGAGATCGCGGGGCGTATCGTCCAGCTTCAGAAGGACCTGCGCCATATAGACGGCACCCTGATCGTTCTGGGGTATGATAACCCCAAGGAAATCGCTGCCATCAACCTAGCCCGCAGAGAGCCGCTGTTTAGACAGGGTGAACTCATGCGCCTTGTTGGCGAGGCCATGCGGGAAGGGTGCGTCCAGACTAACCAGGTCGTGTTCTTCGTCATGCATCGCAGGGGCTTGGACAAGGAAGACAAGCCTACCGTGTTGCGTGTCAGGACGAGCGTGAAGGACTGTATGCGGCGCTTCAAGAAGCGGGCGAGTAGAGGCGCCGCTGGTGCTAAATAACCGCTTTCGGGCGAGCGTGAAGCGGATGAATCGACGATCCAATTTACAGCCAATCTCCCAAGCCATCCAAAAGTAAGTCTTTGTCGGCTTGCGAAAGTACTGTGGTGTTTTCGACAAACGCCAGAAGATCACGCAACAAAGCAATGGGCACAGACCCCTTTTTCGTCGCCCTCATGCGTTTTAATTCTTGATCTGAGAAATGAACAATTTGGGTGACCGATATTATGCTGTCGCCATTATCAGTTGGCGGAATAAACGGCATTTCCGAGCACGGAAATATGAAGTCGCCGGGATACTGGCGCACTTTCGGGGAGTTTATGAAAAGGAAGTGGCCATTGATGCTTATGCACAAATGATACTTTGGCTTCCCAGCAACAACGCTATACAAATGTACCACATCGCCGGGTTGAAACACCAGCCTAGTGCCTACGGGAAGCCAAAGCTATTTCTTCAAGCAGCTCAGCGTCTTGCCCTTCGATCAGTAGCCGATAGTCCATCGGAAAGGCTTTGCGGCCTGATTCAGGCTTCCACGCAGCTTTATAGGCGGGGTGTTTGTGAGTGTAGTCCCGAGTCTTGTGAAACCCGAACGAGACGACGACATCTTGCGCTTCATGCAGGCATGAAACGTCGCTCTCAGAAAGTTTGCTTAAATCCGCCGAGCGTTTCGCGCTCGCATACTGGTATGCATATCCCTTAAAGTGTCGGCGTTCCCAAAGCGGCCATTTTTCGAAGAATCGATGGCCGTCATATCCGGGTTTGAGCATGTCGTAAGCGAGGCTTGGGACCGGGCCATGCTCCATTGCCGAATAATTGTCATAGGTTATTGGGCGTCCGTATCGGGACAGGTGGAAAGTGTCCGCGATGAACAAACTCTTCACTATGTCATACTGAGTAAAGACCACGTCCAAATGTTGTGCGCGCTCAATCAGAAGCAGAATCGCTTCCAATATCCGCTCCTTATTGGGCGTGAGTCGCGTTAAACCTTGATTCATGGTAATTTATTGTCGGTCCCTTTCGTTTACATAATACGAAATATAGGCTCGACAAAGCAATTTCTAAGCGCGGCGCTGCCAATAGCCCTTAAAAACCCGGCTAACCGGCGCCGCCATCGCATTTCCAACAACCCGCATGGTCAGGTCGCCGTTGCTTTCGCGGCGGTGATCTTCCAGCCATGCGGCATGGGTGGCGTACTGGTGCAAGTATTTCGGGCTGACGAAATGATGCTGGCCGGACACCATGCGGCGCAGGCGAGAGAAGAACGATTCAGCGCCGTTCGTGTGGGTGCCGGCGAGGTTGCTGTAGGATTCCTCGTGATTGATGCGCCCCATGGCGAAGCCGCGCGACAGGTGATCCCAGTGGCGGGCCTCGTCAGCAAAGATGATCGAGCCCGGCAGGACGTTGCGGGCAACCAGATCAACGCCGTCAGCTTCAGTGGGCGTGACGAACGTCAGGGTACGGCCCTTGCGAGCGCGGATCGCGACCACAACGCGGCGGGTGCCCGTCTGGTGACGTGCGCGGCGGCGATCAATGCGGTCTTCGCGCAGGTTGGCCGGGCAAATATGGCCACCGAAGTAGGCGCCATCAATCTCGACTTCGCCAGAGACTTTGCGGCCTTCGTATTCGTCCTGCATGGACTCGCGGATTTTGTGGGCCATGACCCAAGCAGTTTTGTACTGGACGCCAAGCTCGCGGGAAAGCTGGACAGCAGAGCGGCCTTTTGATCCGTTCACGAACAGGCAGATTGCGGCGAGCAGATCGACAAAGGCCATCTTACGGCTGGCGAAGATGGTGCCAGACGTGACGCTGAACTGGTGATGGCAAGCTTTGCACTTGAACTTGCGGCGCGTGGTGATGGCGTAAGCCTCGCAGCAGCCACAGGCAGGGCACACAGCCTCGCCGTCCGTCTCCGGCCAGCGCAGCTTGCAGAAGGTGGCAGACGCCGCATCTTCGCCAGCCTTGTAGATCTGGCGGACGTTGAGTGTCCGGGCAGCGGCTGAGAGGAGGAAGTGCTGGGCCATTTGTCATCACATCCGATGGTGTTATGCATCGTATATGATGGTTGCTATCCGCGTTGTCAATGGTGTATACCATCAAATATGATGATATTTAGGGGCGGATATGGCGACGCGTAAAGACGATCCCGTCAATCAAGAGTTTGAGACTCTGGCGAAAAATTTGCTTAAAGGTGAGCTGAAGAGGCGGGGGATAACCTACGCCCAACTGGCAGAGAAACTGGCAGCAATTGGGGTCCATGAGAACGAGCGCAACCTCAATAACAAGATCGCACGGGGCGGCTTTTCAGCCGCGTTTCTGCTGCAATGTCTGAAGGCGATCGGCTCTTCCACCCTGTCACTGGAAGTCTAGCAGCAATCTTCCTGATGTTGTTGGCTGCTGGCATAGTGAGTCACGCCAATAGGTTTCACTCAGTCGCGACGGTTATGCCGGATGTGAGCATCAGCCAGGAGCCAGCCGAGGGCAGCCGCAAGAGCAGCGAGACTTCCGCCGATTTGCAGGCCCAGCAAAGCATGGCGCTCGCGGCGTGGTCCGCCGTTGGCGTTAGTGCTTTTGGGCTGATTGGCTTGTTCTTCACGGTTCGCTACGCGCTGTTCGCTTGGCGATCCGCCGAGAAGTCTGCGGACGCCGACAACAAAGCTCTGGAGCTCGCTCGCACCCAGCTTGATGAAGCCCGTCAAGCCAACATGGCGCAGCTGAGGGCCTATCTGTCCGTACAAGATCTTCAGGTAAACAACTTTTCCGTGGGCGACAAACCAAGATTCGAATTTCTTATCCGAAACAACGGCAACACTCCCGCCTATGATGTCCAGTACATCGCTCAGGTTTACCTCTCTGACGACCCCAAGGCGTACAAGGTACGGTTTCCCTCCATCGAGTGGCAATCCAAGCTGATTGTGGCTCCGTCTTACGCAAATTCCGGATTTGTCGGCGGCGACACTGTAATGACAAAAGCCGCTTATGAGGCCGTCATGAGCGGGAAGCTCGTACCCGTGCTTGCGGGCTATATCGTCTACCGAGATATTTTCAAAAAACGCCGGTATGTAACGTTTAGAGCAACCTTCGAAAGAACTCATTTCGAAGACGGGCACGGCTTCTTGACGTTGGCAAACAAGCATAACCGCGCAAACTAGCAGCAGCCCCCTAATCACGGGCGCCCCCGTTCGTTGGGACGGGCTGGGGCTTGGTGCGTTTGATACATAAGGCCGGATTTTTTTGCCCCTGCCACTTGTGCCTGACGCAAATGGGGCCACATCGATAATCAATAAGGGAGTATGTCATGGCCGCTGCGTTCTATATTCTGATGGGCGGGTTCATCGTCTGGCTGGTCTTGCGGGCCGAAGGGCGGCGCGAGGCGCGCCTGCGCATGCCGGATGCCCGCGACGAAGCCATCAACCGGCTGAACGCCCGCGTGCGCAGCCTCGAGGAAATCGTCACGGACCGCGACTGGCGCCTGCGCCGCGACATCGACAAGCTCTGACACCGCTTTCAATCAACGCCCCCTTGGGGCATGTTTCCAGAAGACACGAAGGAGCAGATCATGGGTCCGTTCGAAATGGTTGTGCTTATCGTCGCGATCAGCGTCGGGGCAGGGGTCTACCAGACCTACCTGAAAACGCGCGCCAACTCGGCCGCCGATGCCACCACCCAGGCCGATGTCTCGGCCATGCGGGAGGAAGTCAGCCGCCTGAAAGAGCGCGTTCGCGTGCTAGAGGCCATCGTCACTGACAACGACCGCGCCCTCGCCGACGAGATCCGCAAGCTCGCCTAACCGTTTGGTTAAAGCTGCGGCGCGAATTCCGCCGGGCGTTTTTGCGGGATCGATAGATTGATCAGCTAGGGTAACCCTCGGTAGGGAGGCCCTTTCATGGCGACGTTCGGCAAACAAGTGACAGGGGGCGGTGCCGCTCCGGCAAAACCCACCTTCGGCAAGAAAACCGCGCCTTCACCCGTGGGCCGCGCTGCGCCCGCCGCGCGCGACAAGCTCTCACCCGAAGCGCTCGCCTTCCTCCAGTCCGAGCGCAGCCGCGTGCCTGAGCCCGCCGCTTCGAAGTTCGGGGCCGCGCAGAAACATTCCTCCCCCTCGCCGGTTTTTGCCGCGCCTTCCGGGCCTGCCAGCCATCAGGCCGGCAAGCCCGTCTGGGGTCGCCGGATCATTGCGACATTGATCGACGGTGCAGTGTTCGCCGTTCCCCTGGTGCTGATGATCGGTGCAATGGGGCCTCAGCCCAACATGACCGATGCGCAGTTCGCCACCGGCTATATCGGCGTCCTGTTGTTCCTGGTTTTTGGTGCCCTGCTTTACGCCGTCGCCATGGAAAGTTCTTCGCTCCAGGCAACCCTCGGAAAGATGGCTGTAGGTGCCATCGTGACCGACAAGATGGGCGGCAAACCTTCGCTTGGCGCTGTGATCATGCGCAATACACTTGGAAAGCTCGTGTCGGGCATCACGCCGCTCTATCTCAGTTACCTCATGGGCCTTGTTCGTCAGGACCGCCGGTGCCTGCACGACCTCATTGCGGGCACGATGGTTTGTGCCAAGGGCAAGGCGTCGCTTTCCTACGAACAGACGTTCGCCTAGACGAGAACGCCTTCGTCCTTGCGGAACTTCGCGAGGAGGTAATTGGGCGTGTCCTCGATCGTGTCGAGCGCCCCGAATGCAAAAGCCTCCCGGTCCAGCACCAGGTCGCGCGGGCGCAACGGCCTCGAGATTTCCAGCCCCTCCAGCGAGCGTGCGCGCGAGAAGGCCACATAGGCCTGTCCGTGTGCGAACATTCCGCTATCGAAGTCGATAAACACATTGTCCAGCGTCAGGCCTTGCGCCTTGTGGATCGTCACCGCATAGGCAAGCCGCAGCGGCACCTGCTTGAATGTGCCCACCACTTCGCGCTTCACCTTCTTGGTGTCCATCTCGTAGTCGTAGCGATACTTCTCCCAGGCCGCCGTCTCGATTTCGTAGACGCGCCCTCCGATCTTCACAATTACACTCTTCGATCCGAACCCTTCGACATGCGCCAGCGTGCCGTTCACCCAGCGTCCTTCCGGATCATTGCGGATCAGCATCACGCGCGCGCCGATTTTCAGTTCGAGATCAGATTCGGTCGGAAAACTCTTCTCGTCGAACTGGCCCTGCACATCTGCAGGAAATCTTTTCGCTTCGCCCTTCAGTTCTGCCAGACGCGTCTGATTGATGCGGAAGGCGTTGGCGTTGTTCGGTGTCAGCACGACATGCGTCTCCGATGCATCCGAAGCGCTTCGCGTCGAGACGAGCCTCGCCAGCGTCGCCTCGTCAGTCGGTGTCACGCGGCCAGAGCGCAACGCGCCCAGCAGCGCCAGGAACCGCGGGTCTTCTTGCCGGAACACATGTTTCAGGGCCAGCAGAGCAAACTCGCCTTCTTTGAAGGCGGGTGCATTGAAAAAGTAGTTGCCGCCAAACCGTTCCTGCAGGATCGGGCTTTCCTGGTTGGACACCACCGGCGGCAGTTGGTGCAGATCGCCGGACAGGATCATCCGCACGCCGCCGAATGGCCGCTTCGATCCGCGGTTCAGTTTCAGGCTCCTGTCGATGGCGTCCAGCATGTCGGCGCGCACCATCGAGATCTCGTCGATCACCACCGTTTCAACTGCGCGCACCACACGCGCATTCGGTAGGCGGCGTACATCCTGCGCCTCGATCAGGCGCGGTGGCAGCTTGAAGAAAGAATGGATCGTCTGCCCGCCAGCATTCATCGCGGCCACACCCGTCGGCGCCACGATCACCGCCTTGTCGCCCGCCTCGGCGAGGAACTTGCGTAGCAGCGTTGTCTTGCCGGTGCCGGCCCGCCCAGTCAGGAACAGGTTACCCTGCGCGCCGGCCCCGCGCGCGACCCACTCGGCCGGCGCCGCATAGATGGTTTCCGGAGATGGGGGCAGTTTGCGGGACAAGATCAGGGGCTGACCAGGCGCATCTGGCGCGCCTTGCCGGTGCTCCCGGTGCTCGCCACTACTTGCCAGCCGAGCGCTTCATAGGCGCGCCGCGCGCCCATGTTCTCGGTGTCGACATCCAGGCTCAGCGCGCCGGTCGCGCCCTGCCGCGCCACTTCCAGCAGGCCGCGCGCCACGCCGCAGAAGCGCCAGTCGGTGTCAACGAATAGATGGTCGATATAGTCCTGCAGCGGCTGCAGCGTTAGAAAGCCGACGATGCCGGCATCCGGCTCTTCGGCCACCCAGGCGGCCTGAGGGCTCAGCGCCCGGCGCAGGATCATATACTGCCCGCGATTTCGCACGCGCCACGGCATTTCCGCCAGGCAGTCCCGGAAGATCGAGAGGCATGGACCTGCATCCGCTGCGCTGAACGGCCTGATGCTCCAACCGGCTCCGGCATGTTTGTACATGGGCCGCAGAGTAAGGTGGCGCGCGCGCGGCGTCCAGCCGGGAGGCAAGCCAAATCTCAGTCTGGATGGTGCGGGAGCGCAGCGTATGAGGCACGGTGCCTCACATCTGCATCGTCCAGCCTTCAACGCCCATAGCGGCCTGGCGCACAGCTTCCGACAGCGTCGGGTGCGCGTGGCTCGTGCGGGCAATGTCCTCGGAGGCGGCGCCGAACTCCATGGCCAAGACAACTTCCGCGATCATCTCGCCCACGCCGACGCCGATCATGTGTGCGCCAAGGATCTTGTCGGTCCCTTTCTCCGCGAGAATTTTTACGAAGCCCACGGTCTCGTGGTTCGTCCGTGCACGGGAATTGGCCATGAAGGGGAATTTGCCCTTCACGTACTCGACGCCCGCCGCTTTCAGTTCTTCCTCGTTCTTGCCGACCCAGGCGATCTCCGGGTTCGTGTAGACGACACTCGGCACGAGGTTGTAGTCCACATGCCCTGCCTTGCCAGCGATCAGCTCGGCCACCGCCGTGCCGTCATCCTCGGCCTTGTGCGCCAGCATCGGCCCGTGGATGCAGTCGCCCACCGCCCACACGCCGTCCGCCACCTTGAAATGGCCGTCTACGACCTCGACCACGCCGCGCTTGTCTGTGCGGCCGCCGACGCTCTCGAGGCCGAGACCCTCCGTGTACGGCTTGCGGCCGATGGCGACGATCACGATGTCGGCGTCCAGAGTTTCTACTACGCCGCCTTTTGCAGGCTCCATCGACACTTTCAGCTTCGTCTTCTGCTTCTCGATGCCGGTCACCTTGGTGCCCAGCTTGAAGGTCAGACCCTGCTTCTTGAAGGTCTTCTCGGCTTCCTTGGCGACTTCCGCGTCGGCCGGCGGCAGGATGCGGTCGAGATACTCGACCACGGTCACTTCCGAGCCGAGCCGCGCCCAGACCGAGCCCATCTCAAGGCCGATCACGCCGGCACCGATCAGTACCAGCTTCTTCGGCACGGATTTCAGGCTGAGCGCGCCGACGTTGGAGACAATGCGCTCCTCGTCGATCTCGATGCCGGGCAGGGAGGCGGGCTCTGAGCCCGTCGCGATCACGATGTTCTTCGTCTCGAGCACGCGCGTACCGCCGTCGGCCAGGGCGACTTCAACCTTGCCCTTGCCGAGGATCTTGCCGCGGCCCTTGACGTACTCGACCTTGTTTTTCTTGAACAGGAATTCGATGCCTTTGGTGAGGCCTTCGACCGCCTCTTCCTTCTGCGCCATCATCTGCGGCAGATCGAGTTCGACCTTGCCGGTCTTGATGCCGAGCGCCGCGAATTCGTTCTGCGCCGAATGGAAGAGATGCGACGCATGCAGCAGTGCCTTGGATGGAATGCAGCCGACGTTCAAGCAGGTGCCTCCCAGCTTGCCGCGCGTCTCGATGCAGGCAACTTTGAGGCCGAGTTGCCCGGCGCGGATCGCGCAGTTGTAGCCGCCGGGGCCGCCGCCGATGATGACGACGTCATAGGTCTCTGCCATGGGAATATATTCCTTTTAGCGGGCTTGTGCCGCGCGATTCGAACTGCGCCGCATACCTATGCATTCCAGCCCCGAAATCAATCCGCAGGGACCGGAAAACAGACTTAGCCGCGCTTGAGGAACAAGAGGCTTCC
>VYLT01000355.1_pt1 | contig 10777 bp, 10 predicted proteins | sample 5114261 | NCBI WGS metagenome assembly VYLT01 (sample SAMN12291815, study PRJNA351875) | freshwater metagenome | isolation source: freshwater lake | place: USA: Michigan, Little Long Lake | collected 2011-07-12 | reverse complement strand
AGAAAAATACCCGTACCCAGTGTCACAACCTGAACTTGCTTCTAAGGCGTATGGGCTTGACCTCTTTTTTGAAAGTGTCTAAATTACCTATACGCCCTCAAACCCTTACCAAAGCATGACATGAAGTTTCTTACTCCTCGATGGATCCTATTTGGCCTCGCGTTTGTAGGCTTCATCGGGGATCAGGTCAGCAAATACGGGATGTTCCGTTGGCTCGAAAAATCGGGCGAACGTCTCCACGTCCGCGATTTTCCTGATAGTCGGCCCGACCCGTTTGGCAAAGACGTTTGGGCAGGCTTCTTCATGTTCTCGGTTGAGTTCGACGACACCCATAAACCTAACTTCGATTGTGCGTTGACCCGTTACAACAGCGAGAAAACCCCTCGCGTGAATCACGGAGCCTTGTTCAGTTTAGGTGGAGAACATAAAGGGAATGCCAACGCCTTCTTTGCAACGATTAGCGTTTTAGCTGCCCTCGGCATCTCGATTTGGGCATTGACCAAACGAATCAAGGTTGCCGATAAACGTCTCGTTGTGGCGTTAGGGCTTATCCTCGGCGGAACCCTCGGGAATTTTTACGACCGGTTACTTTTCGGGGGTGTGCGAGACTTCCTGTATTTCTACAAGATCGATTGGCCGGTGTTTAACATCGCCGATTGCTGTCTTGTTTTCGGGGCAATCTTCCTTCTTCTCGAAGCCCTCTTCCCACGCAAGGTAGGAGAGACCACCCCGACAACGGCATCTGCAGAAACAACAGCGGTGACAGCACCAGTTAATGGATAGGAGCTTGTGGGCTTGCCCCAAGTTTCTGACACGATGACTTCTTTTCCCCCTTTCCGTAACCTATCTTCATACCTGCGCCCGTTGCTCGAATAAGGATTTGATATTCCGATGAACCCTCAAGGTGATATTGCGTTGATTGGTTTGGCCGTCATGGGTCAAAACCTCATTTTGAACATGAACGATCACGGTTATACCGTCGTTGCTTATAACCGCACGGTGAACAAGGTCGATGAATTTCTTGCCAAAGAAGCCAAAGGGACAAACGTAGTCGGTGCCCACTCCATTCAAGAAATGTGCCAAAAGCTGAAACGTCCCCGTCGGGTGATGATGCTTGTCAAAGCCGGTCAACCGGTCGATGACTTTATTGCCCAGATCGTTCCGCATCTGGAACCGGGCGATATTATCATCGACGGCGGAAACTCGCTTTTCGGTGATTCTGCACGTCGTCACAAAGAATTGGAAGCGAAAGGGTTACTCTTCATTGGTACGGGTGTCTCTGGTGGGGAAGAGGGTGCTCGTCGTGGACCGAGTATCATGCCGGGGGGATCGCCCGCAGCATGGCCCCACGTTAAAGAGATTTTTCAATCTGTCAGCGCAAAGGTCGAAGGTGGCGCCCCGTGTTGCGATTGGGTCGGCGAGGGCGGAGCAGGTCACTATGTCAAGATGGTTCACAACGGGATCGAATACGGCGACATGCAGCTTATCTGCGAAGCCTATCACCTGATGAGTGCAGGGCTTGGCATGTCCGCCGACGAGATGCACGAAGTCTTTGCCGAATGGAACAAAGGTGTTCTCGATAGCTATCTCATCGAAATCACCCGCGATATTCTGGCCTATAAGGAAAAGGGCGTACCGATGATCGATGTCATCCTCGACACCGCAGGCCAAAAAGGTACCGGCAAATGGACCGTGATTGATTCGATGGAACTCGGTATGCCGATCACCTTGATTGCAGAAGCGGTCTACGGTCGTTGCGTGTCGGCACTCAAAGACGAACGGGTTGTCGCATCGAAGATTCTCAAGGGGCCAAGCTCCCCGAAAATCTCGGCTTCCGATAAGAAAGCCTTCGTCAACTTTATTCGTGATGCCCTCTACGCTTCCAAAATTGTTAGCTACACTCAAGGCTACATGCTGATGAAGGCCGCAGCAGCCGCTAATAAATGGAACTTGAACTATGGCGGAATCGCACTCATGTGGCGAGGCGGGTGTATCATCCGCAGCCGGTTCCTCGGCAAGATCAAAGATGCTTTCGACACCAACCCGAACCTCGGCAACTTGCTGCTCGACCCGTACTTCACCGAAGAAATGGACCGTTGCCAAGAGGGGTGGCGTGAGACGATTGCAGCAGCCGTGAAAGCAGGCATCCCCGTTCCCGCATTCTCGACCGCACTGGCCTTCTACGATTCCTACCGAAGCGAACGACTCCCCGCCAACTTACTCCAAGCCCAACGCGATTACTTCGGCGCTCACACCTATGAGCGAATCGACCAACCACGCGGACAATTCTTCCACACGAACTGGACCGGACGTGGAGGGGATACCTCAAGCAGTAGTTATAATGTGTAGTTGTTGTTAGTTGTTGGTTGTGAGTTTGGCAGGAATGCCCCATCACTTCTGGTTCCAATAAATTCGGGCGTTCTTTGTGGCTCGGCCAACAGCGATGATTTCGGGGCGACCGTCTCCGTCAAGGTCAGCGCAGATCAGGTCTTCAACGGCGACTCCTCCATCTTCTAAAATTGTGCGATCCCATTTGGTCCAACCGGCATCGCTGGGCTTGTAGATTCGCACACCACATTTGAATTTTGCGGAAAGGTTGTCGCGTATGCCGATGACTAATTCTTCGCTGCCGTCGCCATCAAGATCGGCACACCAAACGCCGTGACCCCATTTGAGTTCGTCGTCAACCACGGTTCGCTTCCAGAGTTTTTTCCCATCGGTGGGAGGGGTGTAAACGACGACTTGGTTTCCGTGCCACGGTTCGATAGTGGCGATGTATCGATCTTTCCCCTTATTCAACAAGCCCATTTTGATTTCGCTGGCACCGCGATTTCCTTTTTGGTTTTCTTGATTCCCTTCGCCGATTTTGGTCCAGTTCCATTTCTCTTTGTTGCGTTCGAGAAGCCCGACACCTTCGTAACTGGCGGTGAGCAAACTCCAATCCCCTTTCTCGGCAGGGATCGGCCACACGTTATGCACAACGTGTAAATCGGTTTCGTTGAGGGTGATCGTTTCCCATTTATCTTTGGCAGGGTCTTTCGGGACTTTGAATGCTTGTAAACGCACGGGTCGCCCGTCCATCCAATTCGCTTCTTTTGTCGCTTCCTTTCCCATGAGCGGGGCATTGATAAGCAGAGTTCCCTTCGTGACAGGATCGTTTTCAATCACCCGAATCCGGTGGACGGTTGGCTCACTACCGATGGGGAAAATCTCCCATTCTTCGTCGAGGGTTTTGCCACGACGCACCCAATGCAATGTCCCGCCCGACTTGGTGTTGAAGGGTTTCCAATCGGCACCAATTACGAAATCGACCTTCCCGTCTTGGTCGGCGTCAAGAGCAGCGATGCAGACGTTATCGGGCGGGGTTTTCCCTGTGATGATGTTCCGTGCCTTCCACGTCGGGTTTTCGTACCAGACAACCCGTTTAGAATCGACAACGACAATATCGGGCTTTTTATCGCCGTTCACATCGGCAACGACGACCGCATACCCAACCGTGAGATCGGTAGCAATTTCTTGCATCTTAAACTTGGGAACGGTGTCGGCACCTTGCACGACGGGAACAAACAACAAAAGGCACAACAAACGGGACATGGTCTCACCTCGAAGGAAAGGTACGCAGAGGAAATTGTATGAAGACGATGCCCAGAGTTGGGGCTTTCTACTATCTTGGTCCGGGTCGGACGATGGGTGGATTTTGTGGCGGGGGGTTCCAACCTCCGCCACCGGCTGGAGCGGGTGGCGGTGCGGTCGCCATCATCAACGCAGGGTAAGCAATCGAGATGACCAGCATGATAATGCTTAGAAGTAACCCGATTCCGCCTGTAATAACCCCCGCCATCGACATCCCGCGATGACTTCGACTTAAGCCGAGTCCGCCGCAAATCAGGGCGACCCCAGCGGGTATCATTGGAAGGGCGTTGACAAAGAAAAAGAGAAAGCAACAAACGCCGAAAAAGCCGACCGGAACGAGGATAATCGATAAGATTCCGCAAATCAGCGAGACAATCCCGAGCGTGGGGTTCTTGCCGTTGGCCCGTCGTGGGCGTGCATCGTCGTAGTCGTCCCTTTGGTAGTCGCTTCGATTTGTGCGATAATCATCGTCATGGTCGCGGTAGTCATCGCGACGGTTAGAACGTCGATCTCGGTCGCGATCCCTGTAATCGTCATCGTCATCGCGACGGGAACTTCGGCTTGGTCGGCGTCGTTCGTCTGGGTCATCCAAACCATCATCGAAATCATCGTCATCACGACGGGAACTTCGGCTTGGTCGTCGATTGTCGTCACGGTCGTCGGCACGGAAACGAGGTTTTTCAGAATCGGAATCGCCGCGATCTTTGCTCCCAGAGAGGTTCAGGTTGCCACGATTATTTTTCGGGGAATCGTCTTGCGGGGCTTCGGAGCGGGGCTTCGTTTCCTCGTCCGGTCGCGGTTTGGCTTGTTCTTGCAGGGCCGATTCGCCTTGTGGAAATAGCCCCTTCATTTTCTTGGCAGGCATCCACTCGGCTAACCCCTCTTTCCAGAGAAGGTCATCGGGCTTGATCGTCCCTTGAGAGGCGAGTTGTTTTAATTCCGAAGCTGTCACCGGGCCGTGACGTTCGCCATCGATTGTGTAGTACCAAATCTTTTCCATGAACGTCGGACCACAAAAAAGCAAAAGAACTCGCGATCAACGGGTGAAAACGAAGGGCTTCCACACGCTGACCGCTTTGGAAAAAACTTATCGACCGCCAGCACCTGCACCCGCAGCAGCACCGAATAAGATGCCGAAGAATGCGATGTAGATACAGTAGATCAACAGTGCAATGAGACCCAACACAAGGCCGATAATACCCGTGATGAAACCGGCTTTGGTATTGCCTTCGCCAGACCGGTCCATCTTGCGTTCCCGCATGAGCTTCAGGTCTTTCTTACCCATCAACATCGCAGGGATTGCCAAACCGAGTGTCAACGGCGCAAAACCGCAAAAGGTCAAGATAAGGCTCATTAGTCCGAGGGTCATAATCAACCCACCACGATGGGGGAGTTGTTTCCGACTGCCGCCATCGTCCTCGTCATCGTAGTCGTCACGCTCGGAACTACGTTTGGACGATTTGCGGGCGGGGCGATCATCTTCCTCGTCCTCATCATCGTCGCGTCGCGATTTGCCTTTCTTGCTATCCATTCCGGCGAAGGCGTCGCCGTCATCTTCTTCCTCATCGCGTGCGGGTCGTTTTTTCGAGCTACCCTTGTCCATTCCGGCGAAGGCGTCGCCGTCGTCTTCTTTCGGCTCTTCCTTACGGGCTTCGGGTTTCGCGGCGGGTTTGCTTTCGGCACCGGGAGCGAACAACCCTTTGATGTTCTTCGCGGGGGCCCACTCGGCCATACCCTCTTTCCAAACGAGATCGTCTGGGCCGATAGTTCCATCGGTTGCAAGCTGCTTCAACTCGGCAGCACTCACGGGACCTTGTCGGTCCCCATTCACGGTGTAGTACCAAACTTTGTTCATATCGCTTCTCGAAAGGAAAAATTACTTCTCTTCTGTCTCTGGGTTCTTTTTGTTTTCTTGTTCGACGTATTCCCGAAATTGGTTCATCTGATACGAGATGAACATAAACGCATGATGGAGGGCAAGGTAGGTTTCGTCCTCGGGGTCGTCGGCGTAGTCCTTGCGAAGGGCATACAGCTTTGCCAGCAGTTGGTCAGCAGTCATGGTTCTTTTGCGGTCGGGTAAATCGAGTTCCCTTTCAAGATATAAGCAAGAACGAAAGTGTCACCTTGTTTCGTTAATTTCTCGCAACTCTTTAGCCGGTAGTGAATTGAGCGAGGCATTTTCTTTCGCAATCGAAATCATTCGGTCGGCTTGGGCCGATTCTCCAAGCCCTCGATAGCACTTCGAGAGGTACCACGCCGCTTGAGCGTCGTTGGTCTGAGCTTCGCGAGCCTTCTTGAGTTCCTTGATTGCTTTGCACAAAAGGGTCTCAGCGTTTTCCGATTTTTCCTCTTCGATTTCCAAAATCCGTTGGGCGAGTAAGGTCAAGCCGATCCCCCTGTGCAGATGCTCCCCGTAGGTATCTCCTTTTTCGACTGCAATTTCCAGCAAAAGCGTGTGACACCGCACAAGTAACGTGTTGTTGACGGTTTTCGCCTCTTGAGCATCGGCTATCGTTTGTAGAAGCTCTTGCTTCGCGGAGGTGTTATCACCCGTTCGGAAATAGATTTCGGCTAACTGATACCGGAACAGGAACTGCTTCGGGTTCTTCTGCAAGTGTCGTCGAAATTCGCGGCCAGCCGTTTTGTCGTCGCCGTTGGCAAGAGCATCGGCAGCTGCACTCAGGGCATCGGGTTCGTCTGCAACGCGACTGATTGGTTTAGCTTCGACCTTCTTGGGGGCTTTTTCTTCCGATGGTTTATCGGGAATCGTCTTGGGTTGTTCTTCGGGGAGGGTTGCCCCTGTTATGGGTGAACTTTGCGTGAGTGTCGGTTCGGGCTTTTGCAGGATCGAGCAACCCATAAAGGCACAAGAGACGCAACCGAGGATAAACAAGCGTTTCACGTTGAGTTACCAAGAGGGGTAATTGGCAAGCGATGTGAGAACTTATCGAACTCCGATAAGCCTTGAGTGAGGTAAAGCAGCGAACGTGGCGAAAAGGGGTGGTAAACTAGCGAAGGTTCAACGAGGGAAGACAATCAACTTAGCGGGTTTGTGGCACTTTCGGGGGTTTAGCGAACCACAACAAGATAGGCAAAATCACTCCCCCGAGTACAACGGGCATCAGCGACAAGCCCGCAACGGTCGAGGTGGTTCCGTAGTGCATTTGGTCGAACGTGGTTTGAATAAAGGTCTGCTGTCCGGGAACCTGAACCATTTTGCTTGTCGAGAGTTCCGCAAGGGAGAGGGCAGCCCCTAACACGACACACAAGAGGGCAGGTTTTTGCAATCGGGGACGCTCGATGTGCCAAAATCGTTGCAGGGGAGTAAAGCCAAGCAGGTGACTTTCTTCGATAAGGGCAACGGGTGTTTCTCGATAGACAAGCCACAAGTACCCCATCGCAAGCGGAAACACCTTGAGCATTTGGGCGTAGATCACGGGCAAGGGGGTCGGCAGATCGTAGAAAAATAACCGGATTGGTCCGCCCGTTGCCAAGAGCATTTCTTCCACGTCCATCCCAAGTTCAATCGTCCACTTTAGGCCAAGTCCCAAGATCGGCGAAGGAAGACTCCACAACAATCCGCAACCCACAAAAGCAACGGCTCGCCCAACCCGGTTTTTACCGAGGGTTAAACATAACCCCAGTGCGATACCCGTTGCAATGACCCCAAGGATCAACGACGTACCCAAACTGGCAAAGAAACTGCCCATATGAAGGCGTAGGATTTGCCCCATCTCTTTTGAAAAGCCCGCCAAAGAAAACCCTCGCGGAGTTCCTTCACCCCCTGCCAACGAAACGATCTTAAACAACGGAAGACCAAAAAAGACCACGCACACCAATGCTACTCCCGTAACAACAAAAGTTTGCCACTTTCCCAACGCGAATTGATAATTCTGGTGAATCGACGATTGCCGAGCAAAGACCCCTCCATGCCACCTTCGGGCGTACCAAAGCAAAGCCAACGTCACCAACACACATGCAGGCAAACTCACTTGCACCGCTCGATTCAACCCGTTTAGGTCACTCGAAACGTGTTGCGTATAAACCTCTTCCGCAAAGGTTCGGACGATCATCAAATCTGTGATGGTGATTTCATTCGCAGAGGTGACGCCGATATGCAGAATAACCATCAGAAAGGTCGGCATCACCCATCGAATGGAGATTCGCAAAATACCTTTGAAAGGCGAAACGAACGTCAGCGATTCTTCTTCGACCTCACGCGGAACGAGCTTCCATGCTACCCCTGCAAGACACGTTACCCACGGCAGGGCAGCCATCCCTTGTACCCATGCTGCGGCCAATATCCCCTGATCCCAACGGCTATTGGTCTCTCCGAGAAGTCCCTGCCAAGCGACCGAGTACGTTGGTAAAGGAAGGAACATCGCCACAATAAAGAAGCTCACCCAGAAAGGTCGGACCCAAAGGTCCGTGCGAAATAACACCCACCCCAAGATAACGCCCAACGGACCCGATATCAACCAAACCAAGCCGACGTATTTAAGGCTATTGGTCGCCAAACTCGACATACGCGACCACTCGGACCAAACGCCTCCCCCGCTTGCAAGGGTCCGAAAAGGGAGAACTACCGGCAACAAACAGAGCAGGGCCACCCCAACCAGAAACGCAAACCGGCACACAGAAAATAAACGTCGCACAGTGACCCTAATGAGTTTCAGAAACGGAGCTTATCTTATCTTTAGAAACACCCGCGAAGGTTATAAAATCCCGTTATGAATTGGTTTCGATTGGCAAAGAGACTTTCCGCCCGAGGGGTTTTGGGGATGAATCGGCGTAATGCCGACGCTCTCCTATTGCACAATCCACGAAGCCTTTACCCGATTGTCGATAACAAACTTGCACTCGATCAACTCTGCCAACGTCTTGGTGTTCCTACACCGACGATCTTCGATCAAGTTAACCGTCATGGTGAGATAACCTCTTTTTTAGAACGGGTTCGCACACGGGGAGAATGTGTCCTCAAACCGGCAATGGGGTCGGGTGGACGAGGGGTCATGCTGCTTCATTTTTCGGCAACGGGTGAATGCTACGGGACCAACCAACAACCCATTCCCGACGAGCAACTGCGGTTGTATCTCGCCGATGGAATTTCAGGGGCGTACTCAATCGGCGGAAAGCCCGACGCGATTTTTGCCCAAGAACGTATCGGCTTGCATTCGGCGTTTGTCGGAATGGTCCCAGCAGGTATACCCGACATTCGTGTAATTCTCTATCGAGGCGCACCCGCAATGGCAATGCTACGCCTGCCGACGAGGCAATCACGGGGACGGGCGAATCTCCATCAGGGCGGGCTTGGAATTGGGGTCGATCTTGCGTCGGGCATCACTTTCCGAGCCGTTGCCGGAACTACAGCCATTCAAAAACACCCTGACACAAGTTATGCACTCCTCGGCTTTCCGATACCCTATTGGTCTGGCGTGTTGGAAATCTCCTCGCAAATTGCCCGTGCTATCGGCCTCGGCCTTTTGGGAATCGATATTGTCCTCGATCCCAAACGTGGCCCGTTACTCCTCGAAGCCAACGCTCGACCCGGCCTGAATATCCAAGTCGCTAACGATGCAGGGCTTTTTGAAAGGTTTCAGATCATCGATTCCAAAACCGCCCAAGGTTAAAGAGCAAATCCCCGTTTTGTGGTGTTGGACCTCTTTCCTATAACAGGGGATATGAAAATCGTTGCTCTCGAAGCGTTTGTCGTTCGTATCCCATTGGTTAAGCCGGTGAAACATGCGTCGCACACTCGCTCGGATACCGATAACCTTGTTGTGAAAGCAACCCTTGAGAATGGCATTGTCGGCTGGGGGGAAGGGGTTCCGCGTGAGTATGTGACCGGCGAATCGGCATCGAGCGCAATCGAACATCTGACCCGTTCCAATCTCGGTTCGCAACTTTCTCAATGTGATGATCTTGCTTCGGCCCTCAAGATGATCGAATCCGTAAAAATGGCAACTGTGACGGGTGACGAACGGGGGATAGCTGGGAATGCAGCCCGTTGTGCGGTTGAATTGGCGTTACTCGATGCCTGTGGGAAATTCTTTCAGGTTCCGCTCTCCGAGATGACCAAGACCCTCAGTCCAAGCCTTTACGAATCGCGGTCGTTAGTGCGATATAGCGGGGCGATTACCTCTGCCCGTCGCGGGCTAAAAATACGTTTAGCATCGTGGCGAATGCGAATCTTCGGCGTCAAGCAACTCAAAGTGAAGGTCGGCATCGAAGGGCACGATGACCCGTACCGATTGAAGATGATTCGCGGACGTGTGGGCAAGTCGGTCGATATTCGGATCGATGCCAACGAATCATGGACCGCAGAGAATGCCGGAGCAAAAATAAGGGCACTCGAACCCTTCAATATCAGCGCCGTCGAACAACCGATCCCCCATGAACAAGCCCACCTCTTAGCGAAACTCCAACAGGAGATTCAAACGCCAATCATGTTGGATGAATCGTGTTGCGGAATGTACGATGCCAAACTTGCGGTCGAGAATAACTGGTGCAAGTTGTTCAATATCCGGCTCTCGAAGGTCGGCGGGTTTATCCCTGCGATACGCCTTGCAGAATACGCAACCGCAAATAACATTGGCTATCAGTTAGGGTGTCAGGTCGGCGAAACCGCAATTCTCTCCGCCGCCGGACGGCATTTCGCCACCAGCATCAAGAATATCCGTTACCTCGAAGGTTCCTACGACCGCCACTTGGTCAAGAAATCCCTGAGCGAAGAAGATATCACTTTCGGTTGGGGAGGGGTTGCGCCTGAAATTCGTGGAAACGGCCTCGGCATCAGCATTAGCGAGCAACAGGTCAAAGAATGCCAAACACGCCACGAAGAGTTGAGAGTGACGAGTTGAGAACGGAAGACGTAGCGAGAGAGTGTCCACTCAGGAAATCCCCTAGCTCGCCTTTCACTTATCTTTCCGAAAAGCGTTGTATTCAGAAAACAAGGCCAAAAGCAAAAGGCAGTAACGCGGGGGTGTAGCAACGGTTTAGGGTGGTTTTCTGGAAAGCCCGTAAATACTCGGGACTCCGGTCACTAACGTTCCCGGCTCATGGTCTTTGCGGTTTCGGTAAACTATGGGTAAAACCCGTAAAGGCCACGAGCCGGGAGGTGGGCGAGTACGCGACCGCAGTTCTT
>VYLT01000354.1_pt1 | contig 10782 bp, 10 predicted proteins | sample 5114261 | NCBI WGS metagenome assembly VYLT01 (sample SAMN12291815, study PRJNA351875) | freshwater metagenome | isolation source: freshwater lake | place: USA: Michigan, Little Long Lake | collected 2011-07-12 | reverse complement strand
GCTTTGGGTGAACGGGCCATTGCATTGGTGTTTGATCCGGATTGCCCGACCTGCAAAGCCAAAAAACCGTGCTCCTGCATTGAACAAATTACCGTAGAAAACGTCTTAGAAAACCGTTGAAACAAGCCATTGACCATACGATCCGCTTCCTGCTTTTTTCCAATTGTTGGGTCGCGCTAAGTGTGGGCATGCTAGTAACGGGTTTAACACACCATCATGCTATCGATTCCTGCTGGCACTGGGGACTTTTTGCATTCTCCGGCACGTTTGTGACCTACAATTTTCACCGTTTGGTGCGTCATAAAGCCTTTGAAACGGCACAAATTTCAACTGACCGTGGGCGTTGGCTGGACCGGCATCGAACAGTTATGATTGTTTGTTCCGGAATTTTTGCCGTGGCAGCAATTATCTTGTTCTTTTGGTTACCGGTTCAACTTTCTTCACTCTGGATTTTGGTTGTTGCAGGCATCATCGTAATGAGTTACGCTTTACCAATTCCGTTTTTAGGGAAATCATTGCGCGATATTAGCGGTCTAAAAAGCCTTTGGATTACATTGGTTTGGGTTTTGTTGCTGTATTTTCCGTTGATGCAATACCAACAACCGATTGATTATGCTGATCTGGCTGTTATCGGAATCTTCACTTTTGTGCAAATCATTCCGTTTGATATCCGCGATTTGAGCTACGATGCTCCTTCGATGAAAACGCTTCCGCAGTTGATTGGAATTCGCGGAGCACAGATAGCAGGTACGTTGCTCATCATGCTGTTGATTCCCGTTATTCTAAACACTCATCCGTTTCATGTGCTGTTACTTGTTGCCGTGATCTGTGCCATCTTTGGTTTATGGTGGAAACAAACGCCACAACGTATCTTGATACTTGAGTTTATCTGGGACGGGGCGTTGATTGTGCTGGGATTATATTATTATTGTTTGGAGTGAGAGGACAGGAATAACGTGTTCATTCGGGTCTGGAAATCATCCTTAAAGCCGCGTGTTTTCTGAGTTGTTCGTAATATCCCGAACTTACCTTCGCGTTCCCAAGATCCCGAACTTGCTTTTGAAAATTCCGTCATTCGAAAAATCGTGGGTTTAAACTTGCCCTAACTCAACCTTCGTTTAAATTTCATCTTCCACAATTAATCAATAACTTTGCAGTCCAAAAAAACTGGCTCTTATGGCAACAATTGCTTCTTACGACTTTACCGGAAAACGTGCATTGGTGCGTGTGGATTTTAACGTTCCCTTGAACAAAGAAACCCTCGAAGTAACCGATGACACCCGCATTCGCGCTGCGTTACCTACCATTAAACACATTTTGGAAAAAGGAGGAAGCGTGGTATTGTGCTCACATTTGGGCCGCCCGAAAGAAGGTCCCGAAGATCGTTTTTCATTGCGTCATATTCTTCCTGCAGTTGAGCGTTTATTGGGGAAACCGGTAAAGTTTGCCGCAGATTGTATTGGATCGGCAGCGTTGGACATGAGTGCAAATCTGAAACCGGGTGAAGTGTTACTGTTGGAGAATGTGCGTTTTTACAAGCAGGAAACCGCCGGAACAGAATCGTTTGCCGAGCAACTTTCGAAACACGGAGATGTTTATGTAAATGATGCCTTCGGTACAGCCCACAGAGCGCATGCAAGTACAACGGTTGTTGCCAATTACTTTCCGAATGACAAAATGTTCGGTTTCTTACTGGAAGCAGAAATCAAAAGTGTTGACCGGGTTTTGAACAGCACCGAAAAACCGCTGACAGCCATTGTGGGAGGCGCAAAAGTATCGTCAAAAATCACCATCATTGAGCGTTTGCTGGAAAAAGTAGACCACCTGATTGTTGGTGGCGGAATGGCATATACGTTTGTGAAAGCAATGGGTGGTGAAGTAGGAAATTCACTGGTTGAAGATGATTTTTTAACCGTAGCGAAAGACATCATTGCAAAAGCAAAAGCAAAAGGAGTTGATCTTTATATTCCAACAGATACTGTTGTTGCGGATAAATTTGATAACAATGCCAGCACACAATTGGTTGCAATCGGTTCCATTCCAAGCGGATGGATGGGATTGGATGTAGGTCCGGAAACTATTAAAGCCTGCTCGGAAATCATCGAATCTTCGAAACTGATTTTGTGGAACGGTCCGATGGGTGTTTTTGAAATGAGCAATTTTCAAACCGGAACAGCTGAAATTGCCAATGCCATTGTTCGTGCAACAGCAAAAGGAGCTTTTTCGTTAATCGGTGGTGGTGATTCGGTTGCAGCGATCAATCAATTCGGATTGGCAGATAAAGTAAGCTACGTTTCTACTGGTGGTGGGGCTATGCTGGAGTATCTGGAAGGAATTGAGTTGCCGGGGATTAAGGCAATCCGATCATAGGTTATTAAGTTTTGATTTTCACAAACTTAGGTAATCCCACAATACTTGTCCCGATAACCAGTTGCTTTTTTGCAAAGCCGTGTATCGGGGTTACGGAATGAATTAATTTAACAGTTAAGCTCCCGATTGTTTAACAGTCCTTCAGAGATCATTCCCACAAGAATACACCAAATGCAGTAGTGCGGTCAACCTGCATTGCACTATATTTGGTGCAACAACTCATGATTATGAAAACATTTGCCATTTCTCTGATCTTGTCGCTTTTCTCAGGCCTTTCTTTCGCTCAGGAAGACGAATACGAATTCACACCACCACGTTTTGTGAAACAACCTATCGAAAACACAGGTTGTTATGCTTATTTCCCCGATGATGTGGAAATGGAATTTGACCTGAGTTACTCTCCGGATAGCTCCAAGGTTTACACTGGTGATTTTCTGTCGGGCGACTTTCACTACTCGATTATTCTGGTTCAGATGAAGGACGTTGTGCTGGAAGATGCAACAGAGAAAGAAGAAATGCTGGTTTCGTATTTAGACTATTTGCAAAACAGTTTTAGCATAGTGGCTACTGCCGGTTATGGAAAAGGACATACGCTGGAAAGTAATCCGAATGCTGTTGGAATGATCGACTATTGGGAAGATAACGAAGCAGATCAGTGGTCGGTAAAAGCCTGGGCCGATGGTTCTACGATGGCGATCTTGTTTATTTATGGTGGAATGGAATACCCGAGTTATTCGGCAGCTCAGTTATATTTGGATGGATTTCGGTTTAATTAATTGATTTTCAACAACATAGTAATATTGCAATATCACTCAACAATCCAAAATTTCGTAATAAATTGATTATCAGTTAATTAAGATTAATGGCATCAAAAAAATCCGTTTAGGATTACAATGATTTAGACAAAAAATGATAATCTTTGAACGCAAATTACTCATTATCAAAAACATAGTAATATTGCAATATTAATCGCCTATTTTTGAAATTCCAAGAATAAAAACTACTTGTCTAACACCTTCGGAATCCGGAAATAATCCGAATCTTTCTTCGGCGCATTTTTTAACGCTTCTTCCTGACTCACCATCTGCCCGACAACATCATCGCGCAGCACATTCACCTCATCGCTCATGAAAACAAGCGGCTCTACGTTGTCTGTAGGCAATTCCGCAAGTTTACCCATAAAGCCGATAATGTTCTCCAAATCTTGCTGAATCGCCGCTTTGGCAGGTCCTTCGAAACGCAAGCGCGCCAAATGTGCAATATGATCTATGGTTTCCTCCGTAATTTTCATGTAGCAAATTTAAGCATTTGTGCGGAGATTGGTGAAACACATCGGTATCAGTTTAAGCTCCAAGTGTTCAACTAATTAAAATCGGGTAGAAAACCATTTCTTTGAAAACAGGTAATGTTACCTGATGATGAATCATTTAAATTTTCGTTGTTTGCAGTAAATGGTAGCTGATAATTATTATCTTGACCAAACATTTTAACCAATACTATTCATTGAACAAGAAACCTCTTGTCTTGAAACGTGCTGGTTTTATGTTGAATAAATAACTCACTAAAACACACGATTATGGCATTACCACTAACACTTCCGGCGTACATGCTCGACGCCACTTCCTATGTACAGGTTACAATTGTTTCCAATTATTACACCGCACAAGTGTCTTTTTATAGCGGTCCAACGTTGGTGTATTCGCTTACATTAATTCAAGCCGCACCATTGCAATCACTTCCTGACAATCTGATGGTTGGAAGTTTTAAAATACATTCCGGCACACTTCAACTTCAACTTCCCAGCACGATTCAAACCGGAACGGTTACACTCAACTGCACGTACACCGATCTGAATGTAACAACTCCGCAAGTACTCAATGCCGTTATTGCTTCCTGGAATTTGAATCAGTAAACGCTTTTTTTAACACCACAATTCACTTTAAAACCCGATAACAATGAAACTCAAACAAAAACTTGAGCAATTGGGCAAGCAGCCCGATCTTATTCTCATCATCACGGATGAGCAACGTGCAACACAGCATTTTCCTCCCGGATGGGAAGAAGAAAACCTGCCTACGCTTACTTTTCTGAAGCAAAACGGTTTCAGTTTCGACAGGGCTTTCTGCAATACCTGTATGTGCTCACCAAGCCGAACCACACTCTTTACGGGAGTTTACCCGGCAAAACATGGCGTGACGCAAACATTGACCGAAGGCGGATTGTTGTCTCCCGGTGAACCGACATTAAGCACATCTCTTCCAAACATTATGAATGTGATGTGGGGAGAAGGTTACGATGTTCAGTACCGCGGCAAATGGCACATGAGTAAAGGTGTTGCGCCAAATGGTACCAAAACAAACTACGATGATCTCACCGCGGCAGACATTTCACTCTTCGGAGCAATGGGATGGGTTGCCCCGGATGCGGGAGAAGATGTCAATCCGCTCAATTTCGGAGGAGGTTACGCCAACCACGACGCCAAATACACCGCCGAAGCGATTCAATACCTGAAAGAAGTACGCGCACGTCGGGCAGCCGGAGATCATCAACCGTATTGCCTCATTTTATCATTGGTTAATCCGCATGATGTGTTAGCGTATCCGAAAACGGCTGCCACATCAGGTTACCATTCGTCGGCATGGTCGGGAAGAGAAATCAAACTTCCGGATACCTTCGGTGAAGAATTGTTGCGCAACAAAAAACCGATGGCCCAGGAACAAATCCTGATTGGAATGGCCGCTTCACTCGGACCATTGACTTCTCTGGAGCAAAACCTGGATTACATCAACTTTTACGGTTACCTCTTGAGTCATGTAGATAAAGAAATCGGTTATTTCATTGATGAATTGTACCGCGAAGACGAACACGGTAAAAAACTGGCCGATTCAGCATTTGTTACGATGACTTCCGACCACGGCGAAATGGGCTTGGCTCATGGTGGATTACGTCAAAAAACCTTTGTTGCTTATGAAGAAGCGTTGCGCGTTCCGCTCGTAATTTCCAACCCTTTGGTTTTTAAGGATCATACCCACAAACAGTCTATGGCTTTAGCAACGTTGGTTGACATCATGCCTACATTCATTGAATTGGCAAATGTTTCCAATCCTCCAACAGGATTGGCCGGTACCAGCTTGTTGCCAATTATCGAAGACGGAACACCGGTTCAGGATAGCATTCTATTCACTTACGACGATACAAAAGCAGGATCAAACAGTCAACTGTCGGCAGTGAAAGCCGCCAATCGCATCCGTTGCATCAGAACCGAAAAATGGAAATTTGACATTTATTTTGACGCGCTCGGCACTTATTACAATCAGTACGAATTGTATGATTTGGTAAACGACCCTTCAGAATACACAAATCTGGCTTATAATCCGGAATACAAGGAAATCAGAGATGAATTGGAAAGACAATTGCACCAGCTTGAGATTGCTAAGCTACGGGTGAATACGCCTTCCGATGCCTCGTGATTAAATTGGCCAACTTAAGAGAAAAGGGCTGCTTTCGGGCGGCCTCTTTTTTTGGGGGTTAATGTGACCAAAATCCACTGAAAGTAATTTCGACACAAATTTTACCGATAAATTATCGGTGAAAATCAATGCAATCTGTGGCAAAAAACAGCCAGATATTAGAATGTTAAACCGTGGTTATTTTCCACACATCAACCCGCGTTCTATAAGCGGTGCTGCAATAATGTGATACGTTTTTTCTAACAATTCAGCCTCCGAAAGGAGTTTTACCTCCTCTGCATCAATAATCGGGTGAATAATTACCCGCGAAATTCCGGGATGCGCCGGCCCCAATAAATTGCCGGGATCGGAAAACAAATGGTAATTATCAATAAACGTGATCGGAACAATCGGTATTCCCGCTCCTTTTGCCAGTTTAAACGCTCCTTCTTTAAACGGGATCATGGAAGGCGTGTCTTCATCAGGAATACCACCTTCGGGAAAAACAACCAGCGACCAACCTTCTTGTATGGCTTGTCGCGCCTGCATAAACGATTGGGCAGCTTTTCGGCGATCACTGCGGTGCACCGGAATGTTCAAGCGCTTGAAATAGGTTTTTACCAATGGATAGGACAAAATTTCGCTTTTACCCAAAAACAAAAACCGGTGTTGGGGAAGCAGCGAATACATCAGGAAAATATCAAAATACGAAGCGTGATTGGCAATGATCAGATAAGGTCCGTCAGGAATCTTGGGACTCGACAATTTTCGCACAAAAACCAGCATCAGAATCCGCACCAAATGACTCCAGAAGACATTTAGCGGAAAACTGTATTTGCGCCACGACTTGCGCGAAAGGATAATCAGGAAAAAAGGGTATAGTAAGAGCAACGTGGATATGAAGACTATTCCAACATATAGTTTATACAACAAACTTGGAATTCCCAACAGCGCCTTCATACCCCAAAAATAAGATTTTCATCGGCTTTTGTGCAAAATGATTTTTCGACATGTTAGCAGTTGTGAAAAAATGGCAGTTTTTCCAATTGTTGCCGTTCAACGCACTTTACAAAAACGCATACACTCGTTCAAAGAGAATGTTCAATCCCTATCTTAACGTGAGTTCGGGCAATGTCATTAAGTTAAGCACGGAATAAATATTATGTAACGCAAACAACTATTTAGAAAATAGAATAAGAAAGGTAGTTATAGTTTGCCACAGATACTCAGATTTTCACAGATAATTGGCTATACGCTAGCGTATAGTCCCAATTGAACTATGGATTTCATCTGTGAAAATCTGCGCAATCTGTGGTTAATCAGAAAAGAATCGTCAACCGAATTAAATTTCAGCATACATTTCAATTACTTTACGGCATTAGAAGTATGCCCAATTAGGGGTTTATTCCTTAACTTAATTACATTGGAGTTCGGGATAAGAATATCCTATCAGAAATCCATAAACTGGTTGAATGCACGTTGAAGTTCAGCAGAAAGGAAAACAACAAATTGCATTGATCAGGAACACAAAGTCCCTCTTACTGAAATCCCTTTGTAACCTTAACACGCCTGGCACTTCAAAATTCCTTTGTGTCTTTGTGTTTCCAAACTTTTGAAAATCGTACTTTCGCCAAAAAACAATTCATGGCACGCATTCTCACCGGTATTCAAAGTACGGGAACTCCGCATTTGGGAAATTTACTCGGAGCAATTTTACCCGCAATTGAACTGGCAAAAAGCAGCAGCAACGATTCGTTCCTGTTTATTGCCGACATGCACTCGCTGACACAAATCAAAGACGGCAGCGTTTTACGTCAAAACACCTATTCTACGGCAGCGGTGTGGCTTGCTTGCGGGCTCGATCCGCAAAAAACAGTGTTTTACCGCCAGAGTGATATTCCGGAAGTCACCGAATTGATGTGGTACCTGTTGTGCTTTTTTCCCGTTCCGCGACTGGAACTGGCGCATGGATACAAAGACAAAAAAGACCGTCTCAGCGATGTCAACGGTGGATTGTTTACCTACCCCATGCTCATGGCAGCCGATATTTTGCTGTACGACGCCCAACAGGTTCCTGTAGGAAAAGATCAATTACAGCATATCGAAATGACCCGCGATGTGGCCGAACGGTTCCATCATCTGAACGGCGAAACCTTTGTGATTCCGGAGGCTAAAATCAATGAAAACACAAAGCTTGTACCCGGAGTTGACGGCGAAAAGATGAGCAAATCACGCAACAACTTCATCAACATTTTTCTCCCTGAAAAAGAACTAAAAAAGCAGGTCATGTCCATTGTTACCGACAGCAAAGGCCTCGATGATGTAAAAAATCCGGATGAATGCAAGATTTTTGCCCTCTATCAACTGTTGGCAGATGACGATGCCATTCAGACCATGCGCAACAACTACGCGGCAGGCGGTTACGGCTACGGACATGCCAAACTGGCCTTGTTTGAACTGATTCTAACCAAATTCGAGCATGAGCGATCACGTTACAATCACCTGATGGACAATCCCGGTGAGATAGATGCAGCTCTGAAAATCGGCGCAGAAAAAGCGCGTTTGGTGGCAAAAGAGGTATTGAAGCGCGTTCGTGAAAAGGTCGGCTACTAAAAAATTTTCAACAACTATTTACCGTTCAATAGAAAATATGTATATTTGAATCAACTTATGTTACACCAACATAAACTACTCTTATTAAACCAACAATGTTAAAGCTCCTCCTCCAAGGGGCTTTTTCACTTCTTAATAAAACGTTATAGGTGTTATCATACCAATGATTTATTATATTTGTTCGCGACAAGAAAAACTCTTCTCCTTATGTTAAAGCACATAATCATCTACGCTACTGCTTTGGTCACGATTGCTTCGTGTTCCGATTCGGGCAATGACCTCTCTGATTTAAAAGCAGTTGGCGGTAAAAGATACGGCGGTGAATTTCGATTCATGTCACCTGAAAAAGTATCGGGATTGTTACCCATTCAGGCAGTAGATATTTACACACAACGGATTACTTCTCAATTGTTTGACCAGCTCTTGCGTTTGGATGCTTCGGGTAAAAACGTTGTTCCGTCGCTGGCCGAAAGCTATACCATTTCTGAAGATGCCACCACATTTACCTTCAAAATCCGCAAAGGCGTTTTCTTTCATGATGACGATTGTTTCGGTGGTGAAGGGCGTGAACTGACAGCCGAAGACATCAAATTCACTTTGGACATGGCTTGCAGCGGACTTCCTGAAAACGAAGTAAGCTGGTTATTGGTTGACCGCATAAAGGGTGGTCGTGATTTCTACAACGCCAGCAAAAAGTCTTTCAAAGAAGGCGGTGTTTCCGGCATCAAAGTAACCAACAAAAACACCCTGGTCATTACCCTTGCCGAGCCTTTTGCCAGTTTCGATAAAGTGTTAACATACGGTGGGTTCGGTGTTTTTCCGAAAGAAGCCTACGATGAGTACGGCAAAGATCTGAAAAGTCATCCGGTTGGTTCCGGGCCATTCAAACTCAAGGAAATGACCGCTTCCAAAATTGAATTGGAGCGCAACCCGCGTTATTGGAGAAAAGACGAATTCGGTAATCAGTTGCCATTCCTGGGAACAATCACCATGACTTATGCTACCGACAAACGCAGTGAACTGATGGCTTTCCGAAATCAGAAAATTGATTTGGTGTTGGAAATTCCGGCAGATGACGTGGAAAACGTATTGGGTTCTTTGCAGGAAGCACAAGCGGGTAAAACGGTCAAACACAAAGTAGATTCCAAACAATCGCTTTCGGTTTCGTTTTTCGGGCTTTCACACACCAATCCTGCATTTCGGGACAAACGCGTGCGCCAGGCATTCAACATGGCTGTTGATCGCGAATCAATTGTAAACATGACCCTGAAAGGCGAAGGTTACCCGTTGCTCAACGGAATCATTCCGAGCAGCGATTTTTATCCTTCCAATCAGGTAAAAGGATTTAAATACGATGTTGCGAAAGCGCAGAGTTTACTGGCCGAAGCAGGATATCCGGGCGGTGCCAATTTTCCGGAACTGACGATTTATGTCAACGGAAAAAAAGATTCAGACAGACACCGATTGGCAAAAGGTTTTGCTGAACAAATGAAAATGAATCTCAATCTTAATCTGAAGGTTAAATTGTGCAGCATTGATGAGCGAAACAAAGCTGTGAGTAGCGGAACTGCCGCCATTTGGGTGAGTGGTTGGATCGCCGATTATCCGGATGCGGAAAGCTTCCTGAGCCTATTCTACGGCGGAAATATCAAAGCAAACTCCAAGTTTGTGAATCCGTTTAAGTACAAAAGCGAGGCCTTTGACAAATTGTACCGTCAGGCAGCCAGCGAATCAAACGAACAAAAACGTCAGAAATTACTCATTGCCTGCGACCAGATGGTGATCGACGATGCAGTAGTGATTCCAATGATTACCGATGATTTTATTACGATGATCAATTCACGGGTACGTGATTTTGAAACCAATTCGTTGGAAGTTTTAGATTTTTCTTCTATTTTTATAAAAGAACCGAAGTAGGTTCTATAACAGATGTTAAACTATTAATTGGCTCTCAGCTTGCAGCAGAGTATTGTGGGGGTAGCGGTGAATCGCTACCCCCACTTGTATTATACCCAACTACAAAACATCATAAAACCACAACATTCCCATAACATTCTACGGCCATTCAACGACTATTTTTGCCCGTAGCAATTGAGTTTTCTTTACCCGATGGCACAATGGTTAAGCCCATTGTGCCCGTGCGGGTAATTTGTCGCGTTTCGGATAGTTAAAATGCTTAAAACAGAAGAGAATAAAATGCATTTTTGTAGTATGGACTACATTAATCGCGAATTAAGTTGGTTGTCGTTCAACGAACGCGTATTGCAGGAGGCACTTGATAAAAATGTTCCTTTGGTTGAGCGCATGCGCTTCCTTGGTATTTACTCCAACAACATGGACGAGTTTTACC
>VYLT01000353.1_pt1 | contig 10841 bp, 18 predicted proteins | sample 5114261 | NCBI WGS metagenome assembly VYLT01 (sample SAMN12291815, study PRJNA351875) | freshwater metagenome | isolation source: freshwater lake | place: USA: Michigan, Little Long Lake | collected 2011-07-12 | reverse complement strand
CTCAGCCGACGATGAAGTGATCCGCGATCCTGACCATCACGCTCGGCACAAGTTCTTAGTCACCGCTGCCGAACTCCGCGATGACTTCCCTGCCAAGAAGACCATTACTGCTGATGCCACGCTCGACGACATCATCAAATCCCAAGAAGCCAAATGAAGCCTACGCTCCACAAGTTCTCAAAAACGGAAATGCCTTTCAAACGCCGAGGATGCCGAGCGTTCTTCAAAGTGTGGCCCGGAAAACATATCCCGTACAAAGGCTTTGACGGATACTACTGGCATGTCTGCGTATTCGAGGACAAGACATTTATGAAGAAAGCCTTTCACGAGATCAACAAGATTCGTGGTGACGATGACAAGGATGACCAGTTTGAGGCGATTGTCATGTCGATGGAGCGTCAGGTGTATATGAAGGTCAATGGCCGGTCTCGTTGGATTTCTGATGGTTGTTTGGGTTTTGTATTGTTCGCTCAGAGCCAACTTGGAGGCGAAACCATCGCCCACGAGTCCGTTCACATGGCAACCAACTTCTGGCTCAGGGCCAAGCCAGAGTACACAGACTTGCGCGATAAAAACGGCGAGAAGAACGACGATGAGCCACTAGCCTACGCGACGGGGCAATGCACACGGCAGATCGTTAAGGCTCTGTATCGTCATAAGATCATGAAATGACCGGCTATAGTACAATGCCTGCGTGATCGATAAGCTCCTCTCGCACGAATGGCGTTGGAATAACAAACTCTACAAGATTCGCTCAGAGGATGGCGTTGTTCCCATCGTTCTTCGACCTGAGCAACAAGCTCTCAATGACTTGGTGTATCCCGCCTTCCTCGCAAGAGAACGACTCGACATCATCATTCTCAAGAACCGTCAGCGTGGCACTTCGACGCACTGCAATCTGATTTGTCTTGATTGCACCGCCTACTACCCCGGCAAAGTCGCAAACACTCTCGCAGATACCAGAGAGCGATCCAGCACCATGTTCGATAACAACGTGAAGCTCGCCTTTGACGAGATTCATCCGAGACTCAGACCTCATGCCGAGCGAGACAACATGAATGAATTGGTCTTTGACCGTATTCGCTCCAAGTACATTATCTCCGCTTCAAAGTCCGAACCCGTCGATCTGCTCCACGTCTCCGAGGCTCCCTACTTCCAAGACGAGAGCCGAATCACTGAGGCCGAGCAAATGCTGCGTAGGCACGGAATTGAGATCATGGAGTCCACAGCGTTCGGTGTTGGCAACTTGTTTGAAAAGCGATTCATGGAGGCTTGGAAAGCTAAGAAATCAGGTAAGAGACACCACCGCATCGCCCTCTTCTTTGCGTGGTACACCGACCCAAAGAACGTCGTCAGAGTCCATCCCGACATGGATTTTCAAAATCGGAACTTCATCGAAGCCCTCTCCGAGAAAGTACGTCAGATTGATGGGACGATCCTGACACCCGAACAACTCCACTTCTACGATCAGAAGTTTGCCGACCTCGACGACGAGGTGTTTCAGTTTTACCCCTCGGAGCCCGAAGAAGCCTTCTTGCATTCGGGCAGGCCGGTATTCAACCTCGAACTGCTCAAAACTCTTGAGAAGGCCAATGGAAGGCCACCACGACGCATTACCGATGACGGCTTGGAGATTTACGAGGAACCCAACGATGATTACCACTACGGTATTGGTGTGGACACCGCCGAAGGTTTGGAGCATGGAGATAACAGTGTAATCGACGTGCAATGCTTGGAGACAGGAGAACAGGTCGCCTCTCTTGCTGGGAAGATCAGTGCGATTGATGAGGATGGTTTGGCTCGAATGGTCGGAGTCGTGGCTCGGATGTACAAGAATCATCTGTGTGCGATTGAACGCAATAATCACGGCCACACGGTCATTGCGTACTGTAAACGTGATCCCGCCATCAACCTCTATCAACGCCAAGTCAAAGACCGAATCACCGAGAAAACTGAAACAGTGATCGGTTGGGACACCAATCCCAAGAGCAAGGCGTATCTGATCGATACCCTGAAAAAAGGACTCAAGGATGGGCAGTCTATCCCTCACTCGTTTGAGACCTTTGACGAACTTCGCACGTTCGTTCACGGAGAGCGTGGTACAATGGCTGCGATGAAAGGCAGCAAGGATGACCGTGTGATCGCCAAAGCCCTCGCTCACCTTGCCTGCCAAGAGATTATCATCCTCGGATCGCTTGATCCGGCTGACTACGGCATCTTCACCTGACCCCATGCAGTTCCGCACCCCAGAAGAACTCAAACGCACGCAATGGAACGAACGATGCCAGAGCGTCGCCGAAGGCCGGCTCTATACCCAAGATAGTTTCTCGCCGTTTCCCATCCATGAGTATTTCAAGCTCGGACTGCTCGGCAAGAATATCAGGATGTTGGAGGTCAACGCAGGCCATGCCCTGATTGAACACATGGTGGCCGACACCATGACGGAACTACAGATCGATCTTGGGAATGAGAGCTTGCAGCAAGAGTGGCAAGAGTTCGCCGAGGAAATCGAATTTGATAGTCTGCTTGAAGAGGCTGCCCGCGACCTGTACTCAACAGGGTTTTGTGTCCAGCAGCCCATTCGCACGCTGATTAACGGTCAAAACGGTTTCAAGATCGCTAACGTCGATCCGGCATCGTGGTATCCGGTTCTTCCGACGTTCAACTGGCAGGACATCAGCGAAGGAAGGATCATCAGTGTCTTCTCGGAAATGCAGAAGGACAAAGAGCAGTGGTTCGCCTTCATCGAGCATCACAAGATCGGCGTTGTGGAGAATAGCCTTTTGGAACTAGAACGGCAGGATGCCACCGGTGGTAAGCCCATTGCACTATCGAAACTTGCCAAGTTTGCCGGTGTCCAAGAATCAGCCAAGACCGATCTTGAATGGTTGGCCGTCTTCCAACAGAACCGCCAGAAGCAGTCTCGGAACTACATGGGTTCTTCGGTGCTGATGCCGATCTGGGGAATCCTCCAAGAGATTTCGGAAATGCAGACCCAAATCCGCCAAGAGCGAATCAAGCATTTCCGAAGCAAGATGTACGTCCCTAGAGAGTCGCTCCAACGTGCGACCGACGTAGCGGATGATGCTTACTCAAGCCCGAAGAACAGCAAGCAGACCCTACGGGAGACCAATCAGGCCAAGTTCGACGCAAATCAAGAGGTATTCCCCATCCCTTCCGGTTCGACCACCGTCCCCGGCTTCATTCAGTGGGACATGCAGATGATCGTCAATGGTAGCAATGAGATCGATAAGCTCCATTCTCGTGCTGCTGCGATTGTCGGGGCTCCTCGTGGAGTCTTCAACCTCGACGAGAAGGGGGACATCCACGTTGATACCGAAAAGCGTAAGGATCGCCGGTATGTTCGTAAGATCATTCAAGGTCAGCGTCGTTTGGCGAACCTAGCTCGCTACCAGATTCAAACGTGGTGCCAGTGGAAGAATAAAGAGATTCCCAAGTCCATCGGTGCGAAGTTCACTTCTCCGTTTGACCTCACCCAAGAAGAGGCCGTTGCCTTGATGCGAGAAATGAATCCTGATGCCAAGATGGTCTCTGAGAAAGAGGCCATCAAGAATGCTTGGCCTTCCAAAAAGCCCAAAGAGCTTGAAGCTTTGCAGCAAGAGATCGATGACGAACGCCAGTCCGAGGTGTCGAGTATGTCCGCTCTTGATCGCATCCAAAATGTGACTCTATGACCCTCGCACGAACAAGCCAAGATTATCCCGATGAGGTAAACGAGATACCTGAAATCGTGCAAAGGGTTCGGGATACCACCAAAGCTCTTGATGATTCAACTGCTGCTATCCACCGTTGGTTTTGGAAAGGTCTTCTCGCGTTCAATCTGATCCTTTGGTCTGTTGCCCTGTGCGTGATTGCCCTGTCTCGGCTAGTCTAGTCTTGTGCCCGCACTCAGCCACGAGGATCGCAAACTGATAGCTGCTTATGCTCGTGCAGCCGAGATTTTGTCGAAACAAATCCGCACGATCAAACCAAACCAGACCGACCGATTCAAGAGACAGGTTCGATCCATTGTCTCCGAACTCGAAGACCTCACTGCCTCCTATCTTCCCGATAATCTGCGGTTGCAGTACATCAACGGTTCCACCGAAGCGGTCGAGCATCTACGCTCTTTAGCTCAGTTTAAGGGCGATATCGACGAGACCTTCACCCAACTTCACCGCGAGGCATTGCAGCAGCTTGTGACTGATGCCAAAGACAAGTTCGCTACCGCTCTGGTGAGTGTGACCCGACGCGGAGATAGGATTGTGACGAACTTGCAAAAGCAGCGTATCCAAGAGCAGATTCTGCTTTCCGAAATTCAAGGCGAGAATGCCGTTAGCAAGGTCAAAGACTACTTGGAAGGTCAACAGATCACCGCCGTGCGAGCGAGTAACCGAGATTGGGGGCTCGAAGAATACTCCGCCATGCTGGTACACACGGTCGTTGCCGAAGCCCATAACACCGGAGCTGCGAACCGCTATCTGCAAAATGGTGTCCAACACGCTCGGAGAATCGAGCGAGTGAATTGCTGCAAGTTCTGCCGACCGTTTAAGGATAAGATTATCTGGCTCGGAGATCGGCGATTGCTCCCACCAAGCCATCCTTGGTGTTTTGGAGCGATTACGCCAGCGATTGGGCCGTTTGAGGAAGTCCCCCTTCGGAGTCCCCACGATCCGAGGATTCCGAACTACGCGAGGGATTTTCTTTTGAAGAAAAGCGTATAATAGTTACTTGACGAAGAAACAGGAGAAGCTTCAGTGCTACAGTTTATTAGGATCAACGAAGAAGAGATAAATATCGGACTGATTACAAAAATCGAGATCGGCACTAAAGCCTATTTTGATCCAGATTGTCCAAATTTTAAGAGATGGACTGATGGCGAGATGATCGAAGATGCTACCATTCGTCGGATTTTTGGGGATATTGTCCGACTTTACGTTTTCGGTCGGGAACATCCTATTGAAACTACAAATACATCGCAGATTGCACGTTTAAAAGAAATTTGGGAAAGCAGAGAGATTCACACTATCTAGCCCATTTTCTTACATAACTTGGAGTAAACATGGAATCATACTCGCCATTCTCTTTTGAGGAGCTTGCAGGGTATATCCACCCGATGGTAGTGGATATTTTCAATATTTCAGGTGACGGATTCACAAAGAAAGCCGAGGAAGCAGGTCTGACTCGTGAGCAGCTTGCAGCGATTTTTTTTGGTGACGCGATGCGGATGTACACCCAAGCACGATCAGCGACTTCTGGGGCATCGGCTAATTTCATACTTGAGCCTGACTGGAGATACGTTCGCCTGAGAGTATGCGACCTCCTAACTGAAATGTTCGTTGAAGACACTGCAGGAGCACAGGGAAGAGCGAATCAAGAAGGTATGACGATTCACTCTTTCGCCGCTTCAATCCTTGTTACAGACCTCAAGTCTTACTTGGAAGGCGGGGAGGCATACGAAATCCGAATTGGTATTCCGGAACAACACCTTAATGACGACTCTGGTCTTGGGGAAGGATGGTTGTAGAATTCTGACGTTTTATGCTGCTGATTCCTAAAACTCAATACCTTCTTTGAAATTCGTATAAAGGTGACTAGGAGAATTTGAATCGACTCTCGCTGGAAAAGGAGTGACGATGCCGGACTCAATAGTTAATGGCCTCTTCGCTATTGCTGCTGCTGTGGCTGGTTCGATTGTCGCCGGATGCTTTGGTCTCGCTGTTGCTTCAATGAAAAATAAGAAACAGACACAACAAACCTTCATCATCACACCGCCACCCGCAAACGGTGGTTTATCAAAAGTTGCGTTGATCTTTTGTGTGGGTTTGTTGATGGGGATTGTGGTGTTTGCTCTCTTGTCTTGGCGTTCAAATAACGCCGATCCGACACCTCCTGTTGTACCAACACCCAAAGACATCCCAACCCCAAAAAATGAAATACCTGTCCAACCGCCGAAAAAAGAGAACCTGCCACCAAGTAATCTTCCACTCGAAGGGAATATCGCAAGACTACACAAGTATTATCTTGAACAGGGGATGGAAAAATGGATGACCCATACCGATTTTAGTGCTGGTTTTCTGATCCCCTTAGATCGGGTTGATTTGGAGCTTTGGAAAAAACTTGCCGAAAAGGTTGGTTTGAGTGACAAAATAGACTTCTCTGCCTTAAAAAATGTCGGACTGTACACCTACAACGGGAGGAATTTTGAGAGTGCTGCAATGATACTCGGCACAGAAAAAAAGAGGGTTGTAAGTATCAATCTCACAGGCTTGGGAGGCCCAGAACTGGATCAGAAGATCGTTGATTTTGTGCTGGCCTACAAGAACTTCCCCTAGATCGATTGGCTCTGATATTTTGGCATCAGTAATCTACTGCCAATTCCAAATTGTTGATGCCACTCTCTCCGTCCGATCACTATCACTTCACCAACGAGACCGCCATCAGCGACGTTGATGGTGTCCAACCTTCTGCCGAGGCTCGATTAAAGAACGAAGAGATCGTGATGGATTACGCAGCTTGGTACTTCAATGGCCTTGTCTGGTATTGCCGAGAGCGATTGCAGTTCTGCTGCGAAACCTCCCGCTTTGGAACGCCTGTTACGACAGTGGTTGCCGAAACGCTCGACGAGATTCAAAGCATCTTATTCGAGTCCGACGGCCAAGCATGAGCCCTCAACATGCACACCTCATGGGCTTGTTTATTCTGGGTCTGACATCCTGTGCGATTATCGGTCAGATCATCGCTCTGTTTGTTATCCCAAAAGAGCAGAGGAGCTTTCTATCTGCCCTCGTTAATTTCGCATTGTATCTGTTCGCTGCCTCTTTTGGCCTCTTCCTCATTTCGCAATGAAACTCTCCGAGGCTATTCAACAAGCAGCAAACGAAACTGACCCATTCCTCCGTCGAGAACGGGTGCGAGGCGTGATTGAATTTATGCGATTCCAACTCACCCTTAATGCCAACCAGTGCCGTGAGGTGGCAATCCAAAGCGGAATTAGCAAAGAGCAATGGGAGGAACTTACTTACGAGGCTGACAAAAATGGTTGAGGGTTCACTCTGATCTAGAGATTCCATGACAGGGATTGGATTGCTGTCTCTAACTTGCAGATGCGGGCTTCTCGGTTTGCGTGGTTGCCGTTTCTTTCTTCGACTAACAACTCTTCGATTGCACCTCGGAAGAAGTCAAAGTGACACCGACCAATTCCAATGCGAGCAATGAGGTTCTCATTTGGATCAAGAACAACCTCACAGAGTTCATTCCTTGGTTTGCGGTTACAAGCCTGACAACGACAACCCTCTGCCAATCGACGACCTCGGATGTAGGAAAGAGATCGCTCTAAGAACTGTTTTGCAAGCCATCGGTTGTTCAATTTTGCATTGGCTCTTATAGCGGGGTACGGGAATGTGACAAACATCGTAAAAAACTCCAAAAATAGTGTTGATTGGGACACAGCATTCTTGCTGGCGTGTACCAAAAATCAACAGCCCCACCGGAGATTTACACTGTCTGCATAGCTTCTGACTATCAAACTATTTCTAGTGCATTGGTTATAAACACGGTCGGCAGCCAATAGGTTCGATCTCATTTATGAAAAACTATTTTCAAGTTTTTTGAATAACTATGGTCGGCAGCGGTCTCTTGCAAAGAATCAGCACAACAGCGTATACTTCATTTCGTCACCGATCCTCTTCCGTCGCCCACGCGACAGCCGAAGGGGATTTTGTGCGATCCTTACATCCTTCTCCCTCCAGCATGACTCAAGATGCTGTTTCCCCGGCTCAGGGTCAAGAGCCTATCGTCTCACCGAACGCATCGGTTCCCGCTCTTTCACCCACCAGTTCCCGCCCTGTCCTCTTCTCTCAGTATCGCGGCCCTCATGTCTACAACATGGCCGAAACTGACGAGGAACGAAAGAAGCGTGAGGAAGACGAGAAAAAGCAGAGCAACTTCGACAAGGTACGCGAGAAAGCCGAACGCGAAGAGGCTGCCCGCAAAGCTGCTGAGGCCGAACGTGACCAACTCCGCAAGGAGAAGGAAGACCGCGAAGCTGCCGACCGTAAGGCCGAGCAGGATAAGCTCGCTGCCGAAGGAAAGCTCAAAGAACTTGCCGATGCCAAAGACAAGGAAGCTCAGTCTGAGAAGGCTCGTGCTGACGCTGCCGAGGCAAAGGTCAAAGCTGCGGAAGGAAAGCTCGCCGAGATCGATAAGCAGCAGGAAACCGAGATCGAAGAACTGCTCAAGCAGATTCCCGATGATAAGCGTCCTCCGCTCGACACGACCGATCCGCCTGCCAAGCGACTTTCCCAAGTGAGGTACGCTCTCTCGCTCCTGAAAAAGCCCGGCGATGCCGTTGGCAGCACTCCCATCAAGAAAGAAAACGGAGATCGCCGAACCGAGCTTGAGAAGAAGGGGATCAACAACCTCACAGCAGACGAGGCGTTTGAACTGGCAGAACTCTCTTGAGACCTTTTTTACTCCATTTATCCCCTGACCCATGCCCGTCCTCGGTAAGTATCGAACCTTCGATGATGCGAACTCTGTCAAGAGTCCGCTTGCCCTCGCCCTGATGAAGGTGCCGGAGGCACAGTATTCCGTGTTCTGGGATTTGATCCCGAACCGCTCCAACATTCGCCAGCTTGTCTATGAAATGGCGAGTCGCTCGATCACGGCCCGCAAGGTCGTCCTCGGTGCGAACTTCCTGACCTCCGACACTCAGGTCACCCTTGATGCGACTACTCGTGTCCGTGTGACCTCTGGCCACGTTCTTTACCATGTGACGACTCGCCAGCGCATCGTTCTGGATGCGGTGAACACGACTTCGGGTGTCTGCACCGTCCGTGCAGTCATCCAAGCCCCCGGCCAGTCCCGCACCCAGATTAACTCCGGTCAGGAGCTTCTGGTGCTGGCCGTCTCGGAACACTTCGACCAGATCAACCAGACCAGCCGTTTCGAGGATACGTCCGTCATCCAGAACTACATTCAGGACATGACGGAGCGTATCGACTTCAGCACCGCCGACCTCCGCGAGGCTCGAAAGTGGGGTATTGATCGTCGCAAGCGTCTCAACGAGCGGATGCGTGACATCGTGAAGGATTTGAACTCCTCGATCATCTACGGCGCTCCGCTCCAAGCCTCCAACGGTCAGTCGGCGATGACCTGTGGCTTCGACTACTCGGTTGAGAATGCTGGCAACGTCGTGAACGCTGCTTCGCTCGGTACGGCTGCCCTCTCCGACCTCAAGGGTATCTTCAAGCAGCAGCAGCTAAACGGCCTGAGCGATGGTGACGGCATCGTCGCCCACATGGGTATCAACAACTACTACGCATACGAAGCTGCCGGTCTCGCTACGGCCCAGACGCAGATTGAGCCGGGTTCGACCTACAACCTCGGCAATGCGGTCAAGGGTATGGTCTTCGCAGGCATCGGCTTCATTCCCTTCCTGCCCGATCCGGCGATCACGGACGACCATGTCCGCATCGTCGCCACTGCCCACGCAGGTAAGGGACTCTACGAGGGTCTAGGCGAGGGAGCCATCGAAGAGTCGCTCCGCGTTGTGGACGAGCCGAGCATGAGCAACTCGAAGGTTCAGGTGTCCACCTTCCAGTTGAAGTTCGGCACGATCTGGGAGAACGCTGCAAAGGCTCACTTCATCCTCAAGACTGGCATTAACGGCTAATCGGAATCGGGGGCGGGCAACCGCCCCCTTCTCAATTTCTTCCCACCACTATGAAGATCCAACTCCTCGAAAACTGCATCGAAGCTCTCCCCGCCAACCAAGTGCCGAGCATTCTCCATGCTGGCACTGTCAAGGACGTGGACGAAGCCTATGGCAAGCGTCTGGTTGAGCAGGGTCTGGCCGTTCCCTTTGAAGATAAGCAGGAGAAGAAGGTTAAGAGCGAGACACCCGACGACACTTGGACTGTGGCAGACCTCGTGAATTACGCCGAAGAGAAGAAAATCGACCTCGGCGGGGCCAAGAAAAAGGATGAAGTACTCGCTGCCATCGCCGCTAATAAGCCGTTGTCCGCCTGATTTCTTTCCTCCTCATCGATATGACCACCTTCCGCTACATCGGAACCGGCAACGGTACTTACATCGTTGACCCAGAGACCGGCAAGAACGTCCTGCTTGAGAAGGGCAAGGACTTCACCACCGAGAGTGCCCCGCTGATCGCCGAACTTCGCTTGTGCCCTGATGTCGAAGAGGCAGACAAGCGTAAGCCTGAGAAAGCTCCTGTGAAGTGAGTGGGAGCTATCATCTGATGTTTTCTCTGATATTGCTGTGAATCCTGTCTCTTCTGAAAAAATCAAAGGCTTCATGGGCATTGTGAATTATGTCGTCGAAAAGCCACAAGCTCTGTCGATCATTTTTGCCTTGTTGCTGATCGGCATGTTGATCGGCGTGGTTCCTTCAGCTCTCCAAACCGATGTCAACACGACAGAAAAGAAGGTTGATCAAATCCTCATCAACCAACAGAATAATCGCCAGACGGCAGACACTCGCTACGCCAATCTCCAACAGTCCATCCAAGATGCGAATAACCGCAGTGATGCCAAGATGGATCAACTCATCAAGATCATGCGGGGTTCATGCCTGTTACAGGCGAAACTCAGTAACGACAGTGCTGCATTATCGTACTGCAATCCTTGAGCGTGGTAGACTGTCCTTATGGACGCACCCGACATGCTCTACATCACGGTTGCCAACTACAAGACCTCTTCCAATGAGGTTTTAACAGGCATTAGTGACCCGCAACTCCAATCTTTGATTATTGACCAGATGATCGAGATTGATGCCTTCATTGGTGAAGGTTGGGAACGCTACGACCCAGATCAGGAGTT
>VYLT01000853.1_pt1 | contig 10868 bp, 9 predicted proteins | sample 5114261 | NCBI WGS metagenome assembly VYLT01 (sample SAMN12291815, study PRJNA351875) | freshwater metagenome | isolation source: freshwater lake | place: USA: Michigan, Little Long Lake | collected 2011-07-12 | reverse complement strand
GAATTGTCAGTTATAACTATTATAATCTCATTTCTCTTTGTGATCAAGTTGAAGATTTTCTAGTTGTTGACATCTATAAGTATTAATACTCATTGCATAAGTGAGATGCTCCCATCGTGCCTGGACACAAAACACCTTTGCCGTGGTGCAATGGTATGCTTGGCTAGGTGGTGGTCATTACGATCCCTCGGTGTGGTATTGGCTTGACCAATGGGCGCAATTAAAAAGACAGAGAGTACCCTGGATAGCCGTTTCCTTGCTGATTCCCTTAGAACCGACGAAAGAACTGCAAACTCTCACTCCCTTTGCTCTCAATCTCGCCAAGGAAGTTCAAAGGAACTTAGAACAAAATGTCTTAAGTCAATTAACTTCTCTGCCTGAGACCAAAAAAGAAAAGTAGTTTTTCTGCTCCCAACTATCTGTTTAAAAAAAACTAGCTCAAGGCACTTTTATAGTCCTTAATAGCTTCTTTGTTCCTCTCCCACTAGATAACTCTCAGAAAATAAATTGATATATCTGTATGATTCCACCAATGCTCAACAAGTTTTTGCCAGTTAGTTTATTCAGAACCGGGGCTATAGCCTTATCAGGGTTGAGTCTGACAGGGTTCTTATGGGTAATTCACTGCGAGAGACTCAAGGCCCAGGGTCCTTTGTCCATACCCCAGACTCAACCCGGAGCCGGGTTGGAATTTTTGCCCCCCCAACCGCCTAATCCCACCTTTCCTGAAAACACGATTCCCCCCACTGGCTACAGTCCACCGGTTTACTCTCCCAATAATTCCCAATCCCGACAAATTCAGGCCTATCGACTTGATATCGGCGATCAAATTACTGTCTCGGTTCCCGATTTTCCCGAATTTAATTCCACGGGGCCAGTGGATCCCGATGGTAATTTTCTGGTGCCGATTTTAGGGCGTATTCCGGTGCTCGGCTTGACTTTAGACGAAGTGCAAACTAAAATCCGCCTCGAATTGGGGCGAAAATACTTGCGGGAGGAACCGGAAGTGATTGCGGTTTTAACCACTGCCCGTCCCGTCCAGTTAACCATTCTGGGAGAGGTACAGCGACCGGGGTTTTATAATGTTGCGCCTAATACTCCCCTAGCGCAGGTACTTTTGGCGGCGGGGGGTGGCACTCCCAGAGCCGATCTGCGTTCGATCGTTGTCCGTCGGGTTTTAGTCGATGGTACAGTGTTAGAGGAGAAACTTGACCTTTATACTCCCTTAATTAAAGGGGAACGCTTGCCAGATATGCGTCTGCAAGGGGGCGATGCCGTGATTGTTTCCAAGCTAGAAGTAGGCCAAGAAACGGGATATAATCGCACACTGGTGGCGAGAACCACCCTCACCCAGCAGAATATCACTGTCAGGGTTTTAGCTCCCTTAGTTCCTTCGGGAATTGCCCTGAGAAATGTTTCGATTCCTAATGGCAGTACCTTCCTCGATGTGGTGGCTAGTTTACCGGTTTCCGATCGCCTGCGGATTAATGTCAATGAAGTGTCTCTGCTACGTTTTGATAGTGCCAAAGGGGGAATTGTTAGTCAAACTTTGAGTCCGATAGCGGCAGTTAGGGGAGATATCTCCCAAAATGTTCCCCTAGAAGATCAAGACGTAATTATTGTCACCCGCACCCTATTAGGGGAAATTTTCGCCGCTTTTAATATCATTACCCAACCCATTCGGGATATTTCCAATTTTACCAATACAATTCTCAACCTTAGCAATCAATTCAATAACTTCCAATAACTGAGGGGCAACTTGCTCCCTTCACTCCTTAACACAACTTCATAAGCTAGGATTTCAAGGGCGAGAATCACTCTTGACCGCTAAAATGTAAAGAATCTGGGAATATATTAAAAAGCTATGGCTCTACCAATTGTTAAACGATTTCTCATCTCGCTAGATCAGAACAAATTTGTGGGAATATTCGTCTTCCTCGTCTGTTTAGGTGGTTCTGTGATCTTTGCTCTCCTACCCGATCCTGAGAAACCCCCCACCTTTTATCGGGCGGTGGGACAATTGGCCTACCGGGTGCCGCCGCCAGCTTTTACCAGTACAGGAACCCAACTGCAAGAACAAGGGCGGGCTATTGACCGCGATTTACTGCTGTCTCCCCGGGTATTGGTCAATACAGCCCAAAAACTGCAATTTAATCAGGAACAGATCGTTAAAATTCGCGATCAAGATTTGAAAATCACCTTCCCCGGTGAAGCGGAGGGACAAAAAAATAATAGCAATCGGTCTACAGGAACCGACCAACCCCAAGAGATACTTTTAGAGTTAACGGCCGACTCCCAGTCCAAGGCGGAGTTAATTCTCGAAACCTTGATGAAGGAAATGGTGGAATACAGTCGCTGGCTGAATACTTCTCAGTTACGGGCCCGCATAGAAGCTCTCAGTGTCCGACTTAACGAAGTCCAAAAAGATTTAACCAGAGCCGAAGAAAAGTTTTATCGCTACATTAGTACCCAGGGTTCAGATTTATTGGCGATTCAAGATGGGAGTTTATTCACCGCTATCACCAGTAGTCAACAGCAACAGCGAGAAATTCGCCTAGAACTGCAAGGCATTCAAGGACAGATTAATAGTCTGAGTAAACAACTCGATTTAACCCCCGATCAAGCTTACACCTCCTCGGCCCTTAGTGCCGACCCGATTATTGCCAGTATCCGAGCGCAGATATTGGGTACGGAAGCCCAATTGGAGCGACTACAGAAGGATTTACGTCCCGAACATCCCACCGTAGCTAAATTACGCAAAGAACAGCAAGTTAACGAATCTCTCTTACAAAAAAGAGCCGCCGAGGTGATCGGAAAAGATGGCATCCTGACCGATCTTCCCAGCAGTCGCATCCGTCAGCAAAGTAATCTCGATGCCACCCGTCAACAACTAGCGGCTCAATTAGTCACCCTGCAAACCCAGCGCGAGGGTTTAATGAAACAATTAGAATCCTTAGTGACTCAGGAACAGCAATTACGCTCCCAATACGAGAAATTCCCCGATAAACAGCTACAGCAAGCTCGTTTAACCCAAGCCGTCGCCTTTCAACGGGGTATCTACGAGAATATTCTCAATGCTCTGGTGGATGCTCAGGCTGCAGAAGCGGAAACCGTGGGTAGTCTCACCGTCGCCCAACCGCCAGTGGCTCAACCGATCGAACAGGTGTTTAACCGCAAGAATCGTACCTTGATTCTCTTGGTGGGTGCTGGTTTGGGAACTTTAGCCGGATTGGGTACGATTCTCCTGTTAGCAGTGATCGATGATCGCCTGCACAGTCCCCAAGAATTGCGGGAAGCTTTGGTTAGTCGGGATATACTACTCTTAGGACAATTGCCCATTGTCCGGAATTTAGAGGGCGAGGAAATCGAGCCGATTCTCGCCGATGCTAATGCCAATTATCTCCCCTACTACGAACGTTTACGCAGTACCCTGCGACTTGTGGGCGGCGGCGAAACGGTGAAAGTGGTCATTGTCACCAGTATTACTGGCGGAGAGGGGAAAACTGCCACTGCCTATAATCTGGCGATCGCTGCGTCTTTAGCGGGCCGACGGACTCTGTTAGTCGAAGGAGATCTGAGAAGTCTTTCTAAGGCCGAAGAAATCGGAGTCACTCCCGATCCCAATTCTTTCCGAGAACCCCTACTTTACTACGGGGCAAAAAGTAAATCGATCCGGCTGGCCCCAAATATAGAAAACCTTTCCATTTTGCCTAGTCCCGGTCCGCAAAAACAAGCGGCAGCTATCATTGAATCGAGCGAATTACAATTAATTCTCAAAGATTCTCGCGGCCGTTTCGATCTGGTGATTGTGGATACTCCTTCTCTGTCTAGCTGTAATGATGCGCTGCTCTTAGAAGAACTAGCGGACGGGATTATTCTGGTAACGCGCCAGGCGATAACTCGTTCTAGTCTCTTGAGTGAAGCAACTGACCAGTTAACAGAAGCGGAAGTGAAAATTTTAGGGGCGGTGATTAACTACGTCGATATTACGCCGACTCTCAACACCGCCGAACCAGAACTGCCACCTTTGATAGTTCCCCCACTACAGGAAAAAACAGAGACAGAGGAAGTGAAAGTGGAGGTGTAAATGCGGTTACTTATGACAAAATCTTCTGGCTCGATCGAATTGTGGTTCTTGCCAAGAAAAAGCAAAATGACTGATACTATCTATGGTGGGAAAGGCTATGCGAATCGCTTCCATTTGCACTTCTAAGGAGGGACGATTGTTATAGGGTTGTCCCCATAAACCCGCTAAAGCTGGGATAACAGCAGTTTGATTTCCCCTGCTTGCCACTACTCTTTTGATCTGATTAACTACACAGGTAGTATCGTTACAATTAGCGTAGGACATGGGATGCCATTCTAGGGAAGCGGGAAAACTATCCCAAGCTTGTAACCGGGAATCAAAACCTTGATTACCCACAAGACGATTTCCATCAGGAAAAAACACTGCCCCGGCGGGAATTCCCTGACGTTCCACTAGGGCGGAAAAATAACTAATATAATCAATTACACCCTGGGCAGCATGGGCAACCGCTAGGAACCAAAGTTCTAATTTGAGGCGATCAAAACGACTTTTAACTGATTGTTTCATCTCCTCTTCTAAGGGGATTCTACCCTGCCAAAGAGGGGCGGTTTCTTGGGGATAAAGGCGATCGGCTTCGACGATATCATGGGGGGAAATTTGGCCGCGAGTCAGATAGCGATCGATTAAAAATTTGCCCTTATTATTCAATCCTCGATTAATTAAAGCTTGTCGGGATGCCGGACTAAAAATCCATAAATCTTGGACATCATCGGCAACGGAATCGACTCCTGTTCCTCTGGGATAGCGAATATAATCAAATAAAACTCCATCGGGACGACGTTGTAAAATGGCTTCTAGGAGAATTAAATAATCCTGTCGCGCTTGATTACTGTAGGGATCGACAAAAGTTTGGGATCGATCATCGACAAAAGAGGTGCTATCCTGTCCTTTACCATTGCGTGCTAACGCCTCCTGTCGATCGGGTTTTAAGCTATAAGCATAGCCAAAATTGAGGCTAAATAACCAAGCATAAACCTTTAAACCGCGTTTATGTCCCTGTTCGATCGCCTGTGCTAATAAATCCACATTTCCCGCACCCGGATTTTTAATCACGCTATCCCAAACGGTGGGATTATTGTTAGGAGGTAATAAGACTTGACCATCGGCAAAAACTTCCAGATAAACTGTATTATAACCTTTGGCCACGATGCGATCTAGGATACTTTCCATCGATCCAGGACGGGTATCACAGGAGTAGAGACGTAACCAGATCGCTTGTTCCTGTAACCAGTGTCGGGAACGACAAAAGCGCAATTGTTCAGCATATTTCTGCAATAAAATGTTATATTCTTGGGGGGAAGTTTGACGCAGATTTTCTTGTTGTTTGATTTCCGATTCGGACAGTTGACAGTTATTATTGACTGCGAGGCTAGGGTTAATCCCTAGAGGACTACTCCAGAGGATTATAGCGAGGAAACAGGATAGCGATCGCAGATAATTGACTTTCTTTAACATAGTTGTTCACGGCAAAAGTAGCAAAGGAGAAATTTTCTTAGTTTGCTATTTTTTTAGAGCAGTTATCTTAATGGTGAGGTATAAGGTTTTCGGTTTGGGGATAGGAGAGACAGGAGACGATTCTCAGTCAGATTATACTTCAGCTTTATCGAAAATTTGGGTTGAAAACCCCGGAAAAATTTTGCCACCAACCAACCCAATCAACCGATCAGATGTTTCGATTCAACTAATTTCTAAGCGCCAGTAGAGAGTTTCTTCAGGCTAGAAGCTAACCCCGTCAAATCTCCTTCCTTTGCAAGGGAAGATAGGAAGGGTTTGCGGCAAAAAGTTTTTCGTGGGGGTAGGGTGTGGGGTGTGGGGTGTAGGGTGTAGGGTTTTACCCGTTTTCAGAGGGTCAATTACCTAATTTTCGGGGAAAAAGTCCCGGAATTTTCCCCCCGACCACTCCAATGGTTGGCACTTTTTGAGGTAAAAAAAGTCTAAAAGTCTTACCCAACAAGGTTTTTAGATTTATTCAGCAAACCCTAGTTAACCTTTTGGCAATTGCTAGATGACTAAAAATAAAAAAGTGCTGATTTTAGGGGGAACGGGGGAAGCGGCGGCATTAGCGGCTAAAATTGCGGCAATTCCGGGTATAGATGCCATCGCTTCTTTGGCCGGTCGCACGAGAGAACCGATTACTCTCACAACTCCTTCTCGCAGGGGGGGGTTTGGTGGTGCCACCGGGTTAGCCAATTATCTGCGTCAAGAACGCATTGATTGTTTAATTGATGCCACCCATCCCTTTGCCGCGCAAATTTCCTTTAATGCCGCTCAAGCCGCCTCGGATTGTGGTATTCCTCGATTAATCTTAAGTCGTCCAGCTTGGGAAAAAGTATCTGGAGATAATTGGATTGAAGTAGAAAACAATCAAGCGGCGGCGAATATTTTACCGGGGTTAGCCCCGCGGATATTTCTCACTATTGGTCGGCAAGAACTGGCAAGTTATGCACATTTAAACAATATCTGGTTTTTGATGCGGATGATCGACCCACCGGCAGCGGATGCCATCGTACCGGTTGGAAAATTATTGTTGGCACGGGGGCCTTTTTCCTTACAGTCAGAGCGCTCTCTTTTACAAGAATATAACATTGAGGCGATCGTGAGTAAAAATAGCGGCGGTGATGCCACTTACGCCAAAATTATCGCCGCTAGAGAGTTGGGAATAATCGTGGTAATGATACAACGTCCACCTGTACCTGAAGGAGAAAAAGTGGCGGATGTTAAAAGTGTCCTGGCATGGTTAGAAAAAAGGTGGCTCTCTTGATTTTTCTGGAAAAATCATCAGTAAACCCTATCTAAATTACTCGTTAAGACTGCACCGAAGAAGGGAGCAGGGAGAGGAATTTTGAGCATTTGTACTAAAAATTCCCCTACGCAGTTTAAATTCAGTTATCAGTTATCAGTTATCAGTTATCAGATGTAAGTTTTAAGTTATCAGTTATCAGATGTAAGTTATCAGATGTAAGTTTTAAGTTAATTAGTTAGTTAGTTATCTTTATCTTTATACCTGTTTACTGTTTACTGATCACTGTTTACTGATCACTGTTTACTGATCACTGTTTACTGATCACTGTTTACTGATCACTGTTTACTGTTTACTGTTTACTGTTTACTGTTTACTGTTTACTGTTTACTGTTTACTGTTTACTGTTTACTGTTTACTGTTTACTGTTTACTGTTTACTGTTCACTGATTACTGTTTACTGTTTACTGTTTACTGTTTACTGATCACTGAAAAGCTTCCCACCCAATCTAGGAAAATTACACTTTCACCACGTTGCTAAAACGGATTTTCAGGTAATCATCTTCCATTTTTGCCCCAGAAGGTTTCAGGGCTGCTAAAGCTTGGGGCAAGACTAAATTACGACGGTGATTACCAATGCGAATATTTAACTCGTCTCCAGTTTTATTTAGTTGTATTTGTTCCTTGGGTATGCCGGGTAAATATAATTCCAGACTGTAATTATTTTCCTGTTGAACTACCCGAATGGTGTTTTCCTGGTAATAAACCTTAGTCGGATCTTCCTCGGCAAAAAGAGTTTCTTTCAGTCTTTCCAAAGCGGGTAAACCACACATTTCTTCGGAGTAGAGAGGAACTTCCTTAACCGGTAAAGGATGAAAATTATCGTAAATTTCCTGTTTATAAACCTGTTGATTTTCTTTCCAACGGGCAAAGAAAGGATCGGTTACTTTGTCGGGAATAATCCGATTGGCAATAATCAAATCGGTGGAAACATTATAGAGACTTAGATAGGCATGGGCGCGTAAAGACTCCTTAATCACCATTTTTTCGGGGTTTGTCACCAAACGTACCGAGGTTTGAGTATTATCGGTCAAAACCTTTTCTAAAGCCTCGATCTGCTCGTAAAACTCGTAGGGAGCGTCCATAACTTCCTTGTCCGGTAGGGAAAAACCTGCGATCGGTCGAAATAAAGGTTCTACCAGTGGTCGCAATGCCATCGACATTCCCTGTAACGGTTTGTAAAATCTTCTCATGTACCAACCGCCCACTTCTGGCAAACTCAGCAATCGTAAGGCTGTACCCGTGGGTGCGGAATCGATAATCAACACATCATAAGTACCCTCGTCGTAGTGGCGCTTCATGCGAACTAAGCCGAAAATCTCATCCATTCCGGGTAAAATCGCTAATTCTTCCGCTTGCACTCCATCTAAACCCCTAGCTTGCAATACCTGAGTAATGTAACGTTTTACTGCGCCCCAGTTGCCTTCTAACTCCATTAGTGCATCTAATTCTGCCCCCCAAAGATGGGGGCGTACCAAACGAGGATCGTGACCTAATTCGAGATCGAAACTGTCAGCGAGAGAGTGAGCGGGATCGGTGCTGAGAACTAGGGTTTTATAGCCAAGTTCGGCGCAGCGGAGTCCTGTAGCGGCGGCGACGGAGGTTTTACCCACGCCTCCTTTACCGGTCATGAGAATTACACGCATGGGGGCTGATTCTAAGAAAGTTTACATTACTTATTCTCATTATGACGGGAAAGTTAACAAATTTAGGACAAGAATCAGCATTCTTGGCTATAAAATTCCACTCCCCGACCATCACCCCGGGGAATTAGGCTCTGTTCAAAAAATTGCTGACAGCGATTTTCGGCATCAGCGACGAGAACTTTGGCAAAATGACCGTTTTCGAGAACTTCTTGCCTCGGACGTTGTTCGTAGGCATAGATAATCAAAATATCTCCAGGTTGACAGAGCAGAGCTGCACCACCGTTGGGGCAAATTTCCCCGGTTTGGCCAGGAAAAACGTAGGTGGAAAAGCGCTTACCATTGCTAAGATTGACCACATCCACTTCTTCAAGGGGCAAAATACCGACCCGCTCAATCAATTCTCGATCGATAGTGATACTGCCGACATAATCGACGTTAGCCTCGCTGACGCGCACTCGATGGAGTTTGGCGTGCATTAATCGAATTGTTCCCATGTATTTTGTCCTATTTACCCCAATTACTTCAATTATTATGCTCTCCCAGTGGGAATGTTTACTAAAAAATCTCGGTCAATGGCAAGGTTCTTTTACCCGTCTGTCTCCCCAAGGCGATCTGATCGAAGATACCCCGACTTTGGTATCTTTGCAAGGCATTAATAATAATCGCTCAATTCGTCAATTGGTCCGCCGTCTCTACAGCGATCGAGTGCCGGAAGATTTAATTTTAGAGTATAGTTCTCTCAATCAGGGTATTCTATTTAGCCAGACGGGAGCTTTTTGCCAAGGTTCTCTATATTTTAGTAGTTTTTCCTCACAATTTGGCGCAGAATTTGGGTTAATCTCTGGGGAAAGACGATTAAGAATCGTCCAGTTATTTAATGAACGCTGTGAGTTCGATCGCTTGACTTTAATTCGGGAAAAGTTAGTTGATTCTAGCTCCCCAGAAAGACCGATGTTAACGGTGGAGCAATTACTGGGTCAATGGCAAGGACAAGCGGTGACAACGGGACGCGATTTTTATAATTCTGCTGCCTATTCTACCCATGTATCGATCGAGCGTCAGGGGGATAATTATCTCTCGCAAACTTTGACTTTTGGCGATAATAAAATTACTTCTAGCGCTCGTATTGAGGGACAAAGATTGTTGTTTGAAAATAGTCCGCTGCCGATTCAAATCCTGATGCTGCCCGATGGTTCTTCCTGTAATACACCTCTGAAAATTAATGCCGGTTATCCTTTTGTTTTAGAGGTGGGTTGGTTACTTTCTCCTACTCAAAGACAGCGCTTAATTCGTTCTTATAACGAGAAGGGAGAATGGACAGGTATTACTCTGGTGACAGAGGAAAAAGAAAGCTATTAGCCGTCAGCCATCAGCTAGATTGATAATAAAAAGGAAATTGACTAATTACACTGAAAAATATCGGGTTTCTCCTCAAGATTAATTATAACTGGATTTGGCATCGTCTCCTTGCTCGGAGACTTGCCAAAACGACAACTTTGTACTTCACCAATAAGATAACTACTCTCAGAAGCTGAATGCTAAGGGCTAATTTATATAAGCAAAATTTATCAAAATCCCAATATACTTGAGAAGATTTAAATTTACATTCCTTAATCTTTACTTTTCTTAAAAAATAATTGAGAAAAATTCCTATTTGTCAACGAGATTGCAATAGTTACAGCCTGATGCTAGTATCTAAGAATTGGGTTGCTCTGTGCATTTTTAGTCCTTGTGCCTTGAAACCCTTGCTAAGTCTAGGATGACTAATTCGTCCCTAGGGAAAACTTGCCAATTGCTCCTTTGACGAAAAAGATCTTTTGCCAAAAATATGTGTACTTATGTTAAAACGAAAAAGTTTTTTTGACAAAATGTACCAGATGTGCTGCGGGGAAAGTCTGCGGGTAAGCTGTTAACTATCTAAATTACTGGGCTCTTCTGGTTTCTGTGTGGAAACGAGGTCTATACCGATAGAATATCCGCAAAATAGTCCTAAAAGTTTTGCCCAATAAGCACTTCAGGGTTCCATAAGCAAAAATTATCACACAAAGTCGAGAAGAGCCAATTACTGGTTAAGACTGTATGGGAGAGGGGAGAAGAACCTGATCAACCAAACGATGCTGATAGAACAAATTAAACCTTTAGCCAAGCAAAAATATCCACTGCTGATATTAGCCAACTTTCTAATCCTTTAATCACCGCTAAAGGCTGATTATTTCCTGCGGTTGCAATATGTACTTTCGGTAATCCTGTTTGAAAAACGGTGACTGACTTTGCTGAAGGATCAATCAACCAACCTAATTCTGTTCCTTGTTGTAAACAGAAAATAATCTTTTCC
>VYLT01000349.1_pt1 | contig 10884 bp, 13 predicted proteins | sample 5114261 | NCBI WGS metagenome assembly VYLT01 (sample SAMN12291815, study PRJNA351875) | freshwater metagenome | isolation source: freshwater lake | place: USA: Michigan, Little Long Lake | collected 2011-07-12 | reverse complement strand
GAAGACATATATAATGCCGACCGGTCGTTCACGGCCGAGGACTTCCTGCGAGGTGCAAAGGCCGCCTACACGATGATCGTCGGCGCCTATGCCCGCGGCGACCGCGCCGCCTTGCGCCCGCTGCTCGATGATGACGTTTACGAAGCCTGGGACGCGGCGATCACGGCCCGCGAAGCCTCGGGTGACCGCGCCTTCGAACTCCTCCGCGTCAGGCGCGCCGAGATCGAACGCGCCGAACTCGAGGGTGGCATTGCACGCGTCTGGGTTCGCTACGAAGCCGAACTTGGAGACGGCGAAGTTACGAGAACGGCCAAGGAAATCTGGACCTTCAAGCGCGAAGCCGCCTCGAGCGACCCGAATTGGCTGCTTGATGACGTAGACGCCGCTGGCTAACTCGCCCGCAAGGTGAATCTGCGGGTGACAGGCAGGGGCCTTTCCGGTCATATCCCGCCCATGCCAACCCTTCGATTCCTGCTCCCCGCTCTGCTGGTCCTGTCCGCCTGTCAGACCCAGCCCGCGCCGATCGAACACCGCCCGGTTCCCGAAGCGCCGGGTTCGGCCGGCCCCATGCCATCGGCCAATCCGGCAACCTATCTTCAGCTTCCGGGTTGGACCACGGCGTCGCTGTCGGCGCCGCTCGAGGCGTTTCGGCGCACCTGTGACCGGTTCAGCCGGCGCGCCTGGGACGCGCCGCTGTCGCGCAGCGCCGCCTGGGCCGGCACTGCGCAGGACTGGCAGCCTGGCTGCGACGCCGTGATCGCCGCGCGCGACGAGACCGCAGCCCGGCGCATCTTCGAAACCCAGTTTGTGCCGCTGGAGATTATCGACCGAGACGGCAAGGACAAGTTCACCGGCTATTTCGAGCCTCGTTACGAGGCGCGGCGCACGCCGGAAGGCGTGTTCACCGAGCCGGTGTTCACAGTCCCGTCCGACTTTATCGCCAATGGCGACAGCCCGCTGCAGCGTCTGCCGGACGGCTCGACCCGCCCTTATCCCGCGCGCGCCGACATTACAGCGCGGGGCGGCCCGGCGATGGCCTATGCCCATCCGGCCGACGTCTTCTTTCTGCAGGTCCAGGGCTCCGGCCGCCTGACTTTCCCGGATGGCTCGACGCTGCGCGCTGCTTACGCCGCGCATAATGGCCAACCTTTCAAGTCAGTCGCCAACTGGCTGATCGAAACTGGCCGTATTACCCGCAGCGAAGGCTCGATGCAGGGCATCCGCGCCTGGATGGACCGTTCGAGCGCCGCCGAAGTGCGCGAAGCGATGAACGTCAACAAGCGCTTCGTCTTCTTTCAGTCCCTGCCCGAAGGCGACGTGAACCTCGGCCCGAACGGCGCCCATAACGTGCCGCTGACGCCGCTCGGCTCGATGGCGGTGGACCCCGAATTCCACGCCCTCGGCGTACCGATGTTCGTGCAAACAACTGCGCCAGGTCTCGGCGGAGACTGGTCTGGCCTGCTGATTGCGCAGGACACTGGCGGCGCCATAAAGGGCCCGGTCCGGGGCGACATCTATTTCGGCACCGGCGTCGAGGCCGGCAACCGCGCGGGCACGATGAATGCCAAGGGCCGCCTCTGGGTGCTGCTGCCGCGCGCTGTAGCGGAGCGAATGTTTGCCGCCGGCCTTGTTGCAAGCGTGCCGCAAGCTGGCCAACCAGGCTGATGACCCGCCGCACGCTGTCCGCCGACGAAGCCCGGGCCTGGGCAAGGGTCGCCGCGACGGTGACGCCTATCGGCCCGCGCGCCGCTGATCTGGAGGAGTTCTTCGCGGCGCTCGAATCCGGCGTGCCGGAGATTGACCCGCCTCCGGCGACCGCCAAAGCCAAACCGGCGCCGCCGAAAACCCCCGCGCCACCCGCTGAGCGCAGCGGCGAGAAGAAAGTCCGGCGCGGCAAGCTTGCGATCACGGGCCGTTTCGACCTGCACGGCCACACGCAGGCCAGCGCGTCGCGCGCCCTGCCGGATTTCCTCGAACGTCAGCAGGCGGACGGTGCGCGCTGTGTGCTCGTCATCACTGGCAAGGGAAAGGAAGGCCAGGGCATCCTGCGCCGCAACTTCCTGCTTTGGCTGGAATCGCCGCCCGCCCGCCGTCTCGTGTCGGGCTATGCCGAATCGCACCCGAAGCATGGCGGGGCAGGGGCCTTCTACGTTTTTCTTCGAAAATCCGCTTAACCCGCACGCTGGGCGAGCAGCACTTCGGCCACCTGGATGGCGTTCAGCGCCGCGCCCTTGCGCAGGTTGTCGTTTGAAAGGAACAGGGCAAGGCCATGCGACACGGTCGGGTCTGGCCGAATACGGCCAACATAGACGGGGTCGCGGCCGGCCGCGGTTAGTGGATTCGGAATTTCGGTCACCACCACGCCGGGCGCTTTACCAAGGATTTCGGTTGCCTCCGCCGCACTGATCGGTCGCTCGAACTCGGCATTGATCGACACAGAATGGCCGGTATAAACCGGCACGCGCACGCAGGTGCCGGACACCGGCAGGCCCGGGATCTCGAGGATCTTGCGAGACTCGTCTCGCAGTTTCAGCTCTTCGTCCGTGTACCCGTCTTCACCCAGCTTGTAGTTCAGCGCCACCACGTTGAACGCGATCGGCACCTGCCACTTCTTGGGCGCGGGAAATTCGCGCGCGTCGCCGCGGCCGGCCAGAGCGCCTGTGCCCTTGCCAAGCGCGTCGATCTGCGATTCCAGCTCGTCGACACCGGCCACACCGCCGCCCGACACCGCCTGGTAGGTGCTCGCGACCAGCCGCTTCAGGCCGGCACGGTCATGCAGCGGTTTCAGCACCGGCATCGCCGCCATGGTCGTGCAGTTCGGGTTGGCGATGATCCCCTTGGGAATGGATTTCAGGGCGTGCGGGTTCACTTCCGCTACTACAAGCGGCACTTGCGGGTCGCTACGCCAGGCCGAGGAATTGTCGATCACGATGGCCCCGGCGGCCGCCACTTTCGGGGCGAGCGCCAGAGAGGTTGAGCCGCCTGCAGAGAAGAACACGATGTCCAGCCCGGCATAGTCTGCCGTAGAGGCGTCTTCGACAACAATGCTGTCACCGCCGAATTCGACCTTCGTGCCTGCTGATCTGGGCGAGGCAAAGAAACGTATCTGGCTCAGCGGAAACCTCCGCTGCGCCAGAATTTCCCGCATCATCTCACCGACCAGACCGGTCGCACCGACAATCCCCACCCGGGGGCGAAGCGCATGATTAGTCATATCAGTTGAAAACCTCAGAGAACGGATGATCTATTCGAAGTCGCGGAAAACGTCGTCCGCCGAAATGTTCTTCTTGTAGGTCTCTTCCGGTTCCGGCTCGAAGGCCGGGGTATCTTGTGCAGGTGCAAGGCCGGGACCTTCCGAGCGGGCGGCCTTCTCGGCGTCCATCTTGCGACGTTTGTCGGCGGCCTTGGCGATCACTTCGTCCAGCTCGATCTGCGAGCAGAGGCCAAGCGTCACCGGGTCCACCGGTTTGATGTTGGTGGCATTCCAGTGGCTCTTGTCGCGCACGTTGTTGATCGTCGCCTTCGTCGTGCCGATCAGCTTGATGATCTGCGCGTCCGGAACTTCAGGGTGGTGACGGATAAACCAGGCCACGGCGTCCGGCTTGTCAGCACGCCGGATGACCGGGGTGTAGCGGCTGCCTTTGCGTTTCGGTTGCGGGATATGGTCGATGCGCGACTGGGCGACCTTCAGTTCGTGGTCGGGATCCTCCTCGCCGGCTGCGATTTCTTCGCGCGAGATGATGCCGCCGGCGATCGGGTCGACGCCGCGCATGTTCTCGGCCACGTCACCGTCGGCGATGCCCTTCACTTCCAGATGGTGCAAGCCGCAGAATTTCGCGATCTGGGCGAAGGTCAGCGTGGTGTTGTCGAGCAGCCAGACCGCTGTGGCGCTGGGCATCAGAACGTCGGACATTGGGATTCTCCTGAACTCGTGATCGCCGCCTGAAATGCAGCCGCCCGGCACTTGGGGTGCCGGGCGGGTCTGGTCCAGGACAGCTGGTACCTTGAACGGCGCTATACGTCAGAACAGCGCCGGAGGGAAGGGAGGGGCTGGAATCAGCCCTTCTTTACCGCCGCAGCAGGATTTTACCCGAATGGCCACCATGGTTCATGCGGGCAAGGGCGGCTTCCGCTTCGGCCAGCGGGAAGGCGCTGTCGAGCACCGGGCGGATGCGGCCGGACAGGACATGCGGCCAGAAATCCCGCTCCACCGCGTCACGGATGCGGCGCTTCTCCTTTACCGGCCGGGCGCGCAGGGTTGTGGCCATCAGCGAAAGGCGCTTCATCAGCACCGGTCCAAAATTCACGCTGGCGGCGAAACCATCCTGATAGGCGATGTTGATAATCCGGCCGTCCAGCTTCGCCGCCATGATGTTCTTCTGAATGTACTCGCCGCCCACCATGTCGAGCGTCACGTCCGCGCCGCCCTCGGCTTTCACCACCTCCTCAAAGGCCTCAGTGCGGTAGTTGATTGCCCGCGTCGCGCCGAGTTCACGGGCGAGCGCGCACTTCTCGTCCGACCCTGCTGTGCCGAAAATCTTCGATGCGCCCCACACCTTCGCCATCTGCAGCGCCATCACGCCGATGCCGCTGGTGGCGCCATGGCAGAGGAAGGTCTCGCCCGGCCTCAGGCCGGCCCGATCAAACACGTTTGCCCATACTGTGAACAGCGCTTCGGGGAAACAGCAGGCGAGCTGAAGGTCAAAGCCCGACGGCACCGGCAGGACCGAACCTTCATCCGCCACGACATGCGTCGCATATCCACCACCCGCCAGCAGCGCCGCCACGCGGTCGCCCGGCTTGTAGCGATCGGTGCCTGCGCCCACTGCGGCCACGATGCCGGAGACTTCAAGCCCGAGGATCGGCGAGGCGCCCGGCGGCGGCGGATAGGCGCCGGCCTTCTGCGCAAGGTCTGCACGGTTGAGTCCAGAAGCAGCCACCTCGATCAACACTTCGCCTTGTCCTGGTACGGGCATGGGCATTTCGGTCAGCGCCAACCGCTTACCGGCGGCGGCAAAGGCGGCTTTCATCGTGGCGGTCATGGCAGGCCTCTTCCGTGCAGGGGGCAAACAGGGATTGGGAGTCGCTTCTAGCCCGCCTTTCTGCTTTTCTGAAACCCGAGAGAAACGGGAGCCGCCCATGGCCATCCAGGATGAAGAACCCATCCGCGTCCGGCGTCCACAGGCGCTGGATCAGATGTCGGTCGAGGAGCTCGCCGTCTATATCGGCCAGCTGAAAACTGAAATTGCAGCCTGCGAAACCGAAATAGAGCGCAAGAAAGCGCAGAAGCGGGCCGCAGATGCCTTGTTCGGCGGTGGTAGTTAAGTCTCGTGAAAGGGCTGGCGGGCTAGTCTGGCAAACGCCGGATTTCGACGCGCGAAGGGTGGCATATGGCAGAACGTGATCCGGTCGGGCCTTCAGTGGGCCCTGAACCCTTTACCGGCGGCAAGCTGTTCGACACCGTGTTCACGCGCGGCATGGCGCTTGTGGAAGAAACAGCCTCTTATCTCGATGGACCTGGCCGCGAGCAGGCCAAGACGTTGCCCCGCGATGCAAGCCTCACCTATTCTGCCTGGAGCATGGAGCTGACGACGCGCCTGATGCAGGCGGCCTCCTGGCTTGTCATGCAGAAGGCCGTGCGCGACGGCGAGATGCGCCGAGAAGACGCCAGCGCCCGCAAGTACCGTATCCGCCGGGACGATCCGCCGCTCGATCCGGTTGCCCAAAAGGATCGGGGCTTGCCGCCGCGCTTCCTCGAACTCGTCGGACGGGCCGAGGCCCTTTACGAACAGATCTGCCGCCTTGATGAAGCGCTCTACCGTGGCACCACGGCCAAGCCGCCCGTAAACCCGGTCGTCGATCAGATTGCCCAGCTCCAGAAGGCCGCCGAAACCGGCGCTTTCGATCCGCTGATGGTCTGGCGGCGCTCCAAGTAGGGCGCGTCCCGCCGCAGGCCGTGCGCCGCCGCGCCGTTACAGCGCTCCGTAAGTGCGCAGGAATGCCGCCGACTGGTCGGCGCAGAAGCCTTCCTTTACCGGCGCCCGCATAATCGTCAGCCGGTGGAAAATCGGTCCGAGGAGCTGCTCGATAACGTCATCCAGCTCGAAATCGCGCCGAATCACACGTTTCGCGGCCAGTTCCGCCAGCAGCATGCGCAGCGGCTGGCGGATGTCGCGGCCCACCCAGGCGCGCCAGACTTCGCCGGCTTCCTTGTCATCGGCGGCCGCCAGCAGCGCGACGCGGAGCACGGCATGGCCCTGGCCCGTCCGGGCAGCGGCTTCCAGCGGGATGATCAGCGCAGTGATTCGCTCCTGCGGGTCGCGCCCGCCTTCCGGGGCGTCGGGGATCAGGGCGAGGGCCGCATCCACACACATCGCCCCGATAGAGGGCCACCAGCGATAGATCGTCTGTTTTGAGGCGCTTGCGCGCTTGGCAACCGAATCGACGCTGAACCCGCGCCAGCCATTCTCGGCCATTTCCTCGCGAGCAGCTTCCAGGATCGCGGATTTCGACACTTCGCTCCGCGTTGGCCCCTTCCTCGACTTTGCCGGGGCGCCTCCCGCGGCGGGGGCAGCGTTCTGCGTGTCGGTCGGCGTATCCATCGTGAACTCCTTGGGCCCCGCACGGGTTATAGCCGGAATCGGCGGCGGGGCGAAACAGATCGTTCCGTTCTAGATGCCAATTGGTTTCGAAATCGCTTGCGGCTGGCGAGGAATTGCGTATCTCGCCAGCGGTCCATAAGAAAAAACTATCAGGAGCAGAGATGAAAACTGTGGACGATCTCATCGCCGGCTATCGCCGGTTCCGCGCCGGCGTCTATGCCGAACAGGCCCAGCTCTACAAGGAACTCGGCGAGGGCCAGGACCCCGGTGTCATGCTGATCGCCTGCGCCGACAGCCGGGCCGAGCCTTCCGACATCTTCAACGCCGCTCCCGGCCAGATGTTTGTCGTGCGCAACGTTGCAAACCTTGTCCCCCCTTACAAGCCGGATGGCGGCCTGCACGGGGTCTCGGCCGCGCTCGAATTTGCCGTTCGCGTGCTGAAAGTGCGCCATATCGTGGTCATGGGCCATGGCGGGTGCGGCGGCGTCACCGCCTCGCTCATCGAATCGAAGAGCCCGCTTATTGGCGAATTCGTGACCCCCTGGGTCAAGCTGTTGGAAGCCGCCCGCGCCCGCGTGATGGAAAGCGGTTCGCTGAACCCGCAGTTTGCCCTCGAACTCGAAGGTATCGAAACCTCACTGGAAAACCTGATGAGCTTTCCCTGGGTCGCCGAAGCGGTTGCAGGCGGAGACCTCGAACTCCACGGCGCCTGGTTCGCCATCAAGCACGGAGAACTCCACTGGCGAAACCCGAAGACCAGGCGCTTCGAGATCGTCGCGCCCTGACAGGGAAGGGGGCAGCCCCGCGCCCACTTCCACTCTGAAAAACGGATCGCTATATCTCCCTCCGGAATGGGGACGTAGCTCAGATGGTAGAGCGCGGCGTTCGCAATGCCGAGGTCGGGAGTTCGATCCTCCTCGTCTCCACCATTCCGCTAAATGCTTGTCATCACCGCCGCGAACAGCGCCGACAGAAACATTGCCGCCCCGGCGCCCCGGTTGAACCAGCGCACGAAACCCGGTGACTGGAAGCGCGCATTCATGGTGTCGGCTAGCCAGGCATAGACCGCCAGCCCGAACATCTCGCACACCGTAATTGTCGCCATCATCACCAGCGTCTGCGGCATCACTGGCCTCGACACATCGAAATAGGACGGCAGCAGCAGGCCGAAGAAGACCAGAGCGTTCGGGTTCAGCATCTGCAAGCCCACACCGCGCAGGAACAGCTGACCTCTCGGCGGCGCATCTTCCGCCCGTGCGCGCGGCCGCGATGGGTCAGCGGTCGCGATCGACCAGGCCAGCCAGGCAATAAAGCCGACGCCGACGATCTTCAGTATAAGGAGCACTTGCGGAAACTGCGCCGCGAACGCGGCAAGCCCGGCCGCCGCCAGCGTAATCCAGACGAGGTTGGCGGCAGAGACGCCCAGCGCCGCAATCATCGCCGGCCCGAAGCGGTAGCGCAGCGACGTGCTCATCACCAGCATTACCGCCGGTCCGGGCGTCAGCCCGCCCGCAACGAACAGCGCCGCGAGGGCGGCCCAGATGGTGATATCCATGGCCGCGCCGTTCTATGTCCCGGGATGAGGCTTCAGCCTGCTGCCTTCGCCCGCTCGACGGCGTCACGGATCAGCTCGCGCGCCTTGTCGACGCCGTACCAGCCCTCGACCTTCGTCCACTTGCCGGTTTCGAGATCCTTGTAGTGCTCGAAGAAGTGCTGGATCTTGTCGATCAGGATCTGCGGCAGGTCGTGGTAGGTGGCGATCTTGTCGTAATAGGCGGTCAGTTTCGGGTGCGGCACGGCCAGCACCTTCTCGTCCGGGCCCTTGTCGTCGGTCATTATAAGAACGCCGACCGGGCGCACGCGCAGGACCGAGCCCGGCACCAGCGGGCGGTTGCCCACCACCATCACGTCGATCGGGTCGCCGTCGAGGCTAAGCGTATGCGGCACGAACCCGTAATTACAGGGGTAGCGCATCTCGGTATAAAGGAACCGGTCCACGAACATCGCGCCGGATTCCTTATCGATCTCATACTTGATCGCGTCGCCGCCTAGCGGCACCTCAACCAGCACGTTGACGTCATCCGGCGGATTGTTGCCCGTCTTGATCTTGGAAAGGTCCATGTCGCGCGTCCTCCGGAGCAGGAAAGTTTCAGCCGCCCCGATGACGCGCCGCAGCAATTTGGTCAAGGTGTCGGGGTCATCCGATGCGTTAATGCGGTTGTCAGCCATTCAGTAAGGCCGCGTCAGATTGGCGGGATGCGAAGCCTGAGCCTGACGTTGTTCGTCCCACTGCTGGCGGCCTGCGCTGCCGAGCCGGCTGGCCCGCCGCCTTCGGCGCTCCCTTATACCGAACTCGCGATCGCCGGCGAAAAAGGTGCCAATGGCATCTATGATCCTTCGGTAGAGTACGATCCTGCAGGAACGGGGTGGATGGCCTATTCCGGCGTCCGGGCAGGCCCTCAAGGCGAAGTCGAAACCCACATCGCCCGATCCACCGACCACGGCGCCAGCTGGCAGCATGTCACAACCGTCAACACCGTCTCACCGGCCACCGCCGTGCTGCCGACCGGCAAGACCGTCACCGGCAAATGGTGGCAGGAAGTATCGACACTCGTTCACGATCCGGCAGATTCCGGGCGGGAATGGAAGCTCTTCTGGCATCGCTACATCACGCAAATGCCGTACCGGACCGATGAAGACCGGCTGTTCGCCTACGGATGGATCGCCGTGCGCCACGCGCCTTCGCCTGAAGGACCATGGTCAGAAGAAACCGCGTTGATTGGCGCCGGACCATTTCCGCTGCCGCCCTTCGAAACCGCGTTCGACATCCGCGACCTGGGTGAGGCCTATGCGGACTACATCGTCCTGACCGAACCGGGCGCCCTGCACCATGAAGGCACCCTTTATCTCGCCCTGCAGGCCGTACGCGATCCGGCAAAGGGCGTGCACAAGCATGACATCATCCTCATTTCCAGCCCCGATCACGGGAAAACATGGTCCGGCGCCGGCAAGCCGCTCACCGCCGAAGCCGCAGCCGGATTCGGCGCAGCATGGTTCACCGGTCCAAGCCTTGCCGTGGAGGATGGCCGCACCTTCCTTCTCGTCTGTCCCGAGACGGTCTCCGAGGGCATGCAGGGACACCGGGGGACGCTCGTCTTCGAATTTGAAGACCTCGCGGCCGGGCGCCTGCGCAGGGATGCCGCCGGCGCGCCGCTGGTCGTGAAACAGATTGCTTCGACGCTTAGCGTCGGGGGGCAGGCAGACTATGATGGGCAGAACACCGCCGGCGGCGTTGTCGTTCCGCAGTTCGCCCTCGGCAACCTGCCGCGCGCCTTCCGCATTTACAATACGGGCGAAACCCTCACCGGCGACTAGCGGGCCCCTCTGGCTTCCAGCCAGCCGAGGATCAGCGCCAGCGCCTCGTCCCGGTCGAGATCGTTGAGCAACTCGTGATACCCTTCCGGGAAAATCCTCAGTGTCTTGTCGGTCGCCCGGATCATCCCGAAAAAGCGCTCGGAGCCCGAGGCGGGCGTCGCCGCATCCTTTGCTCCATGCACCACCAGCACCGGCACGCGCCAGTCATCATATCGGCGCCAGCCCTCTTCGGCCACGGAAACGGCGGTTGCGCCGAGCCGGGCAGGGGGCGGGAGCAGGCAGATCATCGGGTCTTCCCGGTAGGCCGCCACCTCCTCGGGAATGCGCGACAGGCTGTCCGGCGAAATCGGCGGCGTCAGCCGCGCGGCGGGCGCCACACTGGCCACGATCCCGGCCACCGCTTTCAGCATTGGGCTGATCGGCACCTCGATGGCGGGCGCGCTCAGCACCACGCCTGCCACCCCGGCGGGAGATTTTGCCACGCTCGCGGCCGTCAGCAGGCCGCCGAGGGAATGGCCCAGCAGGAACAGCGGCGTTCCATCTTCGGTCAGCGCCGCCCGCGCCGCGATATGCTCCGCCAGCGCCCGGCGCATGTCGGTCACCCCGCGCTTGCCCTCGGTGCGGCCATGGCCTTCCAGATCAAAGGCATGCACATCGAAGCCTGCCGCCGTCAGGTGCGGGATCAGCCGGTGGTAATGGTCGATGTAACGCTCGGCATACTCGCCATAGCCATGCGCCAGCAGCAGGCGCGCCTTCGGCGCGGGGCTGCGCCAGAGGTAACCCGCCCGCCCGCGTCCGAAATCCCAGGCTTCGGTTTCAGGTGTCTGCATGCTTGCGCGCCTCCTGTCTCGGCCTTGATCCTGCGCGACTTTCGCGCCGGACACCAGATCAGGGGCGCGTCTCTTCG
>VYLT01000348.1_pt1 | contig 10887 bp, 10 predicted proteins | sample 5114261 | NCBI WGS metagenome assembly VYLT01 (sample SAMN12291815, study PRJNA351875) | freshwater metagenome | isolation source: freshwater lake | place: USA: Michigan, Little Long Lake | collected 2011-07-12 | reverse complement strand
TTTATCCGGCTTGTATTTGTCTGATGATGTGACGAACCTTACCAAATGGCTCATCCCGACAGGAACATCCATCAACGCAAACGATGTGTTGGTGATTTGGACAGATGAAGATTCCGAACAAAGTGGCCTGCACACCAACTTTAAACTCAGCTCTGCCGGTGAAGAAATTTTCCTGAGCAACGGCACTGTTTCCATGATTTACGATGATGTGGTTTTCGGTGTGCAAACAGAAGATATTTCCTACGCACGTTGTCCGGACGGGGGAACATTTACGTTCGAAGATCCGACTTTTGATGCCCTGAACAATTGCATCCTTTCGGTGGACGAATCAAATCTTCCGTTAGCAATACGGGTGTATCCGGTGCCAACATCGGGTAGCGTATTCATTCAGTCGGAAGAAGAAGGTGCTTTGGTCATTCAGGTAGTTGATTTGCAAGGAAGAATCGTGTACGAAGCCACAGAAGCGTCAGCAATTATTGAGATTCCTTCAACAGACTGGCAATCGGGGTGGTACCAAATCAGAGCAATTTCTGCCAATGGTAAACAAACTTCGGTTCCGTTTGTTAAAGACTAGATAATAGGTTTTTTCTTCACTCTCCAAAAGGTTCTCGTTGGTTCCGTTATATGCGGTTTCGGCGGGGACTTTTTGTTTTTACTAAAATCTCAATTCAACATCAAAAATTAAGCATTCAACATCAGCCGAAGGCGTAACCACAATTTCGATTAAAAAACGTATTTTTGAACTTTCGTAAAACAATTCATGGAATACAACACAACGCGTCCGAAGTTACTGTTGCCGGAATATGGCAGAAACGTACAGGAAATGATTGCTCATGCAATGGAAATCGCCGAAAAGGACGAACGCAATAAAGCTGCCCGCGCTATTATCGAAGTAATGGGACAATTGAACCCGCATCTGCGTGATGTAGACGATTTTCGACATAAACTGTGGACACACTTGTTTGTGATGTCTGATTTTAAACTCGATGTAGATTCTCCTTACGAGATTCCGAAACTGGAAGTGCTCAACAGCAAGCCCGATCGCATGATTTACCCGAAAGGAAAAATCAGATACGGACACTATGGTAAATACACCGAAAACATTCTGGCAAACGCACACGAAGTGACCGAGCCCGATGAAAAGGAATACCTGAAAACCACGATGGCTAACTTCATGAAAAAGCAATACCTGGCCTACAACAACGATGCTGTAGAAAACCACGTGATTGCCAATCAGTTGAAAGACCTGTCGAAAGGGGAATTGATTCTGGAAAATCCGGATGATCTGATGAATACCAATCTGATCTTGAAATCGTTTGGAATTCAGCCGAATAAACGTCCGAAGAAGAATCAAAAAAACAATAACAACAAGAATAAGAACCGCAAAAAGAATTAAGTAGATGTCATCGTTTGAAATTCACGGAGGGAAACAGTTAAAAGGAGAATTGACACCTCAGGGTGCAAAGAATGAAGCTTTACAGATTTTATGTGCGGTTTTACTCACTCCCGAAAAAGTAACCATTTCCAATATTCCCGACATTGTTGACGTAAACAAACTCATCCAGCTTTTGCAGGTGATGGGCGTGAAGGTCGAAAAAGTGGAACGCGGAACCTATATTTTTCAGGCGAAAGACATTGACTTAGCGTACCTCGAAACCGAAGATTTTAAAAAACGTGCGGCCTCACTGCGTGGTTCTATCATGATTGTAGGTCCGTTATTGGCGCGTTTCGGAAAAGGATTTATTCCAAAACCGGGAGGCGACAAAATTGGTCGTCGTCGTTTGGATACGCACTTTGAAGGATTTGCCTTGCTTGGCGCGAAGTTCAATTACGATGCAGGCGAGCATTTTTATTCCATCGAAGCCAAAAAACTGGTTGGAACTTACATTCACCTCGATGAAGCTTCCGTAACCGGAACAGCCAATATCGTGATGGCAGCTGTGATGGCTGAAGGAAAAACCGTATTCTACAATGCCGCTTGTGAACCGTATTTGCAGCAATTGTGTAAAATGCTCAATTCCATGGGAGCCAAAATTTCCGGAATCGGTTCCAACTTACTCACCATCGAAGGTGTGAAAGAACTAGGCGGCTGTTTCCATCGCATTTTGCCGGATATGATCGAAATTGGCAGTTTCATTGGCCTTGCAGCGATGACACAATCCGAAATCACGATCAAAGATGTGAGCTACGAAAATCTTGGAATCATCCCGAATGTATTTCGTCGTTTGGGAATCCAGTTGGAACGTCGCGGCGACGATATCTACATTCCTGCTCAGGAAAGTTATGAGATCGATACGTTCATCGACGGTTCTATTCTGACGATCTATGATGCGCCATGGCCGGGGTTCACACCCGATTTGTTGTCCATCATTCTGGTGGTTGCCACGCAAGCCAAGGGAAGTGTATTGATTCACCAGAAAATGTTTGAATCGCGTTTGTTCTTTACCGATAAACTGATCGATATGGGCGCGCAGATTATCTTGTGTGATCCGCACAGAGCTACCGTTATCGGATTGGGCCGCCAGCACCAGTTGAGAGGCATTCAAATGACATCACCGGATATTCGTGCGGGCGTTTCATTGCTCATTGCAGCGATGTCGGCCAAAGGAAAAAGTGTGATTCACAACATCGAACAAATTGATCGTGGTTATCAGGATATTGATATTCGACTGAACAATTTGGGTGCGGATATTCGCCGGATTTCGTAACTTGTGTTCGTAAAGTACACAATCCATGATGATAAAAAGTAAAAAATTCGGAATCATTACCGCGTTGGCATTACTCGCCGGAATTGCTCTTTTATGGTGTACGTCGTTTACCGGTTCCAATAAACTGGCGCCCGTAGTAGGAAACAAAGCACCTGAAATTGAATTGATCGGAACCAACGGAAAAACGGTGAAACTTTCTTCATTGAAAGGAAAAGTGGTACTCATCGATTTTTGGGCTTCGTGGTGCGGACCGTGCCGGAAAGAAAATCCGAATGTGGTGGAAGTGTACCAGAAATACAAAAAGACCAAATTCAAAAATGCCAAAGGATTTGAAGTGTTCAGCGTATCGCTCGATCGCAACGAAGCCGATTGGAAAGCAGCCATCAAAAAAGACGGTTTGGTTTGGAAAAGCCACGTTTGGGACAAAGAAAACGTAGCCGGTAAAGCCTACGGAGTTCAGTTCATACCAAACGCATTTCTCGTCGACGGTGAAGGCAAGCTGGTAGCTTTGGGTGAAGACTGCAAAGGGCTGAAGCTGCACGTTGCTTTGGATAATCTCAAATAATCGTACTTCCTTATTATGGCGAACAAGCACGTAATTTCAGCCCGGATCATCGCGATTTTAGGGTTGGTTGTTGGTATTTTATCGCTTCTTGTATCCATGATTCCCTGCATCGGTTATTACGCATTGGTACCAAGTGTCATGGCGCTAATTTGTAGCATAGCGGGAGTGATTTACCTCAAAAAAGCAGGCAAATCCAATTCAATCGCTGTGATAGGAATTTTATTGGGTACTTTGGCGGTAGCCAGTTCCATTTATCAATACATCGAATTCAAAGCCGTGTTTGATGCCAAAAAACGCCTCGAAAACACAGTAGTGGAAATGGAACAGGAAGTAAAGAAAGAGGTCAAAGAGAAAGTCATTGATTATACCAAAGAAAAAATTGACGATTACCTCAACGATGATGACACCCTGAAAAAACCGTCGAAAAAAAGCAACTAACCGTAATCTGTTCCGGCAACTACATACTTATTTCTGGATCAACCTATTGTTGTTTACAGCCTTTATTGGTCTTATCCTTTGGCTGTATTTTACTCCCGAAGACGTTTCCTGTGTTTATGCTCAAAGAGGTTTAACCTGCCCCACTTGTGGACTAACCCGCGGATTCAGAGCCATCATTACCTTCGATTCAACGGCTGTGATCAATCCGCTGCAACTGAAAATTATAGTCTTCGTTCTCATTCAGTTTTTTCTGCGATTTTTGCTCACGTTGCGGAGTTTTTACAAAACACCTTCACAAAAACTTATAACCATTGACATTGCGATGAGCGCTCTGATGTTCGTGATGGCATTTTACGAGTTGTTTCCGTTTGTTAATTGAGGGTTTCTGGATCATTCTCCTCCGAGATGCCACTACACAAAATAACCCGTTATCGCTGCTCAAGTTTTGGTAACTTTGAACAAAGCATTCAGGTGTCGGAAAACGGAATAAATCGAAACGCGGAACATGCTCCGCCCAAAGCAAACAGAACGAAAGTTATCTTGCTGCGCATGATGTTTTGCACTGCCGGTTTGTCTTTTTTGTTTAGCTGCATAGGCTCAAGAGAATTGATGAATGAAACACCGGATAATCAGGACATGATTTCCGTAAACGCCATCAATGGAACATATCTCAATCAATCTCCTTCCGACACGCTCATGCGAACACTGTGGGATATTTTGTATGATTCGTATTCGTTTCAGGAGGATACAAACAAACAGATTAAACCCAACACAATGATTAGCCTGAGCTTAAACCAAAAATCACTGGTTGTACTGGCGAAAAACGGCGATCAGATTATCGGTGAACTGGAATTGAAGGGGAAAATCAAGGGCGACTATTTTTGCGCTAAGCGGAACTTGTTTTTAGTGCCCATACCGTTCCTTTTCTTTCGTCAGCGCGAACGCAGGTTGGTGATGGGAGTTACTTCGGAAAATCAGCTCATGGTGAATCATGGGATGATAGAGTTTGCTTGGGTGATTATGATGGCAGGCGGGAATGATTTCAATTCGACTGAGCGGTATGAGAAGGAGAAATAGCTCTGTTAATAACTGAGTTAAGTAACTGTTTAACAGGCGTTTAAATTCAGTGATCCCGCAATATTACGGAATTTTTCACCGATAATGAATTGGCTATTTTTCCCTACCTTTAACCCGTGAAAACCCTTGCCGATCTTCAGCTGCACTGGCAGCAAACCCTCAATGATTTGTATCCCGAACGGGAAATCAATAACCTGTTTCGTTTTGCGCTCGAAGACGTTTTTGAATGGAGTTATTCAGAGCAACTGATCCAACGAAATACCTCACAATCAGATGAATTCTGCGCAAAACTCGAAAACGTATTGTTGCGCCTGGAAACCGGTGAGCCACTGCAATACATTACCGGATTCACCTGGTTTGACAACCTCAAAATAGCGGTTTCACCCGCAGTATTGATTCCACGTCCGGAAACGGAGGAATTGGTTGAATGGATGTCAGAAACCCTCGATTCCGGTTTCAGCGAAACCATCATTGATTGGTGTACAGGATCGGGTTGTATTGCACTTGCTTTGAAACAGCGTTTTCCGGAATCGGCAGTCATCGGCTACGATTGGTCGGCGGAAGCCCTGGAAGTTGCGCGTCAGAATGCCGAAATACTGAAATTGCCTGCGTTGTTTGAACTGCGCGATGCACTCGTGGCAACTGATACAAACGAAAAAGTGTCTGTAATTGTTTCCAATCCGCCATACATTCCTCAAAACGAACAGGAACTCATTCGCTCCAACGTGCGGAATTTTGAGCCACACATGGCGTTATTCGTTCCGGATGAAAGCGCATTGCTTTTTTACGAAGCCATTACACAAACCGCCATTCGGCAATTGAAACCCGGTGGTTGGTTGTTCTTTGAACTCCACGAAGATTTTGCCGAACAAACCAAACAGATGATAGAAAATACCGGTGGTTTTTCGGCAGTTGAAATACGAAATGATTTGCAAGGGAAAGCGCGGATGCTAAGGGCCAAATTGCTTGATTAAACGGGCAAAATGAACGTTCCAAATTCTCAAATTCTCAAATTCTCAAATTTTGAAATTCGGGAATTCGGGTGTTCGGGATATCCCGAACACCCGAATTCCCGAACACCATTTTTGAATCTCCAACAGATGTGTTTTTTAATGAGATTAGGCATCCACACAGAACGATTCCGTAGCGACGAACAAAGGAATTCTGCTTCTGTAAACAAATCCCATTATATTTGTTTTCAATCAAATTTCAACGCATGAATCCGCAGGAAGCTCAACAACGAATTGCTTTTTTAACAGATGAACTCAATCGCCACAACCACTTGTATTATGTGGAAAGTAATCCGGTAATTTCCGATTATGAGTTTGATCAGTTACTGCTCGAATTGCAGGAGCTGGAGACACAATTCCCCGATTTGGCTTCACCGCTCAGTCCAACCAAACGCGTTGGAGGCGATATCACCAAAAAATTTGCGACCGTCGTACACCGTTTTCCCATGCTTTCGCTTTCCAATTCGTACTCCGAAGAAGAAATCATCGAATGGGCAGAGCGACTCAAAAAATCGGTTGAAAGTCCGATAGAATATATCTGCGAACTCAAATACGACGGCGTGGCAATCGGTATTCGGTATGTCAACGGAAAGTTTGAACGTGCTGTAACCCGCGGAGATGGTACGCAAGGTGAAGATATTTCGACCAACGTAAAAACCATTCGCACCATTCCGCTTTCGCTAAAAGGCAATTACCCCGACGATTTTGAAATCAGAGGCGAAATTTTCTTCCCGAAAGCCAACTTTGAAGCCATGAACCGCAAGCGCGAAGAAATGGGAGAACCGGTCTTTGCCAATCCGCGCAACTCAGCTTCCGGAACGCTCAAATCACAGGATTCGAAAGTGGTGGCAGAACGCGGTCTGGATTGTTTCCTCTATGGCGTTTACGGCGACGATTTACCGTTCGAATCGCATTTGGAAAGCGTCAACGCTGCCCGCGAATGGGGGTTCAAAGCACCGTTGGAAACAGAAAAATACATCGCCAAAACCAATACCATCGCCGGCATCATGGACTTTATTCATCATTGGGATAAAGCGCGTTATGAGTTGCCGTTCGAGATTGACGGTATTGTGATCAAAGTGAACAACTACATTCAGCAGCAAGACCTTGGTTTTACGGCCAAATCGCCGCGCTGGGCCATTGCCTACAAATTCAAAGCAGAGCGGGTGGAAACCGTTTTGGAAACCATTACTTATCAGGTTGGTCGTACGGGAGCCATTACACCTGTTGCGAATCTGACGCCCGTGCTGTTGGGCGGAACAGTGGTAAAACGCGCTTCGGTGCACAACGCCGATCAAATTGAAAAATTGGGTCTGCATGAAGGCGATACGGTTTACGTAGAAAAAGGAGGAGAGATTATACCGAAAATTGTGGGCGTAAACCTGGAAAAACGTTCCGGTTCCACAAAACAAGTGGTGTTTATTGACAACTGTCCGGAATGTGGTACAATGCTTGTTCGCAGAGAAGGCGAAGCACAGCATTATTGTCCGAACGATCAGGCTTGCCCGCCGCAGGTGAAAGGACGGATGGAACATTTCATTAGCCGGAAAGCCATGAACATTGACGGTTTGGGTGCCGAAACCATTGATTTGTTGTACCAGAAAGAGTTGGCGCGAACCGTGGCTGATTTGTACGATCTCACGTTTGATCAGTTGGTCAACCTCGACCGCATGGCGGATAAATCGGCCAATAATCTCTTACTGGGCATTCAGGCTTCCAAAAGCATTCCGTTTGAACGCGTGTTGTTTGCGCTCGGAATTCGTTTTGTGGGCGAAACCGTTGCCAAAAAACTGGCTGCTGCTTTGAAAAACATTGATGCAATTGCCGCTGCGAGCTTTGATGAGTTGATTGCAGTAGATGAAATAGGTGACAAAATCGCGGTAGCTGTACAGCAATACTTTGCCGACGAACATGCTCAGGAAACCATCTCGCGCTTAAAAGCAGCCGGTTTACAATTCGAAATTGAAGAAGCGGTACTCGATTCCAATACGCTGGAAGGAAAAACCTTTGTGGTTTCGGGAGTTTTCAGCCAGTTTAGCCGCGACGAGATCAAATTGTTGATTGAGAAAAACGGTGGTAAAAACGTCGGTTCCATTTCCGCAAAAACATCTTACGTGCTTGCCGGTGAAAACATGGGCCCTGCAAAGTTGGAAAAAGCCAGTTCGTTGGGTATTCCAATTATTTCAGAGGCCGATTTTGTGAAGATGTTGGGATGATTATAACTATGGAATGATTAACATGACATCTCAAATACAACTAACCATTTAAAATTAGAAAAGAATGAAAATGAAGAAGAAAATGATGGTCAAAAGTGTATCACTGTTGTTGGCCGCTTCTGTTTTGCTTTCAAGCTGTGCAAGCACTACATTAATTCAATCAACACCAAGTGGTGCAGTGGTGTATCTAAATGGAGAAAATGTTGGTGTGACTCCTTATCAACATACTGATACAAAGATTGTAGGAAGTACAACTACCGTTAGATTAGAAAAAGAAGGGTATGAGCAATTTAACACCTCTTTTTCAAGAGATGAAGAGGTAGATGCGGGTGCTATTGTCGGTGGTTTTTTGGTACTTATTCCATTTTTATGGGCGATGAAGTACAAGCCCACACATTCGTACGAATTAAAACCGGTAACCCCGATTCAAGCTCCGGTTCAAACTCAACCGGTAGTGGAACCACAGACAAAAATTCAAACTCCTGCAACTGAACCGCGATCCAAAGCTGAAAGATTGCGCGAGTTAAAAGCACTGCTTGATGAGAAAATCATTACACAAGAGGAATTCGAAAAGGAAAAAAAGAAAATTTTAGAAGAAGAAGAAAAGTAACTAGAAGTTTTCTGAAGTCATTTTGATCATGAAACAGGCTACTATTGAAACCAGGCAGTTAAGCGAAAAAGGTTTTGCTATTATAGAGAATGTCTATACACAGGAAGATATTTTGGTAATTCAGGAAACAATTGATCAGACAGATGATACTGCTGCTGTTTTCAGAAAAACAGAAAACCTGTTTGCGATTCGCCAGTTTTTCACGGTTGTTCCTGGAGTTGTTGATTTAATCATGAACAACAAGCTCAAAGCCATCGTCTCTGATCTTTTTGGGGATGACTATTTTGTTGTAAAAAGTATCTATTTCGACAAACCGGAAACATCCAATTGGTTTGTGGCGTATCATCAGGATTTGACCATTTCGGTTGATCGAAAGATTGAATTGGAAGGATTTGGTCCCTGGACAGTGAAACAAAATCAATTTGCAGTTCAGCCACCTCTTGCCATTCTGGAAAACAATTTCACCATCCGCATTCACCTTGATTATACAGATGAAAACAATGGTGCGCTCAAAATCATCTCGAAATCTCATTTAAAAGGCATTTACCGTCCCGAAACCATTGATTGGAAAACCGAAGAAGAACTTTCCTGCGCTGTTCCTTCCGGCGGAATCATGATCATGAAACCATTGTTGCTTCATAGTTCATCCAGGACAACCAACGGAAACAGAAGGCGGGTAGTACACATCGAATTTTCAAATCGGGAATTGCCAAAAGAACTGAATTGGTCGGAACGCTTTCAGGTTTTGTAGCAGTTAACTCAATTATAAAAGCAACTAGTTCATGGAAAATCCGGGCCAATTGACTTGATTTATAACATTTTGTTAAATAACGCGATTTGAATCAGAATTATGAGATTCTCTACCGCTATTTCATTAATTTTGCAACTCAATTGTAATTACATTTTTCATGAAACAGTTTACAGGCGCTGGTGTAGCATTGGTGACACCTTTTTTGGCGGATATGTCAATCGATTTCCCGGCTTTGCGTCGTTTGGTGCGCGAGCAAATCGACGGCGGAACTGATTTTTTGGTCGTACAAGGTACTACCGGCGAATCACCAACCCTTTCTGCTTCTGAAAAACAGCAGGTGCTGGATACTGTTATGGAAGAGAACAACGGGAAATTGCCTGTTGTTTACGGCGTGGGAGGAAACGACACACGTTCCGTTTGCGAAGCATTTTCCAAAATCCCGAAAGGAGTAGACGGTATTTTATCGGTCGCACCTTATTATAATAAACCCATTCAACGCGGTTTTGTGGCACATTACAAAGCAATTGCCAACGCAACCGACCTGCCGATCATTATGTACAACGTACCGGGAAGAACCGGAGCGAACATGACAGCAGAAACAACACTTGAACTGGCAGAAGTATCCAACCTTGTTGCCATGAAAGAAGCATCGGGCAACATGGAGCAAATCATGGAAATCATTCGTTGCAAACCTGCCGATTTCCTGTTGCTTTCCGGTGATGATGCCATTACCTTACCGCTCATTGCAGCCGGTGCAGAAGGGGTGATTTCCGTTGTAGCCAACGCATTCCCGAAACAATTCTCAACGATGGTTCATACCGCTTTGCAAGGCGATTTTGCCGCATCGCGCAAAGAACATTACGATTTATTGCCAATCACTAAATTGTTTTTCACCGAAGGAAATCCGGGTGGTGTGAAAATCGCGCTGGAAGAACTTGGCTGGATGCAACCACACATGCGCTTGCCGCTTGTGCAGGTTTCCGATGCCTTGCGCCAGGTAATTATCGCAGAGACAAAGCAATTAGCAACGATTTTAGCGAAGTAATAAGAACTCCCTGCAATTCGTTACCTTAATCTTTTTTTCTTTCCAAGGCCATTGCTGCATAGAGACGCTATTCAGGAAGCGAAGCCATTTTTGACGAGCGGCTTGGAATGGCGTTAAAGCATTTTTGCTCCACTTTTTTTGCTTTGGAAAAAAGTGGAATAAAAGATAAGATGTTGAATCATTACTAAATAAAAGAAAAACACTAGTTTAGCATTCAAAATTAAATACACTTCAATGAGAAAGTCGTTGGTTCTATTCGCTGGTTTAGCCCTTATCCTGTCCGCTTGCGGAGGAGGCGAAGAAAAGAAAGCAATTGATGCCGAAGTTACACCCGAGGCAACGAAAGAAACTCCTTCATTTATTGAATTCAACATCCCTTCGCCGTCTGAGCAATTCGCGTTGATTTCTAAAATGGATGTGGTAAAAAACACCAAAGGATTACACAATCCGGAGGCGGCAGACAGCTA
>VYLT01000347.1_pt1 | contig 10891 bp, 6 predicted proteins | sample 5114261 | NCBI WGS metagenome assembly VYLT01 (sample SAMN12291815, study PRJNA351875) | freshwater metagenome | isolation source: freshwater lake | place: USA: Michigan, Little Long Lake | collected 2011-07-12 | reverse complement strand
ACCCCGTGGAATGCCGGTTTCAAGATCAGCACTCCGCCAACAAAAGCGGGTCTCACCGTACCAATTAGTGGTGCCAACTACGTCAAACCCCGCGAGAAAACACAAACAACCACGCCCACACCGACTAAGCCAAAGCCACCAACGCCGAAGCCTCAACCTGAAACACCAAAATCAACACCGACGGTTGCGAGTGAGCCTGCAAAGGTTGCTCCGACCATAACTTCACCGAGTCGAAAAATGAATTCTCCCGAAACGCCAGCGATTTCTGGTGTACTCGGCCTTACGCAGCAAAGTTTGATGGCGTTCCAACGTCTTCAAGAAGAGACTGCCCGATTGCACAAACAGTTTTTGGATCATCAGCAAGCATCGCTTTCGACGTTGCAATCGCTGGTTGCCCAACAGCAAGCCCTGTTGAGCGGAAACTACGGCCAACTGCCACCCGTCACGATTACCCCCTTCGTGCCAACCGTGCAAGCTCCTCCGCCGGCTCCGGTCTACGTTGCGCCAACACCTGCACCGGTTTATGTCGCACCGACACCCGCACCGGTTGCTCCTGTCGTGAAAACATCGCCCACGCCTGCACCCGTTACGCAACCTGCACCTGCAAAAGCGAGCTTCGATATTGGCCCCGTTCTGCTTGGCGTTGTTGCAGAGAAGACGGGGTATCCTGCGGAGATGCTTGACCTGAGCATGTCGCTTGATGCTGATTTGGGGATTGATTCGATTAAACGTGTCGAGATTCTCTCGGCATTGCAAGAGAAAGTGCCGAGTCTTCCTGCCGTCAAACCCGATCAACTTGGTTCGCTGCATACCCTTCAAGATGTGATTAACCTGATTGGCGCTGACATGAAAGCCAGCACACCCCACCAGAACGGAACCCACGCACCCGCTCCGACCCCGGCTCCGATGCCAGCACCTTCAAAAGCTCCACCAACGGCCATAAGTGATGTAGGGGCTGTGCTGTTAAGCGTCGTTGCGGAGAAGACGGGTTACCCCGCAGAGATGCTTGACCTGAGCATGTCGCTTGATGCCGATTTGGGAATTGATTCAATCAAACGTGTCGAAATCCTTTCGGCGTTGCAAGAGAAAGTGCCGAGTCTTCCTGCCGTCAAACCCGATCAACTCGGTTCGCTGCATACTCTTCAAGATGTGGTAAGTATCCTGCAAGATTCCGGCGGAGGAGCCCCACGCCCTTTTCCGGTGGCGCTCACTCCCGCATCTAATGCGAGTGAGCGCATTGCTCCGACCCAACTCACCGATGTGAGTTTAACACCCATTGTCGAAATTCCCGAACAACGCACCGATATTATTGTCAAACGCCCCGAAGAAAAACCAGCGACCGCAACACCCACCACATTTGCTCCCCCGCATGAGCAATCCGTTGTTGAAGAAGGCGACCCGGTTTTTCGATACGTCCCCACACTCGTCGAGATTGATTCTTCCTATGAACGCGAGCGTGTGAAGTATCGTCAGGGTTCGCGGGTGTGGCTTGTCGCCGATCAGTCGATGCTCACTTCGTCGTTGACCCGTCAACTCAACGTAGCTGGTTTACGCCCTGAGTTTATTGCGTGGAACGATTCGCCTTTTGCCTACGATCCAAGCGGGATTTCTGGGCTTATTCTGGTTGCGCCCGAAGGTCAAACCCCCGACGACCTCCCGTTGCGTGCGTTCCGGTGGTTGCGACGGGCAGCCCCTGCGCTGACAGTAGGGGCAAGGAACGACGGGAGCTTTTTTGTCACGGTCTCTCGTTTAGATGGTCGTTTTGGCTTTGGCCCGTTGGATCATCAAAACGAAGTCACCTCTGGGGCTTTAAGTGGGCTTGCAAAAACGGCATCGCACGAATGGCCTTTGGTGAAATGCAAAGCGATTGACATTGATCCTCCGTCGGCTCGAACCCTTGCTGCCGTCCTTTCGGACGAGATTCTTACCGTTGGCCCTCTCGAAGTGGGTATCTCACTCGATGGGCGTGTGAAGATCGAACTCAGCGAAGCCGAACCCGTTGTCGAAACCTCAGCCGTTGGTCCGTTTGATTCCAACGATGTGATTCTTGTCACGGGTGGAGCGAGGGGGGTAACGTGCGAATCACTCTTCCCCCTTGTCGAAAAGAGTCACCCGAAAATCGTTTTGCTCGGACGTACACCGATCCCCGATCACGAACCCGATTGGCTTACCCGTCTCACCAACGAAGGTGAGATTAAACAAGCGATAGCCTCTCGCATGAGTTCCAAGCCGACACCCAAAGAGGTTGGCGAAGAATATAAACGGATCGTCGGTCAACGTGAAGTGCGTCGCAATATCCGTCGGCTTACACAGGCAGGGGCAACGGTTCACTATTTCCCGTGCGATGTTCAAGATTACGGAGCAGTTACGGCAGCCCTTGCCGATGTGCGCGTAAAATTGGGGTCGATTACGGGCTTGATTCACGGAGCCGGAGTTTTGGCAGACCGCAAGATCGAAGATTTAACTGACGAACAATTCAGCTACGTCTACGAAACGAAGGTAACGGGTTTACGCAACCTTCTTTCGGCACTCGAAGACGATCCTCTGAAAGCGGTGATATTGTTTTCGTCGTCAACGGGGCGTTTTGGTCGCACGGGACAAATTGCCTATGCCTGTGCGAATGAGACCTTAAACAAGACCGCCCAACTGCTCACACGCAAACGCCCATCGTGCCGGAGTGTGGCCTTGAATTGGGGACCGTGGGAAGGGGGAATGGTCACACCCGCCCTTGCCCAAGTCTTTGCGTCCGAAGGGATTGGGCTTATCGGTTATCACCGAGGCGGACAGTTATTATGGAACGAATTAAGTTCTATCAATCAACCCTCCGAGGTCGTTGTGCTGGCGAAACCCAAAGCAGGAACGCCGCCGATTTCTAGCGGCCAACTCCCTGTAAGTTCAGAACTCACGCTCACCCTTGAACGTGAAGTGAAATTGAAAGATCATCCGGTCTTACGTTCGCACATGCTCAACGACAAAGCCGTGCTGCCGATGGTTCTTCATGCCGAGTGGTTAATCCACGCTGCTCAATCGAAAGTCGGTAGCCTGAAATTTACCGGTTTCAACGACCTGCGAATCTTTCAAGGAGTGCAACTCGACGAGGCTACCCCTGCCCATATTCGTATTCTTGTTGGACAACCGACCTCGAACGAAAACGGAACGGTCGTACCTGTTGAAATGAGGGGTTGGAAAAACGAACGCGAGTCGATCCACTCCCGTGCGGAAATTCTCTTTGCAGGAAGTCATCCGCATTCCCCGAACCCCCAAGAGTGGCCCGACACCGGTCCCTTGAACGTGAAGACCCACGAGATTTACGAACAGATTCTCTTTCACGGCCACGACCTTCGAGCGATAGATCGCATTGACGGCGTGGGTGAAAAAGGGATCGTCGGCCTTGTCCGAAATGCTCCGCCTGCAACCCGTTGGATGACCACACCCCTACGCCCGTCGTGGTTTGCCGATCCGTTGGCCCTTGATGCCGCCTTCCAGTTAATGATCGTGTGGTCGTACCATCGTCATCAAGCGGGATCGCTGCCGACGTTTATTGGTCGCTATCGCCAATTCGTCGCCAAGTTCCCCGGCGAGACAAGTCAAGTGGTCGCCACGATCCGCAAAGATACGGGTAAAAACGCCCGTGCCGATATCGAGTTCTTGGATACCGATGGCCTCGTTGTCGCCAGCATCCAAGACTACGAGTGCATTATCGATAGTTCGCTCAACACGGCATTCCGCAAAGGAAGCAATAGCGGAAACGTTGCAAAGGGTAGCAAATACGGGTCGGTGATGGGGTAAGAATAGGGGTGTCGGTATGTCTGAAGAAACGCAAAAGAAATTCCTACGGTTGACACGCAAGCTCGGTCGGCTCATCCGAGAAGAAGCAGACTTGGCCCTCAACCCTGCCAAAACTAAGTCAAAGAAAAAAACAACTCCAAAGCCCAAAACCAAGACCAAAAAGAAACCTATTCAACCAAAGTGGCTCTCGGCTTTTGTGGACGTGCGCTGGTTCGCCGATGCAGAAGGGTGGAGTTCAAAATTACGTATCGTTTTCGCGGACAACTCACTTTTCGGTAAGTTGGACACGACGAGAGACATGTGCCTCCTTTTTCGAGAACTTTGGGACGTTCGCAAAGAGGATGATTCTGCTGAATGGTATGGGTTAAAGGTCAGTGTGACGCACGACGGGAAGATCACGACAGAGCTTGATACCAATCCCGATTGTGTAATTGATCCGATGTGGTATCGGACGTGAATCGGTTTAGGTTTGAGAAAGGAAAAGAAGTTTAGGAAGCGAAAAAAGCCAACTGTTCGAGAAAAGAAGAGAAGTCACCAGAGATTAGGCCGGTTGCGCGTTTTGAAGTTGCGCAGAGGGTTGAAAGATAATCAGAGCGAAGCTGTTATTCTTAGCCCACCCGCGCAAGCGGTGGGACGGAGGTAGCGACCTAACCTTTTCTCCAATTCGCTCAGCAAACCCTGTAAAACACGATGAATTTACGGCTTCCCATAACACTCAATCCCGTTCTTTTAGTCGAATGGGGAAACCGTAAAAATCGCTGCTTCCGCCCCACCGCTTGCGCGGGTGGGCTAAAAAGCATGGTTCCCGCTTTTGCCTTGCTTGCCGATATTTCGTAAATAATTATCCTATAACCATTTACATTATTCTTATCTATATCATCGCAACTTCAAAACGCGCAGCCGGCCTAATCGCAGGGGATCACTCTTCCTTTCTGGATTTCCCTATTTTTACGGCGTTTTGTCACTCTTTTCGTGTTTATCACCTTCCTTGATTCAGTGGCGTCGGGTTCGCAGATTTCTCTGGGCGACCCTTTCACATCAAGGAGACTTAACATGCTATAATGGTCGCCTACTTGTCGAACTCTTTCATTTCGAGGTCGAGGGCACCTGCGATTGCTTTTGTTAGCGGTGCGGTTGGCTTGGTGGGTTGCGTGTAACCCCAAGCTCCGCGAACTGTTTCCCAACCGATAAGCCCACCCACCAGCACAATGACAAACGTCGGGAACATGAACAACACGGGGAAGATACCCCATTTTGCGGGCTTCTTCTCGATGTAAACTGGCTCTTGTCGTCCGCGTGGGGCAACGTCGTCATCGTCATCATCGACGCTCACATCCGCAAGGGCCGAGCTAACGTCGTCATCGTCGGCTTCAAGGTCCATATCGCCGAGATCAAGGTCTTCGTCATCGCTGGCTTTTTTCTTGGCCTTCGCTTTGGCTTTGCCCTTTTTGCCTCGGTTGTTTACGGTTTGGTCTTCGTCAATATCCAGATCGTCATCGTCAAGGGCAACGACTTGCGACGAGCTTTCATCCTCGAAGGAGGCATCGTTTTCATCAAGTGCCAAATCGAATTCCGAGCTATCGAGATCGGTATCGGCATCGTCCAGAGAAACCACTTCGGATGCGGAATCGTCGTCGAGTGCGGGTATCTCGAAGTCGGTGGCTTCAAAAATATCCCCGCCGGCTTTCGGCTTGCTCGGGGGGACCATGTCCGAGGTTTCGAGTTCCAACGAAAGGTCGCTGGGGTCTTCGAGGGTGAGTTCAAATTCGCTGTCTGAGTCGATCTCGGCTTGTTTCTGCTTGCCGGTGATCTTCTTACTCGAAGCGCCGGGGGTATCGAGACTTAATTCAAAATCGATATCCTCGTCGCTGTCGGGTTGTTTGCTCTTCTTCTCGAGCGAGACCCCGCTATCGTTCGGTTTACCCGAAAGGATACCGCTACGTCCGCCTTGTCCTTTTTTCGGAGGAGGAAGATCGAGCGAGATTTCTTCGCTGCTATCGGGTTCGATGCTCAATTCAAATTCGCTGCTATCTTCTTCCAAGCTCAGTTCAAACTCGCTGCTATCTTCTTCTGGCGGAGGAGCTTGCTTATTACCGGAGGAGAGAATGCCCGATTTACCCGGCGCAATTTTCCCCGATTTCCCCGACGTGAGTTTCCCTGATCCCCCTGCTGAAGGAAGTTCGATTTCTTCGGTGAGGACAACGGCATCATCGTCATCGGGAGCCGGTTTGCGAGGACCGGAAGCCTGTTCGAGGCGAATATCGCTATCGCTGCCTGATTTCGGCGGAATGATCTTACTCGAAGAAACCCCTTTCGATTCATCCGGAAGAAGGAAAATCTCGTCGCTATCGAAAGGAAGCGGATCATCTTCAGGAGGTTTGGCTTTGGGTGGATTCTTGGAAAGAACGCCCGACATGGCTCCATTTTTCTTGGGAGGGGCGTCGTCATCGACGAGCTTAATAATATCGGGATCGGAGGTATCTTCGGGTTCGTCCTCAACGATATTCAATTGAAGTTCCGACGAGCCTTCGCCGAGACTGCGTGCCAACTCATCGATATCCTGTGCTCGGAATCGAAGCGTTGACCCGTCGCGGAAGGACCGAAGGTTCTTCCAGTCGTCGCGAAGACGGCGTCGAAATTCTTCGACTGTGACGTTGAGTTTCTGTGCAGCTTCATCGAGTGTGTAAGTCGAAGCCATGACGTCGCCCCGGTAACGTCTGCACGTTACCTGAATCAGTGAAATTCTTATTGGATGTCCACGCTGTGGATATTAGATTGATTCTAATCGCCACAATGACCCTTGCAAGCACGACTTGGACGGCAGTTTAGGAAGACCGCGCGAACAAGTCCCTTTTAAGGGGTTATAACGATTATACCAAGGATTTTGTTCCTTGTGTCAACATCTCCCCCAGAAATCTTCAGGAGAAAAGAATGGGAACTGGAACCGGAATCTTGTTCGTCTTCATTGCAGTTATGGCGGTGGTGTTCTTGATTGTGGGTGTTATGCACCTTTTTTTCTTGCTCACAATCCATCGAACTTTGAATCGCGTCAAGCCAGAAAACTTGGCCTTGAAGCCGGCGTTACTCTATCTGGATTTTGTGCCGATGTTGTTTTTCTTCTGGGAAATCATCATACTTCCGAGGGCATCCCGTTCGGTGTTGCGTGAGTATGAATCTCGTAATTGGCCGACAGACCAACCCAAATTGAACGTCAAAGTTGCACTCGCCCTCGGTTGGGGAACGCTGTTTCACTGGTTGGGGATGGGGCTTTCGGCAGGGCTTGCTGGCATAGGTACTCTCATCCCTGCGCAACAATCTTTATTTCTTTGGCTTGCGGTTGCGGTGTGGGTTATCTTAACGATCACTTCGATGCTTTGGATGGCGATTTACATCATCTATTGGGTGCAGATGTTCACGTTTGCAACCCGTATTAAGCAAGGGTGGCCAACAGGTTCGACCCAACCGGGTGAACGTGGCGACTACGAAGATATCGACATGATGTAACCTATCCGGCTTACGATTCCTGAGCCAGCGTCAGGACGGGTATCTCTGGGGGGACCATGAACCGGATCGGGTAACCAGATTCGCCAAGCCCTCTCGAAGTGAAGACAAAACCGTTGGGACCTTTTGCTAACCCTGACAGATATTTCTCTTTGAATCGCGTTGGTGCCCACGGGCTACCCGCAATCGGAAGATAAACTTGTCCGCCGTGCGTGTGACCACTGAGGGTGAGTGATAATCGTGGATCGGTTTGGGCTTCGGCAAAGTCGGGATTGTGCGAAAGTAGAATTACGCACTTGTCCTGGCCTTCCAAATCTTCAAGGGCTTTGATTAGCAGAGGCTTTCCCCACCAAAGGTCATCGACACCCGCGATATAAATCTGTTCGCCGTTGCGTGTGAGGAATTGGCCTCGGTTGGTGATGTCGGTCAAAGGTGTTTTGGAAATCACATCGCGATAGATAGCTCCGCGATTATACATATCGTGATTGCCCGGCACAGCGAAGACACCCATAGGGGCTTCCAATTGGCTCAGAACCTCAAGGCATGGGGGAAGCTCTTCGTGTGTGTGCAACCCGCGATGCCCGTAATCACCCACAAGGGCAAACAGATCGGGCTTCAAACTCTGGGCAAGCTCGGTGGCTTCTCGAATGAAATTCAGCGACACATACGGCCCGTGATGAAAGTCCGCAAGCACAGCTATGCGAACCCCTTCAAACGATTGCGGCAGGTTCGGGATGCGGATAGTGTGTTCTCGTACGCGAATATGTTTCGCTTCCCAGAAGCCGTAAGCCGTCGTCCCGCCGCCGAGAGTCGCAACACCGCCGAAACTGTACGCAACCCGTTTGAGAAATTTACGCCGGTTCATCAAGCCACATCCTGAAGTTGGAAAATCGATTCCATTAACGAACGCATTCTAACACCCCAAACAGATATGGACAACAGCAACTCAACAATCGATGTATCTTCGGGGAGTGGCAAAATCGATTTAACTACCCTTGAAAGGTGGTTTTTACCTATGCTGTATTTATCGAAACAGAAAATGTGACCCATTTTCTACACGCTCTTATGCAACCCTATTTCAAAGGAAAAAACAATGTACACCACGAAAGCCTATGCTGCCGCCAGCGAAGTTTCGGGCCTTGCTTGCACGACTGTCCCCCGACGCGATCCCGTCGAGCAAGACGTTCAGATCGAAATTCTCTTTTGCGGAGTGTGCCACTCCGATGTCCACACCGTCCGTAACGAATGGAAACATGCGATGCCGACGGTTTATCCTGCGGTCCCCGGTCACGAGATTGTCGGACGGGTGACCAAAATCGGTTCGGGAGTGAAAAACTTCAAAGTCGGTGATATTGCTGCGGTCGGTTGTTTGGTCGATTCCGATCACACTTGCCCCAAGTGTCAAGCCGGTCTCGAAAACCTTTGTCCGAATATGGTGATGACGTACAACTCGCCCGATAAACACGGCACCGCACCCGTGACCTACGGGGGTTATTCCAACAGTATTGTTGTGAACGAACGATTTGTACTCCAAGTGCCGAAAAATCTCGACCTTGCAGGCACGGCTCCGCTCTTGTGTGCAGGAATTACGACGTATTCGCCACTAAGTCGGGCCAATGTGAAAGGTAAGAAAGTGGGTATCGTCGGGCTTGGTGGATTAGGTCATATGGGTGTGAAGTTTGCCCATGCGTTCGGCGCTCAGACAGTCGTTTTCACCACGTCGCAAGGCAAAGTTGCCGACGCAAAAAGACTCGGAGCCGATGAGGTGATTCTCTCGAAAGATGCCGACGAGATGAACAAACACGCTGGAACCTTTGACTTCATTCTCGACACCGTTTCGGCCGACCACGACATTAACACCTATCTTAATCTGCTTGCTGCGGATGGTACTCTGACCCTTGTCGGTGCGCCGGAAAAACCCCTTTCGATTTCGGCCTTTGCCTTGTTATTTGCACGCCGGAACCTTGCAGGTTCCTTGATCGGTGGCATCAAAGAAACGCAAGAAATGCTCGACTTTTGTGGCAAACATAACATCGTTTCGGATGTGGAAGTGATTCCCGTCGAAAAGATCAACGAAGCCTACGAGCGCCTGTTGAAGGCCGACGTGAAGTATCGATTCTGCATCGATATGTCCTCGCTGAAAGGGGCCTAAACCAGCCCCGAACTCGAAGAGGTCGATTCTGGTGTTCTGGACTTTACAGCACCTCAATTCAACTTTTGTCAAAGCGAAAATCACGCTCGATATTCGATTAAGCCTGACTGTTATTTAACGGTTATTTTCAAAGCGCATAGTTTGCCAATTTTACGGAATCTTCATTCCAATTCGATGAGATTGATTTTATCTGCTTGTAAGCCCGTCCGATAAACCGAAGGTCTTAGAAAGTTCGCACAAAGTGAGCGGGCAACAAGGGCAGTCTGTAGCGATTTTAGGGGTTGTAGGATGGACATTTTCCTACCCGCCCTGAATCAAATTGGCCTTTTTGACCCATCTTTGCAGATTCTCGGAAAAGTGGCTTGACAAAGAGTGAATTATTGAATTTAGTGATGCGTAGGTTCTGCCGATTAAGTTGAGTTTGCCGATTAGGCAAGAAAGTCTGATTGGATACCTGCACCACTGAGTTCGCTTGCAAGGGAAATGTGCGACGACCTCTCCTCGTCATTTGGAGTTACTATGCGATTGTTTGATGAGTTTTGGGGTGATGTTGTCACCGCAAAACGTGGATCGACCCGTTTGGGGTTGATCGAACTCGATGCCCGTGAGGTCCCCGCGAACCTCGGAGTTGCATCGCAGTTCAATGCGTTTGTTCTGAACGATGCCTACCTTACCAACAGCGACGTCGAAGGCCGTTTGGCAGTTGGCGGAAGTGCCCTGATGCAGAACTACTCTGTCGGCGCACAACTCCCCAACTCGAACGGGACAAGCGATAGCTTGGTTGTTGGCAAATGGCTCGGCTTCACAAGCGGTCAGGTCAACGGCGGAAATATCGCCGTTGGTCAATCGGCTTCGCTGACCTCAGTGGGTATCCCCAACGGGACCCTCCGTTACGACGCCAATGCTGTCAACTTTGCAGATGCCAAAACCGACCTTCTGAGCAAATCCGCAGCATTCGCAGGTCTTGCTTCAAACGGCACTGTTGCCAACAACTGGGGGGGACTTGTCCTCACCGGTTCTAATTCTGGTGTGAACGTTTTCAATATCGACGCTTCGCAACTGAACGGCATCCACACCCTCACAATCAACGTGGCAAACGGTTCAACGGTCCTTGTGAACGTAACCGGAACCAACGCCAACCTCAAATACTTCGGCTACAACTTGCAAGGAACCGACGCTTCCAAAGTGTTGTGGAACTTCTCGCAAGCTCAAAACTTGACCATCGAAGGTGTCCACATTCAAGGAAGCATCTTAGCTCCGAATGCAATCACCAACTTCAACAATGGGTTGATTACTGGGACAGTCGTGACGGGTTACCTCAAGGGTTATGGCCAAATCAATTTGGTTACGCCGTGCTTTGATATCCCCTGTGGCTACGAACCTCCGCCCCCAGTTTGTCCGCCACCCCCACCCGTGTGCGAACCCCCACCACCCCCGCCACCGGTCTGC
>VYLT01000346.1_pt1 | contig 10941 bp, 10 predicted proteins | sample 5114261 | NCBI WGS metagenome assembly VYLT01 (sample SAMN12291815, study PRJNA351875) | freshwater metagenome | isolation source: freshwater lake | place: USA: Michigan, Little Long Lake | collected 2011-07-12 | reverse complement strand
TAGACCGCGTGCGGCAAGGCGTGCGAGAGTGCAAGCCAGATCGAATAGTCCTCGCGTTCCGTTCGAGCTATCGATGCTGAAACAAGCCACACCCGTTAGACTTGGCGATTGGGCTTTCAATATCGCTTCCGTGAGACGGGTCAGCACGGTTCCCGGCCCGACTTCGAGGAAGGTTCTCGCACCTGCTTGGGCAAGATTCGCAATCGACCCGACAAAGTCAACCGGTTTGGCTAACTGTTCGGCGAGAAGGGTTTTCATGGCCCCATTTTGCGAAGGGTACGCCCCACCGGTTGTATTCGCAAACACGGGGACTTGCGGAGCGTTCCACGTTGGCAATTCGTTCAGCATTTTGCCAAACGGGGTTGCAGCATTCGAGACAAGGGGACTGTGAAACGCAGCAGCAACGGCAAGGCGTGTGCAACGAAGGTTCTTGCGACGGAAGATCGTTTCGGCACGGAGAATCTCGTTATTCTCACCTGATAAGACACCTTGCGTCGGAGAATTACGATTCGCCAAAACGACGTTGAGCTTCTCGTCTCGCAGAATCGTTTCCACCTCGGCAAGAGGGCCATGCACAGCCATCATCGCACCGGCTTGCGATTGATTCGCAGCATAAGCCATCACTTGCCCGCGAGCATTTGCAATTTGGTGTAGGGTTCCTTCGTCGTAAACACCGGCAGCATAAAGGGCAACCAATTCGCCGAAGCTATGCCCGATAAAGGCACTGGCATTCACGCCAAATTGCTGCAACACCTTCCACGCACCAACTTCAACAGCCCCTAACGCAGGTTGGGCTACGTTGGTTGCACGCAGAATTTCTTCCTGTTTCTCGCGGACTTCGGGGCTAAACGCAGGGTGCGGATATATCTTAGCGGTAAGGCCATCGCGTTCTGGGAAGATTCGTTCGGCAAGGTTTAACGTCTCAAGGAATTCGGGATAGGTGCAAGCAACGTCTCGCAGCATCCCGATATTTTGCGATCCCTGTCCGGGGAACATCACCGCAAGGGCACCCGTTGCCACGCCCTTGCCGAAGTAAGCCCCTTCTGGTAGACTCCATTCCTCTTGCGAGGATTTGACTTTCTCTTTAACGAGCGAGACCAGCTTATTCAGGTCGGTATTTCGTCGTGCAACGAGAACCAAACGATAGCCGTGCCGAAGATCGAAACTCGCACGCGATTGAGCGCCGTGTGCCACGACTTGGCTCCACGTTACCGAAGGGTTCAGGGCTTCGACGTGTTTTTGGATCGTTGCGAAATCGTTGGCAGAGAACGCCAGAATCTCAGTTTCGCCATCGTAATCGGGGGCCAGTTTCTGAGGGTTGGCCTCTTCTAACACCGCATGGAAGTTACTACCACCAAAACCAAACGCACTCAATGCAGCACGTCGCGGGTGATCGGGACGGGAGACCCACGGCCGTTTCTCGGTGTTCACATAAAACGGGCCACTCTCAGGGGCGAGAGGATCGACCGGCTTTTTCACCTTGAGGGTCGGCGGCAGAACCTTGTTGTAAAGGGCAAGGGTCGCCTTGATAAGGCTTGCAGAGCCGGCAGCCGCTTTGGTATGGCCAATCATCGATTTCACGGAGCCGACCGCACACCACGAACCTTGCCGACCCGAAGCTGAATAGACCTCACGAAGAGCCGTTGCTTCGACCGTATCGCCCACCCTTGTACCCGTGCCGTGAGCTTCGACCAGTTCGATTGTGTCAGGGCTAATACCGGCATTCGTGTAAGCATTCAACAAACATTTCTTTTGACCAGCAGCCGACGGGGCATAGATCGCATTGCCTTTACCGTCGCTGGAAGTGCCGATCCCCTTGAGGATAGCATAGATTCTATCGCCATCTTTCTGAGCATCGGTCAAGCGTTTGAGAACAACTAAGCCCAACCCTTCACCCAAAATGGTTCCATCGCCGTCGGCTTCAAACGGCTTGGCGTCACCCGTCTTCGAGAGAGCAGGCGTTTTGCTGAAGCACATGAACATGAAAATATCGTTGAACGTGTCGGCCCCACCCGTCACCGCAACGTCGCATTTTCCCGTTTGAAGCTCAAGGGCTGCCAAGTGAACCGCACTCAAAGAGCTTGCACACGCAGCATCGACCACGCAATTAGTTCCGCCGAGGTCGAGCTTGTTAGCGATACGCCCTGCAACGACGTTCCCCAACAGACCGGGGAAGGAATTTTCTTGCCAACCAACGTAGGAATCGGAGATCGATTTCACGACCTTCGCCGAGGTTTCTTCATCGACACCGGCTTCGGCTAATGCCTTTTTCCATTTGGGGTGTCCCAAACGTGCGCCGAGCGGAATCACCAGTTCGAGCGTCCCCGTCACACCAAGAATCACCGAGACCCGATCCCGATTGAGAGGCTTTCCGCCGTTGCCATAACCGGCATCATCAAGGGCTTGACGTGCTGCGACAAGGCCCAGAAGCTGCGTTGCATCGGTGGCTTCAAGGTCGTTCGGAGCAATCCCAAATTCGAGCGGATTGAACGGGTAAGCATCAAGGAAAGCACCCCGTTGAGCATAGGTCATGTCAGGGCTTTTCGGATCGGCATCGAAATAATCGTCTGGGTTCCAATGCGTATTCGTGGGAACCGGCCCCACACAATCGACACCGTTCTTGATATTCGCCCAAAACAAGGTCGAATTATCGGCCTTCGGAAAAAGGCAGCCAATACCAACAATCGCCAGATCGTGAGAAGAAGATTGGGGTACGTTCATCACTTCCCCTCCGTGAAGTAGGGGTCGATTGCTTCCACTGGCAATGGCCCATCGGGGAAGAGGTCGTCCACGTTTATGCCTTGTGTTCGTAAGCTCATTTGGCGTAGGGTCAGTGCAGCACCATAAAGTAAATTTTTCGCCACCGTGACGACCGTTCGGTTTACGGGGGTTTCCAAGTATGAGCCTTTGGCCCATTCGTTGAACGATCCCATTGCAGGTCCGCACCAGACTTGGTAGTCTAGCACGCGATCTGGCACACCGGCATTGGCCCAGCGTGACGATTGTCCCAAATACCACCGGAAAACCAGTGCCATTTTGTGTTTCGGGTCGGCATCGGCTTTGACCAGTTGGGCGGGGTCACGTCGTTGGAAGAACTCGGTTGTTTGTTTCCAAACCTCTTCGACGGAAAGGCGAAGGATCGTCTTCTCTAAAGAGACACGTTCGGCGGTCGGTATCGCTTCCAAACTGTAATAGGTTCGGTAGAGTTCGTAAAGTTTGGCAGCACGCATGGCAAACATCGTGCCCCGTTTCAACACTTGGACTTTCACACCCATCTCGAACATATCCGCAGCTGGGGCCATTGCGATATCGGCTTGGGCAGCCTCTGCGAGCATCTTGCGGACTATATCGGACGAACCCGATTCGACGCACGCTTGATTCACCGAACCCGTTACCACAAACGCTGCCCCCATCGCAAACGCCGCAGCTACGCTGGCAGGGGTTGCGATTCCCCCGCCGAGGCCCACACAAGGGCTTACCGGATATTGGAACTGCTTATGCAAACGATTTCGTAAAGCGATGATCCCCGGAAGGAGCGTGATCGCCGGGCGGTTATCGGTGTGCCCACCAGAATCGGCTTCGACGGTGATGTCATCTGCCATTGGAACCCGCTTCGCTAATTGAGCTTGGTCAGCCGTGAGGAAACCACTTTGCACAAGTTCTGCTACATAGCGTTCAGGTGCGGGTGAGAGGAACTTGGCAGCCACTTCGGTACGCGAGATTTTCGCTATCACCCGATTGGGTGTGACCACCCCGCCTCGCCCATCGCCCCGAATACCCGCAAGCCGATAACGCACGATATGGGGTGTCAGGTCGAGGTACGCCGAGGCTTCGACGAGTGGGACTTTCTTGGCTAGATAGAGGTCGGTGATATTGCTTTCGTGGCTTTGTTCGTTCGGGCTGTGGATCAGATTGAACCCGTAAGGGGCATTTCCCAAATTCGACTGGATGCGATCAATGGAGGCTTCGACCCGTTCTTTAGAAAGGCCCGCAGCACCAAAGAAACCGAGGAACCCCGCCTTGCTCATCGCTTCGACAATCTCGGCCGAGGCGATCCCGTTTGCCATTGCACCGGTAACGTAAGCACATTGCAACCCGTGACGTTCTCGAAAAGCCCGTTCCCCTAACGACGACGGGAGACACTTCGGCACAATGCCCGCAACCGGATATTCGCCGTTGTCCGAAAGCTGCCCGCCAAAGGCAAGGGCCACCCCTTCGGATGTTTCGACAAAGCAAAGGGCCTGCGACAAGTCACAGAGAGCCTGTTGGACAGTTGGGAGATCGAGGGTTAAAGTGCCATCCACCGCAGCCCAGTATCCCCAAGAAGAGGAACCAACTACCGGTTGTTCTAACTGTCGGTGGCTAGACAACATAGGAAAAATCCAAAGGCCAAATCAAGGGTGCATCGAGAACGGAGTATTGTATGAAGTGCGGGAAGAAACGCAAGAATGCAGACGGGATTCGGGAACCGGGGTTCGGGCATCAAGGAAGACAAGAAGCAGAAGGCAATGAGGGCAAGTTTTGTAGAATCACTGCGACCAAAGTTATTTCGAGAGGCCCGAAAGATGGCAAAGGAATACGACACGTCGTTGAATACGTTGATTGACAAACACCCTGAAGAATGGGGACGGCTTCTAGCTCACCAGATCGGTATTTCGGCAACGAGCATTAAAACCGAGGACACCAAACTTTCGATAGAATCCCACACCGATAAACTCTTTCGAGTGAATCGTGATCCTCCGCTTTTGATCCATTTGGAAATGCAAGCGTCGAGCCGATTAGGGTTGCCCAAACGGGTCTGGCATTACAACACCAACGCCGATTTCAGACACTATCTCCCCGTTCGTTCTATCGTGATGTTGCTGCGACAAAGCTCGGTTGCGAGTGACATCAACGGGGTCTATGAACGCTTCGATCCAACGGGACGCTTCATCCACAAATTTGAGTACGATGTGCTGAAACTTTGGGAAATGTCATTCGAGGAATTGCTTCCGTTTGGGCCGTATCCTCTTCCGTTGTGCTTGACTACGAAGGAAGGTTTAGAAGATGCCGAAACAACGGTCGAGCGAGCCAAAGATGTATTGCGAGATTCCCAACTCGACCTTACGATAAAGAGGGATATTTGGGGAATGTTATTCACCCTCGGCGGATTGAATCATAGCCGAACCATTTTGGAGGCTTTGCGCATGAACATCGACGAAGAAATTATGGAAGAATCCTCGTTCGTACATATGATCGAAGATCGTGGGATTATTCGAGATAGAATTTCCTCAATTCTCCGGCTTGGCAGAACGCGATTTGGGGAGCCGACGACCAATCAAGAACAGATTCTCCGGCGAACAAGAGACCTGAGCCGTCTGGAAATAATGCTTGATCGCTTGCTGACTGCCACAAACTGGGAAGAATTGCTTCAAGATTAGCCTTGTTTTTACTCTCGCGTGCGTTTGGCCTTGATGTACAGGCGTCCCTCTCTGGGGGATATTTCTTCGGGAAGCCCTTCTTTGCCCCAACAGATTTCGAGGGTGGCTTTCTCGACTTTGTACAACCCCTTTAGGATTTTTTGCTCACCTTTTTTAATCACTTCCAGTTCGATGATATTTTTGCCGTCGAGCTTTTTCAATTCGTATTTGCAGGTTGCGGATGCAGCATCGTCTGATTTGATGTGGATAATCATCCGACCTTGAATGAAAAAGAGTTCGCCCCCGATATGTTTATCATTACCAGATGTTTGATCGTGGAAAATCGAAATTTTCCAAACGCTGGGTGGGTCGGTTGGAGTGGGATCGTCGGCAAAAATCGGAAGTCCGATTAGGGTGGTGAAAAGTAATGAGAGTACAAATAGGATTCGCATAGAACCTCCTGTTGTGTGGGAAGTAGGAAAATAGCAAAATTAGCCAAACGACACAATCGCTTTTCTTTCCGGTTGCATTTGATGGAGGTTCTGCAATACCGCTTTACTTCAACCAATATAAGATAATTGCGGAGTAGTAGGTATCGCGTGCGTTGGGTGGGGTTCCGTAACCTCCTTCGGCGTGGGCGAATCCTTTAACGAACTTGGCGAGTTTCTCGGGGTCTTTCGGTTTTGCTCCGAGAAGATGCAATGCTCGCATAACTCGGTAGGTCGTTTCAAGGTCCGAGGTTTTGGCATCGGGTGCGGCATACCCGCCATCTTCGGATTGGCCGTCTACCAGCTGTTTGCGGATCGGTTCGTAATCCTCTTTCTTGAGTGGGTACTTCGCCCGAATGAGCATTGCGGAGCTTCCACCCGTTGCTCGCACGTCGCCGAATGTCCCGTTGGCTTTACGGGTTTTGAAAACGTCGTCGAGCCAGAGTTCGTTGAGATTTTTCGGGTAGGGTTGAATCGCTTCTAACCCCGCAACGGCGATCCGGCGTTCTTCAAAGGTCTTGGCATTTTCCAAAAGGTATTTTGTCGCTGGTTCTGCAAAGGGTTTCTCTGCTTTCAATTCGGCGGCGGCCATCAAGCCTACTGCGGTGACTGCGATTTCGACCTTTCCGCCCGGCATGGAAGCAAATCCGCCGACCTTTTCGTCGAAGCAACTGGCGACATATTTTTTGGTCTCTTGGGGGTGTGGCACTTTCCCGCCGAGGTAACGAATCGCCCGCATCGCTGCGGAGGTCGAACGCAGGTCAGCTTTTCCCTTTGTGTCCATCAGGTAACTGCCGTCCTTTTGCTCAAGCGAGTAAAGGAATTCGAGCGTTTTTTGGGTGTGAGCATCTTGTGCAAAAATAGGTAACGCACAGATCAACAACGCCAGTAACGAATAACCCCTCATGCTTTCTCCTGTAATTTCGACTGTGCAAATGCGGGCGGGCTGTTATCTTATTTAGCACATCACCTTTTTGGAGATAAACACCATGCAAAGAATTTCTATCGCCCTCATCCTGATGGGGTTACTGGTTGTCCATGCCGAAGACCCAAGCGAAAAGATTGCGGGCTTAGGGCCGGTCGGACCCGCGAAAAAACTCTTCGGCGATTTCAAGTTCACCGAGGGGCCTGCTGCCGACAAAGAAGGGAACGTCTTCTTTTCCGATATTCCCAACAACAAGATTCACAAGGTTGACAAAGACGGGAAGCTCACCACGTTTACGGATAAATCGAACAAAGCCAACGGCCTGATGTTCAATGCCAAAGGGGAGCTCGTTGCCTGCGAAATGGAAGGGCAAATCGTCGCTTATTCTCCGGAAGGGAAACGCCGGGTGATTGCCGATAAATTCAACGACCAACGGTTCAATGCCCCGAACGATCTTGTGATAGACAAATCGGGTGGCATTTACTTTACCGACCCCGAGTACAACGCCCCGAAACCTTTTCCGCAAAAGATTCGCACGTTCTACTACATCGATAGCAAAGAGAAAGTCACACGATTATTTGATGAAGACCTTCCCAACCCCAACGGAATTATTCTCTCCCCCGACGAGAAGACGCTTTATGTGATTCCGTCGAGTTCCTCTGATATGTTATCGTACCCCGTTGAAGGTCCGGGCAAGATCGGCAAAGGAAAGGTCTTCTGCACACTCGAAGGTAAAGGCGGAGGGGATGGCTTGACTGTGGATGTCAAAGGAAATCTGTACATCACAACGTCACTTGGATTGCAAGTGTTCGACCCTGCTGGCAAAAAATTGGGTATCATTAAAGTGCCCGAACACCCCGCAAACGTGACCTTTGCAGGTAAAGATAACAAGGTTCTCTACATCACCGCCCGCACGGGTCTTTACACGATCCCAATGGAAATCGCCGGGCATGTGTTTCCGGGGAAGTAGGCACTCCAAGAGGTTATCGCATGAATTCCAATGCTATCGTTCCGGTTGCCCCGAATACATTAACGCGACCGATTGAGGTTGATACGACCTCGATGAGTACGGCGTATTGCAACTTCTTTCGGGTTGCAGGAACCTACGAAGAACTCATCATCGATTTTGGCTTTCTGTCGGGAATTGTCATTGCCCAACCGACCGGCCAAACAACCGAAGCCGTGAAAATGTCGGATCGCGTTATCATGTCTTTCGCAACGGCCAAACGTCTCTATCTGGGGTTGCAAGCTGCCCTTGCCCAACATGAGCAACCTGCCCGATCCGAAATGAAAGAAGAGAAATAGTGGGTAGTGTAAAAAATAGCGATGTCTTGATAGCCCACCCGCGCAAGCGGTGGGGAGGAGGCAGCGACTTTTACAGCCTCTCAACGAACACGAAATATCGATGTTAGGTTTGTTGAAAAGAGGAAAAATCATCGTGTTTTGTAGGGTTTAGTGGGTAAATTGGGATAAAATTTAAGTTGCTGCTTCCTCCCCACCGCTTGCGCGGGTGGGCTATCAAGACAGTCTCCAAAAGCCTTTTTCGCTTTTCGTGGGACTTCCTTCCCCACTCTCCGCTACAAATAGCGTATCGGAGGAAGTGTCATGTCTATTTCTGTTGGCGAGCGGATTCCTGAAATTACCTTGCACGATCCTTCGGGGGCGGAGGTGGCTTTGTCGGAGCAGTTGGCGGGGCCGACGATGTTGCTGTTCATGCGTCATCTGGTCTGAGTGGCTTGTCAAGGACACCTTCGCAATGTGAAGAACGCGGCTGAAGAGTTTGCGAAAAGAGGGTGTCGGGTTGTCGTGGTCACGATGACGAATCCGAGTTTGTTGAGGGTGTGGCTTGCGGAGAATCCGCATCCGTTTCCCTTTTTGAGCGACCCCCAAAAGAAGAGCTACGAGGCTTTTGGTTTAGAACGGTTTGCGTTGCGTAACTTCCTGAACCCTATGGTCTTATGGCGATTCACCAAGCAAGTTTTGAGGGGTGTCAAAATTCGGCGAATCCTTCCGGGAGAAGATGCCCTCCAATTGGGTGGAAACTTTCTATTCGCAGGAGATAAAACACTCTTTGCGAAGTGGACGAGTTCCGACCCGACCCGCCGACCCAGTATCCCGACGTTACTTTCTTCGCTAGACCAGTTGACCAAACGTAATGGGACTACTACCGATAGTTTGTAACAAAAACTGATTGTACCCTCCCCGATTCGTGGTGAACCTGACATTATGAAATTCACTCTCCAATTAGCCCTTTACGGGCTAACCCTCTTCGCACTCAATCCCGTATCGCAAGCCCAAGACTTGGGTACGGTGGACCTTGATTTTGCGATCCCCAATCGGGCCTTGATTCGACCCGATAGCGAAGCAACTCCGGTTGTGTTTATTAGTCGCGGGTTGAACGCCAAAGAATGGGACACCCTGAAAGAATTTGCAACACCCATCACCGAAACGATTGTCGATCCCGTTTCTAAAAAGATGACGACTCGCAAAGTTGTGAAGATCAAAATGCCATTGGGATTAAATACCCCGCCAAGTGTTCCGCCCGAAAATCCTTTGACATGGGAACGCTTTGAACTCGGCAAGAAGCTCTATTTCGATACGACTCTTTCGAGCAACGGGACGGTCTCTTGTGCAACCTGTCACGATCCCGATAAGGGGTTCTCCGACGCTGGGAAAACATCGAAGGGGATTCACGGAAAAGTCGGCGGGATGAATGCACCTACTGTGTTAAATGCAGGGTTCAACCGGTTCCAGTTTTGGGATGGTCGGGCATGCACACTCGAAGAACAATCTCAAGGGCCGGTTCAAAACGTCGTCGAAATGTTTGACGGTAAAGGGAACGCATGGAACGAAGCAGTCAAACGTCTTCGCAACAAGCCAGAATACAAGGGCGTATTTGAACGTGAATTCGGTACCCCTGCCACACGCGATGCGATTGCCAAAGCGATTGCAACCTACGAGCGTTTGGTGATGGCAGGAAATAGCATTCAGGATCGCACGGAATTGGCTGCCCGTGTTCGTGCGATTGAAGACGACTCGACGAACTTTACCCCCAAAGTGGAAGACTACGAAAAGGTTTTGAAAGAAGCCTTTACCAAGAAAGATAAACACGCCCTCGCTGCCCTTCAATTAACGGAAGAGACGCAAATCCCCGAACTTGCCAAATCCATCGAACGGGGACGGGTGCTGTTCCTGAATAAAGCTCGCTGCAATTCCTGCCACGTTGGGGAAACCTATACCGATCACACGTTCCATAATCTGGGCGTCGGCGTGGGCAAAGATGGCAAACTCCCCGCCGACCAACTCGGACGTTACGCAGCCCTTGCAACCGGTCACAAAGATAACTCGATGATCGGCAGTTTCAAAACGCCTCCCCTTCGCGGGTTACTCGCCTCCAAACCGTACATGCACGACGGCAGCGAAAAGACTCTTGCGGAAGTGATCGAGTTCTACGACAAAGGTGGAAACGCCAACGAGTTCCTCGACGCCAAGATGCGAGATACCGATGCCGAAGCTGCTTACATTGACGCCATCAAGAAAGGGACAAAATACGAAGGCCCCGCCCCTGCCTTGTTCGCATCAGATAAATCGCCAATCATCCCTCGCAAACTTGGCCTAACCGCACCCGAAAAGAAAGACCTTGAGAACTTCATGCGAGCATTAGAAGGCGAAGAACTCCCCGCGATCCTGCACGCGAAGTGACGAAATTTCCGGTTTAACTTCTTTCAAACCGGCATTTCTACGATCAGTTCCTTTATCGACCTAAACCGTTATTCCGTCGGAACGATTCTGAATCCTTTGGGGTTCTGAAGTGCCCAGCTATTCCCATTTTTGACGAGGTCGCCCGTGCAGGCGATCTCGTCCCCATTTTCATACGCTCGGATAGCGAGTTGATGACCAGCTTCATCAAGGTGAATTTGCACCCGACGAGGTTTTTCATCCACAAACGCCATTACTAAAATTGGCCCCGATAAAGGGCCAGTTTCGGTCCCTCGGCGAAGCTGTATAACAGCCCCGCGAATTTCGGATTCTTCGGGTGGTGCAACTGCCCGAAAGAACTGAGCTGCCTCTCGAATAACCGGGATGTGCTGCCCCTCGAAAACAATTTCGTTCGGAACGGGCAGTTGCA
>VYLT01000345.1_pt1 | contig 10942 bp, 9 predicted proteins | sample 5114261 | NCBI WGS metagenome assembly VYLT01 (sample SAMN12291815, study PRJNA351875) | freshwater metagenome | isolation source: freshwater lake | place: USA: Michigan, Little Long Lake | collected 2011-07-12 | reverse complement strand
CCAGAACCATCGTCACTTCGGCCATACCCAGACCTTTGCGGCGTGTGGAACCGTTAAAGATCACGTCGGCCATTTCGCCCCCGCGAAGGGTCCGTGCGCTTTGCTCGCCAAGAACCCAACGCACGGCATCGACGACGTTACTTTTTCCCGAACCGTTTGGCCCCACAACGGCAGACAAACCGGACGGAAAATCGAACCACGTTCGATCCGCAAAGCTCTTAAATCCGATCAGTTCGAGTCGTTTCAGCATGACGATCCACACATAAAGAAGCCGGGGCCGAAGACCCCGTCTAAGACAAAGCCCCGTTGGGGCTGAAAGGCAGAAAAACCGTTGCTTGCGCACCGGTCTAACAAAACCAATCGAAGCCCCAACGGGGCTTTCTTCCTGACTTTCCCGATCCCCGATCCCCGGATCACGGTCCCCGATGGATTACTTTTCGCCCCATTTTTTGCCGTCGTCGGTGGGGGTTGCTTCGTTTTCGGCGTCTTCGAGCAATTCTTGTTCGTTTTCGAGTTTCGGATCGGTTCGGGCGGCCGTTGCCAAGCGTTCGAGATCGACCCCCTTCGGAATCGCATCGACACACAGTTTAGCTCGGAGGGCTTTTTGTTTTTCGGCCTTTCCTAAGAACTCAGCAACCTCGGTATAGCTTGCACCCATTTTGCCCAGCGTTGTGAGGATGGAAGCAACCTCGTAACGTGATTTGGCGTGCATCCCGTCTAAGCTGTTGCCAGTGAATCGGGAGACAATCACTTCGGAATCGCCAGCATCGGCACGGACGGTAATATCTTTACCGACCCGAATCGCAAACGGGGCTTGCAACGAGACGCCATCACCGAAGATCGTCACTTCGGCCCGTCCTCCTCGCAGCAAGTGGACCATGCGGTTTTCGGATTTCGGTGCTAACTCATGAATCACAAAGGCACGTCCGGACCACTTCCCGACGATGGGTTCGTAACTCGGATCAATTTCACGCAAAGCTCGGAAAGCCCCGTAACGCACTTCTGGGCGGGAATCTTCGAGAAGAGTTTCCAACCGGTCGATGCTGGCTCCTTCGTTCAGGGCACTTAAAGCCGTAAGGGTGAACGCCTGCAAGCTGGGGTGACGAACCGCAATTTCTCCCAGAGGTTTCGCTGCTGCGGAATGCCCCAAGTAGGCAAGCGACTCGGCCGCACAAAATTGGCTCAGAGGGGCATCACACTTGATACCGCGTTTGAGTGAAGGCACTGCCGGAGGACCGAGGGCTTCCAAACGCAAGGCCGCACTTGGAGCTTGGGCGGGATCGTTCAACATCTCTTCGAGCTTGCGAAGGTACGCGGGATCGTTTGGCGCCTTATCGACAGGCACCGCCATCAACACTCGCAAGAAGTGGTTCAGGTTCAATCGATAGCGAGGCGGAACTTGTACCGCGATCAGGTCTTTATGTTTGGCTTCGGCGATCTTATCGGGTGAATCGGCCCCGACAAAGCTCTGGTTAATGCGATCTGCAATGGTCGTTGCAACGGCGTAGCGTTGTTCGTCCGATTTCAGGACAAGGAAGACCATTCGATTTTCGAGAATCTTTCCGCCTTTCCAGACGTAGGCGGTTTTCACCCACGCATCATCGACACCGGCTTCGCGTCCCGTGCTAATATCGCTGGTGAGGGCGAGGTGCAACGGACCGGCCGCGGTGACGAGGTCGTGTCCCTTATACATCGTGTTTTGGTTGCGTTCGGTCGGCTTCAGAGGCGTTTGCTCTTGCAAGGAAGAACGAATATCACCGAGGCTTGCCACAGTCGAAAGAGGTGTGGGTAGCAGAATCCCGCCACGCAAGCTCTTGGCTTTGCTGCCCGGAGGAATCTCGACGCGAACATCGGTAAATTGACCTTTTCGCTGTCCGGGTTTCAGCACGGCACTGACGTAAACAATAGCGGTATCGGGTGAGTTGAGGAGCTTACCGATATCTTCGACGCGGTCGCGTGCAAGGCGATTCTTGACCACATCTTTCATATCTTGAGGAGCCGGTCCGCCGGTCCCATCGAGACCGACAACGAGACCGATCCCACCAACAGGAATGCCAGCCACGTTATCGAGAACGGCATAATCGCGAACGGTTTTTGCAAGCCCTTCTTCGGTGGATTCTTCCGCTTTGGGACGGTTGACTGTTGTGGAACTCTTGAAAAAATCGAGGTTCAAGCAACCCGACACCGTAAGGGGTGTCGTCCCCAACAGTAGGCAAAAGATAAATCGTTTCATAGCAGCCCCCACTGCAACTGTGGTTCGACGTTCCCCAACGCCAAGCGCGCAGTCCTAATTCAATGGGTCCCCAATAACCAAGTTACAATCCCTGTCAATAGTGGTTATTGGCTAACGAGTCGGAAGAATGGGTAAACTTCGTCGGTTGGGAAAAGATGAGAACCGTTAGCCAATTCGTATATCCGCACGTTCGATCAATTGCTCTTCGATTTCGCCGGTTTTGGTACGGCTGAATTGACGAATGACAAATCCCTCGAATTCGATTGAGATCGATTCATTAAGCGGGGTTGTTTTTGCGACTTCTTGTGCAATCCGAATGGCTTCGCCCAGATCATCGACCATGTCGAAGCGGTCTTCGGTCGTTTCGTTGACGATGTGGTATTTATTTTGAACTCGCATAATTCGCCCCCTTAAGCTCTGTCAATGTATATCCAGATATGATTGAGAGCGACTTGTGGGTCAACACCGGGAATTGCCTGCGGGTTTGAGATAACTTGAAAAAGGTTACTCATCTGAATCCATGCTTGCGAAAGATCAACGCCCGCCGATTCCCATGTGCCGGTGATGGTGTTCTGCAACCCCATGTTGTTGAAGATCGGAGCCAGAAAATTCCGTAATCGTGAACCTGTATCGTGGAAGAAAGAGATGCGGACGATAACTCTCCACATGGATTGCACCCTCAAATATCTTACACGACTATTCTACGAACACCTTTTCGACCCTGTCAAGGAGAAGGTTGTTAAATCCTTTCCCGAAGCTCGCCCGCCCTACTATTCCTGAAAGTTAAGAAAAGTCCTTCCCGTTCCTTTCTTTCCTGACAATAATAAGTTAAGCTATCCTCTAAGCCCGAAATTGAGGTTCCATGTCCAGTTCGACGATGACCGCCGAAGCCCCTACCAGTTCCTCTTTTCAGGAAGGGGTCTTGGTTGCGGAGCGTTATCGGCTGGCAACCCGCGTGAGTGAACGCGGGGGTGTGCAACGCTGGCTTGCCGACGATAGTGCATCCCCTTCGCAACCGACGCAGATTGTCCTTGTCCTTGAACCGATTACTTCCACCAATTCGCCTACACCACCCCGACCAATCGACCCGTCGAGCGATTCTAAGCTCGACTTCGATATGCCTCCTCCGAGCGAGGACGATCAACCGACTGTCGAACTTCCGCCCGTTCCCTCTGGGGGGCAGCGTTGGCCGGGCCTCGGTTGGGAAAAGAATATCCTCTCGAAAACGGCAGTCCTTTCGCTTCCTCGGGTGTTGGATAGCTTCTCGTTGGACCACGTGTCCTGTTTGGTCGAAGAGTTCCCCGTTGGTGTCGAATTGGGGCAAGCGTGGTACGCACCCGGAACCGAATGGATTGAACGGGTCGAGTGGCTCATTCAAATTGCCGATCTCCTGCGAAGGTTACATCGGGCGGGAGCGGTCCTCGAACGATTAAAGCCCTCGGATATTATCATCACTGCAACGGGTCAAGCCGTCCTTTTCGATGCCGGTTTACTTTTGCCTTTTGGGGGTGGGGTAGACCGGTCTCTTGTTCGGCTCGATCTTTCGACCGCTCCGGAATGGACACCCGAACGCCCTTCGGTCGATCCTCGCAGCGACCTTTATTGCTTTGGGGCGTTGGTTACTTCGTTGCTGTTGGGACGCGATTTAACTCAACACGATTTCGATTTGATGGGGAATCCCCGTTCTTTCCTCGATCAATTTCCTGATATTAACCCGTTCTTGGGCCGGTTACTCGCACGGACATTTGTTCGCACGCCGGATCATCGCTTCCCGTCTCACGAAGGACGGGAACAAGACGAAACGGGTATTTCGGAGTTATCTCAAGCGTTAGAAGGCTGTCGCCGTAACTTGGGGCGGGTGCATCACGAGATTGCCTGTTGGTCCACAACGGGAATCTATCGGGCAGGCAACGAAGATGCCGTTGCGATCATTCACGGAGCCGATGCCCGTCTCGAAGATACCGACCAATACTCAGCGATCATGTTAGCGGACGGTATGGGTGGCATGGAAGGAGGCGAGGTTGCCGCAGCGATGTGCATTCAATCGATACGCCAACAGCTTCTCGATCAACCTCCTTTCGGAGGTTTGAGAAGCCCAGCAACGACTGCTGCCCGATCTACGCAACCGGAACGATTTTCTTTCCTCTCGACCGAGCTTTCGAGTTCGTCGCAAACGGTGCTGCTCAACCCGACCAAACTTCCCGCCGAAAGCCTCATGGTCCGACCCACCGACCGAGACAGCACGGCCCGTAGCAATGCGATTCATTCGGAACGCTTGATCGAAGTTTTGAAGGAAGCCAATCGCGTGGTTTATGAAGCCTCCCGTCACGGGTTAGGCGGACGGGGGATGGGTTGCACGGCTGAGATCGTTTTGATTGATGGGCGTAGCGTGATTGTTGCCCATGTGGGTGATAGTCGCGTGTATCACTTTAGCGGAAACCATCTTTCACAAGTGACGAAGGATCATACCTTTGTGGCTCGCATGGTCGAATTGGGGCATCTCACACCGGAAGAAGCCGAACGTCACCCACGCCGTGCCGAATTGCAACAAGCTATCGGCGGTCGAACCGAGGTGATACCCGATACGATTGTTTTCAATTTTGAACCCGGCGATTGGATTCTCGTTTGCAGTGACGGGCTAAACCATCTTTCACATGACGTGATCGAGAGTATTTTCCGCGATGCCCCCAATGCCGAACGGGCTGCCCGCAGGTTGGTGAATCTCGCCAACGTCGAAGGGGCAACCGACAACGTTACCGTCGCGGTTGTTCGGGCACTTTAGTAGGTGTTTTTGGGGTTGGACAAATCTGAGTCAAAAAGTGCTTACTTCTTCAAAGCAGCTTCAATAGCGGTGGTGACTTTTTCGTCGTCCGGTTTGACTCGGGGGTTGAAGCGAGCAATCACTTTGCCATCTTTGCCGACAAGGAATTTCTCGAAGTTCCAAGTAATGTCCCCGGCGAAGTCGGGGTTGGTTTCTTTGCTGGTGAGGAATTGGTACAACGGGTCGATCCCTTTCCCTTTCACAACGATTTTGCTCATCATGGGGAAGGTCACATCGTACTTCGACGAGCAGAATTTAGCGATTTCTTCGTTGGTTCCGGGTTCTTGTTCACCGAATTCGTTGGCAGGAATGCCAATAATCACCAAACCGTCTTTGGCGTATTTCTTGTTTAACGCTTCGAGTTCTTTGTATTGAGGGGTGAGGCCACACTTGCTGGCAACGTTCACAAACAGAACGACTTTGCCTTTGAAGGTGCTGAGTTTAACTTCTTCCCCTTTGATGTTTTTCAGGGTGAATTCCAGAGGACTGCTCACTTTAGGTGCTCCTTTGTCTTCGGCTGTGGAGCACGAAGCACAAAAACCAATACCAACAACAAGGGCAAACGACAAGAAACGCATAGTTACTCCCAAACGGATAGAAACGGCGGGTTACACGAACTTATGATAGACGCCAGTCTAGGGAAATTTCATCAATTGAATCCGAAAATAACGTCTTACCAATCCTCGGTAGGGCTGGCTAAAAATCCGGCAGAAGACAGAAAGACAGTAACGCAGAAGACGCAGAGACGCAAAGAAGCAGAGAAATCAAGAAGAGTTTGCCACAGATAAACACCGATGAACACGGATAAAACCCAAAGACGGATAAAGGACCAAAAATAAGCAAAAGATCAAGATTTCTCTTCTCTGCGTTATTGTCTTTCTGCCTTTTTGCCTTGTTTTTCGGTCTTTCTGATTGCTGGAATAATTGGCCACACCCCCTCGGGTCGGTTTTCCTTGTCCTTTGGCAATTTTGTGAACTAGAATGAGTTGCACACTTCTCAAATGTGCTTCGATAACCTTTGTCAGGTTCTCTCTCTTCGATTCAGAACCAAGCCCGCCCACCCTTTGGAGTGACACTCGATGCGGAAACTCTGCTTATTCGCCTTTGCCTTTTTGTTGCTGGTTCCTCGGACTGATGCAGGTGAGCATTTGGACAATCCTTTTGAAGGAGCCAAGTTTTACCTCAACATCGATTTTGTGGATGCGGTGAAAAAATCCTCTGAAAAAGAAGGTGGCGAACTCGGCAAACAAATGCTCGAAGTCGCAAAACAGCCCACATTCCTTTGGCTCGATAGCATTGCTGCCATTCACGGTAAGGAAGGCTACCCTCGCAGTCTCGCCGACCATTTAGACAAAGCCCTTGAACAAGGGGCTAATGCCATCGGGCTTGTGATTTACAATCTTCCCAATCGCGATGGTTCGGCATTGGCATCGAACGGCGAATTACTTGTCGCAGATAAAGGTCTGGAACGCTACAAGAGTGAATACATCGATGCCATTTATAACGTCATTAAACAAGAGAAATATACCAAGTTCCGGATCGTCATGGTCATCGAACCCGATTCGCTACCGAACCTTGTGACGAATCTCGAATTCAAAAAGGTAAAGGAAGCTCACGAGAGCGGTGCCTACATGAAAGGGGTACAATACGCCGTTGGCAAATTGCGGTCCCTTGAAAATACCTATGCCTATATTGATGTCGGGCATGCGGGTTGGCTCGGTTGGCCCTCGAACTTCGACCCGTTTGTCAAGCTCCTCAAAGAAATGGGCGAAGGAATCGACGGCGGGTGCAAAAAGGTCGATGGCTTTATTAGCAACGTCTCGAATTATAATCCCTTCCACGAACCCTACATGAAAGCTGACCAAGATATCGGTGGGCAACCCGTGCGATCTCTTTTAGGCTGGTACGAGTGGAACGACTACATCGACGAGAAAGGTTACCTCAACGCTCTACGGGCTGCTCTTATCAAAGGGGATAAAGCCTACCCCAAAACGATAGGTTTATTAGTCGATACTTCGCGTAATGGGTGGGGAGGCGAGAAACGCCCCAAAGGTCCAAGTTCCTCCAAAGACCTTAAGACCTTCGTCAAAGAAACCACGATTGATAAAAGGTATCACAAAGGGAATTGGGCCAATCAAGCCAGTGCAGGGATTGGGGCACGGCCACAAGCCAGCCCCGAACCGAACTTTCACGCTTTTGTTTGGGTAAAAGCCCCTGGAGAATCGGACGGCTCAAGCAAACTCATTCCGAAGGGACCAGACAATCCAACAGCTAAAGGCTTCGACCAAATGTGCGACCCCGACTACACCGGCAACAAACTCAACGGCAGTAACCCCACGGGTGCGATGAAAGATGCACCCGTCGCCGGTCGCTGGTTCCATGAGCATTTCAAGGTCTTGGTGCAAAATGCTTATCCCCCGCTTAACGAACGAAAGTAACACCCTTCACACATAATCTGCGTCCGAGTTCATATACTTCCCTCACGATGAAACCTGCTTTCTTTAGGGTGGCCTATGTCCTTTCGCTGGTCCTTTCTACTCTTTGCTCTTTCGTTTGTGTTTGTTGGCTGTAACAAACAGGTCTCCCCAACGGGAACCAATCAGCCTATCGCCGAGAACGAAGGAAAGACCCTACCCCCAACCCCGACACCTCCTGCTGAAAGTGAAGCCGTTCAGAAATACAAACAGCGTGTGCGTGAACTGAGTGAGGCTTCCGAGACTGGCAAAATTAGCCTGATTGTGGAATTGCTCAAGGGCGGAGCCGACGTCAACGATAAGGACGATAACGGACGAACAGCCTTGCACAAAGCAGCTGCAAAAGGTCATCAAGGGGCATGTGTGACTCTGTTATCTTACGGGGCCGATTCTGGTGAAAAGGATAAAGAAGGGATCACCCCGCTCATGGTCGCTGCGGAGGGTGGACATGTTAACGTCGTTGGATTGATGCTCTCACCCGATGCCGTAAAAGCTCTGGCAGGGGATATTCTGAAAGAGGGGGCCAAATCCCTTTTTGGTGAAGGGTCGAAGATACTCGGCAAACTGTCGGGTTACGCCGATGCCACCCGGTATGCTACCGACAATCTAGGTCAAACGACTCTCCACAAAGCCGCAGCAAAAGGTCACGTGGAGTGTCTCGAAAAATTGGTAAATTTGTATGGGACAAGCGACCATGAACGACTCGGCAAACCGGATCGTTTGGGGAAGACACCCCTGATGTTGGCTGCCGCGAACGGACATGCGGAGGTGTTCAAATTCATTCGCAATCGACCTTCAAAAACGGTTCCGCTTCTTGCCATCAAATCACTCGAAGGAAAAACGGCCCTCGATTACGCACGTGAGGGGAATCATGCAAATGTTTTAGCGCATTTCAATGCCGTGCAACCTTTACTTGATGCCATAACGGGAAATTGGGATTCGTTAGAGAAAGCCTATAAAGCGGACCCAAAAACTTTCCCCGGCTCTGAGGTCATCGCTGTCGCCATTAGTGACAAGAATATCAATGCCCTGAAAAAGGTTCTCGAACTGTATGCCGACCGAAAAACTGACGAGAAATTCGCGTTGCTCGCGGCACAACCCGAAGGAAGTTATCCGCTCATTTTGAATGCGACCGTAAACGATTGGGCAGTGGGTGTCGAAACCATGCTCGATATAAAGTGGTGGAAGGATCAAACCGAATTGAAAAAGTTTATCGACCACAAGTATCCCAGTTATGTTCCTTTGTTTGCTAACTACATCAAGAACACGCACCCCGAATGCTTTGAAGTGATCCAGAAAGCCTACAATCCCACACCCGAGAAGAAGTAACCTAGCGTCTCTCTGGACTCTTCTGATACAATTCCTTTAAGATGCAATCGAGTTTTACGTTATTCTGGCGGACGATGTTGGCACGGGCTTACCCGCGTGTGATCGGTGTGAGACGCCAACCGTCGTGGGTTTTTCACGAAGCCATTTTGCCGATCCTTTCGGTCGCAGCGTTTGCCTACGTCTATCGAGCGATGAACGCACCCGAAGCCTATGTCGGTTTCGCGGTTCTCGGTGGGGCAATGACTGCCTTTTGGCTCAACGTGTTGTGGTCGATGGGTGCTCAACTTTATTGGGAACGCTCTGGCGGGAATCTGGAAATCTACATCATGGCCCCAACTTCGTTGATGGGGGTGCTTGCAGGGATGGCACTCGGTGGAATGACCCTCACATCGATGCGGGCAGCCGTGATTCTGATTACTGGCATTGTCTTCTTCCAAGTTCCGTTTACGCCAAGTAGTTGGTGGTTGTTGATTCTGGTGTTCTTACTCACTCTTCTAGCCCTCTACGGGTTGGGGATGCTTTTTGCCTCGCTCTTTTTGCTCTGGGGACGCGAAGCGTGGAACATCGTGAGTTTACTACAAGAGCCGGTTTATCTTGCAACAGGTGTGAACTTCCCGCTCCGAGTTTTCCCCGCCCTTGTCGGAACCCTTGCAGGCATCATCCCGCTCGCTGCAGGGATGGATGCCCTCCGTCAAATCCTGTTTAACGATGAAGGGTATTGGCCCTTGAACATCGAGATCATCATGCTGGCCGTGCTATCGGTGGTGTTCATTATCTTGGCCCGTTATGCCCTCGGGTATCTCGAACGCAAAGCCCGCGAAGAAGGACGGCTTACCGTACGCTGGCAGTGAGGGGCGAACAACAATTTGATATTTTTTTCTTACCTTTACCCAAAGAACACAAACCAAAACCATTTGAGATCGATCCATAATGCCCGAAAATGGAAGAAAAGCATACCGATGAAACCGGGGAGATAGATTGCTACGGCAACAGATGTTGGGATATCAAATTCGATAATCTCTCGGCAAAGAACTTGCAGCGACATGAACAACGGGAATGGTGGAAGAGGAATAAACGCAACGAGTGTAGCACATAAAAATAAAACCCCAAGACACGAAAATAACGCCCCGAAAGAATGGGAGCTAATTTGGCCTGTGGTTACGAAAAATGCAACCAAGCCACCCCAATTATTATCCGCTCGAAACGTGACCAAACGGATTGCAAATTCGATACCCGTTTCTCGAAAGAGTAAGAACTGTGATTCCCAGCTACTTGATTCTTCGCGGAATCGTAGTCCTCCAACTCCACAATGTCGGACTATTGATTCTTGGGGTTGACAAACTTCAAGTTGTGGCGAACCGATCCAAACGGGCAACCCCAACAAAAAGAAACTGATACACGCAAAAAAGATTCCTCCCGACAACCAAGTGAATGCACCCGAAAAAGGGTGCTTGTAGAAAGCTCGGTTTTCAGGATTAGGATCGTCTTCAAGTTCGTGTTCTTCTTGCCAGGGTGGGGACTCATTTTTGTTTGCAAACAAGGTGTAACCGCCAATCGGAAGCCACCCAAACCGAACCCGACAGTTTCCGACGTAGCGTTGAAAAACAACTCTGCCCACACAGATTTTGATCTCCTTCACCCGAAATCCAAAGTAGGTACCTATCAAAGCAACCGTTGTTCGCTCAACGGTCAAAAGTCCAACCCAAATCGCGAATGCAAGCAAGCCGTAGAAGATCGATTCCCACACGCTATAACCCTCCGATCAATTGTCTTATGAGGTTTATTGTGAATATCACACCCCTCACTTTTTGCGATGTGTTTTCACGGTTTGTTTAATCAGCTTTTCGAGTACCTTGAGGTCGATGTCACTGAGACGTTTCACATATAAACACGCCTTGCCGATCTTGTGCTTGCCTAATTTGGCGAGTGTTTCGGTTTGCTCTTCAAGATTGCACATCAGATAGAGGGAGATTGCAGCCTTGCGAGGCGAGAAGCCGACGAGGAACATATCCCCCGCGTGACCGCTTTCGTATTCGTAATGGACTGTGTCGAAACCGATCATCGTTGGCCCCCACATCACGGGTG
>VYLT01000344.1_pt1 | contig 10945 bp, 7 predicted proteins | sample 5114261 | NCBI WGS metagenome assembly VYLT01 (sample SAMN12291815, study PRJNA351875) | freshwater metagenome | isolation source: freshwater lake | place: USA: Michigan, Little Long Lake | collected 2011-07-12 | reverse complement strand
CACGCACCCACGAGCACACCCGTTTCGGCATCGCTAAAATCGCCGCCGTACCACGTTGGCGAACGGGTTCCAGCAACGGCTTTCCAGTTCACTCCGCCATCAACCGTGCGGAAAATCCCTGTCGGCGAACCATCGCTACCATCGCCGTAAACAAAGCCGTTTTTCTCGTCGAAGAATTTCAGCCCATTGAGTCCGGGCATCGCTCCACCGGAAAGGGTTTTCCAAGTGAGTCCCCCATCGCTTGTGCCAAGCACCAAACCAACGGTGCGTTGATTCGGAAGCTCAAGGCGTACAACGGCATAGCCCGTATAAGGATTCAGAAACTGAACCCCGCGAATCGAACCTTTGGTTCCGCTTTCTTGGCGTTCCCACGTTTTGCCAGCATCAATCGTATGCCAAATAACCCCTTCGTCACCCGTTGCCCAACCTTCTTTGCCATCGGCAAAATGGATAGCCCGAATGGTAGCATCGCCCGTGTTGGCAAACAGGGCATTCGATAGGGCAAGTAATAACAGTAGCGGGAGGACCGTTCGCATGTGCATCCTCAAAAGGGGCGTACATTTCAGAAAGGGGTCTGGATAACAGGCTTCAAAAGAGAAATCTAGTGGAGTTCTTCCGGTCGAAGAAACAAGGAAGTTTGGGAAGGATAGGGCGAGAGTTGGTTTTTGAGAAAGCTCGTTGACCTCTGTGACGTGGATCGTTAGAAAATGATCTGAGGGAGAAAAAGATGAGTGCTATCTTGAGTTTCGTGCTGTTACCCGGAGTCATTCTGGTTTTGGCAGCGATTGTTGCCATCGTCATCAGTGCCTATTTCTTCGTTGAGGATACCTTTGCAGAACGTAAACTCTGGGGTTGGGCAATCGTACTTCCACCGATTGTGGGCATCGTTTTGTGGCTTGGTGGAAGACTCATAAGTTCGTGGACTGGAGAAGCAATTTTCGCAACCATCGGACTTTATGCGGGTGTTGTTCTAATTTGCTTTAGCCCCGTCGTGTGTGTGGGAATCGCAGTCGCTCGCTGGAAGAAGTTTCGCAAATACGTCCTCATAACCGCAGGATCGCTTGGGTTCCTCGTAGTGTGGGCAATTGTGATGAGTTCCGTTCTTCCTATCTCAGCATAGCCAGAAAAGTCAACGCAGATTACCCATGTTCCACATGTAACCTTACCCAGATTAACATTTTGCCAAACTCACCTTTGTCCGACCCGTCTCCCCGTTTCGGTATCCCAAGTCGAAATTTCGCCGTCTTGGTTGATTCCAACTAAACGTGACCCATCGGGGCTGAGAGCAAGGTGGACAAACTCATCACTTCTTTTGAACTCGGTCCGGACTTTGCCCGTTTTCCGATCCCAAAGTTGAGCAACCCCACCGATACCGGCTGTGACGAAGGTGGTTCCGTTTTGGTTGAAAGCCATGAGTTCTGTGGGATGGTTCCGGGTAAGTCGATTGGTTATTTTTTCTTGACCCAAATCCCAAATGATGACGGCACCCTTCGTCGCACACGCCACTTGTTTGCTGTCTGGGCTAAACGTCACTTTCGATACTATGGCATCTTGGAAGAGGTTCGACTTGAGGTCAATCTTTTGAAACAAATCGCCTTTTCTGGCGTCAAAAACGAGGACGGAATCGTCGTTTGTTCCGATGGCGATGTACTTTCCATTTAGCGAAGGGACAACACATTTTACTATGAGGCGAGTTTCAAATTCCCATAACAAGAGACCGCTCGCCGCAGACCATATTTGCAATTTCTCCCCTAGTTCTTGCCAAGAGAGAGTCGCAATGCGTTTCGTGTCAATAAAGCACGCTTCGGACTTCCACACATGCTGAGAGAATATGGTTAGTTGCTCGCCTGTCTGAATGTCCCAGAGGAAACAGGCTCCGGTTGTGTCGCGGCTGAGGAAGGCTTTTCCATCGGGGCTAAAGCAACCTATTGGGCTTTCGGGATTTCGCTTTCCTACTTGAACTCGATGCTTGAATCTCTGGATTACCTTACCTGTTTTTACATCTACGATCTCGATGGTTCCTTGAGCGGTCCCGAAGTAAAAGCGTGACCCTGTGTGGTTGAACGATGCCCGTAACGGAATTTCTTTGCTGGCAACGCCTTCCAAACTGAATTTACCGGTGATTGGGTCGAGAATACCGAATCCGCGTTCGGTCCCGTTGAAGTGCATCATCAAGGCTTGTGTAGGATCGTTTTTCTCAAAGCGGATGCGAATATCTTGAGAGACACACGCAGCCACTTGGGGTATTTTGGATTCGTCATTGATCGCCCAAGTGGTTTTCTCGAAAGTTGCCGTGTCCCCTAACAGAATGTCGCTGGGTTTCTTGGTTGGGAAAACCTTTTGCAGATACTCGACTACGTCTTTGCCAGTCACGGTTTCTGTCTTGCTTCCGAACCCTAATATCGCATCGATAAACGCCATAAAGAAGTTGACTCGTCCATTGGTCTCCAACAAACTTGTTTCGCCTTTTGCAGTTGCACTGAGAATGGCAATGCCTTTGGGTGGTTTTGGGAGTTCGGGGCAGGTCAACCCGTCAAGGCGATACTCGGTAAGTTCTTCTGCAATAGAGTCTTTGCGACATGGTGCAAGGAGGATGGTCTTTGCTTGGGCTTTGCATTTTTGGTCGAGCAATTCGTAAATCGATGTGAGTGGAATGAGACTTTCTTGGGTGCTTAAACGGGTATCAAGTGGGAAGAGTTGCAACCCTTTCTTTTGGAATTTTTGGACAACGCCACTATGACCGGTGTAAACGAATAACAAAGTATCTTCAGGGTTTAACGATTCGCATAAGGTCGTTAGTTCGGCAAGAATGTTTTTCGCGGTGGGTCGAAATCGAAATCGTTCCTTCTCGTGCGGTTTATTCTCCTTGAGAACGACAATATCTTCCGCCCGATACCCCGCCTGTTTCAATGCACTCGTCAAAAGCAAAGCCTCACTTTGTGAAGCCTTGAGTTGGCTCAACCCCGTCCCACTATACTCTTCCACCACAGCCAAAAACGCCACCCTACGACCTTTCGGTTTTTCAGGCTCTTGCGAAAATAGCGGGGTACAAATCCCCGTAACGAGTGTCAGAGTAAGAAAAGATCGAAACATGAGGCAACCTGTGTCAGAATGTGGGTGAGGATATTGTAACCGAACGCATGGACCAACGAAAGTGAAAATTCTCAAAGTGGCTTTGTCTTTACCAACAACCAACAATCATTCCTTAGTTCTCGTTCTTCTTGTTCTTGAGTTTATCGAAGAGGTCTTTGAGTTTTTCCTTATCGAATTTCCCTTCTCCCAACCCGCCAAGTCCACCGCCGAATTTCTCGAACTCTTCTTTGGTGAGTTTGCCGTCTTTGTCGGCGTCAAGGCGTTCAAAAATCTTGTCCGAGAAACCGCCGAGTTTATCGCCGATCTTGTCGCCACCTTTGGGGAGTTTGTCCTTTAACCCCTCGAAGAATTTGCTGAATTCTTCCTTCGAGATTTTGCCGTCTTTGTCGGTGTCCATTTTGTCGAACTGCTCACCGATCTTGGGATTGGCTTTTTTCTCTTCTTCTGCGAAGACGCTCATGCCTGCGAAGCCAAGCGTTAAAACCATCATCATCGCTAAACGAATCATGTGAAATCTCCTTTTGAATGTGGATACAATACGAAGTGAACCCCCATCCAGAAGGAACATTACAAAAGATTCGCCCCTATTTCTTGGCAGCCTTGTTAAGCTCTGCGACGACCCGATCCCAACCGAGTAGACGGGCGAGGGTAATGGGTGTGCGACCGTTGACGTCTTTCAATAACGGGTCGGCTCCAGCTTTGAGATAGACCTTGATTGTGGGAAGGTTGCCTGCAAGGGAATCGGAATGTAAAAAGGTCCAGCCGTTCTCGTCTACGTCGTGGATGAGTTCTGGGTTTTCGCGTACTGACTCGCGGAAAGATTCGACCGTGTTTACGCTCATTGGGTGGTCTTCGGGGTCTTCGATCTGCACGACCCCCGGTTCGCCAAAGTCCAACCCCCACATCTCGTCGTGCTTTTTGAGCTCCGCTTTTTTCATACGGGATCGCATCACTTGCACGGTATGACCCCCGTAAGGATCACCCATCGACGAATACATCCAATCGCTAATTTCCTTCAAAGGAATCTCGACCGAATCACCCTCGTTGTAGTCTTGCAACCAGTTGGGTTGGTTCATCAAAGTGCCGGTGATAATCTCGCCATCGAAGCCGAGTTCGTTAATCCACATATGCTCGACTTGGGGATCGTCGCTCTCATCATCTGGTTCGGCATCGGAGAAGGGGGCTTTGATGCAGGCAAAATCAAGGGCAGGGATAATTCGGCGATTTTCCCAAGATAACTCACGCCACATGTAGCGAAAGGTCGCCCTCGCCCGTGCGTAGGCTTCGAGCATTTCGGGATCGTTTGCATCGAACTTGGTAACTTTACTTTTCTTAGCCATGCTATCCCCTTTGAAAGCGAGTTTTGAGTTAGGGGTTATTTTGACCAAGAAAAGCCAGATTGCAAGCTACGTTCGCCAAGAATTTGGCACAGAAAAAGGGCAGGGCGATTTATTCAAACATCACGTCGAATATACCCGTGTACTCACGTCCGGTGAAGTCAATCAGCTTCCAACGCACGATGCCATTCGCTTTCTTAAAGTCGCGGTCGCGTATGCCACTGCGAATGGTTACGGTCACTCCTTTCTCAGCCCACACAAGACCTACTCGAATGTCTTTACTCTCCGACGAGCATTCAAAGATTTCGACATCCTTCATCTCGATAGGGTAGTTGACGGCAATCGATTCGTTCATTTTGATTTTCTGGTTAGGCATCCAACCGGCTTTTGCTCCGATGGGTGCAACCAACAATTCTTTCGATGCAATCAGGTGTTGCTTGCCGTGTGCTTTCGTTGTTGCGTCGCCAAAACCGGTGAATTCGGTACTGACGGGTTTTTCGGGCTTAACGGGTGGTTTCTCAGGCTTTGTGTCTGGCTTCTCAGGTTTGACAGGTGGCTTCTCGCCGGGTTTGCTTTCTGGTTTCTCCGGCTTGCCTGCAAGTTTGGTACCCTCTTTTTGGCGTTCGTAAACGACGACCGTTCGACCTTCGCCCGGTTTAAGGTCGTCAGGGTGTTTCTTACCGACACCTGTTTGGCAGATGGTGAGGAGATCGCCTGTCACTCGGTAGGTGCAATTCAAGGTGAAGGGTACTTTGGGTTCTTCGGTGAACTTTTCCACATCCCAAGATTTCGTCTCTTCAACCGTGAAATCGAGGTGACGTTCTTTCAGAGAGATTTTGAAACTCCCTGAGTGAACGAGTTTCTGACCCTCAATCCGAGCAAACGTCTTGTCTGTGAAAACCAACGCACGGCCCTGTACCGGATAGTATTCCAGTCCGTCGCTTGTGACGAGGTACTTGGGAATCCAAGCCCCTTCGAGTCGCTTGAGTTCCAAACCCTTCTCGACTTTCTCGATCATCTCCGGTGTTTGTGCCGTTGCGGACAAACCCGAAAACGCCAAAACCACCCCTGCCAAAATGAGATACCGCATAACTCCCCCAGTAAAAGGAATCACCAACCGTGATAGTATAACGACGACGGCTGAAAAGTGTTGGCGAAGTCGGGGGGTCGGGATTCGGGCATCGAGATTCGGGAAAGACAGAAGACAAAAGCAGAGCCACAGAAGGACACGGAAAAAGACACGGAAAAGACAGAAGGCAAGATAAACCGCGGAGGAGCAGAGGAGCGGAGAAGACAAAAACAGATAAAGACACGATACGAATTCAAAGGCAAAAAAATGCTGAGGGCGGTAGCCCGTCCTGTGTAGCCCCGCCTGTCCCAAGTCGGAAACGAAGTTTCCGGCGAGGGGGGTGGGGCGGACTATGGGGACACACAAAAAGGCGACCTCTCCTTTCATCCGTCAATCAATACTTGCGGATTCGGCATTTGGGTAACGCCTTGCGAAGCTCTTCGATTCCTTTATCGGTGACCGAGTTGGAGTCGATATCGAGGCTTTCAAGGTCCTTGAGGGCTGCCAGTTCCAGTAAGGTTTCATCGCTGAGGGGTTTACCTTCGCTGAACTTAACGCTTTGTGTCGTTGTTGAAATGGTTAAATGCCGAAGTTGAGTGATTTTTTTGAGGTGTTGGATATCGTCTTCGGGTGATACTGACAGAGTCATGCGAGTGAGTTTCTTCAGTTTCGCCATCGATTCGGCCAAGTCTTTTGAAAGCAAAGTGAGGCGGACATGAACTGTTTCTAGTGTTGCCATATCGTTCAATATCTCGGTGTTACTTGGGAAGTATCGTGAGACAGTAAGGTGTTTGAGTTTCGGAAAACCGCCTTGAGTCAGAGCCTCCATCGTAACTAAAGGACCAGTAGAAGTAAGGTCGAGAACTTCGAGTTTTGGTGCCCTTCGGAGTTCTTCAGTGTCAACATAGGGGCGAACCTCAAGATTGAGGCAAAGTGATTGAAGATTCGGGATTTGGTCAAGGTCTTTCAAAATTACCTTTGCGAGAATATCCCTCTTTTTTATTGCCTCGCGGTACCCCGGTAAGTTTGTTGAGTAGCTGTAGAACGAGGTAAATTCAAAATGACCGAGTTTCTTACACTGTTTGAGGTGTGCTCCTCCTTCCAAAGGAATAGCCATATTCCGAATCACGAGTGATTGCAATTCTGTCAGTTTGACAACTTCTTCAAGGGAAACAATTCTATCTTCAATATCAAACTTACGTTTCATTCCTCCATCAATTTCAAGACTCACAAGATTCTTGAGGGTTGCAATATGTTCCCACATAAGAATCTCGGTAGGTATTTCTTCACCAACCAAATGTGTTAGCCCCTTGAAATCTTTGAGGGCACTCCATGTTCCTTTGTCCAATTTCACTCCTCCCAATGCCAGCACTCGCAGCGAGTCCAGTTTCTTGAGGGCGTTGAATTCTTTCGGGAGCAGTGGGGTATCTCGCACGTCAAGCACGCGCAGCTTCTTGAACGTGGTGAGCAGGGCGCTATCCTCTTCGCGGATGTTTTTTCCTTTCAGGCCGAGCGATTCCAGATTCGGGAGCTTCTCGGCGAATTTAATCACCTCTGAGCTTGCGAGGGTTCCTCTGAGTTCGAGGTGCTTGATATTCTCAAACACGATCAGGTCTTTCATTTGACGATCTAAAAAAGGCAGGCTTGTAAAGTCCAAGCCAAAGGCACTTTTGGGGGCTGGGAGTTTGCTAAACTCGAAACGGCTTTTGGTGGTGAATTGGAATGCAGGTACGGGGTTGGTGAGACCTTCGGGGGTGTCTCGGAATTCGATCAGTCCGTTGCGGAGCGACCCCATCCAACCGGGGATAGACCCCGCATCGACCCATGCTTTGATAACGTCGGGATCGAGGGTGTTTTTGACCTCTTCTTTCTTCGGCTCGGCTTTTTTGGGGTCCGGTTTGGGTTCGATCTTGGGGGATGTTTTTTCGGGTGTTAATTGGCCGATAATTTCGGGCGACCCGTTCAGCGAAAAGGCTCCCACTGCCGTTATTACTAAGGCAACACCAACAAAGGCGAGCACTTTGAGTTTTTGAAAGCCCATTTGTTGAATCACTCCGTTTGAGAGTTCTTGAATACGGGAAGGGTTGAGCGTTTGTGAGGGTTGACCAATCGTTTGCAAGGTTGTCAGAACCACCGATGCCGGAAGTTTTGCCGAAGTCACACCTTGCGTAAGCACGCCTGCAAGCGACCCGACTGCAATCGTCACACCTTGTTTGCGAAGTTTCTCTGCGAGCATGACCCGTCCGCGTGCGTGGCGTGAGGCAACAGTTCCTTCGGGGAGCGAAAGTTGTTCGGCAACGTCACGCCGTGCGATACCTTGCAGATCGCATAGCACAATCGGGATGCGATACTTTTCTGGAAGAGAATTCAACGCCTGATCGAGTAACGGTAACACGTCACCAAGACCTTCGGGCGTATCGGGTTGAATAATCTCGTCCATGTTCGTTTCGGGAAGGATTTTTGCGTCTCGCTTATATGTTTGAAGGCGTAGCCGACGGGCCACATGATAAGCGACCCCATAAAGCCAATTGCCCAGCAACTCTGGCGTTTTGATACTCTTGGCTTTTTGAACGAGTATCAAGAATGTGGCTTGGAAAGCATCTTCAACGTCGGGTCTATATTTGAGCATACGCGAGCAAACATTCCAAACCATCGGTCCATGACGTTCGACAAGAGAGGCAAAGGCATCGGTCTTTCCATCGTGGGCGTATTGGTGCAGCAGCTCCGAATCAAGCGAAGGGCGATCCTCTGCGAGAATCCCCGCAAGGCGAAGGTGCTGCAACACGCGATTGGTCCGACTCCGATTCATGCAATCTCGGCTTTGGGGGTAACGGTGTAAAGTAGGTAAAAGGGGTTGCGATTTACCACGCAAGTCCCCATAGTTCGCCTAGCCCGCTCTACGAGCAAGGGCTAGGCTATTCGGGTGCGCCCTAACGGGCTTCGCCATCGCTTTCGCTCAGTAAAACAAGGCAATTTTTGGCTTTTTTTGGGTCGAGTCTTCGAGACCAAAGCCCGGTAGGGCGCACCCGAATAGCCTAGCCCTTGCTCGTAGAGCGGGCTAGGCGTGCTGACTTCTCGCCCCTCTACTAATGTACTGCATCGGGGAGGGGATTTGTTCCCTTGAAGACGTTACTTTTCTCCATTCTGAAAAACGATACAATTTCCTTTTCGGGTTTTCTTCAAGGATGAGGTTTCATGCAACCTTCCACGAATCTTGGGTCGGCGATCCCCTTTCAACAGGGGTTGGTCGTACTTGGTTCGACCGGATCGATTGGCACGAATACCCTTGATGTGGTTCGGTGTTTGCGGGAGCGATTCAGAATAGTTGGGTTGTCGGCAGGGTCGAAGTGGGAATTGTTGTTCCAACAGGCGCACGAATTTATGCCCAGTTGGGTTCACCTTGCCGACCCGATTGCATTGAAAAAAGCCGACCGCTCACAGTTACCCTCTGGGGTCGAACTGATTGGCGACCGCGACCAGTTGAACAAGCGGTTGCAAGCACCCGAAGTCGATACGGTTCTGGCAGCGATTGTCGGGGCTGCGGGACTTGAAACAACGTGGACTGCTCTTGAAGCAGGGAAGAAGATTGCCCTTGCGAACAAAGAAACGCTCGTTGTGGGTGGCCCGTTGGTGATGGAACTAGCCGCAAGGACGGGGAGTAAAATTCTTCCCGTTGATAGCGAACATAGTGCCGTCTTCCAAGCGATCCAGAACCACCGCGAAGCCGTCGAAAAGGTGGTACTCACGGGAAGCGGAGGACCGTTTCGCGGGCGGACACATGGGGAGCTGCGAGAAGTTACAGTCGAACAAGCTCTGAATCACCCGACGTGGAAAATGGGACCCAAAATCACGGTCGATTCCGCTACCTTAATGAATAAAGCCCTTGAAGTGATCGAAGCCCGTTGGCTATTCGGGTTGGAATCGTCGCAGATCGACGTAGTAATTCATCCGGAATCGTTAGTCCATTCTTTCGTAGAATTTGTGGATGGTTCGGTTTTGGCCCAAATATCGCCACCGGACATGCGATTACCCATACAGTACGCTTTGACCTTCCCCGAACGATTACGGGGGCCGGCTCGAAAATTGTCGTGGTCGCAGTTGGGCGATTTCCATTTTGGAAGACCCGACCTAGAGACCTTTCCGGCGTTGCAGTTAGGCTTTGAAGTTGCAAAAATTGGCGGAACTTCTGGTGCCGTTTTGAACGCTGCCAACGAAAGGGCCGTAGAATTATTCTTAAAAGGGGAATTGCCATTTTTGGCGATTGCCGAGGTTTGTCAAAAGGTATTAGCTCAACACAATTACAATCCCCGTCCGGGATTGGCGGAACTGTGGCAACAGGATCGTTGGGCGCGTGAGGAGGTCTGGCGTTGGACTCAAATGAACAAAAAGTAAATCAGAATCCCGAAGCGAAATCGGATGACCCGAAATCGTTCAAGGACTGGCTCATATCGAATCGCAATCCCATCCTCGCTCTATTAGGGGCGATTGCATTTATTGTCTACAAGAAGCTCGACCCAATCGATATTGGCAAAGTGGTCTTCGGCCTCGGCCTTGTCGTGTTCATTCACGAACTCGGACACTTCCTTGCTGCCAAGTGGTGCGATGTTCACGTTAAAACATTCTCTATCGGGTTCGGCAAACCCCTCCCTCTTCCTTTCTGTCGATTTAAGTACGGTGAAACAACCTACAAAATTGGGTGGATTCCGTTGGGTGGGTTCGTCCATATGGTCGGTGAGAACGAAGGGGAGAACGAAGACGATGACGAAGACGATCCCCGTTCACTCACCAAGAAAAGCGTCTGGCAACGGATGCTGATTATCTCGGCAGGGGTGATCATGAATCTCATCCTCGGCTCGATCTGTTTTGTGATTGCCTATTCGCACGGCGTCGAAGAAATGCCTGCTATCGTCGGGGGATCGTCACCGGGCGGAGCAGCATGGGAAACCGGCCTGCCAAGCGATATTCGGATTACCGAAATCGATGGCGTTCAGAACCCGTCGTTCGATGACATTAAACCGAAAGTCATTAGTGCTGAAAAAGGTGTGCCGATCCTCTTTAAGTATACCGACCGAAGCGGAATGATTTACGAACTCAACATCATTCCCAAACGCGACGAGGGGATGTTGTATCCTCTGGTCGGGATTGGTCCCGTGAACCAGTTGACCCTTGAGAAGAAAGGTAAGAACATCCCGACGAGACCTTTCCGACCCAACTCCCCCGCAGCACAAGCTGTCGCTGCCGATGGGATTGGCTTCCAACCGTTAGACAAAATTATCGCTTGCACCGATCCTGCCAATAAGAACACCGTGACCGCATTACCTGTTGATCCTTGGGATCCAAACAGTGGCAAGCTCGATTACGTCGCCTTCCATGACCGCATTTGGGCCTTGCGTGGTCAGCCCGTTACTGTGCGAGTTCAAAGCACCGACGGCAGCACCCGAGACCT
>VYLT01000343.1_pt1 | contig 10960 bp, 10 predicted proteins | sample 5114261 | NCBI WGS metagenome assembly VYLT01 (sample SAMN12291815, study PRJNA351875) | freshwater metagenome | isolation source: freshwater lake | place: USA: Michigan, Little Long Lake | collected 2011-07-12 | reverse complement strand
GCCGCCGATGCGGCAACGGTCCGTGAAAAGATGATTTCCGACCTGACCGCGCTTGTAACTTCCGGCGCTGGCCTCAACCTCGAGCGCGGAGACACGATCTCGGTAGAGCTCATGCCGTTCCAGCAACCGGCCGCCGATGACCTCGTCGCGGCGCCCGGCATGGTGGAACAGCTGATCGAGCGCTATTTCTGGTCAGGCCTTCAAGCCTTGCTGCTTGGCATTGTCGTGATCGTACTGGCCTTCGGTGTCGTGCGCCCGATGCTGATGCCCAAGCCGAAAGCCGGTGCAGACGCGCTCGCGCCTAGCCAGGGCGCCGGCGCGGCGACGGCGGCTGTCGCAGGCGCAGCAGCAGGCACGGGCGTGGGCGGGGAGTCCGATCCGTTCAACTATCTCAAGGACTACGCCAAAGAGCGCCAGGACGAGACCGCCGCGCTGCTTCAGCAGTGGCTGAACGAAGACCAGAAGGTCGCCGTCAATGAGTGATGCCGTGTTTGCAAACCTGCCGCGGTTCGATGCGAACGCAGGGCGGACCCGCGCCCCCGGCAGCTGGCTGAAGGAACTGGATGGTCACGCGCCGCCCGATCTGGTGGAGAAGCCGGCGCCGCGCCTGCCGGAGCCAGCTGTGAAAGCAGACGCACCGGTCGTGGAGGCATCGCCGCAGCCACTGGATCTGAAGAAGATCGAGGCCTCGCTGATCACGCTGAACAGCCGGCTCGACAAGATCGAGCGGGAGGCGCACGCGCAGACGCTGCAGACGATCCAGTCGGTTGCGGCGAAACTGTTTCCCGAACTGTCACGCGAGTTCCTCGCTGAAGAGATCGGCCGGCATCTGGCTGCGCTGGTGCCGGCGTCTGCAGCTGTGGTGGAAATCCGCGCCGAGGCGAGCCTTGCCGACAAGCTGCGCGTTCTGGTCGAACGCACGCCGTCGCTGGCGCATCGCTGCACGGTCACTTCCGTTGCTGCCGAAGGGCAGGGGAATGTCGAAGTGTCCTGGCAGGCAGGCGGCCTTTCCTTTGATTTCGACGGGCTGCTGCAAGCCTGCCTGTCGCACCTGACTTCAACCCATACTGCCACCAAGGAGTAGAGACATGGCCAATCCCGAGAAAGCGCCGACCGAGGTTGCTGAAGAGCGCCGGGATACATCGGCCCGCAACGGCTTCAAACGGTCGATCTACAGTGTGCCGGTGACGGTCACGGTGTCGATTGGCTCGAAGCGTCTCAGCGTTTCGGAAATCCTTGAGCTGCAGCCTGAGTCGATTGTCGCCCTGACCTCGCGGATCGACGATCCGGTGGACCTGTGCATCGACAACAAGGTCATTGCCAAGGGCGAACTGGTAGAGACGGGCGATGGCACGATTGCGGTCAAGATCATCGAGATCATCGAGCGGACAACGGACGACAATGCCTAATCTGTCCATCCTTCTCCGGTTCCTGTTGCTGGTTTCGTTGACGGCGTTCCTCGCCGGAGCAGCGCATGCGCAACAGGCTGTACCCGGACAGATCCCGGCGCTGGAAGGACTGATCAATCCGGCAGGCGACGGGCGGCTGAGCAGCTCGGTCATCCAGCTCCTGCTGATCGTCTCTGTACTGAGCCTGGTGCCCGGTATCGCGATGATGGTGACCTGCCTTCCGTTCATGGTCATCGTCTTCTCGTTCATGCGCCAGGCCATCGGCGTGCAGCAGGCGCCGCCGAACATGATGATCATGGCGCTCGCTATGTTTCTCACCTTCTTCGTGATGGAACCGGTGTTCATGACGGCGTGGGAGAACGGCATCTCCCCCTACATGGACGGGACGATCACGGAGGCGCAGGCCTGGACGGCGACAACTGATCCGTTCCGGGAATTCATGATGCGGAGGACCGATCCGGAAGCGCTGGTGGCGCTGGGCGAGGCAGTGAACCGCCCGGTGGTCGAAGGCCAGCCGCCATCCTTCTCGCTGCTGGCGACATCCTTCATGCTCAGCGAGATCAAGCACGCCTTCCAGATCGGCTTCGTGATCTTCCTCCCCTTCATGGTGATCGACCTTGTGGTCGCCTCGGTGCTGATGGCTGTCGGCATGATGATGGTGCCGCCAACCGTCGTCTCGCTTCCGTTCAAGCTCGGGTTCTTCGTCCTGGCAGATGGCTGGCTCAAGATCACTGAAGCCGTTCTCAGAGGTTATACCGGATGAACACGCCCACGAAACGCGAGACGCCGGTGCCAGGGCGCGCCGGCGCAGCCGCCCGCAGCGGCAAGACGTCGAAGATCACGCCGTCGCAGCGCGCCGCCGTGATCATTGCGCTGTTGGGGGAGGGCGCCGCCAAGCCGATCGTCGAGAAACTCGATGATGCAGCGCTCGCCAAGGTGATTACCGCGCTCGAGAACATCTCGATGCTGGCGCGCGAGGAACTGGTTGAGATCGCCATCGATTTCCTCACCCAGCTTCGCCAGAATGCAGGGTCCATGCGCGGCGGCCGTGAGCGCGCGCGGGCAGTCATGTCGGGGATCGTTGACTCGTCACGCCTGAACCTTCTCTACGGCAATGCGCCGCAGGATTCCGGCGACGGAGTGGCAGATGAGGGCGGCGACCCCTGGGAGCGTCTCCAGGCCCGCGAGCCAAGCCAGGTCGCCGAGTATCTTGGGCGCTTGCCACCCAACATCATTGCGCTGGTCCTTCGAAAGCTCGACCCCGGCATGGCCTCGAACATTCTTTGCATGCTGCCCGATGAAAAGGTCAGTCCGACGCTTGGCCAGATGGTGACGTCAAACAAGGTTGACCCCGGTATCGACAACGCAATCGAGCGGATGCTCGAGATCGAGTTCCTAAACAACAAGGAAGAAGTCGCCGCTTCGAACGATGAGTATCTTGAATCCATCGGGGAAGTGCTGAGCCTGATTCCCGACAGCAAGCGCGACAGTCTCGTCAACTTCCTGCGGACCCAGCATGAAACCAAGCTGCCGATCATCCAGAAGGGCTTGTTCACGATCGAATCCTTGCCGGAAATCCTGCCGCGAAACTCGGTGCCCATCGTATTCCGGGAGATCGACAATGCAGTGATGATCAAGGTGCTCGCCAGCCTGCAGGGAACCTACGCGTCGGTGTCGGACTACCTTCTCAGCAACATCTCCTCACGCATGGCCGATTCGCTGCGCGACGAGATCAAGGACGCGCCGGCGGCGTCACAGGAAGCCGCCGACACCTTGCAGCGCGAGTTCCTGACTTCGCTCATGGACCTCAAGCGCCGGGGCCTCATCACCATCGTGCGCCCGGCCGAAAAGCCTGAGTGAAGCCCCGAAGGGCTTATTAAACCTGCCTAGCGGATGATCAGGTCGGCGTGGATTGCGCCGGCCGTCTTCATGGCACGGATGATGTCGGCCATCTCCTGCGGGGAAACTCCCAGGGCATTGAGGCCGGCGATCAGCTGGGACAGCGACACGTTCGGCTCCAGCATGGCGATGTTCCGGCTACCGGTCTCGGTGATCTGGATGTCCGATCGCGGCAGGACGATCGTCTCGCCGTCCGAGAACGGATTGGGCTGGGAGGCGACCGGGTATTCCGTTACCTTGATCGAGATGTTGCCCTGGGCGATGGCGACTTTCGAGATCGTGACATCCTCCCCAAGCACGATGGTGCCCGACTTCTCGTCAATCACGATGCGGGCCGGGCTGGCGACCTGGATCGGCAGGTTCTCGATGCTAGCCAGCAGGCGCGAAGGGGATTCGGACATGCCGCGCAGGTCGAGCTCGACCGTGCCCGGATCGCGCACCGTGGCGATCGGCACTTTCATGGACGCATTAATCGTGTCCTCTATCCGGGCGGCGGTCGTGAAGTCGGGATTACGCAGGGCCAGCACGAGGCTGTCGCGCTGATTGAAGTTGTAGTTCACTTCGCGCTCGATGCGGGCGCCGTTGGGAACGGAGCCGCCGGTCGGCGTGCCGCGTGTTTCGCGGGAAGCTTGCGCCTTCACGTCGACGCCGCTCACGAGGATGCTGCCCTGGGCGACAGCGTAAACTTCATTGTCGGCGCCTTTGAGCGGCGTCAGGATCAGTGTGCCACCTTCAAGGTTGCTGGCATCGCCGATGGAGGAAACTGAGACGTCGATGCTCGAGCCAGTGCGGGCAAACGGGGGAAGGGACGCTGTCACCAGCACTGCGGCGACGTTCTTCGGTTTGATCTCCTCGCCCTGCACGTTGACGCCGAGGCGTTCAAGCATGTGGGTGAGGGAATCTTCCGTAAACGGCGAATTGCGGACGGAGTCGCCTGTACCGTTGAGACCCACCACGATGCCGTAGCCTACAAGGTCGTTCTGGCGGACGCCTTCGACATCCACCACATCACGGATGCGGGCCTGGGCGCTTGCCGGCATCGGCAGGACAAGCGGCGAGAGCGCGAGGGCGGCAACCAGCCAGACGGACCACTTCATCGGATTACCTCATGAAATTCAGCAGGGAGAGGGAAGCGAGGCGTGACGTCAGCAAGTAGGACGCTTCCAGGTTGGATTCGAGAATCTTCAGCGCGGATGCCGCTTCGAACTGGTCCCGCGCGGTCAGGGAATTGAACGCAGTTGTGACAATCGTCTCTTCGATGTCGAGCAGCTTCTGATCGGCCCGGATCTGTTCCTGCTTGACGCCAAGTTCCGAGCGCACGTTGGTCAGGGTCACAGTTCCCGAAGAGACACGATCGGCGGCCGCGTCGACCACGTCAGGGTTAAGCGATAGAAGCACTGGCGGATTGTTAATCGGATCTGCGAGCGCCAGCACGGCAAGGCCTGAGATGATTTCTACGATCGCTGGGTTGGAGGCCGTTATAGCGTCGGGATCGGACGCGGTGTCCGCGCCGCGGTAGATTGATTGCTGCCAGCCGCCCGCAGGGTCGTTGAAATAAGTGTCAATCGCTGAAGCGAAGTCTGCCGGTGTCGCAGCGCCGTCTGCTATGGTGCGCAGCTGACTCAGCAGGTCTTCAGGGTTCGGAAGCGGCTGGGTTGCGGTAGCGTCGCCGGCAAACAGGTAACGCTCACCGTAGCGGACATTCAGGGCGCCAAAAATGTTCCCCAGCGCAGCCTTGGCATCCCGTGAAGCCAGACCCTGAGACACCAGATCGCCGCTACCCAGCGCGATACGCATCGAAACACCGACGCCCACGGAGCGTTCGTGGAGAAGCGCCAGATTGCTCTGAGTGATATCAAGCCGTACTTCGCGCTGGCTGAGCTGCTCGCGCTCGAAGGAGATGGCATCGACGGCTTTCTGGCTGAGCATCGCGGAGCCGATGCGCCCGGAGAGGTGCGCCGTCAGGTCCGAATACCGGCCGGTCGTCGCCTCCTCTGCCGTCCGCGCGATACTTTGCCGGAGGTCGGCGATGTTCTGGGTGAACTGTGCCGAAATCAGGCTGTTGGGGGGAGGGATGCGCATGGGCCTAGAGCTCCATCAACAGTTTGATCATCTGGCTTGCCACCTCGATGACACGGGCGTTGGCGGCGTAGGCCTGTTCGATCAGCATCAGGTCCTGGAGCTGGGTATCGATATCGACCCCGGTCGTGTTCTGCTCCGCTTCCATCATGATCGCGTGCTGTGTCTGGGTCGAAGACAGGACGGCTTCGTGCTGGATTCGTTTCTGACCGGTCATCGATGTCAGCTGGGCGACCAGTTCGTTCGAAGAGAATGCACCCATGAACCCGTTCGTGTTCATGGCGTTTATCGACGTAAAGGCATTGAACATGCCTTGCAGGATTCCGCTATATCCCGGCGGGCCCGCCGTTGCTGCGCCGATGCCGTCGCGCAGGCGGGAAAGCAGGCCGCCCTGAGACGGATCTACTGCAGCGTTAAGTGAAATGCGCCCCGCAATGCCAGGCCCCGCAGCCGGATCGCTATCGACGAAAAGGCCCGGGTCTCCGGGGGTTTTCGTCGGGTCGATCGCATCGTCAGACAGACGGCCGATGAGATCGGCTGCAATCGTGTCGAGCTGGGCACTAAGATTTGGAAGATCAGTGTCACGCAATGTGAACAGTGCGCCGAACAGGCCGCCCGAGACGGCGCCGAACGAGGCGGCGCCAGGCGTCAGGTCAAGGCCGTCCACGGTCAGGCCCGAGAGCTCCCCGTCTGCCAGTGAAATATCCGGCCCGAAGGCTGCAGAGGGTGTGAACTGGATTTCACGGGCTTTGCCAGCCACGAGAAAGACGCCCTCGCTTGTCAGGACATCGATCGTACCGCTGTCACGGTCGAACGTCTGTATGGGGACGTACTCGGCAATCGTGTCGAGCACCCGCTGACGCTCGTCAATCAGGGCTGCAGCCTCGCCGGTATTGCGGTTTATGCCCGACAGGCGAGTGTTCAGTGACTCGATCTTCTTGAGCGCTGCGTTGACGATGTCCACGCCGTCTGCGATCTCGCGGTCGGCCTCGGCGCGCTGGGTCGTGACCATGTCCGAGAGATTGTTCAGTTCCGTCGTGATGCCGCGGGCGGCTTCAAGGAGGCTTGCGGCAACCGCTGGCGATTCCGGCGAGGTGATAGAGCGCGCAAGTGCAGATTCGAAATTGGAATAGGTCTTGAACAGACCGTCACCGGCAGCGGTATTCCCAATCCGCGCCGAAATGGCGCTCCAGGTCGACGACAGAACACTGGCCTGAGCGACATCACTCGTCAGCTCACGCCGCTGCGCCTTGATCTGGGTATCGGCAACGCGTGCAATGCCATCCGATGCCACGCCTGCGGTGCGCCCGCCCAGCACAGTCTCGCTGAGCGTGACCGAGCGGCGCACATAGCCGGGCGTCGTCGCGTTGGCGACGTTCGTCGCCACGATCTCGGCCCTCAGGCTGCTAACCTGGAGGCCGGACCGGGCGGCGTAGATGGCGCTGGAAAGACTCACTCAGAAGTCCGCCTTACCCTTCTGGTTTCTATCGCTTCAGGTTGGTTGTTTCCTGAAGCATCTCATCGACCGTCTGGACGATCTTCGCGTTCGACGAATAGGCCCGTTGGGTTTCGATGAGGTCGGTCAGTTCCGCCGCAATGTCTGTTGTCGACTCCATCAGCGAGTAGCCGGAAAGCCCGCCCACCGGGCCGCTGGCAGCATCCCAGAGATAGAGATTTCCGCTGGACGCGGAGACAGAATAGGATTGCGAGTCCAGAGCGCGAAGGCCGTTCATGTTCGGAACATCGCCGACAGGGATCTGGTAGAGCGTCCTGCGGAAGCCGGTGTCATAGATCGCCTGCAGGAAGCCCTTCTCGTCGATCTCGAGTGACTGCAGGTCACCGATCGGCGCGCCGTCCTTCTTGACCGATGTCGGTGCATAGGAGCCAGCAAGCTGTGTGATGCCGGCGCTGTCGCTCGGACGTCCGATGAAGACATCCACAGGGCCGTGCTGCAGGTTCAGCGAAACGCGGCCAGTCGCGGCGTCATAGGTTGCGCCGTTGGTCGCTGCGACCGAGTCGATCCGGCCGCCGGCAGAGGTGGAATCGTTGAACACGATATCGAGATCGCCGATCGACGTAGCGGGATTTCCGGCTGAATCGAACATCTGCACTTGCCACTCATTGCTGGCGCCAGCGCCAGGAACAACGGGCGTGAACTGGAAAGTGAGGGTCTGAGCGCGGCCGAGGTTATCGAAGTATTCGACGGGCAGCATGTACGGATCGCCAGGCGCACCCGTGCGGGTAGCGTCGGCGGGCAGGTTGATCCCGAGTTCGACATTCGCCGTCGGCGTTGCCGTAAACTGGGAGGTTGCAACGTTAACCGGCTCAAGATTGATACCGCTGTTGCGGCTGACATTGCCGATATCACCTGCAGAATCGGCAGGCCAGCCGAGCAGGAAAAGGCCGCTCTGGGTGCGCAGGTTGCCGTTCTGGTCCGGAAAGAAAGAACCGGTCGGCGTGAGCATCAGGTTGCGCTCGGAAGCCAGCGAAGACACACCGCTATTGTCCGTAACAGGAACAAGGCCGCGCCCTGCGACAGAAATATCGGTGGCACTTCCGGTCCGGATCAGCGATCCAGTTGCAGAAATGTCCTTGAACGTATCAACGCGGACGCCGCCGGCGGAGTAAGCCGATGTTCTTTGCTGAAGGACCATGCTGGAGAAGTCCACCAGGCTTCGCTTGTAGCCGTAGGTACCGGAGTTTGCGATGTTGTCGGAGATGGTTGCGAGGCGTGTACCGTTTACACTCAGCCCCATTACCCCTGCGTTCAGGGATGATGAAATGCTCATATCTGGTTGCTCCTGCGTCAGATAGTGACACAAAGTGGAGCGAACTCGTAAACAAGCCGATAACCCGCGTTCATACTGATTCACTTTGCAGTGTCAGGACGCCGTAACGATTTCGCCCGGCAGGCTATTCCGTCAGGATGGTGATCGAGATGCGGCGGTTCTGGGCCGCAGCCGGATTTTCTTTTATCAGCGGGTCAGTATCGGCTTTGCCGGAAACTTCGCGGATACGGTTCCGGTCGATACCGGCACGCTGCAGCAGACGGCGCGCGGTGTTTGCCCGGTCCGCTGAGAGGTTCCAGTTGTCGTAGATGGCATCGTTGCGATAGCGGCGATTGTCAGTATGACCAACGATCTTGATGTCATTCTCAAAGGTTAGGAACGCTTCCGACACCACGTCCAGGAGCTCGATCAGCAGGTCGGAAGGCTGGCTGCGGCCTACCGGAAAGAGGGGAGTGCTCTCGGAATCGACCAGTTCGATGACAATCCCTTCGGGCGACATCTTGATCATGATGTGCTCCGACAGCGCCTGGCCTTCCTCGCCCAGAGACTCCTTGAGAGACTGCAGGTTGTCGGCAATCGCCTTCTGTTCGGCTTCGGATGTCGGCGTGGACTCTGCATCCTTGGCTGTCGCGGGAGATTCTACGCTGCGTTCCTGAGAGGCGCCGGTGCCCATACGGGCCAGCGTTTCCTCGGTAAAGATCGATGATCCGTTAAGGCCGTCCGATCCACCACCGGAGATCCGGCTGATCGGAATGGTCGGGTTGAAATAGTCTGCGAGGCCCTTGCGCTGTTCTTCGGTGGTCGCGTTGAGGAGCCACATCAACAGGAAGAACGCCATCATTGCGGTCACGAAGTCGGCATATGCGACTTTCCAGGCACCGCCATGGTGGCCGTCGGCCTTTACGACCTTCTTCCTCTTTATGATGATGATCGGCTGCACAGCAGCTGATGGCTCGGACTTCATAGGGCACCTGAGTGGTTCAGGCAGACCAATTATCAGGTCATGCTCAATTTCCCGCGTACAAATCACGCACGGTTGTCGGGGCGCCGATAACCATTCTTCAACCAATTCCCGACAATCAAAGAGAGGGTTAACAACTCCCGCCCGGAAAGTTACCAATGTCCTCAGTGCTGCGCAAAAAGATCGAGGCCGGGGCAGGCATTCCCCCGACGATCCTGCAGTTCCATGAATTCTGGGAACCGCTGCAGATCAAAATTGCGGCATGGATGTTCGAAACATACGGGGTGGAAACGAGGGCTGTTCCTGACGCCCGGCGGGTCAGTACGGGCAACGCGGCCACCCACTACCTGGACAGTCTTTTGTCCTTTGCTTTCAACGGCAAGTTCTCTCCCGGCCTGTGTGCGATCAGCATCGATGAACCGGGCGCCGAATTCAACGCTGCGCAGCGCCTCCAGCAGGATGGCGGTGGCCTCGAAGGCGTCTCGCCCCTGTTCAAGAAGCTTTTGTTCGAGACGCCTGCCATTGCCCTGTGGCGCTCGATTGCGTCAGGTTTCGAAGATCATACGGTGCTCGGGTCACATGCTCCGCTTGCGGAATTTTCCCAGGCTGCCGGCGGGTTCGAGCCTGCCCAGCGCTACCTGATGGTCGGCTTCTCGTGTTCCCGCGACGGCATGCAGGCGCGCCTCTGGATCACCTTTAACCTTGATTATGTCTTACGCCTCGCGGCGGTTCAGGCCCAGCATGCAGCCACCCAGCGCCAGACTGCTTCTTCGCTTGGGCGCGGCGCCCTGCGGGAAAGCGTCCGCTCGTCCATGATCACCATCGATGGCGTGCTCGACCGGTTAACGATGACGATCGGCGAATGTTCCCGTCTGGAAGTCGGCCAGGTTCTGGCTTTGCCGGAGGTCGACACCGCGAATGTCTCACTGCGTGCCGAAACGGTTAATGGCACCGTCGACATCGGCTTTTGCGAAATGGGCGTCTGGAAGCACCAGCGCGCCCTGAAACTAAAAACACCAATCCTTGAACCTTTTACTCGGGAATTGGCCAAACTTTAACGTCGATCCGGGCAGTGGGCTCGGGAAACGGAGACTGCAAGTGAATGCTGCGTTAGGCCTTACCATCACGATCGTCATGGTGTTCGGCGGCTACCTCATGGCAGGTGGCAAGATGGATATCATCCTTCACTCGCTGCCGTTCGAGATGATGATGATCGGTGGTGCAGCGATCGGCGCCTTTGTTGCGTCGAACGATTTCAGCACGATCAAGCACACGGGCGGCGACATCATTACGGCATTCAAGGGGCCCAAGTGGAAGAAATCCGACTATCAGGATCTCCTCTGCCTGATGCACGAGCTGCTCAACGTGATGAAGCAGAACCCGGTCGACATTGAAGCCCACATCGAAGCGCCGAATGAGTCTTCGATCTTCACGAAATACCCGCGCATTCTGAAAGACCACGACGCCATCGAGATGATCTGTGACACGATCCGTTCGATGATCATGAACTACGACAATGTTCATCAGGTCGAAGAGTTGCTTGAGAAGCATCTGGAGAGCCTGCAGGAAGACAAGCTGCACGGATCTCACGCCCTTCAAAGCATGGCTGACGCGCTGCCGGCGCTCGGTATCGTGGCCGCCGTGCTCGGCGTTATCAAGACGATGGCTTCTATCGACAAGCCGCCGGAAGTCCTGGGGGGCATGATCGGCGGCGCGCTCGTCGGAACCTTCCTCGGCGTGTTCCTTGCCTATGGCGTGGTTGGCCCCTTTGCCGCCCGCGTCAAGCATACACGCATGGAAGAGCACACGTTCTACGCCATGAT
>VYLT01000380.1_pt1 | contig 10977 bp, 6 predicted proteins | sample 5114261 | NCBI WGS metagenome assembly VYLT01 (sample SAMN12291815, study PRJNA351875) | freshwater metagenome | isolation source: freshwater lake | place: USA: Michigan, Little Long Lake | collected 2011-07-12 | reverse complement strand
TACCGAGCGAAAGCGATGGAAAAGCCCGCAAGGGCGCACCCGAATAGCCTAGCCCTTGCCCGAAGGGCGGGCTAGGCGAACTTACGGGGCCACCCTTCGATAATGCGCTACCCGTTACCTTCCTGTCTTTCCCAATGCTCGAATCACGCCACACGTCACACGATTCCCGAACCTTCGTCGCACTTTGGCCTCTCAGTTCATATCCTAACCCCTTTGATTCTGATGATTTCGATGCGAGATTCTAACACACATGCCACAGTATCATCCGGCTGCTATTGAACCGAAATGGCAACAGTTTTGGGAGACGAATCGTAGTTTCCGTTGTCCCGACATTCACGAACCCGATGCGATTGAGAAGCCCAAAATTTACATTCTCGATATGTTCCCCTACCCTTCTGGCGAAGGGCTGCACGTCGGTCACCCCGAGGGGTACACTGCCACCGATATCTACGCACGCTACAAGCGGATGCGAGGATTTCACGTTCTGCACCCGATGGGGTGGGACGCCTTCGGGTTGCCCGCAGAACAATATGCCATTAACAACAATGTGCATCCACGAATTACCACACAAAAGAACATCAACAACTTTCGACGCCAAATCAAATCGCTCGGTTTTTCTTACGATTGGGAACGTGAGGTAGATACAACCGATCCCGATTATGTCAAATGGACGCAATGGATTTTCTTGGTTCTGTTCGACACATGGTACGACCCCGAAGCCCAAAAAGGTCGCCCGATTTCTGAACTCCCGATACCGGAAGAGATCAGCGACCTCGGCGAGAATGCGGTTAATCATTATCGAGACTCACAGAGATTGGCCTATCAATCCGAAGCTCCGGTGAATTGGTGCCCTGCCCTCGGCACTGTCCTTGCGAACGAAGAGGTTGTCGATGGGGTTTCGGAGCGGGGAGGTTTTCCTGTTGAACGTCGTCCGTTACGCCAATGGATGCTGCGAATTACCTCCTATGCTGAACGTCTCTTGAGTGACCTTGAGGGGTTAGATTGGTCGGAATCGATCAAGGCCATGCAGCGTAATTGGATCGGGAAATCGATTGGTGCGGAAGTCGATTTCCCGTTGGGGAATGGGCAATCGATACGGGTATTCACTACCCGTCCCGATACCCTCTACGGCGCAACCTACATGGTTCTCGCCCCTGAACATCCGTTGGTCGATGTGATTACACGCGAAGACCAAAAGAACGCAGTCTGGACCTATAAAGAAATGGCGGCCCGTAAGAGCGACTTTGAACGCACTGAAGTAAAGACCAAGAAAAAGACAGGCGAATGGACAGGGGCTTATGCAACCAATCCCATGACAGGGCAACCGATACCCGTTTGGATTGCAGACTACGTTCTTTCGGGTTACGGAACCGGTGCGATTATGGCGGTCCCCGGCCATGACGAGCGAGACTTCGAGTTTGCAAAACAATTCGGGATTGCGATCAAAACCGTCGTTCAACCTTCCGAAGAATGGCTCAAGAAAACGGGTTCAACCCCAGACGATCTCAAGGCAGCCTACACCGAAGAAGGGATCGCCTGCAATTCGGGCAGTTTGGACGGACTCAACACAGCTGAGGCCAAAGAAAAGATCATCGCGGAACTCGAAGCAGCGGGGATTGGTTCACGTCGTGTGAATTACAAATTGCGTGACTGGTTGTTTAGTCGTCAGCGTTATTGGGGTGAACCCTTCCCGATTTTGCACGAAGTGGATGACAACGGACAACGCACTGGGAATATCGAGCCTCTCACGGCTGATGATCTCCCGTTGAAACTGCCCGAACTCGAAGACTTCAAGCCAACGGGAACCCCCGAAGGGCCATTGAGCAAGGCGACCGATTGGATTAACGTCACCCTCAACGGGAAGAAATATCAACGTGAAACCAACACCATGCCTCAATGGGCAGGCTCGTGTTGGTATTACTTGCGGTACATCGATCCCAAGAACTCGCGCACCTTCTGCGACCCCGAAAAGCAAAAGTATTGGCTGCCCGTTGACCTCTACGTCGGTGGTGCAGAACATGCCGTGTTGCACTTGCTCTATAGCCGGTTCTGGCACAAGGTGCTTTTTGATCGCGGGTATGTGACCGTGAAAGAACCGTTCCAAAAGCTCGTCAATCAAGGGTTGATCTTGGGCGATACGGAATATACCGGTTTCCAAACGGCTCGCGTGGAGTCAAAGATCGTTGATGGTGAGACGGTTGACGAGATTATTCCGTTGGGGGAATGGCTCTCCGCCAAGAATGTCGAGTTCGATGGCAAGAAAGCCACGACCAAAGAAAGGAATCCTCAACCCGTTGCGATGCTCTCTCTCGATGAAGAGGCAGTCGAGAAGGCGGATAGCGTATTCGTGCTGAAATCGAATCCGCAAATTCGTGTCGATGCCCGTGCTTACAAGATGTCGAAGTCACGCGGAAACGTCGTTAATCCCGATACCGTTGTGAACAAATACGGGGCGGATTCCCTTCGCCTTTACGAGATGTTCATGGGGCCACTCGAAGCAATGAAACCGTGGAACGACCGGAACGTCGAAGGGGTCTATCGATTCCTTTCACGGGTGTGGCGTTTGATTGTGGATGAGAATACCGAAAGCCCCGTACTTGATAGCCGTGTGAAAGACATTACACCGGAGAAAGAAACCCTCAAGGTACTGCATCGCACGATTCAGAAAGTCTCGGAAGACACCGAAGGGATGCGGTTCAACACCGGTATCTCGACGATGATGGAACTTTCTAACCATCTGACGAGTTTGAACGAACGACCCAAGAGCGTGCTGGAAACCTTTGTACAGATTCTGTGCCCGTATGCTCCGCACATTTCCGAAGAACTTTGGGAAGTCCTCGGACGTACAGATACCTTAATGTATGCCCCGTGGCCTGCGGTCGATCCGGTTTACCTAAAAGATGACGATGTCGAAATTCCCGTTCAGATAAACGGTAAATTGCGAGGAAAAATTGTCGTTGCCCTTTCGTTGAGCGCGCAAGAACTCGAAGAGGTCGCCAAAGCCGACCCGAAAATTGCCGAGCAACTCGAAGGCAAAACCATTCGCAAAGTGATCGCCAAACCGGGCCAAATGGTGAACTTCGTCGTTGCGTAGTTTGTGCTGCATTAAGCGTTGAGTCTAAAAACTGTCGGAGGCGACCTGTCTTTCCCCGCTCCCCCTTGTGGGAGAGGGGCAGGGGTGAGGGGTTCAGACTTCGGGGCTGGTCAACAGGAATACACCAACCAGAGACCTTTTATTCTTGTCTTTGGAGTCGGAAGTAAGCCGACAGAAGCAACTAAGTCTTTACCCCTCACCCCTGCCCCTCTCCCACAAGGGGAGAGGGGAAAGGCAGATCTGTACACTTCACAAAAAACTCAACGAATTGTTGTCGCTTTGTCGCCTTGTCTTCAGGAATATCCCCGTGCGTGTGTTTGTTCGATTAGCGATGATCTGCATCCCTGCCCTGATGCTCTTTGGGCTTGGTGCGATTGCCCTCAATCAATCTCGCATGCAAGCCGACCGAGTGGGGTGTATGAATCACCTTCGCATGATCGGCCTTGATGGAACCCGTTTGGAAATCCTCAATCCCGACGGTTCGCAGAAGCAACGTCGCAATCAGCTTCCTGCGGGGACGGTTCTTGAATCCGCAAAAGACCCCCTCGATAGAATCAGTTGGTACGGCCCGATGCTTCCGGTTCTTGGTTCTCCGGTAAGTCTCGACCAGAAAAACCCACGTCCAAAACTAAAGAACTTTGAAGAGATATTCAAGACCTACGACAGCAAGCGATCTTGGAACGACCCTGCCATGCAAACCGTTGCCAACTATCGTCTCACGACTGCGATTTGCCCTGCCCGCGTCCCTGCTCCTGACCCGTCTAAGCCGGGGATAAATCATTACATTGCTATCGGCGGGTTGGGTGAAGACACCCCAAAACTGAGCATCGATGAGGCTGGCAGTCGGGCAGGATGCTTCCGGTATAACTCTGCAACTCCGGACGATCTTATCATTGATGGATTAAGTCAAACGATAGCCTTTCTGGAAACGGAACAAAAAATTGGGGCATGGTTGCAAGGTGGCCCTTCAACCTTGCGAGGGGTGCGAGAATCCGAAAACGTCATCGGCAAAAACGCTCAGTTCTCCGGTCATCGCAACGGGGTTTACTCGGCTTTTGCAGATGGTTCCGTGCGTTTTTTTACCTTCAATGCCAACGACAAAGTTTTGAAGGCTCATCTCACGATAGCAGGTGCTGAGAAACTCGGTGCCGATTAATACAACATCACGCGGTTTTGAAAATGCTCACGCAAACGGTCGTTGCCTGCGTCGCTGAATCGATTCTCACCTAACACCAGTTCTTTGATTCGCAAGAAATGCCGGTTTCCTAACAGGATCGGAATAACCTCATCCGAAAGGCGATTGTGCCGAAGGTAAAAGTAACGCAAGTTCTGAAGGTGTTCTGAACTCAATAAGGTTCTTCCGCCCGAATCCTCGATGACGTTATTGTTCAGAAAAAGAACTTCCAACGAACGAAAAGGATACGTTCCAAGTTGGGTGGCAGCCCCATTTCCCAAGTAGTCCCCTGAGAGATGCAATTGTGCGAGTTGCTCCATCCTTTCACCGCTTAGAAGCTGAATGACCCCGTCGTCGCCGAGTTGCGTCCGATCCAGCGATAATATCCGGAGCTTCTGCAAATAGGGGCTTCGCGAAAGGGCACGGGCACCCTCGGGGAATAAATCGTTACGGTCAAGATCAAGCTCTTGTAGAGCGTTGGAATTCGACGAGTTTGCCAAACGCGATACCCCTGCTGGTCCGATGTTATTGCCACGCAAATTTAACTTCCTAATGTTTCGGAATCGCTCGTCTTCGACAAGTTTACCAAGACCATCAGACCCGATACGGTTCCCATCGTCGAAGTCCAGCACTTCCACCCGACGGAATAAGTAGGGGGTATCGAGGATCAGAGCCATTGATGGGGGATCGAAATTATGGAATCGAACCGTCGTGATCGGAACCATTTGGAACATATCAGGCGGGGCAAGTTCTAAGGTCTCCGGGTTGGCAATCCGCACGGCCCGCACAAAGCCACGCTCGAACGATTCCCACTTAATCCCTTGCGACGAAGGTAGCTCATTCGTCCAAGTGATTTCATTTTTCAAAAGCATTTCTTGCTCTTGGCGTCGGAGGTCGCGATAGTCGGGATCGTCGGTAGTCATGCGAGCAATTTTGATTTGCAACCGGATAAAGTCGGCCCGTTCCACTTCGCCATGCTCTTCGAGCCAATCCGAATAGACCAAACGAGGGGCATCATCCTCGGGTGTATTGAGGATCGTGTTATAAAGGGCTTCCTGATCGTCGTTAATAAACTTCATTCCGATTCCTTGTCGTGGGGAAAATCAAAAGCAAAACCGTTGCTTGCGCACCGGTCTAACTGCTCTTTACACCACCACTCGACGATTATAAATCCACCACTCCACTAATAGGAAGAGCAATCCCAGAACCAACACCCAACGCCACAATTCACGCGATTGCTTGCGTGTTGGACCCGTTTGAATATCGGTCGAACCAATCCGGATCGATTGACGGGGGGTGATATTACTTTCGTCGGAATCGAACAGATTCACCGCAAATTTACGGGTTGTTGTACCAAGCGACGCTTCGTAAACCCCTAATCGTGACGTATCCGAAAAAGGGAAATCGGCATCGTGTGTGCGTTCAATCGGCACGACGGTTTTATTGGGGAGCTTCACCGTTGCCTTCTTAATGCTACTTTCGGCTCGTAAAGGTTTGATATTCCCCGGTCGGGTCGATTCTTCCGTTACGGCATCTTGCACGTTCCCGAGTTCAAGGATCAGGTTCCGCATAAACAAAACGAACATCGGTCGCATCGGCCAACGGGTATTCCAGCCGTCGGCCTTGTTCATAATCGGGAAGGCGCAGACCAAATCCGTAAAGGTTTGTCGCGGTAGAGTGAACATGAGCAAATGGTCTCGCTCGCCTTCGACAAGACGAGGCGTGCGTGGCGGAAGGTTCGTGTACTTCAGGCAATCGCCGATGCCAATATCAAGCCAACCCGTTGTTCCTCGCATCACCGGGTGCGAATTGGTGTAACCCACCACACGGGGATATTGCGTATTCTCCGTTTTGAGAGTATCAATTCTTGGGGGTACGCAGCCGATGAAAAAGCAATTGGCACGGGGAAGGTCTTCCTCTTTCGTCGGGCAAACACGGTCGAAAATCACCAGATCGAACTTTCCTTCCTTACCGGGGTTCTTGAAATCGGCAGCATTCTCGAGATCGGTCGGATCGAAGAAGGTCACATCAGCAAGAGTGGTCATCGCTTTGGATTTCAGAAGGTCACGCAGCATCGGGAAGCCCGGCGTAAGTAAGGCCACCCGTGCCCGTCGCACGACACCTAAGACTAACCATGCTTCGTCGTCGTGAGCAAAGGAATCTTTCCAAACATCTTCTTTCTTTGCGCCGACAAGCCTAGCTCGCATGGTCACGTCGGCATTCTCGTCGATGTTGGTGAGTTCAAATTTCACCGTTTGCTCGCCCGGCCGATCCCGACCGGCTTTGATTTCGGGGTCGTCGGCATCGGGATTGGGTTCGACAACCTCGCGTGCACGAAGGTCAAGCGAACGAGTCCGAGCTTCGGGTAGCGAAGTGCCCGCAATGTTCACATCAAGTTCGACCCGTGCATTGCTCACAGAATCGGGACGAAAATTCATCACTCGAACGAATACGAGTACTTTAGTGTTATCGACTTCGTCTCGAATGGCGTCGAATTTAATGATCCCGACATTGTTCGAGAATTTCCCATTCGTGTCGGCAGGCGAATGAAAATTGAGGTTCAGATTCTGAAGTGATTTATCGGGTACATCGGGAAAACGCCCATCGGAATAAAGGTGAACTTCGGCTTGGACCCCTTCGAGTGCCGAGTAGACACGCTCTTTCCCTTCTTCGGGATTTGGTGGGGCGACCGACTCATTCTCGGTCGAGCGTTGAGGGTTTGCCAAACTCTCCGCAAGGGAAAGGGCTTCCTCAAATCGTGTGGGGTTCACTGTCGGTGTAATATCTTCGATGGCCTTTTTGAGTAACGATTTATTCGAGGTGTACGATTGCCGAATCTCCGCAGTGGAGTTGAATACAATCACCATTCCGGTATCGCTTTCGGACGCTGCTTCGATCTCTTTAATCGCCTCAGCCTTTGCCCATTCCAATCGTGTACCGCCATCTTTCATATCGGTTGCGGACATACTTGCGGAGTTATCGACAACGATAATGTAATGCCGTCCACCACCGAGAATACCATTGATTCGAGGAGCTAACACTGCATAGATAACGAGGATAATCACCAACAGTTGCAGAATCAAAAGGATATTCTTCCGTAAGAATTGCAACAATCGATTGACGTGCAAATCTTCGACGCTCTTTTTCCAAAGAAAGGTACTCGGCACCGCAGCCGGTTTGCGTCGCAACTTAAGGAAATAGAGAAGCACAATCAAAAAAGGAATCAGGAATAATAAACACGCAGCCCAAACGGGTATCGGTCGGTTATGCCCGATACCCAAACGGGATTCAAGCCATGCGTTGACCGATCCCCCAAGCCCAAGCAGATCGAGACCGAAGATCACAAACGCAGGCACGAAGAAAAGAAAGACGGCAACTAAAGCAAGGGGAAACCAAACTCGCATCGTCGTTACTCAAAGGGGTCGAGGCATTCGCTGTTCTTATTATTAAATGCGGTTTTGACGGGCTGGATATTGTTTTCTCAGGTAGATTTCCAAAATCAGCCCGAAAATAAAGATACCGACACTGATATTTTGGGAGATCGTTAGCCCTGCAAAAACCGGTGTCGTATCGTCTCGCAATTGCTCGTTCAAGAATCGATGCACGGCATACGCAAACAGGAAGAACGTAAACAACTGCCCATCGTGCCTGCGGAACGGGTAGTACATCAGCAAGATAACCATCAGAATAATCATGCTAATCGTTTCGTAAACTTGGGTCGGGTGTAGGGGGATCGTTCGCGGGATAAATTTGGGCAGGTCCACCTCCTCCCCGTTGCGGAGAACCGTGAGTTCTAGCCCTTGTTGCGACCTCGGCCAATTGTTAATCAGGTCGGTAAACGCATCGACAGAGCGGACAATAATCGTTGTATTCACGTCTCGTAAGGCACGTCCGTTAAGTTCGGCACGGACCTTTCGGGCTTCGAGGGGGTCTTCAAAGGCTGCGGTAAGTCGCAAGTCTGTTCCGCGTTCGACAGGCCCATCAAGGACGACACCGGGTTTATCCTTGAGGTCTTTGACGACCCCGTCTACTTCCTCTTTTTTGCCCAGAATCACCAGCATCGATTTGTTAGCGAGACCATTAACTTTCGTGATAACGTCGCGTGGTTTGAGGCCCGCTTTGGCTGCTTGCGAACCGGGTTCCACATCTTCGACAATCGAGCGAATATCCGAAATTCCACCGTAGGCAATCGTAAAGCCAATCGTTGTTTGTGCCCCTTTGACATCGCAAACCGAATCGCGTGCAGGTGCGGTGAGTAACGGGAATTCGAGCCCCGGATAGGGTTCTTGGACGGCATGCCCGTAACAGCAACCATTCATTAAACAACCGACCCGACCCAATGCGATGCCCAAGCACAACGCCGGACCAACCACATCGGTCATCACCCAAAAGCCGATCCCGTATTTTTTGAGCATGTACTTATGCACAAGGAAATAGGTGATAATCCCCAGAATAATCCCACCGTAGAGGACAAGCCCCCCTTGATCGACACGGATGAATTGCGAAATCGGCACATCGTATTGAATCATGTAGACAATACGCCCACCCAAGACCCCTGCCCCGAGGAACAAAAGCACGAGGTCTTGAACCCGTCCCGCAGGAAGGGGTATGCCGAGTGCTTTGGTCCGCAAACGAAGATAAATCATCGTTGAGACGAAAACGAGAAAGAGCATTACCCCGAACCCGTTGACAGGGATGCCTTCGGGTGACAGCCACCCTTTGAGGATCGGGATAGTAAATAATACTTGGTACATGCTTTGAGTTTCTAAGGTGTTGGAATCGCTTTGATAATCTGTTCGACAATCGCAACCGAGTCGATCTCTTCGGCTTCGGCTTCGTAAGAAACATTGATGCGATGGGCGAGAACGTCACGGGCCACACTCTGGACATCGGCAGGGGTCACAAAATGCCTTCCATTCAAAAAGGCTTCCCCTTGCGATGCTCGCACAAGTGCCAGAATCCCGCGAGGACTAGCCCCGTTTTGAATCCAAGCCCCGAATCCCTGTTGGTAGTCGCTAGGAGTTCGCGTACATCGGACAAGGTCCACAATGTAGCCCTTGATGCGATCATCGATAAAAATCGAATCAACAAGCTGACGATACTCCGCAAGCTGTGCCGGTGTCAAGACCGCATTGACCTTGCGGGACGCATCAACCGAACCATGTCGATCAATCAGCTTCAATTCTTCGTCACGGGTCAAATGCCTGACAATCACTTTGAATAAAAAGCGATCTAACTGAGCTTCGGGAAGAACATACGTCCCCTCTTGCTCGATGGGGTTTTGGGTCGCCAACACAAAGAAAGGTTTCGGCAACCAGAAGGTTTCGTCGCCAATGGTCACTTGTCGTTCTTCCATTGCTTGGAGCAACGCGCTTTGGACCTTCGCAGGTGCCCGGTTGATTTCATCGGCAAGAACCACGTTTGCAAACACGGGGCCTTTCTTGACGTGAAAAGCCGAATCTTTCGGGCTATAAATCTGCGTACCAATCACGTCGGCGGGCAGAAGATCAGGGGTGAATTGCACCCGCGAATATGTCAGGTCAAGGGCTGCTCCAACGGTCTTCAACGCAAGGGTTTTTGCAAGCCCCGGAACCCCCTCCACAAGGACATGCCCATCGGTCAACAAAGCCACAACAAGTCGGCGTACAAGGTTCCCCTGACCAATCAACACCGACGAGACCTCTTGAAAAAAAGGCTCAAGCCGTTGTCGGGCGTCCTGCACGGTGCGTTCATCAGGAGGGGATTTTGTCATGGAGGGTTAGTGTATAGTTTCGAGTGGTTAGTGGTTAGTGGGTAGTGAAGACACCTCAAGTCCGCAAATAGCCCCGCCCCCCATTCGCAGCCTCGCTGTTCAAGGGCTGGGGGGGCTATTCAAACGGTCTCCGACCTAAGCATTTTTTGACTTTGCATCCCACCCGAAGACTTCCGCACTCCGTTAGCCAAAAATGCTTAGGTTCGGAGAACCGTTGGCTTCGTTTAGCCCAGTCCAGCCCTAAAACGGTCGTCAGACCGTTGCGGGGGACTGGGCGATCTATGGGATAACCCAGAGACAATATCCACCCGGCTCGCCCTACCCTATACTGGTTTTTCGTAGAGAGTTGGAGAAAAGAAAAGTGGGTTGATTACGCTATCAACTCGCTCGTGGCCTTTACGGTTTCAGTAGCCTTCGGGGAGAACCCAAAAAGGCCACGAGCCGGGAGCGTTAGCGACCGGAGCAACACTCCAATTCTCTACAGAAATTGAGTATAGCTATCCACTACCCACTATCACGGTTCTAACGCCCGTAACGCTTACCTCTTTTGTAAGTTCTCCATTTTACCAATACCATTCGGTCGGTTTTCCGGTTACAATTCCAAAATATACCACATCTTACTCTTGAGTCGGGCGAGAGGCTTTGGTATTGCGTACAGTGAATTTGGGGGAAATTCTATGATGCGACTCTTGGCTCTTTTGGCCGTTTTGGGGCTGTTGGCTCCCTGCTCGGGTATCTATTCACAAGATAAGGGCGAACGCTCACGCGAGATTGCACCCGAAGCAACTACCTTCGATAAAGAAGATGTTTGGACGTTGCACTTTGAATTTCAAGACCCTCGAATCATCGTCGAGAAGGTTCCCGGACGTGGAAACAAAATCGTTTGGTACATGGTCTACCAAGTTTCTAATCGCGATCCCAAAGGGGATGTGCATACCTTTGTCCCCGATATCGAAT
>VYLT01000342.1_pt1 | contig 10981 bp, 9 predicted proteins | sample 5114261 | NCBI WGS metagenome assembly VYLT01 (sample SAMN12291815, study PRJNA351875) | freshwater metagenome | isolation source: freshwater lake | place: USA: Michigan, Little Long Lake | collected 2011-07-12 | reverse complement strand
CGCCTGCGCGGGTCCGGCGACAAGGCCCGCGCCGGCGAGAAGCAGATGAAGACGCTGCGCCGGCTGCCGAAGATCCTGCGTTACATTCCGGGCGTCGCGCAGGACGTGCGCGCCTATTTCGTGACGATGCAATACTGGCTCGCCGGTTCGGAAAAGAACATCGCGAATGCCGTGCGCTTCCTGGTCGACCGTTATGCCGCCGGCCCGCGCGCCCACCTGAAGGGCACGCTGAACCCAGCGCCGCCAGAAGAATATCCCGAGACGGGGCTCTACCATCCGCGCCTCACGCCGAAGGTGACCGAGCGGCTCGAGTCGCTGCCGAAAGGCCCGGCGCACCAGCCGACCGTTGGCCTGCTGGTCATGCGCTCCTATGTGTCCTCGGGCGATACCGGCCACTATGACGGCGTCATCCAGGCTTTCGAATCGCGCGGCATCCGCGTGATTCCCGCCTTTGCGAGCGGCCTCGATTCCCGCTCGGCGATCCGGCGCTTCTTCATGCGCGGCGAGACGCCGACCATCGATGCCCTTGTTTCCCTGACCGGCTTCTCGCTCGTCGGCGGCCCGGCCTTCAACGACTCCGAAGGCGCCGTCGAGATGCTGAAAGCCCTCGATATTCCCTATGTCTGCGCGCTTGCTTCGGAGTTCCAGTCGGTATCCGACTGGGGCGCGAGCGCGCGCGGACTGACGCCGATCGAGACGACCATGATGGTCGCGCTTCCGGAACTCGACGGCGCAACGGGATCCATTGTCATCGGCGGACGTGCCGACCACGGCTCGACGTGCAGCGGATGCGCCCGCCGCTGCACGTTCGCCGATGACAGCCGGCGCATGCGCGCCTGTCCGGAACGCGCAGAGCGGCTGGCAGCCCGTGTCGACAGCCTGGTCCGCCTGAAGCGCAGCGCCCGGGCAGGCCGCAAGCTGGCCATCACGCTGTTTAACTTCCCGCCCAATTCCGGCAGTGTCGGCACCGCTGCCTACCTGTCGGTCTTCGAGTCGCTGCACAATGTGCTGAAGCGGCTCGCGGCTGAGGGTTATTCGGTGAATGTTCCCGATACGGTCGATGCGCTGAAGGATGCCTTGCTGGAGGGCAACAGGGGCCAGTATGGCACTGAGGCGAATGTCGCGGCCGAAATTCCTGTGTCCGATCATGTGCGCCGCGAGCGCCGCCTGAAGGATATCGAAGCTGCCTGGGGGCCTGCGCCGGGCCGTGTGCTGACGGATGGAAGGTCGATCTTCGTGCTCGGCGCGCGGTTCGGAAACGTCCTCGTCGGCCTGCAGCCGGGCTTCGGCTATGAAGGCGACCCGATGCGCCTGCTGTTCGAGAAGGGCTTTGCCCCGACGCATGCCTTTGCCGCTTACTACAGCTATCTGAAAGAGACGTTCGCCGCCGATGCCGTCGTGCACTTCGGCACGCATGGCGCGCTGGAGTTCATGCCGGGCAAACAGTCGGGTCTTTCGGGGGATTGCTGGCCGGATTATCTGATCGGCGACCTACCGAACATCTACTTCTACGCCGCCAACAACCCGTCTGAGGCAACCATCGCCAAGCGGCGCGGCAATGCGACGATTGTCAGCTACATGACGCCGCCGGTAACCGAAGCGGGCCTCTATCGCGGCCTGTCGGACCTGTCGGCGACGATTCAGCGCTGGCGCGCACTGGACCCTGACGCCGCCGCCGAGCGGGCCGACCTCGAAGCGCTGGCCATTCAGCAGGCGGCTGATCTCGACATCCTTCCCGCCGCGTCCTTCGACCGTCCGGCTGACCGGATCGAGGCGATCCGCCGAAAACTGGCGGAAGTCGAAACCTCGCTGATCCCGAACGGATTGCACATTGCGGGGGGGCAGGGCGTTGCGCGCGCCGAGCGCCGCGACCTTCTCGCCGTGATGCCTCCCGCCGAAGGCGAGGAGGTTCTGCCGGGCGCCGCGTTCGATGCGCTTGCGGCCGGTGACGCGCCCGCTGCGATTGCGCACCACCTGAAGCTCGAATCCCGCCTGCCGGAACTCGTCCGGCTTGCCGAGACCAACCGCCTGCTCGGCGAGGACCATGAACTGCCCGCGCTGATCCATGCGCTGGACGCCGGCTATACGCCGCCGGTTGCGGGCGGTGATCTGATCCGGACACCCGAGATGTTGCCTACGGGCCGAAACATCCATGGCTTCGATCCCTTCCGGCTCCCGAGCCCCTTTGCGGTCGCCGATGGCCGGCGGCAGGCGGACCGCCTGATCGACCGGCACACGTCCGAAACCGGCAAGGTGCCGGAGACGGTGGCCATCGTGCTGTGGGGCACCGACAACCTGAAAAGCGAAGGCGCGCAGATTGCGCAGGCCATGGCGCTGATGGGGGCTAAGCCGCGCTTCGACTCTTATGGCCGTCTCGCCGGCGCCGACCTCATTCCGCTCGACAAGCTGGGCCGGCCGCGCATCGACGTGATGGTCACGCTGTCGGGCATTTTCCGCGATCTCTTGCCGTTGCAGACGCGGATGCTGGCGGACGCGGCCCATGCCGCCGCGATGGCGGATGAGCCGGAGGACATGAACTTCGTGCGCAAGCACGCGCTTGCCTGGCAGGCCGCCTCCGGCGACAGCCTGACGACCGCCTCGCTGCGCGTCTTCTCCAACGCCGACGGCGCCTATGGCGCCAACGTGAACTACCTCATCGCCGCCGGCACCTGGGATGATGAAGACGAGCTGGGCGACGCTTTCGCCAAGCGCAAGTGCTTTGCCTATGGACGCGACGGGTGCCCGCAGCCGCAGCCCGCCCTGTTCAACAGCATCCTTTCGACCGTCGAGCTTGCCTACCAGAATCTCGAATCGGTCGAGACAGGACTCACCACGATTGACCATTACTTTGACACGCTCGGCGGCATTTCCCGCGCTGCCTCCAAGGCACGGGGCGAGCAGCCAGCCGTCTACATTGGCGACCAGACGCGCGGCGACGGCATTGTCCGTACACTGGCCGAACAGGTTGCCCTGGAGACGCGAACACGCACGCTCAACCCGAAATGGTTTGAAGGTATGCTACGCCACGGTTATGAAGGCGTACGCCAGATCGAGGCGCAGGTGACCAACACGATGGGCTGGTCGGCGACGACCGGCCAGGTCGCGCCCTGGGTTTACCAGCAGATGACCGAGACGTTCGTGCTCGATGAAGCACTGCGCCGTCGCCTTTCGGACCTGAACCCCGCTGCCACCGCGAATGTGGCGAACCGGCTGATAGAGGCGTCCGAGCGGCGCTACTGGTCGCCCGATCCGGAAACGCTGGCAGCTCTTCGAGCAGCCAGCGCCGAAATCGAAGACCGACTCGAAGGCATCAACCCCCTGCAAGGAGCCGCCGCATGACGTCGCTTGCCCTCAATCGCCCAGGAGCCCGCCGACCGGACGGGGAGGGCAGCGTGCAGGTAAAGCTCGACACCCGCTTCGAAGCTGGAACTGCGAAAGTTTTTGCCGTTTACGGAAAAGGCGGGATCGGCAAGTCGACCACCTCGTCGAACCTCTCGGCCGCCTTCTCCAAGATTGGTAAGCGCGTGCTGCAGATCGGCTGCGACCCCAAGCATGATTCCACCTTCACGCTGACCAAGAAACTGATGCCGACGGTCATAGACGTGCTGGAATCGGTCGAGTTCCACTCCGAGGAGCTGCGTACCGAGGACTTCGTGTTCGAAGGCTATAACGGCGTCATGTGCGTCGAAGCCGGCGGCCCGCCGGCCGGCACCGGCTGCGGCGGCTATGTCGTCGGACAGACCGTGAAACTCCTGAAGGAACACCGTCTGCTGGAAGACTCCGATGTGGTGATCTTCGACGTGCTGGGCGACGTGGTGTGCGGCGGCTTTGCCTCGCCGCTACAACATGCCGAGCGCGGCATCATCGTGACGGCGAATGATTTCGACTCGATCTTCGCGATGAACCGCATCGTTGCCGCGATCAAGGCGAAGTCCCAGAACTATGCCGTGCGCCTTGGCGGAGTGATCGCCAACCGCTCAAAGGCAACCGACGAAATCGACCGCTATTGCGATGCAACTGGCATGCAGCGCATCGCGCATTTCCCGGACCTCGACGTTATCCGTCGCTCGCGCCTGAAGAAATCCACCATCTTCGAGATGGAGCCCTCGCCGGAACTGGAAGCGGTCCAGAAGGAATACCTGCGCCTTGCCGCCGCACTCTGGCTGGGGGGCGATCCGGTGGAAGCGGTGCCGATGAAGGACCGCGAAATCTTCGACTTCCTGGGGTTCGACTGATGGACACTGCCTACCAGACCCGCCGCGCCGAGCTGCAGACCTATTTCGACGAGACCGCTTCGGCCACGTGGCAGAAGCTGACCTCGACGGCCCCGGTCAGCGGTATCCGCGCGACCGTGCGCGCCGGCCGCGAGGCAATGCACAATGAAGTGCTCTCCTGGCTGCCGCAGGACATGACCGGCCTGCGTGTACTGGATGCAGGTTGCGGCACCGGTACCTTCGCTGTCGCCGCGGCTGCGCGCGGCGCTGAAGTTGTCGCCATCGACATTGCCCGCTCGCTGGTCGAGACGGCGGCCGAGCGACTGCTCGACCCGGTGCTCCGCAGCCGGATCACCTGGCGCGTCGGCGACATGACCCGCACCGACCTTGGCGATTTCGACCACATGGTCGCCGTTGATTCGATCATCCACTATGACGCGCCGGACATGGCTGCGATGGTGGCGAAGATCCTGCCGCGCGTGCGCCGCTCGGCCATCTTTACACATGCGCCGCGCACGCCGGCGCTGCTCGCCATGCATGCCACCGGCAAGCTGTTTCCGCGCAGCGACCGCGCGCCCGCCATCGTGCCGGTCTCCGGCTCGCGCCTGATGGACCTCGTCGCCGCCGAGACAAATGATGCCTGGCTCGGGGCGCGCAAGCACCGCGTCAATTCCTTCTTCTACATTTCCGAAGCCCGGGAGGTCGTTCGCAGATGATCCCCGAGCGGCGCACCTTCGCGGAAGTCTGGATGGGCGTGGGAACGAAGTTCCTGCCGTTCGCCGATGCCGCGAGTGCGCAGCTGCCAATGGGCCGCCTGCTTCGCCTGTCGCTCTTCCAGGTCTCGGTCGGCATGGCGATGGTGCTGCTGACCGGCACGCTTAACCGCGTGATGATCGTCGAACTGGGCGTCTCTGCCTGGCTGGTCGCGCTTATGGTCGCGCTGCCACTCGTCTTCGCGCCGCTGCGCGCGCTGATCGGGCACAAGTCCGACACGCATAAGTCCGTCCTCGGATGGCGCCGCGTGCCTTACATCTGGTTCGGCTCGATGTTCCAGTTCGGAGGCCTGGCGCTGATGCCCTTCGCGCTGATCCTGCTGTCCGGCGATTCGACGGGCCCGGCCTGGATCGGCCATGCGGGTGCGGCTGTTGCCTTCCTTCTGGTCGGCGCCGGCATCCACACGACGCAGACGGCTGGTCTCGCGCTGGCAAGCGCTCTTGCCAGCGACGAGACGCGCCCGCGCGTTGTTGCACTTCTCTACACGATGCTGCTGGCCGGCATGGTGGTCAGCTCGCTGGCCTTCGGCTGGCTGCTGCGCGATTTCAACACACTGATCCTGATCCAGGTGATCCAGGGCGCAGCCGTCGTGACGATGCTGCTGAACATCATCGCTCTGTGGAAGCAGGAAGCGCGCAACCCCGCCCTCACGGCGCTGGACCGCCAGCATGCGGGCTTCTCCGAAACCTGGGCCCGGCTTACGGCCAGCCAGAATACCGTCCGCCTGCTGATCGCCTCTGGCCTCGGCGCGGCAGCCTTCAGCATGCAGGACGTTCTGCTCGAGCCCTATGGCGCCGAAGTACTGGGCCTCAGCGTCTCAGCCACGACGCGGCTTACGGCGCTGTCAGCCTTCGGCGCGCTGATTGGCTTTGCCTATTGTTCCAGCCGTCTCAGCGAAGGCGGCGAGCCGCATCGCCTTGCCGGTCTTGGCGCGGTCGCGGGCGTGTTCGCCTTTGCGCTTGTGGTGCTCGCGCACCCGGCGGGCTCGATGCCCTTCTTCCTGATCGGCGCCTTTCTGATCGGTTTCGGGGGAGGGCTGTTCTCGGTCGGCACATTGACAGCCGTCATGGCCGTCGCGCGCGAGCATGATGGCGGGATCGCCCTCGGCGCCTGGGGCGCAGTCACCGCGACCGCAACCGGCGCAGCGGTCGCGTTCGGCGGCGCGCTGCGCGACGTAGTCTCGGGCCTCGCCGAAAGCGGCCGCCTCGGCCCGGCACTCACCGGGCCCGCACCCGGCTACGGCGCGGTCTATCACGTCGAAATCCTGCTTCTGTTTGCCACGCTTATCGTGATTGGCCCGCTGGCCCGTCACACACTTGCCCCGCCCGCCAACCCTACTGCCAAATTCGGCCTGGCTGCTTACCCAGGCTGATACGACCTCAAGGAGAATGGTCATGATTTTCAGTGGAGAGTTCGTCAACGGAATAGATCTCGTGGACGTCTGCCTTTGGGCATTCACGATCTTCTTCCTCTGGCTGATCTATTACCTGCAACGCGAAGGGATGCGCGAAGGCTATCCCCTCGAGGAAGAACCGAGCGGGCGCCAGGAGCCGGCCGGCCTCGTCTTTGTGCCGCCGAAGAAATCCTTCAACCTGCCCAACGGCCGGGGCACGATCGAATTGACCTATGCCAAGGGCGATACGCGCGATCTGGCCCTGAACCGCACCGCGCCCTGGGCCGGCTCGCCCTTCGTCCCGTCGGGTGACGCGATGAAGGACGGCGTGGGCCCTGCCTCCTACGCCATGCGCGCCGACGTTCCGGACCTCAATTGGGACGGCAAGACCCGCATCTCGCCTTACCGTCTGCATCCGGATTATTCGGTCTCGCCCAAGGATATCGACCCGCGCGGCCTGAAGGTCGTTGGGCTTGACCGCAAGGTTGCCGGAACCGTCACCGACCTCTGGGTCGACACCGCCGAGGCGATCATCCGCTATCTCGAAGTGACGCTGGATGGATCGGGCGCACGTGTCCTGCTGCCGGTGCCCTTCTCGAACATCTCGAAGACCCGCAAGCGGGTGGAAGTTGACGCCATCAAGGCCGAACATTTCGCTGGCGTGCCGCGGACCAAGTCGCCGGATCAGGTCACCCGGCTCGAGGAAGACATGATCAGTGGCTATTTCGGTGGTGGCACGCTCTACGCGACGCCGCAGCGTCAGGAGCCCTGGCTGTGATCAAGCTGCATGACGAGGAAGAGGGAGGGGGCGAGCCCGTGCGCGGGCTTCCCCAGGCGCTGCCAGAGGGCGAACAGATTCTTTGGCAGGGCAGGCCCGGCACGCTGGCTTTCGCCGTTCATGCCTTCCACATCCGCTTCGTGCTCGGCTATTTCCTGCTCGCGACCAGCTGGCGCCTCGCCAATCTGGATGCAGCCGGCGCCAGCGCCGTGGAGATGAGCCGCGTCGCGATCAATTCCGGCATCGGCGCCGCGTTCGGCATCGGGCTTCTCTTCCTCATTGCCTGGGCGATGGCGCAGGCGACGGTCTATACGATCAGCTCACGCAGGATCGTTCTGCGCTACGGTGTGGCTATCCGGAAGTATGTGAACCTGCCGTTCGACCAGATCGTCTCGGCCGACATGCGCCGCTATGGCCAGGGCAAGGGCGACATCGTTCTCGCGCTCGCCGCCAGTGGCGGCCTTGGCTACCTGAAGCTCTGGCCGCATGTACGCCCGCTGCGCATGAACAAGCCCCAGCCGATGCTGCGCGGCCTGGCCGGCGCCGAACAGGTCGCCCGCATTCTTGCCAATGCGATCGCTGCCCATGCTCCGGCGCGGGTGACGCTCGCCGCGGCTCCAGCGCCGGTCCGTCCGGCCTCGCCCGCGCCCGGCATGGTTGCCGGCGCAACCTGAGGAGAGAGAGATGACCGACGCGCCCGCCGCCCACGCCGCACACAGCCACGACCTGCATCCCCCGCGCGCCCTGCTGCTGGCTGTCGGCGCGCTGGTCATCTTTACGCTGATTGGTGTCGGCGCCAGCCGCCTCGCGGGCCTCGGCCACACGACCGACTGGCGTCTACTGTCGGCGGAATCGCTGCCGCTCACCTTCGAGGACGGCGCAGATGGCGGCATCCTCGTGCGCGACCCGGCCTCGGGCGCTCTGGTGCGCGAGTGGGCGCCGGAAACCGGCGGCTTCGTGCGCACGGCGATGCGCTCGCTGGCGCTGGAACGCCGCCAGATGGGGATCGGCTCCGGCCCTGCCTTCGTCCTGCACCGGACCGGGAACGACAAGCTGATCCTCGAAGATCCCGAAACCGGCAAATGGGTTAGCCTCGATGCTTTCGGGTCTGACAATGCGGCCGAGTTCGCGAAACTCCTCGTGCCTGCGGAGACTGCGCCATGAGCCCCCGCCGTTTCACTGTGCCCTGCACCATCCGTGTCGAGCATACCTACGAGTCGCTCGAGGCGCATGTCGAGCTTGATGGCGGCATCAAGCCGGGCATCGGCGACAAGGTGCTCGTCCACGGCGCGCCGGTGAGCGTTCCCTTCGGCCGCAGCCTGGTGCTGCGCCGGGAGGCGACCGTCACCCGCGCCAATGTTTTCGAGAAGGCGCTGGTGCGCTTTCAATCCATGTTTGAGCTCACTGAACTCTACGAAGTGAGCTTCACCGACGGAAGGGTATGACCATGTCCACGGCCGTGATGACCGATGAAGAAATGCGCGTCCTCGAGGCGCCGCCTGCCTTTGACACCAACAGGCTGGCGATGCAGGAGACGATGCTGTCGCCGCGCTTCTACACCACCGACTTCGCCGAGGTCGACAAGGTCGATGTCTCCGGCGTGCGGGAAGAGTGGGACGCGCTGATCGCGGAAATGGAGTCCGACCCCAACCGCAACCACTTCAAGCGCACCGACGAGTTCGACAATATCCTCGGCACGCTTTCGCCGGAGCTGCGCACCGAGTTCGTCGACTTCCTCGTCAGCTCACTGACATCCGAATTCTCCGGCTGCGTGCTTTACCGCGAGATCACCCGCCAGGTCGAAAACCCAGACATGAAGGCCCTGTTCCGCCTGATGGCGCGCGACGAGGCCCGTCATGCCGGCTTCATCAACTTCGTGCTCAAGGATTTCGGCATCGGCGTCGATCTCGGCTTCCTGACGCGCAAGAAGAAGTACACCTTCTTCAAGCCCAAATACATCTTCTACTCGGTCTACCTGTCCGAGAAGATCGGCTATGCCCGCTACATCACGATCTTCCGCCAGCTGGAAAAGCATCCCGAGTTCCGCTTCCATCCGATCTTCAAGTGGTTCGAACAGTGGTGCAATGACGAGTTCCGCCACGGCGAGGCCTTCGCGATGATCCTGCGGGCGAACCCCCACCTGCTCGAAGGTGGCAACAAGTACTGGATTCGCTTCTTCCTGCTCGCGGTCTACGCCACGATGTATGTGCGCGACCATCGCCGCCCCGCCTTCCACGCCGCGCTCGGCGTCGATCCGACCGAGTACGACTATGAAGTCTTCCGCGTCACTAACGAGATCGCCCGCCAGGTCTACCCGCTGGAACTCGACATCAACGCGCCGGCTTTCCGCGAGGGGCTGGAGCGTATCCGTCAAACCACGGACAAGATGGAAGCGATCACCGGCAAGGACCCCGTGTCCTGGATCCGCAGGCAAACCTGCGCCCTCTCGAACGGCCTTACCTTCCTGCAGCTCTACTTCCTGCCCGTGCGCAGGAACACGCTGCCGGCAAAGGTCCGGCTGCAGCCGGCCTGGTAAGGAAGGGAAGAGCTGACGCAAGATGGCCGATTACGCGCCCCCCATCCTTTTCGCTGCGCTCGCCTGGTGGCTGAGCACGGGGGCGATTTTCTGGCTCATCGGCCTGCCGCGCGCGACGCACCGCTGGACCGCTCTCGGTGCCACGGTGCTGCTGGCGGGCGCCACCTTCATGGTTGTCGCCCTGCGCAGTGATACCAGCGTCACAGGAGCCTATGCCGGTTTCGCCGCCGGCCTCGCGCTCTGGGCCTGGCATGAAGTGATGTTCCTCACGGGCTTCATTACTGGCCCCTCGCGTGTTCCGTGTCCGGAAGGCCTCACAGGCCTTGCCCGCTTTCGCGCCGGGGTCGCCGCCGTGCTGCATCATGAGCTGGCCATCATCGCGCATGCCGGCCTGCTCGTCTGGCTCAGCTGGGGCGCCGCCAACCAGTTTGCGCTGTGGACCTTCCTCATCCTCTGGGGCATGCGCATCAGCGCCAAGCTGGTCGTCTTCACCGGCGCGCCGAACCTCGTCGACCAGTTCATGCCGCGTCATCTCGACTACATGAAAACCTATTTCTCCCGCCGCGCGCCGGCCGGCGTCTTCGCCGCCGCGCTTGTCACCATTACCACCGTCTCCGTGCTGCTCGCTCTTACCGCGTTCGGCCACCCGGCGGGCAGCCATGCCTCGGCCGGTTTCCTGCTCCTGACGGCGCTCGCCATTCTTGCCGTCATCGAGCACTGGGTGCTCATCCTGCCGGTGAAGGATCCATCACTCTGGGGCTGGGCCATGAAGCCGGCCCCCCATTCAACGCAAACAACAAAAACGACAACGGACTGGAGGGCCTGACCCATGAACTTCGAAGCTTACTTCGAGAACGAGCTGACGAAACTCAAAGAGGAGGGGAACTACCGCGTCTTCGCCGATATCGAGCGTGAGAAAGGTGCCTTCCCGAAGGCCGTTTTCCACGGGCCCGATGGTCAGAAGCCGGTCAAGGTCTGGTGCTCGAACGACTATCTGGGCATGGGTCAGCATCCCAAAGTGCTCGCCGCCATGCACGACGTGCTCGACAGCTGCGGCGCCGGGGCAGGCGGTACACGGAACATCTCCGGGACCAACCACCACCATGTCCTGCTGGAGCAGGAACTGGCGAGCCTGCACAACAAGGAAGCTGCGCTTCTCTTCACTTCCGGCTATGTCTCCAACTGGGCAGGTCTCGGCACGCTCGGCGCAAAGATCCCCGGCCTTATCATCCTGTCGGACGCGCTGAACCACGCTTCGATGATCGAAGGCATCCGCCACAGCCGCG
>VYLT01000575.1_pt1 | contig 11006 bp, 13 predicted proteins | sample 5114261 | NCBI WGS metagenome assembly VYLT01 (sample SAMN12291815, study PRJNA351875) | freshwater metagenome | isolation source: freshwater lake | place: USA: Michigan, Little Long Lake | collected 2011-07-12 | reverse complement strand
AGCGCGCGAGCGATTCGTTCTGCGCGGGCCAATGAGCGATTACCTGCAGCGCTGCCCGGTTCGTTTGTTGCACGATCCGGTCGCGCCGCTGATCGGCGCCGCGGCTTATTTTCGCCAGCAGCATGCGGGTTGAAACGGTTGTGGGCCGGCGGCTTTCGCGTTGCGCGTGCGGCGAGGATTTGAGAGCCGTTCTCAGGTGGCGATCTCCGCTGGAAATGAGCTTGAAATACAAGGCGGTTTTTCAAGGCCCGCGATAATCTGCAGCGCCACTCCGTGACGCACTGACGCAACCTGGGTGCTCGCGATTTAGTAACCCCCGGCGATATACTGCGAAAGTCCGCTGGCGGTGGGCCTGTTCGTGTTGCGCAGGCGCGAAAACCGTCCTAATCGGGCGACCGTTGGCTCTGTACCTGGAGGTACCAAGCATGTCCGAAGTCGAACGCCTGGCCCTGGATTATCTCCCGGTCATTTTTTTCCTTGTGATCGGAGTCGTGATCTCCGGCCTGTTCGTCGTGGGGTCCGCCCTTCTGGCCCCGTCGAAGCCCGATCCCGAGAAGAATTCCGCTTACGAGTGCGGGTTCAACGCGTTCGATGACGCGCGGATGAAGTTTGACGTGCGCTTCTACCTCGTCGCCATCCTGTTCATCATTTTCGACCTTGAGGTTGCGTTCCTGTTTCCCTGGGCGGTCAGCCTCGGCGAGATTGGCGTCCTGGGCTTCTGGTCCATGGTCGGCTTCCTGGGCGTGCTGACCATCGGGTTCATCTATGAGTGGCGCCGCGGCGCGCTGGAGTGGGAATAATGGCCGACTCTTCGCACAAACCCTATGCCCTGAGCGGCGCCCGGGCAGGCACTGAGGGCTACAAGCCCGGCAATGACGACCCGTTCTATACCGGCCTGTCCGACCAGCTGGCTGACAAGGGCTATTTCACGGCCGCGGCCGACGACCTGATAACCTGGGCACGCACCGGTTCGCTGATGTGGATGACTTTCGGACTGGCCTGCTGCGCGGTCGAGATGATGCACGCCGGCAACCCGCGTTACGACCTCGAGCGCTTCGGCATGGCGCCCCGCGGGTCGCCTCGCCAGTCGGATGTGATGATCGTCGCCGGTACACTGACCAACAAGATGGCCCCGGCGCTGCGCAAGGTCTACGATCAGATGCCGGAGCCGCGTTATGTGATCTCCATGGGCTCGTGCGCCAATGGCGGCGGGTATTACCATTACAGTTACAGCGTTGTGCGCGGGTGCGACCGGATTGTGCCGGTTGACATCTACATTCCCGGGTGCCCGCCCACCGCTGAAGCGCTCGTGTACGGCTTCCTGCAACTGCAGAAGAAGATCCGCCGCGAAGGCTCGATTGAACGGTAGGGCAGGCAGATGAACATCGAGAACCTTGTCGATCTCGCCGCCCATATCGAGAGCCGGATGCCGGACGCTGTGCGCTCGACGCAGATCGTCGTCGGCGAACTGACCATCCTTGCGGAACGCGACCATATCGTCGCGCTGCTGCGCTTCCTGCGCGACGACCAGCAGTGCAATTTCGAGACCTTCATCGACCTGTGCGGTGTAGACTATCCGGAGCGCACTGAGCGTTTCGAGGTGGTCTATCATCTCCTGTCAATGCGCATGAACAATCGCATCCGCGTGCGCATCCGCGCCGACGAGGAAACGCCGGTAGCCAGCTGCGTTCCGGTCTGGCCGGCGGCCAACTGGTTCGAGCGCGAGGCGTTCGACATGTACGGCATACAGTTTTCCGATCACCCTGACCTGCGCCGCATCCTGACGGATTATGGCTTCGAGGGTTTCCCGCTTCGCAAGGACTTCCCGCTCACCGGCAATTACGAGGTTCGCTATGACGACCTTGAGAAGCGCGTGATCTATGAGCCGGTGAAGCTGGTTCAAGAATATCGCAACTTTGATTTCCTCTCGCCCTGGGAGGGAATGACGTCCGAAATTCCGGGCGATGAGAAAGCTGGCAGAGGCGTCTGAGACCATGGCCGACACAGCCCACCTCATTGAAGAAGACGACCGCAAGTTCACACTGAACTTCGGGCCCCAGCACCCGGCAGCACACGGCGTGCTTCGGATGATCATGGATCTCGACGGCGAAGTCGTGACCCGGATCGACAGCCATATCGGCCTGCTGCATCGCGGCACCGAGAAGCTTCTGGAATACAAGACCTATCTGCAAGGCTTGCCGTATTTCGACCGGCTGGATTACTGCTCGCCTATGAACCAGGAGCATGCCTGGTGTCTCGCGATCGAGAAGTTGATCGGCATCGAGGTTCCGCGCCGCGCCAGCCTGATCCGCGTTATGTTCTCCGAAATCGGCCGGATCATGTCGCACATACTCAACGTGACGACGCAGGCGATGGATGTTGGCGCGCTCACCCCGATTACCTGGGGCTTCGAGGAGCGCGAAAAGCTTTGCGTGTTCTACGAGCGTGCGTCCGGCAGCCGGATGCACGCGGCCTATTTCCGTCCGGGCGGCGTGCACCAAGACCTGCCACCGAAACTGATCGACGATATTGCAGCGTGGGCGGAGCAATTCCCGGAAAAAATGGCCCGGATCGAGGACCTGATCACCGAGAACCGCATCTTCAAGCAGCGCAACGTAGATATCGGCGTGGTTGATCAGCGTACGATCATGGATTGGGGTTTCACCGGCGTGATGGTGCGCGGCACTGGCCTCGCCTGGGATCTGCGCCGCTCGCAGCCTTACGAGTGCTATTCGGAACTCGACTTCAGGATTCCGGTGGGCAAGCACGGCGACAATTACGACCGCTATGTGTGCCGGATGGAGGAGATGAAGGAGTCGACCAAGACTGCTGGCCGGCAGCAAGCTGTCGCCCCCGCGCCGCGCGGACATGAAGAACTCGATGGAAGCGCTGATTCATCACTTCAAGCTGTACACGGAAGGTTTCCACGTTCCTGCCGGAGAATGTTACGCCGCCATCGAGGCGCCAAAGGGCGAGTTCGGTGTCTATCTTGTCGCTGACGGCACGAACCGTCCGTACCGCGCAAAGATCCGCGCGCCGGGCTTCCCGCATCTGCAGGCCATGGATCACCTGTCCAAAGGCCACATGCTCGCTGACGTATCAGCGATCCTCGGATCGCTCGACATCGTGTTTGGGGAGGTGGACCGGTGAGTGCTTCCGCAGAACTCGTCCAGCGCCAGCTCGACGCCTACAACACACAGAATATTGATGCCTTCCTCGCATGCTATGCAGAAGACGCCGTCCTGGCGGGCTTCAATGGCGATATAACGCATCAGGGCCTGGCGGCGATCCGCAAGCGGCACGAAGCCCTTTTTTACGAGTTCCCGAAGAACCACGCGAAACTCGCCAACCGGATCGATCTCGGCTCAATCGTGATTGACCATGAGCAGGTCGAGCGCTCGCCGGGCGGTGACCGGTTCGAAGTGGCGGCGATCTATACGATCAAGGGCGGCAAGATTGCCCGTGTCGACTTTGCGCGCGCGGGAGCTGTCTGATGGCCGTACTGCCAGAGCAACGCCTTTCGATCATCACGCTCGGGGTAAAAGACCTTGCGGCGATGGTTCGATTTTATACGGACGTTCTCGGTTTTGAGGACCGGGGCGTGAAGGGCGAAGTAGCCTTCTTCAATGCCGGTGGCATGGCGCTGGGCCTCTGGGACGAGAGCAAGCTGGCGAAGGATGCCGGTATGGAGCCGGACCGCAAAGGCGAGTTCCGCGGCTTTGCGCTGGCGTTCAACGCGCGCTCGGTTGAAGAAGTTGACTTGATTTTCGACCGTCTCAGCAAGGCCAGCGTGCGCATTCCCAAGGCGCCGCACAAGACTTACTGGGGCGGGTATTCCGGTTATTTTGCAGACCCTGAGGGCAACGCCTGGGAAGTGGCGTTCAATCCCTTCTGGCCGATGGATGAGGCAGGGCGCGTGACCGTGCCCGCCCCGAAGGAGCGATAGATGGCCTTGCGCCGGTTTGACATCGAGGCAGGCGGCGACCGCTTTGCCTTCAAGCCCGAGACTGAAGAGAAGATCGCGTTCTGGCGCGGCAAATATCCGGCAGACAAGCAACGCTCGGCGGTGATCCCGCTGCTGTGGCTGGCGCAAAAGGACAATGCCGGCTGGCTATCTGAGCCGGCGATGCGCGAAGTCGCGGACCGGCTGGAGATGCCGTACATTCGCGTTTACGAAGTCGCGACCTTTTACACGATGTTCCGCCTGCAACCGGTCGGCAAACACCATGTTCAGCTGTGTGGGACGACGCCCTGCCAGCTGCGCGGCTCTGAAGGCCTGAAAGAGGTCTGCAAGAAGGAAATCGGCAAGCCGATGTACGTCACCGACGATCAGCGGCTGTCTTGGGAAGAGGTCGAGTGCCTGGGCGCGTGCGTGAATGCCCCGATGGTTCAGATCAATGACGACTACTACGAAGACCTGACGCCGGAGAGCCTTTCGGCCATCCTGGGCCGCTTGCGCAATGGTGTGGATGTGGCGCCGGGGCCGCAGATCGACCGCGTGAACAGCGCGCCGGAAGGCGGCACAACCGTGCTCACCGAGCCATCGTTGTTCGATGGCAGCCGCAACAAGGTCGCCGCGTTGCCGAACCTGCCTCAGCCGCCTGCTCCCCAACCGACACCGGAAGCGACCGGTAAGCCAGAGGTCAAAGGCCCGACCAACGTGCACCGCGAGGAGCCGGCGAAGGTCAATGACAGGGCGGAACCGGTTAAGCCGGAAGAGGCCCGCGCCAGTGCGTTCGACGACCTGAAGCGGATCAATGGCGTTGGCCCGAAATACGAGCAGATGCTCAACGATATGGGCGTTACTCAGTATGCGCACATGGCGGCATGGAGCCAGGCGAAGGTCGACGAGGTCGAGAAACTGCTCGGCTTCAATGACCGGATCGACCGCGAGAAATGGGTCGCGCAGGCGCAGTTGCTGGCGGCCGGGAAGTTTGACGAACACGACCGCGAGTATGGCCGGGGGAAAGACTGATGTTGCAGGACAAGGACCGGATCTTCACGAACCTGTACGGCCTGCATTCGCCGGACCTTGAAGCCGCGAAGAGGCGCGGCGCGTGGCATCTGACGAAAGAGATGCTCGACCTCGGGCCCGATTGGCTGTGCGACCAGATCAAGGCGTCCGGCCTGCGTGGGCGCGGCGGCGCCGGCTTTCCGACCGGCCTCAAGTGGACCTTCATGCCTAAGGAAGTGCGCGACCGTCCTCACTATCTTGTCGTCAACGCCGACGAGTCCGAGCCCGGCACGTGCAAGGACCGCGAGATTATGCGCCATGATCCGCACCTCCTCATCGAGGGCTGCATGGTCGCGAGCCGCGCGATGCGGGCGCACAAGTGCTATGTCTATATCCGCGGCGAATACATCGCGGAGCGCCATGCGCTCGAGAAGGCGGTGAGGGAAGCTTATGAAGCCAAGCTGATCGGCCAGAACAACGTCAATGGTTGGGACTTCGACCTCTACGTCCACCACGGCGCCGGCGCGTATATCTGCGGTGAGGAAACTGCGCTGCTCGAGAGCCTTGAAGGCAAGAAGGGTCAGCCGCGGCTGAAGCCGCCGTTCCCGGCGAATGCCGGCCTTTATGGCTGCCCGACGACTGTAAACAACGTGGAATCAATTGCGGTTGTGCCGACCATCCTGCGGCGGGGCGCGCAGTGGTTTGCGGGCTTCGGCCGCCCGAACAATGCGGGCACGAAGCTGTTCTGCATCTCCGGCCACGTGAACAAGCCGTGTAACGTGGAAGAAGAAATGTCGATTACGTTCCGTGAACTGATCGAAACGCATTGCGGCGGCATCCGTGGTGGCTGGGAAAACCTCAAGGCCGTGATCCCGGGCGGTTCGTCGGTGCCGATGGTGCCGGCCGAGCAGATCATGGACGCGTACATGGACTTCGACACGCTGCGCGACCTGAAGTCCGGTCTCGGCACGGCGGCCGTGATCGTGATGGACAAGCAGACCGACCTGATCAAGGCGATCGCGCGCCTCGCCTACTTTTACAAGCACGAGAGCTGCGGCCAGTGCACGCCGTGCCGTGAAGGCACAGGCTGGATGTGGCGGGTGCTCGAGCGGATGGTGAAGGGTGAAGCCACGCATGACGAGATCGACACGCTGCTGGAAGTGACCAAGCAGGTGGAAGGCCACACGATCTGCGCGCTCGGCGACGCAGCGGCCTGGCCGATTCAGGGCCTGATCCGCCACTTCCGCCATGAAATCGAAGAACGCATCAATCGCTACCGTCAGCCCCGCGCCTTTGTGCAGGGCTCCGTGATCGCGGCGGAGTAGGGCCATGTCCGACACCTTCAAACTGAATATCGACGGCCAGGAAGTCGAGGTTCCGAAGTCCTACACGCTGATGCAGGCGTGCGAGGAAGTGGGCGCCGAGATTCCGCGGTTCTGCTACCATGAGCGCCTGTCCGTGGCGGGCAATTGCCGGATGTGCCTCGTCGAGTGGGAAGGCGCGCCGAAGCCGATTGCGTCGTGTGCGGAGATTGTCGGCAACATGCGTCCGAACAAGGACGGATCGGCGCCGATCATCCGCACAAAGGGTGCATATGTCGAAAAAGCCCGCAATGGCGTGATGGAATTCCTGCTGATCAACCACCCGCTGGATTGCCCGATCTGTGACCAGGGCGGCGAGTGCGACCTGCAGGACCAGGCGGTCGCCTATGGCCGCGCTGACAGCCGCTATGACGAGAACAAGCGCGCGGTCGAAGACAAGAACATGGGTCCGCTCGTCAAGACGATCATGACGCGCTGCATCCAGTGCACGCGCTGCGTGCGCTTCGTGGCAGAGGTCGCGGGCGTCGAAGAGATCGGCATGATCTCGCGCGGCGAGAGCGCAGAGATAACGACCTATCTCGAGAAGTCGCTGACGTCGGAACTCTCCGGCAACGTAATCGATCTTTGCCCGGTCGGCGCGCTGACCTCGAAGCCGTACGCCTTCAACGCGCGCCCCTGGGAGCTGCGCAAGACGTCGTCCATCGACGTGATGGACGCTATGGGCGCGGCGATCCGGGTTGATGCGAAAGGGGACGCGGTGATGCGTATCCTTCCCGAAACGAGCGAAGATGTGAACGAAGAGTGGCTGTCGGACAAATCCCGCTTCGTGTGGGATGGTCTCGCGCGCCAGCGCCTTGACCGGCCGTACGTGCGCCAGAACGGCAAGTTGCATGCGGTCACTTGGCCGGAAGCACTGGACGCCGTGAAGGCCGCGCTGTCGGTGAATGCTGACGAGATCGGCGTTGTCGCCGGTGACCTGATTGAGGCTGAGCAGGCGAAGGCCGCGCTCGATTTCTTCCGCGGTTTTGGCGTGAAGAGCACCGACTGCCGTCCGGCAGGCGCGCAGTACGGCACAAGCGGCGTGCGCGAGCATTACCTGCTGAATCCGACGCTGGCCGGCGTTGAGGAGTCCGACGCGCTTCTTTTGATCGGCGCAAACCCCCGCATCGAAGCGGCGGTGTGGAATGCGCGCATTCGCAAGTCCTGGCTTTGGGGCAACCTCAAGGTGGCCGTAATCGGTGAAGCGGCGGACTTGACCTACCCCTACGATCACCTCGGCACCTCGCCGGATGCGCTGACGTCGGCGGCGGTTGTAGAATTCTTCAAGGGCGCGAAGCGTCCGATGGTCGTGGTTGGCGAAGCGGCGGTGTGCCGCGCGGATGGCGCGGCGATCCTCGCGGCGGCGCTTAAGCTCGCGCAGGACACCGGTGCGATCGCCGAAGGCTGGGCGGGTTACGGCATGCTGCACACGGCCGCCGGCCGTGTGGGGGCGCTCGATCTTGGCTTTCTCCCTGCAGAGGGCGGCAAGGCAACGGCGGACATTCTCGGCAGCGGCCTGAAGACGGTCGTGCTCCTGGGCGCGGACGAAGTGGACCTGTCTAAGCTCGGCGCGGCGAAGGTCATCTATGTCGGCTCGCACGGCGATGCCGGAGCGTCCCGCGCAGATGTCGTTCTGCCTTGTGCGGCATATACGGAATTGTCGGCAACCTACGTCAACACCGAAGGCCGAGTGCAGATGACGACCCGGGCCGTGCAGCCGAAGGGCGAGGCCCGGGAGGGCTGGGCCATCTTCCGCGCGCTCTCGGCCGTCATGGGCAAGGCGCTTTCGTATGACACAGCCGACGACCTGCGCGCCGTCCTGCGCGGCAAGGCAGGCGAGAACACGCCATTCTCAGGCCGCGGCTATGCGCCGGGCGCGAAGGGGGTCGCAGCGCTTTCCGCGACGCTGCCGGCCGGCGGTGCCAGCCTCGGCAGCCAGCCCTTCAAGCGCGCCGTGGCTGACTTCTACCTGACTAATCCCATCGCCCGCGCCTCGCGCACGATGGCCGAGTGTTCTGCGCTGGCGACCAGCCTAGACACCGCAGTAGCAGCGGAGTAGGGCGGCGCCATGAGTAATGCCATCGAGTCTTTGGGCAGCTTCTGGGGGCCGCTTCTGGTGCTTGGCCAGATCGGCCTGTTCACGCTTGTGCTGCTGCTGTCGATTGCGTTCCTGTTGCTTCTGGACCGGAAGATCTGGGCCGGCGTGATGATGCGGAAGGGCCCGAACGTTGTGGGCCCGTTCGGCCTGCTTCAATCGTTCGCGGACTTCGGGAAATTCCTTCTGAAGGAAATCGTCATCCCGGCGGGCGCCAACAAGTTCGTCTTCATCTTCGCGCCGATCCTGACCTGTACGCTGGCCTTCGCGGCCTGGGCGGCGATCCCGGTGGCGCCGGGGACGCAACAGGGCACGACCTGGGTGATTTCGGACCTGAACGTCGGCGTGCTGTACCTTTTCGCAATCAGCTCGCTGGGCGTCTACGGCATCATCATGGGCGGCTGGGCATCCAACTCTAAATACCCGTTCCTCGGCGCGCTGCGCTCGGCGGCGCAGATGGTGTCCTACGAGGTCTCCATCGGATTCATCATCATCACCGTGATCCTGATGGTCGGGTCGATGAACCTTGCCGACATCGTGGCCAACCAGGATGGCGGTATCTGGAACTGGCACGCCTTTGCCTTCCAGAACTTCCCACTGATTATCGTCATGTTCCCGATGTTCGTGATGTTTTTCATCTCGGCGCTCGCAGAAACGAACCGCCCGCCCTTCGACCTTCCGGAAGCGGAATCCGAACTCGTCGCTGGCTACCAGGTCGAATACGGCTCCACGCCGTACCTCCTCTTCATGCTCGGGGAATATCTCAACATCGTGCTGATGTGCGCGATGATGACTATCCTGTTCCTCGGCGGCTGGCATGGGCCGGTCGCGCTGGGCGAGCAGTTTGCGACCGACTATGCGTTGCTGACCGCGTTGTCCGGCCTGTTCTGGTTCATGTTCAAGGTGTTCCTCTGCTTCTGCATGTTCGCCATGGTGAAGGCCATCGTGCCGCGTTACCGCTATGATCAGCTGATGCGCCTGGGCTGGAAGATTTTCCTGCCAACATCGCTTGCCGCAGTGGTGATCGTTGCCGGCTATGTTACCTACTTCGGAGTTCAGTCATGAGCCTCGGCCAAACCCTGCGCGGCGCGTTGCTGACGGATTTTGCGGGCGCCTTCTGGGTCGCGATCCGCGAGATGGTCCGCCGCAAGCCGACCGTGAACTACCCGTTTGAAAAGAACCCGCTGTCGCCGCGCTTTCGTGGTGAGCATGCGCTTCGCCGCTATCCGAGCGGCGAGGAGCGCTGCATTGCGTGCAAGCTTTGCGAAGCGATCTGCCCGGCGCAAGCTATCACCATCGAGGCCGAGCCGCGTGAGGACGGCGCCCGCCGCACGACGCGCTACGACATCGATATGGTGAAATGCATCTATTGCGGCTTCTGCCAGGAAGCCTGCCCGGTCGACGCCATCGTCGAGGGGCCGAACTTCGAGTTTGCTACGGAAACCCGTGAGGAGCTGTTCTATGACAAGGAACGCCTCCTTGCGAACGGCGACCGCTGGGAGCGGTTGATCGCAAAGAATCTTGAGCTGGACGCGCCGTACCGGTAGCGCGCCGAATTGGTAACAAAGACCGGCGGGCAGGGGCTTCACCGGAACAGAAAAAGGGGCGAGAAGGCAGTGGCACTGATCGCATTTGGATTGATCGCGGCCGTCGTGATCTTATCGGCAGTGTTCGTCATTGCCGCGCGGAACCCGGTGCATTCGGTGCTCTGGCTAATCTTGGCCTTTTTCTCTTCGGCAGGACTGATGGTCCTGATCGGGGCCGAGTTCCTCGCGATGTTGCTGATCGTCGTCTATGTAGGCGCGGTCGCGGTGCTTTTCCTCTTTGTCGTGATGATGCTCGACGTGGACTTCGTCGAGCTGAAGCAGGGCAGCCTGGGCTATTGGCCGTTCGCTTTGCTGATTGGCGCGATCTTGATTGCCGAAATGGCGCTGGTTTGGGCTGCCAGCGGAGCCCTGACATTTGACAATTTCGATCCGTCGCCTGGCGCCGAGACGAATACCGAAGCCATCGGGGCGGTGATGTACACCCAGTACCTGCTGCTGTTCCAGCTGGCCGGCGTGATCCTGCTGGTCGCCATGATCGGCGCAATCGTTCTGACGCTGCGGCATCGTCCGAACGTCAAGCGCCAGGATGTCGGCAAGCAGACGGGGCGGCGCCGCTCGGATGCGATCGAAATGAAAGACCCGGCACCTGGGCAGGGGATCTGACATGACCGAACTGGGCATCCTCCACTTCCTGATCGTTTCCTCGGCGCTGTTCACCGTTGGCGTTGTCGGCATTTTCGTGAACCGCAAGAACGTCATCGTGATCCTGATGGCGCTCGAGCTGATCCTCCTGTCGGTCAACATCAACCTGGTCGCCTTCTCGGTCTTCACCGGGACGATCCAGGGCCAGATCTTCGCGATGCTGGTTCTGACTGTGGCGGCTGCCGAAGCGGCGGTCGGCCTCGCGATCCTCGTCGTCTACTTCCGGAACCGCCGCGACATCTCGGTTGAGAATGTCGACCTGATGAAAGGCTGACCTCAGAATGCTTCCGGATAGCCTGCTGATCTATATCGTTCTCGCGCCCGGCTTCGCCGCGCTGACGGGCCTG
>VYLT01000340.1_pt1 | contig 11015 bp, 9 predicted proteins | sample 5114261 | NCBI WGS metagenome assembly VYLT01 (sample SAMN12291815, study PRJNA351875) | freshwater metagenome | isolation source: freshwater lake | place: USA: Michigan, Little Long Lake | collected 2011-07-12 | reverse complement strand
AGCGCCGGGCTGTTTTCCATCGCGCGCGTCTGCACAGGAATTCCAATATCGGCCACCATGACACCGCCGCAGTAAGCCGCGCCGGGTAGCAGCACGTGCGCGGGACGCAGCGCGGCAAAGGTGATCGTGCCTTCGGCGCGAAAACAGGGACCAAGCGGTTTGGCGGTGAAGCCATCGATCCCTGACGGCACATCCACTGACACCACGCGCGCAGGACGCTCGGCGAGGGCTGCCGCCGCGCCTTCCAGCGGACGCGACAGGCCGCCGCCGAAGAGCGCGTCGAGCACAAGTTCATGCGGCGCGGTGAGCGCCTGTTCGAGCGTCCCGACCTCGCCGCCCCAAAGCGCTGCAGCTTTCGCCGCGTCGCCCTTGAGCTCCGCGACCGGCACTGCACAGAAGACTTCAACCTTGCGCCAGAGTTTCGCGAGCGCAGCCGCCGCGACGAAACCGTCACCACCATTGCCGCCGGGGCCGCAAAGAACCTGTATCTGGCCTTCCGGCCAATGCGCGTGCACGAACTCCGCCACCGCCTCGCCGGCGCGTTGCATGACGGTGAAACTGTCGACGCCGGCGGCGAAGATCGCCTGCTCAGCGAGGCGCATTTCCTGCGGCGTTAGAATAGGTCTGCCCATGGGCGCGGCTCATAGCACGCGAGTCGCGGCTTCGCTTCCATATTCTGCCACGCGAAGAGCCCCTGCACGGCGTTCCAGACGGGTGACGGAACAATGGCCGGGACGAAATACCGTGACGCGGTCATCCCCTTCGATCAGACCGCACAACGCATTGATCGCCACGAAGTGAGAGAAAACGACGGTGCCTTCCGGCAACGCTTCGACGAAGTCGCCAACGCGCCGGCGCCAGGCGACATAAGGCGCGCCGGCATCAGTCCATGTTCCGGCCATCACTTTCTGGAGCCAGGCGACCCGGTCGTCGATGCCTTCCGGCTTCACGATCTCGCTGACTTCCGGCGCGATAGCCGGCGACATAGACAGGCGCTGGGATGTGGGCGCGGAGGTTTCGCGGCAGCGCTGCATCGGGCTGGAGATGAGGCCCCTCACCGGAAGCGCCTCCAGAATTGAGGAGACGGCTTCAGCCTGCTTGTGGCCAAGCGCGCTGAGGCCAGGATCGAGATGATCGCCCCAGCCTGCGGCTGCTTCGCCGTGCCGGATAAGCCAGATCACGCGGCGACCGGCTCGCCGGCCAATGCCTGCGGCTGCAGGGTAGGCTTGTAGCCATGCTGGCCGAGCAGCTTCAGCGTTTCCTTATAGATCAGGGGCCTGCGGATGCCGAGGCGGGCACGGGCAACTTCAAGCGGTTCATGCATGAGAGCGATGATATCTTGCTGAATGATCTTTTCGGCGAGGGCGCCATTGCGCTTGCCTTCCCAGAAGCAGTCCATGATTCGCGCGTTCTTGGGTGCATGTTTTGCAATCGTGCGGCAGCCAACAAACGAAATGAAGATCACGCCGAGGCCGGGCTGCTGGCTAAAGGTGAAGGCAAGCAGCGAGGCTTCGCCCAACGCGTCCCGGCCATAACCGCTGAGCACGTGGAACAGGTCATGCGTGTCGCGCAGGCGGTTTCCGTACCATTTGTAGTCGTCGTCGAACTCGCGGGCGGCGGAGCGGAACTTCTCGCTTTCGTCAACCAACCCCTGCGCGGTCAGCCCTTCGCGTTCCATGAACTCGATATAGGCGCGGCCGACCGTACCTTCCGGCAAGGCGCGGATCCATGCGTGGTCGTCCAGCAGCGGCGGAAGGTAGGGCTTCTCGGCCAGCAGCTTGCGACCGGCCTCGGTTTCGATGAAGGCCTTGAAGTTGCGTTCGAACGACTTGCCGTTCAGCGCCTCGATAATGTGGAAGACCTGCTCTGTGTCTTCCTTGTCCTGAATCAGCTTCTGCATGTGGCGCCACGCCTTGAGCGGGCGGAAGGCCGCCGGGCGGCGGTCAGGGTGGACGTAGATCTCTGCAGGCATCAGTCAGTGCTCCGGAGGGGCCTTTCCTGTAGCATGTGCGAGGAAAGGTGAAAAGTGACGCAGGCGTCATTAATTGGGAATTCCGCCGGGAAATGGCTGCCTATTTATTAGGCAATGGCGCCCGATTATTTACCATGCGGCCATCCCGGGGCACGAGTCCCGCGCCTTCCTATCGCGTCCTCTCCCAACACCCCATACGCACGATTGAAATCTTAACCCGGCGGCTGGGGAGAACCACGCATGAAAAAGATCGAAGCAATCATCAAACCGTTCAAGCTCGATGACGTGAAGGAAGCCCTTCAGGAAATCGGCCTGCAAGGCATGACCGTCATCGAAGCCAAGGGCTTCGGGCGCCAGCGCGGTCATACGGAACTCTACCGCGGCGCCGAATATGTCGTCGACTTCCTGCCCAAGCTTAAGATCGAAGTCGTGCTCGCCGACAGCGCCGTTGAGGGTGCCGTTGAGGCAATCAAGAAAGCTGCCCACACCGACAAGATCGGGGATGGCAAGATCTTCGTGTCCGATGTTATCGACGCTGTGCGGATTCGCACCGGTGAAACGGGCGACGCAGCGCTCTAGGAATTAAATGCGCGGTTTCGCGCCCCTCATATCAGACAGCACAAACAGCTCACCAGAAGGCAAAACCAATGGCTGATCAGCTCTACAAAAAAATGAAGGATGAAGACATCCAGTATGTCGACCTTCGCTTCACCGATCCGCGCGGAAAGATGCAGCACGTCACCTTCCACAAGAACATGGTCGGCGAAGACTTCTTCACCGAAGGCCAAATGTTCGATGGTTCGTCGGTTGCTGGCTGGAAAGCCATCAACGAGTCCGACATGCTTCTCATGCCGGATCAGGCCACCGCCATCATCGATCCGTTCTTCCAGCAGACGACGCTCGCCGTGATCTGCGACGTGCTCGACCCGATCACCGGCCAGGCCTACAATCGTGACCCGCGCACGACCGCCAAGAAGGCCGAAGCCTACGTTAAGGCTTCCGGCATTGGCGACACTGTGTTCTTCGGCCCAGAAGCGGAGTTCTTCGTATTCGATGACGTGCGCTGGTCGATCGAGCCGCACAACACCGGCTACAGCTACGACTCCTCCGAGCTGCCGATCAACACGAGCAAGGAATACCCGATGGGCAACATGGGCCACCGCCCTGGCCCGAAGGGAGGCTACTTCCCCGTTCCGCCGATCGACTCCGAGCAGGACATGCGCGGCGAAATGCTCTCCATCATGGGCGAAATCGGCCTCGACCCTGAAAAGCACCACCACGAAGTGGCACCTGCCCAGCACGAGCTTGGCCTCAAGTTCTCGACGCTGACCGTGATGGCTGACCGGATGCAGCTCTACAAGTACGTCATCCACAACGTGGCGGCGTCCTATGGCAAATCGGCCACCTTCATGCCGAAGCCGATGTACAAGGACAACGGCTCGGGCATGCACGTCCACCAGTCGATCTGGCAGGGCGGCAAGCCGCTGTTCGCCGGCAACAAATATGCCGACCTGAGCGACATGTGCCTCTACTACATCGGCGGCATCATCAAGCACGCCAAGGCCCTGAACGCGATTACCAACCCGTCGACGAACAGCTACAAGCGCCTTGTCCCGGGTTACGAAGCACCGGTCATGCTGGCCTACTCCTCCCGCAATCGTTCGGCCTCGATCCGCATTCCGTTCGGCTCTAACCCGAAGGCGAAACGCATCGAAGCCCGGTTCCCGGATCCGATGGCGAACCCCTATCTCGCCTTCGCCGCTCTACTGATGGCCGGTCTCGACGGCATCGAGAACAAGATCCATCCGGGCGATGCCATGGACAAGGACCTGTATGACTTGCCGCCGGCCGAAGCTGCGAAAATCCCGCAAGTCTGCGGCTCTCTGCGTGAAGCGCTCGGCGCCCTTGATGCAGACCGCGCCTTCCTCAAGAAGGGCGGCGTGTTCGACGACGACCAGATCGACTCCTACATTGATCTCAAGATGGAAGAGAACATGCGGTTCGAACTTCATCCGCACCCGGTCGAATTCGACATGTATTACAAGATGTAGGTTTCCCGGCCTTTGCGCCAGAAACCATGGGCCGGCATCTTCGGGTGCCGGCCTTTTCTTTGCCATGAAAGGTCCTCAGGAAGACGCCATGATGAAGCTGGTCATCTTCTGGGGAAGCTGGGCCTGGTTCCCGTTGGCGGCCGTGTGCATCTGGGGGATCTTCCGGGGCAAGCCGGCGGTGAAAATGCTCGCCGGGCTGATGCTCGCGGTAACGGCGGTGCCGGCCTATGCGCGCTTCGTTGAGCCGCGCCTGCTGGTTACGCATGAGGAAACAATCCTGCTGCCGGGCGCGACCGAGGCCTCTCCGTCCATCCGCATTGCATTGTTCGGCGATCCGCATATCGGCATGTTCGGCCATTCGATGGCGATCGACCGGATCGTTAAGCGGATCAATGCCGAAGGGGTCGACGCGGTCTTTCTTGCGGGCGACCTGACCTATCATCCGGACCCTGAAGACATTCCCGAGGACTTCGCCGCGCTGGCAGACCTCAGAGCGCCGCTTTTTGCCGTGTTGGGCAACCATGATGTCGGCTTTCCCGGCAATGACCTCAGCGATGCCGTCCTAACCGCGCTCGGTGAGGCAGACGCCGCGGTCATGCACAACCGGGCGGTCGAGGTGCAGATCGGCGGCCAGGCAATTGTTGTCACCGGCGCCTCCGACCTCTGGCAGCGCCGACAGGACTTCAGCTTCACCGCCGCCCTGCCCCCGGACCAGCCAGTCATCCTGCTCACGCACAATCCCGATACCGCGCTGGTCGTGCCGGATGGGTTTGCCTATGACCTGATGCTCGCCGGGCACACGCATGGCGGCCAGGTTCGCATTCCGGGAATTTATCGCAGCTTCCTGCCGGTCAACGGCCCGTTCGACAAGGAACTCCACCGCCTGCAGACACCAGCCGGCGAGCGCCTCGTCTATGTGACCACCGGCACCGGCATGGTCGGCGTGCCGATGCGGTTCCTGATGCCACCACGAGTAGACATCCTCACGATCCATCTGCCGCAATGAAAAAAGCCCCGGCGCGAGGGCCGGGGCTCTTTTTTTGTCCGAACCCGGAGGAGGTCAACCCGCTTCGGTCTGGGTCTTGTTAGCGTGCACGTAAAGCGGCTCGGCATTGCCTTCAACCACTTCGGCATTGATCACTACTTCTTCGACGCCGCGCAGGTTCGGCAGTTCGAACATCGTGTCCAGCAGGATGCCTTCCATGATGGAGCGCAAGCCGCGCGCCCCCGTCTTGCGGCCAATCGCCTTGCGCGAGACCGCAACCAGCGCTTCCGGTGTGAACGTGAGGGCCACGTTCTCCATGTCGAACAGCTTCTGGTATTGCTTGAGCAGGGCGTTCTTCGGCTGGGTAAGGATCTGGATGAGTGCTTTCTCGTCCAGGTCTTCCAGTGTCGCGATAACCGGCAGTCGGCCGATAAATTCCGGGATCAGGCCGAACTTCTGCAGGTCTTCGGGCTCGGTGCCGCGAAGGGTTTCGCCGACCCCTTTGTCACTGGCGTTCTTGATGGTCGCACCGAAGCCGATCGAGGCATTGTCACCGCGCGCAGCAATAATCTTCTCGAGGCCGGCAAACGCGCCGCCGCAGATGAACAGGATGTTCGTCGTGTCGACCTGCAGGAATTCCTGCTGAGGATGTTTCCGGCCGCCCTGCGGCGGAACCGCCGCGACGGTACCTTCCATGATCTTCAGCAGCGCCTGCTGGACGCCCTCGCCAGACACGTCACGCGTGATTGAGGGATTGTCCGACTTGCGCGAAATCTTGTCGATCTCGTCGATGTAGACAATGCCGCGCTGGGCGCGCTCGACGTTGTAATCGGCCGCCTGCAGCAGTTTCAGCACGATGTTTTCAACATCCTCGCCGACATAGCCGGCTTCCGTCAGCGTCGTGGCATCTGCCATCGTGAAGGGCACGTCGAGGATGCGCGCCAGCGTCTGGGCCAGCAGCGTCTTGCCGCAACCCGTGGGGCCTACGAGCAGGATGTTCGATTTGGACAGCTCCACCCCATCCGCCTTGCCAGCGTGGGAGAGGCGTTTGTAATGGTTGTGGACCGCGACCGAGAGGATGCGCTTGGCGTGGCGCTGGCCAATAACGTAATCATCGAGCACATCGCAGATCTCCTGCGGCGTCGGAACACCTTCGCGGGACTTGATCGCCGAGGTTTTGTTTTCCTCGCGGATGATGTCCATGCAGAGTTCGACGCACTCGTCGCAGATAAACACGGTCGGTCCAGCGATGAGCTTTTTCACCTCATGCTGGCTCTTTCCGCAGAAAGAGCAGTAGAGCGTGTTCTTGGAGTCGCCGGAGCCGTTTTGCTTCGTCATAACTTCCTCAATGCCTCGAAACGCTTAACGCAGGCTTTAAAGCCCGCCTGGATACGTTCCGGTGGTCCTAAGTCTATAGTTGTTCGCTAAGCCTGCAAGGGGCGGGCCGCACGTTGAAAAATTGCGGTTATTTCTCGTCTTCCGCAGACCGGCGCTCGTAAACCTTGTCCACGATGCCAAATTCCATGGCCTGCTCGGCCGTCTGGAACGTGTCCCGGTCAAGTGTTCGCTCAATGACTTCATAGGGCTGACCAGTATGGCGCACGTAAATATTGTTAAGCCGCCGCTTCAATTCGATAATCTCTTCGGCATGGCGCTCGATATCTGTGGCAACACCCGAATACCCGCCCGAGGGCTGGTGCAACATGACGCGGGCGTTCGGCAGCGCGATGCGCATCCCTTTTTCCCCTGCGGCAAGCAGGAGCGAGCCCATAGAGGCGGCCTGGCCGATGCAGACCGTGGAGATCGGGCAGCGGACGTATTGCATGGTGTCGTAGATCGCCAGGCCCGAGGAGACGTATCCGCCGGGGCTGTTGATATACATGGCGATTTCGCGCTTCGGGTTTTCGGATTCGAGGAACAAGAGCTGCGATGTTGTAAGCGCCGCGACGCCATCATCGATCGGGCCGGTGACGAAGATGATGCGCTCCTTGAGAAGGCGCGAGAAGATATCAAAGGCCCGCTCGCCCCGGCTCGTCTGCTCGACGACCATCGGGACGAGGTTGAGGGCGGTCTCATGGATAGTGGACATCAAGGGAGCCTTTGAAAAAACTGGCTGAATCGCTTGGGATCAGGTGTGGCAGATGCCCCTATATTTGTCCACGCAAGCAGCGCCACAAGAGGGCTACAGCTGTGGAAAGACACCCACCAGTAGCTTAACGGAACGGCCATTCCCCTTCACCGCTTGGCAGGGCGCACCCCGGATCGCGGATAAAGGCCAGGTAGTCGGCTATCACGCGGTCCCGCTGCAGGTCACTCAGCAACACATGGTAACCTTCAGGGTAGTAGACTGTGCGCACGTGTTTCGGCAGGAATGGCGCCGTCCGTTTTGGACCTATTGGCGGCACCACCTCATCGCGTCCCCCATAAGAGACCAGGACCGGGACGCTTTCCGGCAACCGCGCCGCCTGCTCGTGGGCAAGCTCCATCAGAGACACGGCGCCAGCCAGCTGGTCGATCCGGTTCTCCTTTGAGTGCCAGGGGTCTGCTGATTGCAAGTCGAGAAAGGCGTCGTTGTCAGACAGCCTCGGCTTGGCAAACTTCGGGGGGCGCACGATCTGCGCCGGTGCCAGCTTTACCGAGGCGCGCAGCGCGGCGGCCATGAAAGGGTTGAGCGCGCCCCAGCCGCGCAGGCCCGGGCCGGACAGGATCAACCGGTCCGCCTCCGGCGGGCGGTCGGACGCAAAGGTCGTGATCGCGACGGCGGCGCCCATTGAGATGGCCACCACCGTTACCTCGGCGCCCGGATGCCGAGCGCGGGCAAGTGACACAACCGTGCGAAGGTCTTCCTGCATCAGAGCATCACCCGCCCAATGGCCGCGACTGACGGAGCGCCCGAAGCCGCGCTGGTCGTAGGCATAAACGGGCACTCCCGCCTTCGACCATTCCGGCGCCGCGAGGCGGAACTCACCTGCGTAATTGTTCATCCCGTGGATGCCGACGATGACGTGTTGCGCGTCGACCGGCTCCGCTGAGGGCCAGACCGTCAGCCCGAGGCGCGCACCGTCATGCGCAGTGAGGAAGCCTTCGCTGTCGAGAAACTCAGGCATCAGGCCTCAACGGCACGCCCCGATGGCGGCAGGCGCCGGGTCGGCCGCTTTACACAGCTGCAGGAACGGCCAGGGACTCTCCCCGCTCGGCAGGGCCGCATCAGGGTCCTTCATGAAGGCAAGATAGTCTGCGTGGACCTTCTCGGCCTGCAAGTCGCGTTCAAGCATGTGATAGCCATTCTTGTAGTAGACCGTACGGACATTGGCCGGCAGCAGCTTGCTCGTCCGCTCCACCCCGTTCTTCGGGATCACGATGTCCTTGGCTCCATAGGAGACGAGCACCGGCAGCGTTTTTGGCAGGCGCGCCGCCGCCCAGTGGGCGTTCTCCATAAGGTTCACGAGGCCGTAGACCTGATCGATACGGTTCTCGTAGGTCATGTGCGGGTCAGACCAGGTCCGGCGCAGCATGGCGTTGTTGTCGGACGGCTCGATCTTGATCAGGCCCGCTGGCGGCACGACGATCCAGCCAGGGTTCATGTGTGCCGAGGCGAGCAGGCTCACCCGGTAGAGCGGGTTGATCGCGCCCCAGCCGCGCAGGCCGGGACCGGAGAGGATCAGCCGGTCGGCCTTCGGTGGGTCATCCGAGCCGAATGCGGTCATCGCGACAGACGCGCCCATCGAGATGCCGACAACCGTGATCACGGCGGCCGGATGGCGCTCGCGCGCAACATCGACGGCTGTGCGCAGGTCCCTGCGCAGCAGTTCCTCCTCCGGCCAGAATCCCTTGTTGGGTGAACGACCAAAGCCGCGCTGGTCATAGGCGTAAGTCGTCACCCCGCGGGCGGCCCAGTAAGGCGCTGCCATGTGGAAAGCCCCGGCATAGTCGCTCATGCCATGGACGCCGACGACGACATACTGCGGATTGTCCGTCCCGGCCGCCGGCCAGACTGTCAGCCCAAGCCGTAAGCCATCTGAGGCCACGAACACTTTCTCGTCCGGCAGGAACTTCGCCTCGATGGGTACTGCCGATTCGAGGCCGCCGAGTGTGACCGGATGCGCGCAGGCAGGCAGAGCCATCGCCGAGAGCCCCGTAAACAGGGCCGCGGCGCCGATCCGCGCCCGAGTTGCCCACCCCTGGAATGCCGTGATCTTCATGGTGGCTACCTTTTTGAGCCGAACCGGCTCCATGTTGCAGGACTATAGAAATTGCACCTGAACGCCCAGTGACAAGTCCGGAAACACAGGCGCTGGTCCTTAAAAGGCCCCCGCCTATGCTTGATGCTCCCGCCCGGTCATGCCAGACCCGGCCCATCTGAAATTCCGGCCTCACCCCGGCCAGCATCTTGCAGGATACCCTGACGTGATCAAACACCTCGCTTTCCTCAGCGCCTTTGCAGCCTTCTCGCTGACCGCCTGCGCGCCCGACGCTGCCGTAGCGCCCACTGAAACGGCACCTCCGGGCGAAGAACTGCTCCTGCCCCTACCTGAGGCCACGGCCCCCGAGATTACGGCCGCCGACCTCGCCGTGCGCATCAAGACACTCGCCGACGACACCTTCGAAGGGCGCGGGCCCGGCACACCGGCCGGTGAAGCTTCAGCGGCATGGGTTGCCGCTGAAATGGCCCGCATCGGCCTGCAGCCTGGCGGCGATAACGCCACCTTCTTCCAGGAAGTGAAGATGGTGAACCAGACAGTCGATCCGGCTAGCTCCGAACTCATCGTCACCTGGCCAGACGGCGAAGACCTCTCCCTCGGCTTCAAGTCGCAGGCCGTCTACTGGACCAAGCGTCAGAACGCGGACCGCGTGGCCTTCGAACCCGGCGAGGTCGTCTTCGTCGGCTACGGCGTCGTCGCGCCGGAGTTCGGCTGGAACGACTATGCCGGTCAGGACTATGCCGGCAAGACCGTCGTTATCCTTGTCAATGATCCCGGCTACGCCACCGGTGACGAGAGTCTCTTCAAGGGGAATGCGATGACCTATTACGGCCGCTGGACCTACAAGTTCGAGGAAGCCGCCCGCCAAGGCGCCGCTGCCGCGCTGATCGTCCACGAGACTGACGCGGCCTCTTATGGCTGGGATGTCGTGACCGGCTCCTGGTCGGGCGCCCAGTCTGATCTGGTCCGCACCGATGGCGGCGCCAGCCGCGCTGTCCTCGAAGGCTGGATCACGCTCGAGACAGCCCAGCAAATGTTCGCCAAGGCGGGGCTCGACTTCGCCGCCCAGAAAGCTGCCGCAAACGCCCGCGGATTCACACCGGTGCCAATGGCCGGCCTGAAGGTGCGCGGCGCCGTCAGCCAGACAATCGAGCCGCTGTCCAGCCGCAACGTAGTCGGCGTCCTGCCGGGCACCACCACGCCAGACGAGTATGTTCTGTACACGGCACACTGGGATCACCTCGGCATAAAGACCGGCGAGAAAACCGGCGCAGAGGGCGAAGACTTCTACGAGGACGACATCTTCAACGGTGCCGTCGATAACGCGACGGGCACCGCCGCCCTTCTCGAGATTGCCGAAGCCATGAAGGCCCAGACGCTACAACGCTCTGCGCTCTTCGTGGCAGTTACGCTGGAAGAGTCAGGCCTGCTCGGCTCCGCTTACTATGCCGAGCAGCCCACCGTGCCGCTAAACAAGATCGTTGCCGGAATCAATATGGACGGCGCGTTGCCCATCGGCCGAACGAAGGACATGGTCGTCGTCGGCTATGGCGCATCGCAGCTGGAAGACCGCTTGAAAGACGTCCTCGCCGCACAGAGCCGCGTGATCAAGCCCGATCCGACACCGCAGGCTGGCTACTTCTACCGTTCGGATCACATTTCCTTCGCCAAGAAGGGCGTTCCGATGCTCTACGCCGATGGCGGGGAGGACAAGCTGGAAGGCGGCATCGCTGCTGGCAAGGCAGCCGCTGCGGCCTACACTGCCGAGCGCTATCACAAGCCAATGGATGAATACTCTGACGACT
>VYLT01000339.1_pt1 | contig 11017 bp, 15 predicted proteins | sample 5114261 | NCBI WGS metagenome assembly VYLT01 (sample SAMN12291815, study PRJNA351875) | freshwater metagenome | isolation source: freshwater lake | place: USA: Michigan, Little Long Lake | collected 2011-07-12 | reverse complement strand
TGCAACGGCGAGACCACACGCCATGCCGGAGCCTTGAGAAAAAGCTCTGGGCGAGGGGCCGAATAAACCTTGTCGTAAAATTGGGCAGCCCCGACCGATTCTTCTTCGCGTGCAATTTTGCTTCGCTTGTAAGTCACACCGGCGGCCCACACCTCTTGATTATCGACGGGAGCCAAAAAGGTCACAGCTTTTGCAGGAACGGTTTCCGTCGAGGATGCAACCAACTCTTTCGCAAACCGTTCGGGGTGTGGCGATGCCAAAATATCGCCGAGTGTTCCGGTCCACGAAAACAGAACCAACGAATCACCCTGAACAAGACCATATCGAGTTTGTGCTTGGTACTGCACTTTGGCTAATTGCATAAAAAACCGCTACTTTCCGAAGGTTGAGAGAAAAAGCAATTTTATAGGGCCGTAAAGAGAGGAGAGGAAGAATCTGGAAATTGCGGGAGATTCTCAATCACTTTTGGGAATAACGTCGCACCACGCCGCCACGTTGTTCAGTGAGTTTTTCCAACAACCCGCGAGTTTCGCTTTCCCCGAAAATGGCGACATTCAGATACAAGCCTTCGGGAATGAGCTTACTCAGAGTGGCTAACTCTTTCGCTCCGAGATCGTCGGCATCGGTGAGCAAAAACAAGGCATGGGGCTTACGCCAGCAAGCTGCTTCAAACCCGCTCCGGTGATTGGATGCCCCTTGTGGTGTGATTTTCTCAAGCCACGTTACTGCGTCCTTGCGGTTCTTCTCGGTACAGCGAACAGGTTCTTGTGCATGAGAATAGGCAGCACTGTTGTAGGCGATAATCTGAAAGGTTACGGTCTCGTCTAGCCCTGCAAGGGATTCGAGCAAACACCCCTTCGCCTGCGTGAGAGCATTCCCTTCGGACATACTGGAAGAACAATCTAACAAATAAATGATCGTCTTCCCTGCCTTAACCTTGCCATGCAACGGGACACCTTTTTTTTCCATCCCCCCCGCATTGACTGTATTCGTCATTCCGCCCATGCCCATGCCCATTTCTGGCGGGGTTGGTGGTTGCATCATGCCCATTCCGTTCTGGGTCGGAGGTTGTGGAGGATCGGGAACTTTAGGAAGATCGGGAACGAGATTCTTGAGATCGATTTCCGGAGCTTTCTCTTTTTCGGGTGGCGACTCGCAAAGGGATAACTCGCCATAATCGCCCGTTGCAACCTGCTTCGACGAGTGCGAATCACCAAACAGGGATGAACGCAAGGATAGCACCAACAGGGAGTGCAACCCAAGCGAGACAAGCAACGCAAAAGCTAACCGACGCCGATTCATGGAATGCCCCCAACCGGAGGCCATACCACGAAATGGGCATTTATCAAAGGGAACTCTTTACAAAATTATTTTGACTACGGTTTGTGTGTTTAGTCTCGCCTCACTAACGTGAAGGGAGCTTCAAACGCTCTACAAAATTCGCACCCGTCTATTTTCCACAATCACCCTACCCTCTGCGATTGCCTGAATCACTTCGGGGTAAAGTTCGCGTTCGGCTTGTTGCACTCTTGCGGCGAGGGTTTCTGGGGTGTCGTCCTGTTGCACAAGGACGGGGCGTTGAGCGATAACGGGGCCGTGATCGTATTCTTGATCGACGAAGTGAACCGTGCAGCCGGTTACTTTTGCGCCGTAATTCAAGACCTCTTCGTGAACGTGGTGACCGTACATCCCTTGTCCGCCGAAGGCAGGCAGTAGCGATGGGTGTACGTTAATGACGCGATTCTCGAATTCAATGGGTATTTTCAGAAGCTGCATGTAACCGGCAAGAACAACGTATTTGGCCCCCGATGCTTTGATTGCATCAAAGGTTGTTGATGCGAACTCGTCCCACGTTGTGAAGGTTTTTCGAGCGATTACCTCTGTCGGGATATTCGCACGCATGGCCCGTTCGACTCCGAGGACGTTCGCACGCGAGGAAATGACCTTCACGACCTTTGCGGAGAGGGTTCCTTGTACGATACGATCCAACAGATTTTGGAGTGTCGAACCGGTTCCACTGAGAAGCACTGCGATAAGTAGGGGATCGATCATAGGATTATTTTTTGACATCGAACAAAAGGGGTAACTCACCGCGAAAGCCGAGGTCTTGCGTACCTTGACCCGCCTGAATCGCAATCGTGATTTCTCGCTTTCCCGCTTCCGAGCAACTCACACGAAGAAGCTGGTACTCAACAATCACGCCAGATAAATCGCTGGGTGCAAGCGACATCGTAAACGGCGAGGTCTTTCCGCCACTATATTCCGTGCGTAAATCAAGCTTCGGTTGCCCGCCACTCAGGTTCACGATTTTGAATAACACATACGCGGGTTGATTCTGAACAAGGGGTAACTCTGCCGGGCCACGTTGGAGCTTCACCCGTCCTTCGGGATTGATATTCACAACGGTAATCGTATGGGCATCCAAGAGTTCTTGAGCGAGCTTTGTATCCCGATCCGCAAGGGCTTTGCGAACCTTTTCGAGTGTCTTGGCATCGAGAGGAGCTTTCTTCTCTTCCGCGATTTTCAGAATCGCTTCAAGCCGAGAAATAACCTGCGGACGCTCGTCGTTAGCGATGGGGATAAGGTCAGGAGACTGGGCGAAGGTGGAGGAAGCAAAGAAAAGGCAGAAGTAAACCGCAAAGACGCAAAGACGCAAAGAAGACAAAAGTGAGAGAGGAAGAGAGTGGAGAACGTAAGTAGCCCGTGTTTCCCCGTAGTAGTCCGCCCCGCCCCCACGCGCCGAACGCTTCGCGTCCGTCTTGGGACAGGCGGGGCTACACATTGACGGGTCTACGACCCTAAGCATTTTTTGCATCACGACCCCAGAACATTTTGGGTTGAAGCCAGAAACAACAAATGCTGAGGGCGGTAGCCCGTCTCGAGTAGCCCCGCCTGTCCCTCGAACGACCGTAGGTCGGAGTGGGGGGCGGGGCGATACTCGGGGCGACACCGGTCACTTACGTTCCCGGCTCGCTTTGGCTTCTTTGCCATTTCTTCCGTTTGCATGTTTCTCTCGAAAAAGGGTGGCCTCTCCGTACAATTCCTTCATTCCCTTATGGAGGATTGGCGATGTTTCATCTCTCAGCGTTTGCAGACGAAATTTCCCCAGAACCGACGGAGCAACTTTCTGTGCTCAAGGTCTCTGGTGTCAAGCATATTGAATTTCGGTCGGCGTGGAAAACGAATGTTCTTGCCCTTTCTGATACCCAAATTGCCGAGTTCAAAGCCTTGATCGAAAAGGATGGCGTAACGCTCTCGGCTATTGGTTCGCCGATTGGGAAAATCAAAATTGACGATCCGTTTGAACCTCATTTGGAAAAATTCCAACGTGCGATTGAACTTTGCAAGGTTTTTGGAACGCCGAACATTCGCATATTCAGTTACTACCCGCCCGATAATTTCGACGGGAATTGGGCGCCGTATCGTGACGAGGTGATCCGCCGGATGAAGGTAAAAACCGAGATTGCTGAGAAAGCAGGCGTCATGCTTTTTCACGAAAACGAACATCGCATTTATGGAGATTCTCCCGAACGCCTTGCCGATCTTTTTAACTCGGTGAAGAGTGCATCTCTCAAAGCAGCGTTTGACCCTGCAAACTTCGTTTACTGCGGATATGACCCTATCGAAGGTTGGAACGTCTGTAAGGAACATACCGCTCATTTTCACATCAAAGATTGGAAGAGCGGTGAACCTCACGGGGCATTCGCAGGAGAAGGGGATGGGCAAATGCAAACGATTATCAACGAGGCCGTTGCCCGAGGATATACGGGGTTTGCCGTGTTGGAACCTCATTTGCTCGGTGGTGGTCCAACGGGTGGCGTAACCGGGCCAGAGCTTTTCCCTAAGGCCGTTGATGCCTTCCGCAAAGTGTTGAACAACGCAGGGGCTAAATATCAGTGAATACCCTCGTCGTGCATTTGAGGGTAAACGAAGGGAATACCCCAACCCCTGTTCGTGTGAATATCACCGACTCGGAAGGTAAGACGTATTTTCCGCTCAGTCGGGCTTCGGTGTTTCCCGTCGGTCGAAATGAGAATGTCGGCGGGCATGTGTCGTTAGCGGGTCAGCTTTGGTTCTATTGCGATGGGGCGTGCGAAATTCGTTTGCCCACGAATACTCCTCTCAAGGTCAAAATCACCAAAGGGATATTCTACACTGCGTTAGAAAAAGAAATCACCCTCGGTGCGGGGCAGATGGCATTGCGTTTTGCAATAGAGCCAATTCCCTTACGTGACCAGTATCTTTCGTTCGATTCTCGATGTCACTTCCTTTCGGTGAGTGATGCGGCTCTGGAAGCTGCTGCCGAAGGGCTGAACATCGTGCAACTGCTTGTGCGAGAGTACGACTTCCCTGCCAACGATGGGCATTTATACAAACAGACCGCTAACCTATTGGCGTTTAGCGGGCAATCACCGGCACTGGAAAACGCATCGACTTCGGTTTATGTGAACACGTTTAACACGCATCCGGCTCTTGGTCGATTGGGGTTACTCCATTCGCATCGGGCGGTTTATCCTTTGACCTTTGGTGGTGACGAGGGCGATGATTGGTCGCTTGCCGATTGGTGCGAACAATGCCACCGCAAAAAGGGTTTAGTAACGTGGTGCGATGCCTACCGACCCGAAGCCGGACTTGCGGGCGGAGAGGGTTTATTGAACTCCATCCTCGGCAAGATCGATGCCATCGAGTGGGATTCGTGCGAAAGAAAAAGGCCATTTTTACCCCTGTACTACCGTTTCTTAAATGCAGGGGTACGCCTTCCTTTGATTGGTGGAAGCGGAAAAGACACGAACAAAATAGCCCTCGGTTCGACGCGAACCCTCATCAAGAAAAGCGACCTCTCACCTATTGAAGCAATTCGTCAAGGTCACGGGATTATCACAAACGGCCCCATTCTGTATTTGAATGTAGGGGAGCAAGTCACCTTCGGTTTTCAAAGTCTCGTGCCGATCCAAAAACTCGAACTCATCGGTAATGGGAAAGTCCTTGCAAGCCAAAGTTATCCAAACGGGGGCTATCAAGACGAAGTCACCCCCAGTATGGGTGACTTCGTCGGGTGGCTTGCCGTGCGATGCCTCAGCACAACCGGCTCCACAATCTACCCTGCCGAACCCGTCTTCGCCCACACCTCCCCTATCTGGATCAACCCCGAAAAACACCAACCCGACCCCAACGCCATAACGGGCCTAAAACAAGAAATAGAGCTTGTGCAAGAATGGATCGAAACAAGCGGAGTCTTCACGAACCCGACGAGAAAGGCAAGGCTGTTGGAGCTATGCGAAGGGGCAAGGAAGAAGTTGGAGGGGTGACAGCGGATTAACTTTCTTCGGAAAATGTTTGGCGTAAGAGTTGCAACCGTTCGTAAGCTGGACTCGATTCGGATAAACGATAGTCTTCAACCAACTCACCACTCTTTGACCATTTTTTCTTCCACAAGGGAATGCCGTATTCGTATTCCCCTTCCTCTGCTAACCTACCATCTTCACGCCATTCTCGCTCGAAACCATGCACCACATCACGATAAAAAGTGGCTTCGTAGTAAAGTGCACCCGTCAAGAATTTTTCCCAAGTCGGCCCCCATTTTAAGCCGTATCGAAATGTCTCCTCACTGCGAACCGATCCATCTCGATAGAGAGAGTACGCTACTCCAGTAAATGGTTTACCTTCATACAACCAGTTTCCATTCGATCCGACATTTACGGTCTCGAAATGCAATTTCTCTTTTGGTATTCGCAACATTATTCTTTGTCTCTTATGGCTAATGGGCAAAGCTCAACGGAGGTCGGGAACCGCTACCGCAGGCTCAATCTCGATATAGCGTCGGCGTTCGTCGAATGCAATCCAACGAGTCACATTTTCGGCGGGGAAGAGTGCTGCCCAGTCAATCTCCTCGCGTGAGCCAACCGGACTGGGTAAGATAAGTGCGAAGTCCCATTCGGTTTGGTGGGGGCCATTGCAGATCCAACAACGCCCTTTGATTTGTGGTGGTGATCCATCGAGAATGTAATCTTGGGGATAGATGCCATCGCACCAAAAGTATTGGTAGCGACGTTCTGGCATTCCCGCAAACTCAAGGCATAGTCGAAACTCTAATCTTGACCAGAAGCTTTTCTGATCCACTCTTTACCTCCTCCAGAAACTCCAGTAATTCCGATTGAGTTTCTACGCAGCTCCCACCGTCTCAGAGGGAAGGTAGCTGAAATACTCTCGGACTTCTGTTTGCATTCGGTCGATTTCGGCCAAGAAGCCTGAGACAACTGCTCGATAATTTACCGGATTGGTTTCAGTTTTGCGTAGGTGTGCAACCTGCTTTTGAAACCAAGCAATCCGTTCTATTGTACTTTCTAAATCCTGATCATTTGTAATCATGTTTCATCCCTCACAATTTCAATGATTCCTCGGCGTTTTCCGTCTCGACGAACTTGCCAGTATTCTATCATGGCTTGCACTCCGCCAAAAGCCCCAGACCGTCGGGTCCAAAAAATACTGGCTCCGAAATGGGCATCTGCTTCGGCGTGTTGAAAGGGGATAGTAGCCTCGCCAGTCACGGATGCCAGATCGAATGTATCCTCCATAATCATAATTATATCAACATCATTTGGATCATCCTTCGTCGTGACGAAGGAACCAAAGACAACAAAATGTGCAAGCTCTCCTGTTGAAGATACAAACTCATAAATACGTTCTAACCTCCCCGCTACCGCCTGACGTTGTGGTGACCCTTGACCAAAACGCTCAAGAACTTCCGAGAGAGTCACACGGTAGACATTCGGCGGTAAATCACCGTCGTCATTAAACTCCGGTAGAGCCATGAACTTTCCTCAAAAAAGATGTCGCTTGATAAGAAACGTACGTCTATAGGCTGGCTTTTATTGAAAAATCTGGGGTTGCGGAAATACGAATTTCTCGCAACCTTGCCAGAACGTTTTTCTTGGGTTCCTTTTTTTCTTCAAAGTCCTTGATAACCTGATAAAGCTCACCGAGCAATTCATCCGGTACGTTTTGGATTTCTTCGAGAATCTTTGCTCTGGTGGTCATATACGTTCCTTTGAAAGCCTCTCTCATCCTTTTGATTTTACCCACAAAATATGGAAGCTCAAGTCGAAACTCGTTCGCTCGTTTTGCCATCTCCCGAGTAGCCCCGCATTCGGGGTAGCCAGCACCAGACATTTGCACGATAGTGGCGATAGGGTTCGCCGAACCGGTGTTCGAGATCGGCTTCTTCCCACTTTCGCACAAAGAGATTCCATGTCGGGCCACCGGTGAGGGCATACAGAATCACGGCGGGCGACCCTATGAAAATTCCAACGGCGACTCCTTGTGCCAGACCTGCCAATGCCATCGGGTTACGGACGTAGCGATAGGGGCCGATAATGACCAATCGGCGTGGGCAGTCGAACGGGAGCGGGGTTCCGGCTCCTTGTACCGACATCAACATACTGCAACCGATCCCAAGAACCCCGCCGAGAACGAAGAGAATGACAGCAATCCACCTGCCAGAAACAGAATCGAAACGCCACCACGTCAACCCGAGTGTTTCTTCCAAAGCGTAGATGCCGACGGGTAACAGGTAGAAAAAGATTAACCAAAAGAGGACGGTAAAAAATAGGGTTTTGAAGATGATCCAACGTGCCGCAGCTGGTCGAGCTTCCCGCCCACGTAAGTAATTGAGCATTGGTCACGCTACTTAGGTCGCAAGACCCAAACCAAAAAACCGACCATAACACAAGATGGGCTCATCAGCAACGCTCCAAGCAATCCATCGCCACCCGTCAGTGCAACCAACGTCCAACAATAGAGGGTTGCATAACTCGCTGCACCCGAATGAATGCAAAGCACCACCCACGCCCAACCCTTCGCGTTCCAGAACCCATACCCTGCAAGTGCCGATGCTCCAATAAACAAGAGACCATCTGCAAACCCAAAGGCAAGAAGGGTAACATCAGGTGCCCCTTGTGCAAGAAAGAACCGTCGCGATTCCGGATAAGCAACAAGCAAAACCCACCAAATCAACGCCCCAACCGCTTGCACAATCAGGAACACGCTACCGAGTTTTTGGAGTGTCATCGCGTTCTGCATCTGTTGCAACCGAACTCTATTTGGGTTCGTCTTGGGAAGAGTGCTTGTCTTGAGTTTTAGTTTTCAGAGGGTGGAACCACTCGGAAGGTGGAGTCGCTGTGATGTTCGATTGGTGTATTTCCCACCACTCGGCGAAGCAATAGACGCACACGCTGTGGCGATTCTCGATAGACGAAGCAACACCACTGAAGAGTGATCGCGGGACATTTGCGCACGTTGGACAGGCACACCACCGAAACTCTTTACGAGGGCCATGGAGCGCCTCGGCAAACGGCTGACCGTTCGAGACTGCCAAAGCAACGTGAGGGCAACATATAAGCCCACCCGCACGAATGTGTTTAGGACATGTCATCACACCCATCTTTCATCCTCCAAAAAATCTCTGGGGAAGCTCTTCTACTTCGTAAATGAAAACGATTCCACGACGACCCCGACGGGTTTACCGAGTTGGGGGGCTTTGCCTTGGAAGAGCCACAGATTGATGATCGCTTTTTCTTTGCCTTCGGCGGGTGGGACTGCGACGCCCTTTTCTGTGTCGGTTTCGTAGCTCCACTTTTGGAGCTCTTTTCCAGCAGCATCGGTGCAGAGTGCTTCAACCTTCCCTTTTGACCAAACGTATTTTGCCGTGATGGGTTGTTTCACGTTGGTTGGAATCTCGAATCGTTGGATATTCTTTTTGTTGTCGGCGATGTAGGGTTGGAGGACGAATTGTCCCAGCTCGTTTTTTGGGTTGCCCCATCGTGACATTTCAAAGTCGATTTCCTTATCGGGTATCCCCTTGCTGTTGGCACTGTTTTGATAGGTGAATAATCCCAGAACGGCTTGCGAATCGAACGTAGCAAGATCGGCACGGTAAGTCCAAGTGTAAGTGCCAAAGCCCAGAGAATCGTTGCACACCAGCTCCGTACATGCCCAGCCTTTTCCATCCTTGACGATGTTCAGGTTCAGGTGTCCCTTTTTATCAAGGAAGATAGCTGTCTTATCGTCTGTCCATTTGTTTGGGCCGGGGTCCATCTTGGCAAACTTTTTTACTGCCCATGTCTGCCCACCGAACACGATACGTTCATCCCGAAAGACGAATACGGGTTTCGTCGTCGGCCACTTGGGGAGATTCTTTTGCAACCCCGACTTGAGCGTTTTGGCTTCCTCTTGGCTTGGTGCAACCAGAGTAAACAACTCGTATCGAGTCCCCCTGCCCGTGTTATCCTTGTCTCCAAAATACGCCTCACCCGTAAAGGTCTTGTCACGACCCGCAGTGACCATTTGCTGAACGTAAACATCGCCATTGGGTGTCTTCACGGCGACCACCGGCCAACCTTCCTTAAAGGTTCCCGTAACGGTTTCTTTCACCCCAACAACCGCATCGGCCTTCGGTGAAGTGATTATTACCGGCGGTTGTTGCGCCACCAGAGTAATGGGGGAGAGTAGGAGCAAAAGAAAACGTGTCATCGAAAAACCTCTTGGGATTGGGATTGAAATTATCTTATGGTTTGAGATTTGGGTTGGTGTGTTCGCACTTAGAATTGTTAATCGATTGAGCCCCATAAATAGAGCGAAAAGTAACGATTGTCGGTCTCACGCTTCATGTGGATCGTAGCTCCCCAGCAATAACCGTCGTGGTCATCGAGAACAAGCACGATGTCCGTAAATTCGAGATCACTTTGCAACTGCTGCAAAAGATCGTTTGAAAACACCATGGAGTCTGCGTTTGCCTCGCTGCAAGCGTACTCGCCCAGTGTTTCTCGGATGACTATTGCCAATCGTGTTCGTTCGAGTGCAGTCAAACTCATCGTAGCGGGTTCTCCCCATTTTCTTGGGAACAGGGAGTGTGCTTGTCTCGCCGCTTCTGTGTAGGTGTATATACAACCACCCTCCGAATATGCCAGATGTGACCGTTCAGCAAGCTCCTCAAGCATTTGGACTGTCGTTGCACTTAACATTTTATCGGCACCTCTTCTTCGGTAATGGCACGAATGTCAGGATTTTTTTCGTGGCGACCGTCATTGCTTTGTTGAGGCCGTGGAGTTTTCCCGTTTTGGATGCCTTGAACACGAAAATCAAACTTTTGGGGACTCTGTTCAACCGAGTCCCCAAACACCAAACCCGGTCACTACACGTTCATGTAACGCATTAGCCCAGAGGCAAAAGCCGACAATACAAGCACCAATACGACGCACACAATGATTGCGATAATCATTGCAGGGTGCAGAGCTAAAGCGACTGGTGTGGTCGGAGTCGATTTCCGGAACGTTGCGCGGATAAGTGGATAGATATACACGAAGTTTAGAATGCTACCAATAAGCAGAAAGGTTGCAGCAGAATAGTGGTGACGGTGAACTTCTTCGATCAGCATCATGTCTTTGCTGTAGTATCCGGCAAGGAACGGGAACCCACCGATGGATAATCCAAAGATTACCGCAGCAATACCAAGCCAACGACAACCGGGGATAGCATCCGCAACTTTTGAGGCTTGAACCGTTCCAAACGAGGTAAGATAAGCCCCTGCACAGAAAAACAGGCCGATCTTTGCGAGCGAGTGCGTAACAATGTGCAGCATAGCACCGTTCATACCCTGTAGCGTGCCAATCAGGATAGCTGAAATGATGTACGACAGTTGGCCAACGGTCGAGAATGAAAAACGCTCTTTCAAATCCGGTGTCTTCCAAGCTCGGTACGCTGTGTAGATCGCTGTGAAACCGCACAAATACAGCAACCATCCCGTCTCAAAAAAGTGGTCACACAAGTCGGCAAGCAATTCGGTACCGTACACGTGCTTTCCTATCTTGAAAAGGGCCATACTACCAATTTGGACAGATGCGACGGAGTGAATCATCGCGGTAACAGGGGCGGGTGCGATAGAGACTCGTGGTAACCATTGGTGGAACGGTGCTACACAGTTCTTAGACAATCCTATTATTATCAATGCAAGGATGATGGA
>VYLT01000338.1_pt1 | contig 11022 bp, 6 predicted proteins | sample 5114261 | NCBI WGS metagenome assembly VYLT01 (sample SAMN12291815, study PRJNA351875) | freshwater metagenome | isolation source: freshwater lake | place: USA: Michigan, Little Long Lake | collected 2011-07-12 | reverse complement strand
CGAACGGCAAACGTGTGGTGACCACGAGTGATGACGGGACCGCGAAAGTATGGGACGCGGGTACGGGCGCGTTGATCGGCGTATTGAATGGCCATGATGGCCGGGTCAGCGCGGCAACGTTTTCCCGCGACGGCGCCTGGCTTGCCACAGCGAGCCATGACGCCACCGCGATCATCTGGGACATGTCCACACTTTCTGAACGCGTCCGGCTGGAAGGCCATCAAGATCCGCTCCAGACGATCCGCTTCTCGGATGACGGCAATCGGCTCCTGACCAGCAGCCGCGATGGTACAGCCCGGCTTTGGGACGCCGGGTCGGGCGAACAGCTTCAGCAGTTTGGCGAACCCGGTGAACCGGTCTGGACGGCCGAGTTTTCTCCTGACGAGACCCGTATCCTGACAGCGCATGAAGACGGAATCGCCTGTATCTGGAGCGCGGAGGGTGGCCGGTTGCTCCGCAAGCTATCGGGGCACACAGGACCTGTCTTCAGCGCCTCCTATTCCGCGGATGGCGCCCGGATTGTCACGGCGAGTTTCGACCAGACCGCACGCATCTGGACAGCTGAAAGCGGACGCCTCCAGTCAACGCTTGAGGGGCATTCCGATACAATCCTCAATGCTGTCTTTTCTCCGGATGGACGATCCGTAGCGGCGGCCAGCGGCGATTCTTCGGCAAGCCTCTGGGACGCCCGCACTGGCCGGCTGAAGCATTACCTGCGCGGGCATGCCGGGACTGTGCGGAGCATTCGCTTTTCAGATGACGGTGAAATGCTGGTTACGATCAGCAACGATTCCACGGCCAAGCTCTGGAACGCTGAAAGCGGTGAACTGGTACGCACGCTTCTTGGTCACGGTGACCGCATCAGGATGGCCAGCTTCTCCCCGGACGGCACGCAGATCGTCACCGCCAGTGATGATGATACCGCCAAGATATGGGAGACCAAGGGACGTTTGCTGGCAACGATCGTGGCAGGTGGCGATGATGTCTCCTTTGCCGAACTTTCGCGAGACGGCACGCACCTTGTCTCGGCGACACAGGATGGCCAGGTGCAGGTCTGGGATACCGCGCGCGGCGAGCGGGTGGCCGTGTTGTCAGAGCATGCCGGGAGCGTGTCAGGCGTAGCCTTCTCACCCGATGGCATGCATGTGGTGACGGCAGGCGAAGATGCGACAAGTCTGATCTGGGACTGGCGCACCGGAGCTATCCTGGCGCGGCTTACAGGCCATGAGGGGGCCGTAAACAGTGCGTCCTATTCCAGGCAGGGAGACCGGATCGTCACCGCAAGCTCTGACGGGACGGCTAAAGTCTGGAATGCATCCGGCGGCGCGCTCCTGACGACACTTACCGGCCATGAGGACGCCGTTCGGGGCGCTGAGTTCTCGGCCGACGGCAAACGGATCGTGACGGCGGGTCATGACCGAACCGCACGGATCTGGACATCCGCCGACGGATCACCCGTCAGCCAGTTGCAAGGCCATACCGGAAGTGTCAGCTCTGCCGTGTTCTCGCCAGACGGAAACCGAATCCTGACGGGAAGTGATGATGGAACCGCGCGCATCTGGGACCTGAACGAGCAACGGGTCATCACGACAGTGAGTGCCTCGCGGGGGCGCGTGTTCGGCGTCCAGTTCTCTCCGGACGGGACCCGCATCGCGACAGCCCACCTCGATCAGACAGCCAACATCTGGGACACGGTATCGGGCCGCCTCCTGTCCACCCTACCTGCCTTTGGCAGCGATGTGCGCAGCGCGACGTTCTCCGCGGATGGCCGCCGGATCGTACTCGCCAGCAGCGACGGGCAAATCCGTTTGTGGGACATCGCCCGCCAGACACAAGGCTGGGGCGACCTCGCCGCAGATGCCTGCACACGGTTATTGTCGGCCGGTAGCCGTCGCTTTTCAGACCTTGAGATCGGAACAGATCCGCTGCTCCAGGCCGAATGGCCGGATCCTACGCGCGATGTCTGCCGCCGTGTTGACCGTGCCCCATCCGTCTCGCAACTCAATCAAGCTGCAGGGATCGCGCCCGCGACCCCGCAGTAGTGGTCGCGGGAACCCCGCCGACTAGTCGTCGGGCCGTGTACCGGGACGGGTCGAACCGCCCGGGTTGCTTTCATCTGTCGAACCGGGAGCTGCCAGGACCACGCCGCTCTGCGCGTCGGCTTCGGGCGCAGCTGCCGCCGGCGCTGCCTCAGCAACGGCTTCGGCTTCAGGCGCAGCTGCTACCGGCGCCGCATCAACAACGGCTTCGGCCTCCGGCGCTGCCGCGACGTCTTCGTCAACAACGACTTCATCCGCCTCAGCGGGAGCGTCCGCGCAGTCTTCGCCTTCAGCGCAAGCTTCTGCTTCTTCAACGATTTCGGCCGCCTCTTCAGCTTCGACAATGTCCGTTCCCTGCGCAAACGCTGCAGGGAAAACCGCCGACGTCATCGCCGCACCCAGAATCATCGATGCCGAAATAAGTGATCTATTTTTCAGTCGCATTGGTGCATTTCCTCCCACTATTGCCGAGATTCTTACTCCTGACCCGGGAACAAGAACATTCAATTTTGCAGACGGCGCCAGATCAGCGCCCGAGCTACTGCGCGTCGTCTTCTAATCCCCGCAAGCCGTACTTGAGCCGGGCATCAATCATCTCGTAGCAGAGCGTGATCACGAAGTGATCCTGCTCCGGCGTGGCCCCCCGGACGCGGTCCGAATAGAAAGTGTCCGGCTTTGCTCTGCCAGTACAGCTCATCGCCTGGATGGTCGTACGATGCGTCAGATAGAAGTCGAACTCGATATCAGACTTTAGATCCTCCACGATACCGCTGTCCTGAAGGAACCGCTGGGCGGCCTCCATGCCGCCAGTCGGCGCGGCATACACAATGTCGATCTCGCGTCCCGTTTCACCACTATAGTCGCGGAAGACTTCTTCGATATCCGTCTCGATAAGCTTGTAGTCTGCAGGGCAATCTCGTCCCTCCGGAACATATTCGGCAAAGCCACTGAAGGCAGAAGGATTGCTGCCGTAGAGCAGGCAGATGATTTCGAGGGCACGCACTTCGGCGGGCGCATGCGGCTCGTTGCGGACAATCGAGCTATCAACCTGCAGCCAGCCACCCGCCGCACTGATGATCTCGTCCACACCGTCCGGATCATCCGCATCGGGAGCAAGCAGGATCATCGCAAACCGGTCTGCATAATCCTCCCTGTCAGTCGCCGTCCAGTCCGGACGGCTATTCAGGTCAGCGATCTGACCCATAAGCATGTGGCCCGCCTCATGATAGGCAAGGAAGCGCACAAATCCGCGAACAAAGGCTTCTGTCTCAGCATCCTGTCCCTGCGCCTGAACCGGCGCAGAAACCATGGCGGAGAAGAACGCCGCACTGACCAACCACCGCAGATACCGCACAATCGTGCTCCCCTGATCGAGCGGGTACCATACCCCGTCTTCAAAGGCAGGAGAAGATACCGAACTGCCTGACGATAGCGCCTGCCTGGACTTGTATTTTTGCGACGACGGAACTTTCAGTGGCCGGCCCCGTTAGGGTGATATGGGCCAGGCTCCTTCCCGGAGCGGCCAAGGAGATCCCCATGAAAACGATTGTCGCAGCCGCCCTTTGGGGCGCGCTACTGGTTGCTGCGCCGGCAGCATTTGCTGAACCAGCGCGGGATGAACTGATCCGCACCGAAGCCCAAGTGGGCGCCCTGAACACTGCGGATGCCTCTTCTGCGGCGCCGATTAACTTCCAGGAGGCACAACTCCGCCTCAGTGAAGCGCGCACCGCCGAAGACAAGAACAAGGACCAAACATCGCTCTGGCGATCGGCAGAAGCCTCACTCCAGGCCGATATCGTCCAGGAAAAAATCAAACTGCAGGCTCTTGAGCGCACCGTCTCGGAAATCGAGACCGGGATCGCCACACTGCGCCGCGAACTGAACTCATAGGAAGCCATCAAGATGAAACATGCACTCAGAAAGACCGCGGGCCTTGTCGCTCTCGTAGCCGCCCTTGGCGCTTGCGCCTCTACGCCGGACGCCAGCCCCAGGCTTTTGGCCGCCGAAGCTTCGCTTCAGCAAGCCAAATCCAACCCGGCAATGATGGAATCGGGCCGCTCGGCCATCGAAAAAGCCGACACATCGCTCGCCGCCGCCCGCGACTACTACATGCGCGGCAAGGAAGATGCGTACACGCACAATATCCGCATGGGCGAGGGCTATGTCGACCTCGCTGAAACGCGCGGGCTCCAGCGCAGTGCCAATGCCCGGATCGAGGCGCTGAACACGGAACGTGCAGAAGTCGTCTCGCAGGCCCGGATGCGTGAAGTGGCCGCCGCCGAAGCGGCGACTGCGGTTGCAGAGAACCGAGCAGACCGCTCCGAAGCAGTCGCCGCAGGGGCGGTTGCTGACACCGCCGTGTCCGAGGCTGCGCGCCTTGCCGCCGAAGCGCGAGCCGCAGCCCTCGCCGCAGAACTCGCGGGATACGAGCAGACAAAAACGGACCTTGGTGTCACACTGATCATGCGAGACCTGCAGTTCGCTTCGGGGTCCGCCGTCCTAACAACGGGCGCGCAGGGCCGCCTCGCCCCGCTCGCCTCGTTCCTGGCGAAACAGCCCGAGGCCCGCATCCAGATTGCAGGGCACACCGACTCCCAGGGCGCAGACGCCTACAATCAGGACCTGTCCGCCCGGCGTGCACAATCGGTCGGATCCTACCTGACGTCGACCGGCGTTGACGCTGACCGCATTGTCAGCATCGGTCTGGGCGAAAGCGTGCCGGTATCCTCGAATGCGACGGCGGCCGGCCGCGCCATCAATCGCCGTGTTGAAGTGACCATCCTCGACTAACCGATCATCTGCCGGCACCGGCCTGTAGGGTGCCCGTTCAAAGCTTGCGGCCAGTATTGCCTGAAAATGGCATTCGCTGGCCGCAATTGCATTGAAATCGCGCAGATGTCTGCTCTCCGTATCAATTCCCCCTAGCTTCAAAGTCAGGAGCCGAACCGCCCGCAAGCGGGGTTCAGGTCGACTGCCGGGCAGGATCAGACTCCGGCGGCAGAGGAAATTCAGACATGCTGGCCGGATCAAGGCAGAAGCTCAGGGCATCCATCTGCCGACGGCAGACTGTTGGATCGATCCGTCGATCGCCGTCTCAAGGGCTTTGGTCACACACGGGCAGGCCGATCCTGCGCGCGTGGGGCGCAGCGAAGTATGGGCAACGGCCGCAACACGGGAGATTGTCGCGCTGCGGTATGGCACACCCCCAGGCGGCGGCGCCGGTCCGGACTGGCCCTGCGGTTCCCCCGCATCAGCCGGATACGCCGGGACAAGCCCGCGGTCGAAGCTGATCACCTTGCCACATTGCGCAAAAAAGATCGACGCGGGCGGAAAGGTCTGATCGCATCTGGCGCGGCGCGGGACGGGTGCAAGACGCCGTCTGAGGTGCTAAAGGGGCGCCGATGCTACGGATATCCGAACTTAAACTGCCTTTGGATCACGCGCCTGCGGACCTTCCTGCAGCGATAGCGAAGCGTCTCGGCGTCGACCTGGATGACCTCATTCAATGGTCAGTTTGGAAGCGGGCGCACGACGCGCGGCGAAAATCGGCGATCCTGAAAGTCTACATCGTTGATGTAGCGGTGCGCGGCGAAGCGGCGATCCGGCAGCGCCTGGCGGGTGATCCGCACGTCATCCCTACCCCCGATACGGCCTATCACCCACCATCCGCACCGGAGGCGCCGCGCCGCCTGCGCCCTGTGATCATTGGCGCAGGGCCCTGCGGCCTTTTCGCCGGCTTGATCCTCGCCGAAATGGGCCTGCGCCCCATCATCCTGGACCGCGGCAAGGTCGTGCGCGAACGGACGAAAGACACCTGGGGCCTGTGGCGGCGAAGCGAGCTGAACCCGGAGTCGAACGTCCAGTTCGGTGAAGGCGGCGCCGGAACCTTTTCAGACGGCAAGCTTTACAGCCAGATCAAGGATCCGCGCTTCCTCAGCCGCAAGGTGCTGAACGAGTTCGTTGCCGCCGGCGCGCCGGCGGAAATCCTGACCGAGGCGCACCCGCATATCGGCACGTTCCGGCTGGTCACGATGGTCGAAAGCCTGCGCGCGAAGATCGAGGGCCTGGGCGGCGAGTACCGGTTCCGGCACCGCGTTACAGATGTTGAACTGGATCGCTCGGCCGAGGGCGGCCAGCGCATCCGGGGCGTGCACCTTCATACCGGGGATTTCCTGGAAGCCGATCACGTCGTGCTGGCGGTCGGGCACTCCTCACGCGACACGTTCCACGCCTTGTTCGACCGGGGCGTCCATATCGAAGCCAAGCCTTTCTCGATCGGCTTCAGGATCGAGCATCCCCAGTCATGGATAGACATGGCTATGTTCGGCGCCTGCGCCGGCCATCCCGATCTCGGCGCAGCGGCCTATTCTTTGTCGCATCACTGCTCCAATGGGCGGACCGTCTACAGCTTCTGCATGTGTCCGGGCGGCACGGTCGTCGCGGCCGCGTCGGAACCGGGCCGCCTCGTGACCAACGGCATGAGCCAGTACTCACGCAACGAGCGCAACGCCAATGCAGGCTTTGTGGTCGGCATTTCGCCCGCCGACTACCCCAGCGACCACCCTCTCGCGGGAATCGAGCTGCAGCGAGACCTCGAGAGCCGCGCATTCAATGCGGGTGGCCGCGACTACTTTGCGCCGGGTCAGCGCGTGGGTGACTTTCTGGCGGGCAGCCCCTCTGCGTCGCTCGGCCCGGTCATACCCAGCTATCGGCCCGGGGTTCGCGCGACTGATCTCGCGCCGCTTATGCCGGATTATGTGATTGAGGCCATGCGCGAGGCCCTGCCCGTGTTCGGACGCAAGATCCCCCGCTATGACGATCCGGACGCCCTGCTGACAGGCGTCGAGACCCGCACCTCCGCGCCCATCCGGATTAGACGGGGCGCAAATTTCCAGAGCGTGAACGTGCGCGGGCTCTACCCAGCCGGTGAAGGCGCCGGTTACGCCGGGGGCATTCTCTCTGCAGCGGTCGACGGTATCAAGGTCGCCGAAGCGGTCGCCCGTGCAATGGCGAACGAACCCGTCCATCAATCCTGATGCTGCGATAGGTCAGTAGGCCTCGGCGGCTTCCTTCTCAGCTTCCGGCTCAGCAAATTCTTTCGGGGTCAGGAGCATGTACATTGCCGGTGTAACAATCCGGGCAAGGATGGTCGAGCTGACCAGGCCGCCGATGATCACAACGGCAAGCGGCGAATAGAGCGGAGATTGCTCCCACACCAGCGGGATCATGCCGCCAATGGCGGTGGCGCTTGTCAGAAGCACCGGCAGGAAGCGGATTTCGCCCGCCTGAACGACAGCCTCGCGCAACGGCACGCCTTCGCGCCTTAGCCGGTTGGCAAAATCGACAAGCAGAATCGAGTTCTTGATCTCGATTCCTATGAGCGCAATGAAGCCGATCATCGCGATGAACGAGAGTGGATATTGCGCGATATAGAGCGCCACAAAGCCCCCCATTACACCGAACGGGATCACGAAGGCGACCACAGCCATCTGGGCGAAGCTCCCAAACTCGAGGAGCAGCACGGCAAGCACACCGAACAGCGCGATCAGCACCGCCGCGCCAAGGCCCGAGAAGCTTTCGCTCGCCGCTTCAGCCTGTCCGCCGAAGGTAATGCGGTAGCCGGGCGGCAGGTTGATGGCTTTGATCTTGGACGCGACATCGGCGGTGACATCCGCCGCAAGATAGTCCGGCAGCACATAGGAAAGTACGGTGACCACCCGCTCCTGCTGCACGCGGTTGACCACTGTTGGGCCGGATGCAAATGAGACCGTCGCGACCTCCGACAACGGCACGCCGCCGCCTTGCGCCGGCCACAGGTACATTCGCTTCAGGGCATCGGCGTCCGGCGGTGAGCCGGCATCCATCCGCAGGCGGATGGGATAGGCTTCGCCGGTCGGATCACGAACCTGGGCAACGGTGGCGCCGCCAACGGCTATGCGCAGCGTCTGGTCGATCGAGCCGGGCGCAATTCCGAGTAGCGCGGCCTTTGCCGTGTCGACGTCGAGTTCAAGATCTATCTGGCGTGCCGAGGACGGGTTTGACACATCGCGCGTACCCGCCGTGTTGCGCAGGATGAGTTCGACATCCCGGGCAATCTGGCTCAGCGTTTCGTTGTCCTTGCCCCAGATGCGAACGGCAATCGGCGCTTCGACGGGCGGCCCATTCTCGAACCGGCGGAAGGTCAGCTTGGCGGCCGGATATTTGGAGAGTTCGGCGCGGATTGCCGTGACGACTGCCGGGCTTTCCTCCGGATGCCAATGTTTGAAGGCGCCATAGACCTGACCGTAGTCTGCAACTCCGATTGTCTCGAATACGTTGTAGTACACCTGCGGATTGCTCGACCCGCTGTTGGCGAACCGGAAGGCTATGTCTTCGCGCTTCTCCAGCACGCTCTCGACAAATCGCACGGCCTTGTCCGTCTCTTCGATGGAAACGCCTTGCGGCAGCTCCACATCGATCATGAAGTATGGGCTGTCGTTCTCCGGAAACAGCGAGAAGCCAAGGCGCGGCACAAGCGCAAAAGACGACAGCGCAATCGCCAGCGAAACAACGACTGTTGAAACCGGGAAGCGGAGCGCCACGCGCAGGATGGGGCGATAGACCCCGTGAATCCCGCCCATGACGGTGTCCAGGAAGACGTTGGATTTTCCATGCCCTTCGCGCGGCAACAGGCGACTGGCCAGAAACGGAATGATCGTCAAAGATACGATCAGTGACGCGATAATGGTCGTCAGCACGGCGACCGGCAGTGAGCGCGTGAAATCGCCAGCGCCTTCCGGCAAGGCAATCAGCGGCAGGAAGGCGAAGATCAGCGTCGCCGTACAACCGATTACCGCAACGTTGATCTCCGATACGCCGGCGATAGCCGCTTCGCGTCTCGGCAAGCCATCTCGCAGGTGTCGCGCAATGTTCTCAGTCACCACAATCGAATCGTCGACCAGAAGTCCAAGCGCGATGACAAAGCCAGAGATCGACAACTGGTTCATCGTAAAGCCCAGTTGGCCGATCCAGAACACGCCAATAGCGAGCGACAGCGGGATTGCCATCATGACCACAAGGGCTGCGCGAAACCCGAGCGGCAGGAGCGTCAGCAGCACCAGGAACACGGCGATCAAGAAATCCCGGCCGAGGCTGGTCAGACGATAGGCGACGGTCTTTGACTGGTCGAACCCCGTCTCCAGCCGGATCCCTTCCGGCAGGCTGCTGCGATAGGCTTCGATCTGCTTGTAGAGATTGTTGCGCACGACGAACACATCGACGCCAAGTTTGCCCTTGGCGCTGACGAGCACGGCGCGCTCGCCGTTATACCGGGTAAAATGGCGGGGCTCGTCATTGTCCCATTCGACCTTGGCGACATCCCCGACGGTGAGAGTGCTTCCCCCTGCTGACCGCAGTACCGTGTTCCTGATTTCGTCGAGGCTGTCGAACGGGCCTGTGGCCGTCACGTTGAACCGTCGGCCGCCGGACTCGACCGCCCCGATCGGAACGTCGGCCCCTTCGCGCTGGAGCGCGTCGGCCACCACGAGCGGCGACAACTGGAAGTTTGAGAGCCGGTCGAGATCGAGTGAGATGCGCACTTCCGATTCCGGCGCGCCCCAGATCTGTGACTGCTGCACACCGCCAGCCCGCTCCAGCATATCGCGCAGGTCGCGCGCGGCGGCTTCAAGCTGCCTGGCCGGCGCTGTTTCGCTGACGAGTGCGAGAACAACGACGTTAGCGTTCGCGGTGTTGGCCTTGAACGTGCGCACATCCACGACGCCTGTTGGGAAATCCGGCCGCGCGACATTCAGCTCACGGACCAGTTCATCGTACTTGCGTTCCGGATCTGAGCCATAGGTGAACTCGACCGTTACGCTGCCGACGCCGGATGTGGCGCTCGAGCGTACTTCCTTCACGTCTTCAATCCGGTTGAAGGCCTGCTCCAGCGGCACGACAATCAGCTTCTCGATCTGCTCAGCATCGGCGCCTGGCAATACGACTGTCACACCCGCGAGCGGAAACCGCACGGTCGGGTCTTCGGACTTCGGAATGGAAATCATCGCACTCGCGCCGAGGGCAACGAGCATCGCGAACAGCACCAGCGAGAATTGCCAGCGGTCGACAAAGAAGCGGACGATGTGCTGCATATGGCTCAGGGGCGGTCCGAGACAATCACGGCTTCACCATCCCGGACGTAGGCCGCGCCCTCCGCGATGACCCGTTCTCCCGCAGCAAGCCCGGACAGGATCAGAACCTCGCCGCGGAAGATGCCGGATGTGGAAACAGCGCGCCGGTGTGCGATATTCTGGTCGTCGATGACATACACGTACCCCCGATCCGCCCGGGCATCGATCAGGGCCAGCGTCGGAATGCGTACAGCGCCGCCATCGCCCTTGGACTTGGTTGCTTCGGACGACGTGATGCGCGCATTGCCGATCAAGCCGCTGCGCAGGAGCGCCGGATCACCCGCACTGATGTCGACATCGAAATTGCCGGTGGCGTCATTGCTCTTGGCGCCGATCCGAACAATAGCGCCCGTGCGCGGCGGGCCCGCAAGCCCGGCAATCGAGAATTCAGCCGTGTCGCCAACTTTCAGGCGCGCCGCATCGGCAGCCGTCACCGGCACACGCAGAACAAGTCCGGAGGTCGTATCGCCAATCTGGAGGACAGGAGCGCCGGGCGCCAAGGTCTGCCCCGGTTCGGCGAACCGGCGGAGCACGACACCATCGACCGGCGACGCCATGACGCCGAGATTGCGATTGAATGCGACTGCGGTCAGCCCGGCTCGGGCCTGATCGCGCGCAAGCGCCGCGTCATCAAGACGGGCCTGGGCGAGATGCCCTTTTTCCACGAGGTCGCGGGTACGCTCATATTGAAGGTCCGCATTGACCACCGCCGCTTCGGCCTGGGCAACACTTGAGGCCAGCTCCGTCAGGTCAAGCCGAGCAAGGCGTTGCTTCGCCTTCACGAGGTCGCCTTCGTCCACTGTGAGCTCCGTCAGGAT
>VYLT01000337.1_pt1 | contig 11027 bp, 9 predicted proteins | sample 5114261 | NCBI WGS metagenome assembly VYLT01 (sample SAMN12291815, study PRJNA351875) | freshwater metagenome | isolation source: freshwater lake | place: USA: Michigan, Little Long Lake | collected 2011-07-12 | reverse complement strand
GGCATGTCACGGCGAGCGACAACGCAGGCTCCTTTCTCGATATCCTTTGGCCCAATTTCGATTCGCACGGGGGTCCCTTTCACTTCCCATTCTGCAAAACGATAGCCGGGCATATTGTTGAAGTCTTGATCGACCACAACTTTAATCGGTTGATAGCCAAAGAAATCGTCACGCGGAAGGGCAGCAATTTCGGCAGCAAGTTTCTTTGCTGCTTCGATACATGGGGCACGCTCGGTATCGTTCTTGCCAAGCGGACAGATGACCACATGCGTTGAAGCAAGACGAGGCGGAACGACAAGCCCGTTATCGTCCGAGTGGGTCATAATCAGCCCGCCAATCAAGCGGGTCGAAACACCCCAACTGGTAGCCCATGCAAAGTCGCGTGTACCTTTCTCGGTAGTGAAATCGACATCGAATGCCTTTGCAAAATTCTGGCCGAGGAAGTGCGAAGTCCCTGCTTGCAAAGCCTTTCCGTCCTGCATCATTGCTTCGATACACAGAGTGTAAATGGCACCGGGGAACTTTTGCCCTTCGCTCTTCGGGCCGACCATCACGGGCATCGCCATCCATTCTTCGGCGAAGCGACGATACACCTCCACCATGCGATGTGTTTCTTCTTCGGCTTCTGTTGAGGTCGCGTGTGCGGTGTGACCTTCTTGCCACAAAAATTCGGCTGTGCGTAAGAATAACCGGGTCCGCATTTCCCAACGTACGACGTTAGCCCACTGGTTCACAAGGATCGGCAGATCGCGATAACTTTCAATCCACTTTTTGTAGGTGTTCCAGATGATCGTTTCGGAGGTCGGTCGCACGATCAACGGTTCTTCGAGTTTGGCATCGGGGTCAACTTCGATAACCCCATTATTCGACTTGAGCCGGTAATGGGTAACAATCGCACATTCTTTGGCGAACCCCTCTGCCATTTGCTCTTCTTTCTGGAAGAAACTCTTGGGGATAAACAAAGGAAAATAGGCATTGACGTGCCCGGTTTCTTTGAAAAGACCATCAAGGGCCTGCTGCATCTTTTCCCAAATGGCATACCCGTTGGGCTTGATGACCATGCACCCTTTCACCCCGCTCTCGGAAGCAAGAGCAGCAGACTTAATAATATCTTGATACCAATCGGAATAATTGGTTGCACGCGGAGTAATCTTCTCGGCCATAGGAAACCCAAAGAGAATTAAAAGGCTATTGTAGCGGATCGTGGGTAGTGGGTAGTAGGTAGCGAAGACAATCCGAACTTGCAACAGGTTCAACGAGAAACGTCACTTTTTCTTGCGGAACTTTTCGAGGTCTTTATCGGCAGCCCAGAATAGTGCCTTTGTCAGCATATCTCGAACGTCCGTATGCTTGTCGGTGTCTTGCGGGTCGTAGCGTGTGTAGAAGATGCGTTGGTTGCTTCTCTCTTTGTTGATACGGGTCCATGTGACGGGCATCGATTTTCCGGGCGGGCCACCGGACATTAACACTTCGACACCGTCGGCCAGCTTCGTGTAGTTGTACAATCCGCCACCGCACATAAACGGTTTGAAGTCTTTGACGAGCGGGTTTTCTTTGGCCTTTTCTTCGATGAATACCTTTTGTTCGTCCTTTTTCTCGAAGAAATGCCCGCCGTATTTTGCTCCAAGAACGGTCTGATCGATCTCGAGCCAATTCTGATAGGCGTGGCTTGCCTTTCGTGTACCGACGACAGGTTTACCCGAAAGGAAATACTTCTTCAGGTGCTTTAACTGTTCTTCGGTGGGTTCGACCCGATAATGATTCAAGAGCATGACATCGCATTCGAGAACTTTTTCGGCATCGGGGACACCCTGACCTTTCGGAGCATCGATCCGCACACAAACCACATGGAATTGGGCTTCGAGATACTTCTGCAACGAGACAAATTCTTTCGGGCTTGCAGCGATAGCAATTTTGAGAGGGGGATTCTTCGGCGGTTCCGGTTCGGCGGCAACGCCTGCAATCGTGCTGATTGCAACGAATATCACAAGAAGGATTGAATATCGAAAACCAATCATGTTATTTCTCTCCTGTAGAAGTTTTGCCAAATTGGAGTTTGCCACCTTCGTAACGAATCGTCTGCCCGCCGATAGACACATTCTCACCATCGGCTTTGGGTTCGGGGAATTTGCCATCGGATGAAAGAACCAACAAAGAAAAAGTATTTTTGCCAGCCGTCACGGTGAAGCCTTTAGCCTTTGTACTGGTCGGGGCTTTGCCCGCACCTGCACCCGTGCCGATCATCACGATAAGGGCATCGGCACCGCTTGCTTTGCTGAAATCGACTGCGAGAGAAGCATCGCCCACGATTGCTACACCAGAACCATCCTTTTGAACTTGTGAGAGCGATGATTCTTTGACCTTCGAGCAACTCGACCACTCCATGCGTTCACCCAAACCCCAGACCAAGACCCGTTCGCCACCCCCTTTTTCCGAACGGGCTCCCCAAAGACCTGTTACGACAATATCGTTCTCGTCCTTCCATTGATTTCGAAAAACGTAGTAATGGCGAATGCTGTCGTGCAGCACACGCGGGAGAACCTCGGCCGGATTTTTCTCCTTCGTGTCGAAGGGCCAATTCACGAGGGCTAATACTGCCCGATGAGCATAGGGGCTGAGTGTATCGTAGGTTCGTTGTTTAACGTCCGGCTCGACAAAGTGATTGTGAGTCCAAAGAAGGGCTGGTCGATATTCTTCCTTGATGGCTCCGAAACCTTGTGCAAATTGTCCACCGCGTGAAAGCCCAACGCGACTGAAATCAGTCGTACCGTAGCTCGACGGGTGACGCAACGGGTAGACAGTTTTACCATCTTTTGTGCGCATCAATTCGTAAACCCGAATCATAGTCATCATCGAGGCGTTAGGGCGAGAAGTCATAAAATCCTTTCCGCCCGCAACTTTGAAGGCTTGCAATGCTGGTGTAAAAGCGGTGTCGGAGGAGATCCCACCCGGTCCGGCATGTTCCCAGAAATATCCCCCATCGCCAAAACCTTCGGTTAAGTTGCGAATCACACTTTTGCTGGCGACCTCAACGAGGGTATCGATTTTTTTGCTATCAACTCCGGGATCATCTTTGATCGCCATCAGAGCAAGGATCGCTCCACCAATCTGGCAACCCCAGTGATTGCTTGTCGGAGCCAAGCGAGAACCTTTCGCGAGTTCGGGAAGGCTTAGGTTTGGCCCTTCGTTATAATCTTGGATCGCAAGTGCTACCTTTTTGCGAAAGTCTTCGGCCCACCCGTCGTAGCACAGATCGTAGGCCATTGCGATAGCACCGAGCGACGGTCCCGCACGCAGAGCGCCGGTTGGGTCGCGGAAGGAATAGCGATTGTCCCGATCTCGTTGTCCTTCGAGGGCTTTTTCGACGCATTGCTTTCCGAGGTCGGCGTATTTTTTTTCTCCGGTGAGTTGGTAAAGCATTCCAAATCCAGAAGCGTGCCACAAAGTATAGGTTTTGCCAACAGCTTCCTTTGCTTCAAAGCCACCATTACCATCCGCTTGCTTTCCTCGATTGGGGTTGAATTCGGTGGGCATCTCTTCCCCTCCGCCGACAAGTTCCTTTAATCGTTTGATAATTGCTTTGCCCTCGTCGGTGTTGGCCCGTTTCTTCAACTCGGCCACATCACTTTTGCGAAAGAAGAGTCGCGGATGTTCGCCCGATTTCGGGGCTTGAAAATCCTTTACGGGTGCAGGCCACGGCGTTTCGGGCGGGGCACTGCGAACCGGCACGATGTTGAAAAACAGCAACAACGTCACCGTTGCCAACATGGGTCGAAAAAGGATGCAGTTCATACTCAGGTTCCCAAAAGGTTGGAGGAGGGCTTTATTTACTTTTCTTATCTTCGGTGAATTTTCCTTCGGTACGCACGGGGTCGAGGCTTGGCACATAGCTTTCTTGCTTACCGCGACCTCCTTGAATGACCTCCCCTTTGAAGGGGCGACCGGGAATCTTTTGCGGATCGGCAATTTTGGTTGTCGGGTCGATGATCTTTCCCGTGAGAAGGTCTATGCGAACCGTGCGATTTGCAGGCGGGGTAATGCCGTTCTCTTTGGCTTTGCGTGCGGCCTCTTCCGTCACACCGACAAGGGTTTCAAGAACCGTGTAATCGGGGCTTACTTGGTAGAGGGCATAGCCGACCCGAGGGGCGTTGTCGCGTGTGATACCGGAGTAACTCGCTTGCCAATAGGCTTGCTTACCGTAGCAGAAAAGCCATTTCCAATCGACATCGTTCAGGAAGTCCTTGAGGTCTAACTTGGCAACGACTTGGCCCGTTTTCTTATACACGACTAACCGGTTCGAGAACCCTTCCCAAGTGCGAGCTTCTTTGCTGGTCAACTCAGGCCACTTTGCTTGCGTGGGTGTGGTCGGTGCAAAAACATTCGGGTTCCACACTGCGAAAGTGTCACCCGTCGGAGCAACGAATGTATGCCCATGTACCGGCTCGAAGACGCTACTTTTACCTTCGCGTAGCCCGACGAGTTTACCCGTGTGGGTCGTGTTGGTCTTGGTGTCTTTCCAAGTGAACTTCCAATAAAAGGTCGCAGGCTTTTTCTTATCGGTCGAGGGTTCTTCAACGAGTTCATGCGTAACGACATACCGACCATCGCTCGATTGTCCCCCATCCAAATACGGATGCCGAGAGTGACCCGCAAAGGCTTGCGATGAGAAGCAAAACAGAACACAAAGGATATAGAGACGATTCATAGATAAACCCTACGGGGAATACTTAATTACTGGAGAAAATGGTATTATGCTCCGGTCACTAACGTTCCCGGCTCGTGGTCTTTACGGTTTCCATAATCTTTGGGTAAAAACGGTAAAGGCCACGAGCCCCGAACGTCAGTGAGGGGAGCGATAGCGTAAACAACTCCCGATTCTTCTCTCCTATTTTCTATTCAAAACAACGCCAGTCCTACGGTTTTTTTGTGGGTTGTTGGTCGGCAAAAGGTTTTTCTGGAGTATCCAAGATTTTCTCGCCTCTGCCGAGTGGCACTTATAGCAATGTGCGACTAAAACGGGTCGAATTTTCTTCTCGAAAAATTCAAGCGATTTCTGGTCGGCAGCACGGGCACACAAAGGAAGCGCCAGCACGAGAACAACGTGAAAAAAACGTGTCGCGGTCTTAGGTTTCCTTTGATGGAGAAGAGGAGCAATCAAGGACGTAGCTTGTTGAACCCCACGCCAAAAAAGGAGTTTCGCCGACTTTTTCAGAAAACTTTCATTTCAAGGGAAGGGTGTGGGGTGAGCAAATTTTTCTAGCAAAAGCAAAAAGCCAAGAACGCAAAGACCCAAAGACCTAAAGACGCAAAGAAGCGAAGAAGATAAAAGACTTGGTAGTGAAGCCAGAATAATGAGTTGAAGGAAAAGAAGTGCTTAGCCCGAAAAAAGCGTCGAAGGTATCGCCCATCCCGCTTGTCCCAAGATAGAAACGAAGTTTCGGCGTGTGGGGACGGGGCGGGCTGAGGGACAACCCCTCTCCAATCAAACACTCGTTAGCTTTGTATCAACTCTATTCTATTGGTTTTCTCTGCGTCTTTGGGTCTTTGCGTTATTGCTTTTGATTTCTGTACCCCTCCGAATCCCACTACCCGATTTTCTGAACCCCTGCCCCGTGTTCTTTCTCTAAAATAATACCAACAGCCTATTCCCGAAGGGGGTTTGTATGTCTGTTACTGCACCGATTACCACTATTCAACCGGGTAAAGGGCTTGTCCTTTACGATGGATACTGTGCGTTTTGTCAAAGGGTAGTCAAAATTCTAAAGAAGCTCGATTGGCTCAAGCAGTTGGAGTTTCTTTCGTTTCGGGAAGCCGATCAGATTCCCGCTAACACCGCGAACCTTGACCCGTTGAAGATGGAAGAAGAGATGCACCTTCTGATTCCCTCTCGCAAGAAAGCGTTTGCGGGTTACGCGGCCTTCCGATGGATTGCGGGGCGTATTCCCCTGTTGTGGCTTATTTGGCCGTTGCTGTTTGTGCCGGGGGTGACTGAGTTGGGGAATCAAGCCTATCTTTGGGTCGCTAAGAATCGATTCAAACTTGTTCCCTGTAAAGATGGCGTCTGCGAAATCCCCCTGAAAAGAAAGTAACTCTTCTGAATTATTTGTTCCCTTTATGGCCACTCCTTCCATTTTTGCAAGCCTGCGTTCGATCATTCAACAAGACCCCGGCAATCGGGGTCTTGCCCGCGACCCGATTGAGAATCTCTTCACGGTCTGCCCTGATGACTTCGAGAACGCTTGCCGGTCGATTGGCGATCATCCTTCGCCGGTTGTGGGGATCGTCACGGGCTTTATGATAGCGTCGGTTGATCCGCCACAAGGTGAGACCGACGGGCCTTTGGGGGCATTGTGGCTTTCGCTTGCGTTAGGCTTCTTGAATATCCCCAACGTGATATTCACCGACCATGCAGCATGGTCCGCACTCGAATGGACCGACATGCCCCTTACCGATTTGAGCGAACGGAACGTACACCGTGTGCAAACAACGGGGAAAACTTCTGTTGGCAAATTAACACATCTGATAGCTCTTGAGCGATGTGGGCCGAGTTACAATTTACCCGACATTCCGGAAGCTCATCGCAATCGATGCCACAGTATGCGAGGAATCGATATAAGCCCGATCACACAGCCCGCCCACATCCTTTTTGAGGGCGATTTACCTTACACTACGATAGGTATCGGTGACGGGGGAAACGAAATCGGCATGGGTAAGGTTCCCCGTTCGGTGTTGCTCAAGAATATCCCGAAAGCCGAGATCGTTGCTTGTCGCGTTCGCACGGATCATCTGATCGTGGCAGGTGTAAGTAACTGGGGAGCGTATGCCCTCGGTGCAGGGATAGCCCTTGTTAAAGGAACGTCACTTCCACCCTCTTTCTTTGATGCCGAAACCGAAAAGCAAACATTGGGGCAATTAGTTAAAGCAGGCTCGTTGGTCGATGGGGTAACAGGAAAGCCCACTGCCACCGTCGATGGGCTTGATTTTGCAACCTACGTTGGGATTTTACAGGCGATTGGTTCTGTCGTTCCATCTCGTCTCTAATCAACTCCATACAACACCTCTATCGTTTTGCCTTCCTTGAGATTATTCTGGAATGTCGCAGCCGTTGACGCCACCTATTCAGCCAAGTGCGGTTTATACTTTTCGTGATCTTGATGAACTGGATCGGGTCAACGAAGGTCAGACACCCGGCTATATATATCGGCGTGATTCGCACCCCAATGCCGTTGAGCTTGCCCGTGACCTCACGAAGCTGGCCCATGCAGAATGGGGTATCGTGACGAATTCGGGGATGTCGGCTCTTGCAATTATTTTCCTTTGCGAGTTGAAAGCAGGGGATCGCGTGGTGTTGAGCAATCAGCTTTACGGGCGAACTGTACAACTGATCGAAAAGGAATTTGCTCGACTTGGCGTGACCAGTGAGTTTATCGATACCAACAATCTGGAAAATGTTGCCAAAGCCCTTGAAACGCCGACGAAATTGCTCTTTTGCGAAACGATCTCGAATCCGTTGTTGCGTGTTGCACCCCTTGCGGAGTTGGTAAAACTTGCACATGCTCGCGGAGCAAAACTGGCGGTCGATAATACCTTTGCAAGTCCGGTTGTCTGCACTCCTCACACCCTCGGGGCCGACTATGTGATGGAGAGCCTGACGAAAATGATTTCGGGTCAATCCGACGTTGTGATGGGTTTTGTATCTGGCAAAGCTAAATCGACACAGCAACGGGCCGAAAGTGTTTGTAGCTTGTGGGGATTCTCGCCAAGCCCGTTTGATTGTTGGCTTGTGCAAAGGAGCCTTGAGACGCTTGAGTTAAGGGTTAACGTGGCTTGCGGCTATGCCCTTACAATTGCTCGATTAACGGAAGATAATCCCGCTATTCAACAGGTGATTTATCCCGGTTTGCCCTCACATCCCGATCACCTTTTGGCATCGAGCCTGAAGGCTTATGGTCATATGCTCAGTGTTGAGATAAAGGGCGGGCGTGAGGCTGCAAATGCCTTTATCCGTGCGGTGCCGGAGATACCCCTTGCCCCTTCTCTGGGACATACCTTCACGACCGTCAGTTACCCCGATGCCACTTCGCACCGGTTTGTGCCTGTCGAAGTGAAACGCCAACAGGGTATCAGCGAAGGGCTATTGCGATTCTCTATCGGTTGTGAGTCCTTTGATTTGTTGTGCGAAAGGTTTCTTCGTGGGCTTCAAGCGATAGAATCTCTTTTTCACCCATCGTAAAGGAGTTTGCAAAATGTTGCGTTTATTTGTTGTGAGTTTCTGTTTGGTTGCGATGAATTTGGTCTCATTTGCGGAAGACAAGAAAACCGCTAAGGTCGAAGGTACGTTTATCATTCCGAAGGAAGTGGCGGACATCAAAGGTCAAACGGTCGAAATCCAATTGTACAAATACGATGCCCGTATTGCAGGCAAAGCCGCCGACCTTGTGGACAAAGTCGAAATCAAAGAATTCAAACACGAGAACGGCAAAGAAACGAAAAAGGAATTTACTATCGGTGCCAAGTCCGATCTCGATGAAAAGGCATCGTACTACATCACATTCTTTATCGTTGATGGTAAAAATCGTACGCACATGGGCGAAGGCGAACACGCCCCTAAGAACCTGTGCAAAGTGCTGACCGGCGGTAATCCTGCTAAAATTACGGTCAACGTCCGCCCTGTGAAATGACCCCTCTCCCTTCCTCGACTGTGCGACCGGTGAAAGGTCGGCTTGCCCCGTCGCCGACCGGGGGCCAACATTTGGGGAATGCTCGTACCTATCTTTTGGCGTGGCTCTCGGCCCGTTCGCAAGACGGCTCAATTCAACTGCGTATCGAAGACATCGATAAGACTCGTGTGCGTCCCGAAGTGACCCAACAGATTATCGACGATCTCACTTGGCTTGGTCTCGTTTGGGACGAAGGGCCTATCCACCAGTCATCAAGATATTCTCGACATCAAGAGGCATTGCAAACCTTGATCGAAAAAGGATTGGTGTTTCCTTGTACTTGCACTCGTAAAGATGTGTTCATCGCCAGCAGTGCCCCGCATTTAGAAGATGCCGAACCTGTTTACCCCGGAACCTGTCGAGGAAAGACTTCCAGCGATGCTTTAACTTTCTCGCAAGAGAATAGCCTTTTTGCGTTGCGTTATCGGGTGCAAACTACGCCACACTTTACCGATGAGTTTCGCGGGTTTGTGCAACTCGATCTGCAACAAGACGGGGGTGATTTTATCGTTTGGAAGCAATCGGGCGAACCTGCGTATCAACTCGCCGTTGCAGTGGATGACGGCGAACTTGGCATTACCGAAGTGATCCGAGGCGATGACTTGCTTGCTTCCACCCCACGCCAACTGTTAATTTATCAAGCACTCGGTTTACCCGAACCGAAGTTCTATCACGTTCCTCTTGTGGTTGACGCAACGGGTCGAAGGTTAGCCAAACGGAATAACGATATCAAACTTTCGGCACTACGCGAAAAAGGCTATACTCCCGAACAAGTGTTGGGATTATTGGCACACTCTTGCGGGTGGCTCCCAAAAACTGAGGCGATCTCGCTGAAGGAACTGCTGGCGGTGTTCACATGGGCAAGCGTGCCGAAGGTTGCAGTAACGATGGCGGTGTGATTGTTAGCTGAGGAGAGATAATGTTTATTCTTGACACCGGTAATGCAACGCCGCTCAACACCCTTGCGTTTAGCCCTGATGGGCGTTTTTTGGCGTTGAGCTTTGAAACAACAGGGGCAATGTGGCGTATCCAAGTGTGGGACTTGGTCACGCATGAGCTTGTTTGCGGTTTGATGAATGTTCGTCGCCAGATTACTCGGCTACTTTTTTCGTCGTGTGGAAAGGTACTTTTTGTTTCGGTGTTTGGGGTTGGCGTTTGGTTTGCGGAGATCGCAACCGGTCGGCATGAACTGATTCGCCATGCTCAACATTCGGTCAGGATGGATTTAACTTCGTTGAATATCTTGCTTGTTTCGACTTGTTACTCCGATGATGTAAACCCATCTGTCAGTGCTTGGGACGTAAACGATCCGTTAAAACCTGTGCGACTTTGGGAATTTACCGAAGATCCATTAACACCCTTTTGCGAAATTATGTGCCCCTCGCCTGACGGGAACAATTTCCTTGCACTCGAATGGAGGAAAGGGGCTATTCCACCGGAAAATGATTTCGAGCCGTTTATTCGAGACACCGAATCGCTCAACTACTACCCGATTCCAGATTTTAAGGGTATGTTAATGATCAGAAGTACGCACACTTGCAAGAAAATACATTGTATCAAATTGCGTGCCCTCGATTATTTTGCCCTTTACTACCACTTAGACGAGAACATCCTTACCGTTTCAAATTCGCAAATCGTGTGTGCAGATATACAAACCGGCGAGATCAAGCAGATCGTGCAAAGCCCTGCATCGAGTCGCTTTCGAGAATTTATCCTTCACCCAAACAGGCGACATTATGTAAGCCTTCACGATGTCAAGAAGTTTGTCAATGTGTGGGACGTTGCCACATTACAAATCGTCCGAACGTATAAATGGCCTTTCCGAAATGGATGTTCCCTTGCTGTTAGCCCCGACGGGGTCTTGTGTGCGATTGGGGATTCGCAAGGGAAGGTCGTCGTTTGGGATTGGGAAGAGTGAAGCTCATCCCCCTCACTCCCTGTTCTTTCCTCTTGACCTCTGGGCTTTTTCTCCGATCTTATACACCAAGCCACGAGGACCCCTATGAAAGCATTCATTAAGTTTATCACGGACGATTTCTACATTGCGATACCGATGTTTCTGATGATGCTCATCGGTATCGTGCTTGTCATTTGGCGTTGGTTGCTCTACTACAATACTCGCACGAAAATGCAAGCCTTTCTGCCTGAGTTTCAGGATATTCTCAAAAAGGACGGCATAGCCCCTGCTCTTGAGTATTGCCAAGACCAACACGGGATGATCCCAAGTAAGCTCTATGCGTCGGGTTTGGAAGTGAGCAGTCAGGGTATCACCGCGATGAAACGGGCGATGGCATCGACGTTGGAGCT
>VYLT01000336.1_pt1 | contig 11035 bp, 9 predicted proteins | sample 5114261 | NCBI WGS metagenome assembly VYLT01 (sample SAMN12291815, study PRJNA351875) | freshwater metagenome | isolation source: freshwater lake | place: USA: Michigan, Little Long Lake | collected 2011-07-12 | reverse complement strand
GAATAGAGGTTCCTTTTAGGTTCAAAAATTTGTCAAGCATCATAAGTAAAATACTCGGGTTTTTGGCGATTATATCAAAATTTAACTCAATTGTCTATCTTTTGGTATTAACCTGTTTGTGCCTAAAATTTTTGCCTGTATGGGTTTCAGCTATTTTTGAGCGTAGGTACTCTCATCGAATTTTATTTTAAGTTAATTATTTGCATAACAATTACCGAAGAGCCCAAAAAAGCCTTGTGTCCACCTTTAAAATGACCTCGTAAACTTTTGGTTTTACCAATGTAAAGCAATCCCTGATATCTATGCCTGACTGCGTAAATGCCAGGACAATCAGGAATGTCGCTAAAATCCCGGCTCAAGGGTTGGCATTGCTCAAAGGGAGTAAACGCAATTGCATCCAAGACGCTTCTTGCTTGGTTTTGTATTTCAGAGTTGTTCGTTGACACGGAAGGTAGATTGTCGGTTGTCGAACTGTCATTGAAGCGACCCTGTGGCAACTTTTGCCCCTCTATTTTAACCTAAACATTGGGAATCTTCGCTAACATTCCTCAACTGGGCCAACAAGAGCGGCACCGCACCTAACCTCACAGCTTCAATCAATGTGCAGGGTGCGTTCCCAAAAATCCTGCATTAGGGAACGCACCCTACGGCTGAAACAGCCCAGTAGGGTGTGTTAGCGTTAGCATAACGCCCGAATTTTGAACATTAGATAAGGTGCGTTACATTTCATGAACGCACCCTACGAGATCGGCGATCGCACTGTCCAGTAACGCACGAATTTGTTGATTATCATTCAAGTTGTACATTTCATTAATACACTCTACGATCCAAATGTCTAATTATCGAAGACCTCATGTATTTGGAGGGACTTTCTTTATTACTCAAGTCACTTATCAGAGAGAGCCTTGGCTTTGTTGTGATGTGGCTAGAAAAGCGCTTAGGCAAGGAATCGAAAAGGTTAGGGTGAAATATCCTTTTGTGATTGATGCTTTTGTTCTATTACCTGATCATTTTCATTGTTTATGGACGTTACCAGATGATGATCAAGATTTTTCGGTAAGGTTACGATTAATCAAAACTTATGTCACAAAGCATTATGGGCAGGCATTGGGGGTTAATCGTGAAGTTTCTCGATCGCGGCAAAAACGAGGAGAAGGGAATCTTTGGCAACGCCGATTTTGGGAGCATTTAATCCGAGATGAACAAGATTTTGCCACACATTGCGATTATATTCATGACAATCCAGTGCGGCATGGTTTCTGTGAAAATCCTCAAGATTGGCAATATTCCAGTATCCATCGGTTTATCGCTCAAGGAATTTATCCCCAGGATTGGGGTAGTGGTGAACGTATAGCCAAGCCTGAAGGTTTTTGGGATGATTAAGCAATATAAATGTATCAAATGTAGTGGATTGTTTCAGCTAAAATAGGGCGATAGATTTCGGCTTAAAGTCTTAGATTATAGAATTTATAGCATTTTTCTAATACACCAAATTAGCTGAAACAGTCCATTAGGGTGTGTTAGCGTCAGCGTAACGCACGAATTTTGAACATTATATTAAGGTGCGTTACATTTCATTAACGCACCCTACAAGATCGGCTGAAACAGTCCATTAGGGTGTGTTAGCGTCAGCGTAACGCACGAATTTTGAACATTATATTAAGGTGCGTCACATTTCATTAACGCACCCTACCAGATCGGCGATCGCACTTAATCTTGACGATCGATATGATGTAGCGTGTGTTAGCGTTAGCGTAACGCACGGATTTTGAACATTAGATAAGGTGCGTCACATTTCATTAACGCACCCTACAAGATCGGCGATCGCACTTTCGGCAAAACTTCTGCCCAAAAAAATCTGTCCTAAATTGCGTCCCACGTTAAGAACGATGACGATGGGCAGAAAGCTGACTACTAACAAGCTCAAGATTAACAGGATTATTCTTTGTATATTCTGCATAACGTCGCCTTTTTCTTGAATAATCATTCCTGATGGATATCTAGTGATCGCGTGTGTCCAAATACCCTTGTGGGGGCAAAATCCAGCCTAAATCCCGAAAAAGATGCTTTACATCTCACCAAAACTTAGCGATTAGGGAAATTGGGAAAGCGAGTGCGGCATCCGCGATTGATCAAGCCATACCATCCCCAAGCGGCACATTCAATCGGGCGAGTCTCTTGAGGTCGGGAAACAACCGTATAGTCGCAAGAGACATAGCCGTTACCGTCGCTATCTACTGCCTGACAGCTCGCTCCTTTTAGGTCTTCTCTAAGAACGGAATTAACATGGTCTCTCAGTTGATTTTCGGCAAAACTCTTGCCCAAAAAAATCTGTCCTAGGAAAGAAACGGCGCCGATTGCGAGAATGCCGAAAACAATAGTACTGACTAAGAGTTCAATTAGGGTGAAACCTTTGTTAGCCTTCTTGTTGGCGATTTTGAGCAGCAGTTTGGTTTTGAAGTTAGTGTTCATGATTTTTCCTGAATACAGGTGTTGGATTTGCTTGTGAACAATAAAACTGTTTCTATTCGTTTGTTTAGGCTGAAGAGGCTTAACTATGCGTGAAATTTAAATTTCTTTACAAAAAGCTGGATGCCAACTATAGCAGTTATCTTAGCGTTGGGTTTCATGCTTCAACCCAACCTACGTTCAGCTTATATTTAATTCCACCCACCCACTTAGGACTTGTATTAGGGAACGCACCCTACAGCGATAGCGTACTGCTACGCAGTGCCTTCGGCATCGCACTGCCCCGCTAATTGAGCGCCAGCAATCGGTATGATTCGTAATTATGCCGCAACCACTGACAATGAGCGGCAAGTATCTTCTGATAGTATTGCCGATCGAGAAGGGATTGGGAAGAGATCGCCAAAATAGTTTAAAAATCGGCCGAGAATTTCTAGGATAGAAGTAAAGACCATCCTTGCCTACTTTTTCTATGATCCTAGCCGCCGAAACTGGACTAAAAACCGCTACTCTAGACGTAAAAGGCATGAAATGCGCCGGCTGTGTTAGTGCCGTAGAACGACAACTCAGCCAAAATCAAGGGGTAAAATCGGCCCAAGTTAACCTAATCACGGAAATTGCCGTGATTGAATACCAACCAGATGCGATCGCACCAGAGCAATTAGCCGCAAAATTAACCGCGATAGGATTCCCCACCCAACCGCGCAGCTCATCGACTCCCCTTGGCCAACAAAATCAACGGCTGCAAAACCAGCAAAAAGAACGGCAACAACAATTATACCGATTAGCGATCGCTTGCTGTTTACTGGTTTTTTCCCTGGTCGGTCACTTACACCACATCGGTGGACCGAAAATCCCCATCTTTCAAAGTATTGCTTTTCACTGGACTTTAGCCACCCTAGCCATTTTATTCCCCGGTCGCGATATTTTCATCGATGGTTGGCGCGGATTACGGCACGGGATGCCAAATATGAACACTCTCGTTAGTTTAGGCACAGGTAGCGCCTATGTAGCCAGTTGTTTAGCTCTTATCTTCCCTAATCTCGGTCTAGAGTGCTTTTTCGATGAACCAGTCATGCTGTTAGGGTTTATTCTCCTCGGACGGACTCTAGAAGCGCATTCCCGTCATCGCGCGGCCGCAGACCTAGAAGCGCTTACCTCCCTACAACCGGCAGTGGCTCACCTGATTGGTAGTACAGATGACCGTGTGGGCGTGGCGATTCCGGTGGAACAGCTGCGCGTCGGGGAATGGGTGCGCGTCTTACCCGGGGAAAAAATTCCCGTGGATGGGGAGATTATTCAGGGAAGAACCACAGTAGATGAAGCTTTATTAACGGGGGAATCGCTGCCGGTGGTTAAGGAAATGGGAGATCTAGTCATTGCTGGCAGTTTCAATCTCTCCGGTGCGATCGCCGTACAAACTCGTCAGGTGGGGACCGATACCACCCTAGCTAAGATTATCGCAGCCGTGGAATCAGCCCAAACTCGCAAGGCCCCAGTACAGAAGATAGCGGACCGGGTAGCGGGTTATTTTGCCTACGGAGTCATGATAATTGCCCTAATTGTGCTGCTCTTTTGGTATTTTTGGGGAACTAGGCTCTTTCCAGAGGTGTTAGGTTCAACCACAGGACACCACGAGATGATTCAATCCACTTCTCCCCTACTTTTGTCCCTAAAATTAGCGATTTCTGTGCTTGTGGTCGCTTGTCCCTGCGCTCTCGGTTTAGCCACACCGACGGCCTTATTGGTGGGAACCAGTTTAGCAGCCGAACGGGGCATTTTAATTAAAGGGGGCGATGTTTTGGAAACCGTCTCGCGACTGCAAACGGTGGTTTTTGACAAAACGGGAACCCTTAGCCAAGGTCATCCGGAAATTACCGATTGTTTGAGTTTTTCTGAGCTTAATCCCCTGGAAATTCAGCAATTAGCGGCAGTAGTGGAGAGTGGTACTAATCATCCTCTTGCTCGGGCGATTTTAGACGCGGTTACTCCTCCTACTAACCTGACGGGGGAAGATTTTCAAACTGTGGCCGGATTGGGAGTTTCTGCAAGGGTGCAGGGGGCGAAAATTGTTCTGGGAAATCCGCAATGGTTGGCGCAGAACGGCATTAAAATCGATGAAACTATCCCGGGCATTCAAGAGCTTTTACAAGCGGGTAAAACGGTGATTTATCTGGGTATAGAAGAACAATTACTCGGCGCGATCGCTTTTCAGGATCGATTGCGTCCTGATGCTCAAACAACCGTTAATCAGCTGCAAAAACTCGGTTTAGAGGTGATTTTACTCAGTGGCGATCGCCAAGAAGTGGTGACAGCGATCGCTAATAGTTTGGGTATTAGTCAATTTTATGCCCAAGTTGCTCCCGCCGAAAAATCCGCCTTAATTGCCGACCTACAGACAAAAGAAGGCAAAATCGTGGCTATGGTCGGGGATGGTATCAATGATGCTCCCGCACTAGCACAGGCTAACATCGGTATTGCTCTGGCCGGTGGCACAGAAGTGGCCATGGAAACGGCCGGGATCGTTTTAATTAGCGATCGCCTGGAGGATGTGGTGCAATCTCTGCATTTAAGTCTGGCCACATGGCAAAAAATCCGACAAAATCTTTTTTGGGCTTTGGGTTATAATACCCTTGCTATTCCCATTGCCGGTGGCTTATTACTACCCCATTGGGGTCTAGCTTTCAGTCCGGCCCTAGCAGCAGCTTTGATGGCTTTTAGTTCGGTTATGGTAGTGAGTAATTCCTTGCTTTTACGTCGTCAATTTCCCCCGCTCAAATCGACGCAGGAAGGCAAAAAATAAAGCAATGCCGATTTTTTCTCAATAACTTTTGCGGTTTATTTAGAGCTTGCTGAATAAATCTAAAAACCTTGTTGGGTAAGACTTTTAGACTTTTTGTCAATCAAAAAGTACTGGCCATGGGAGTGGTCGGGGGTAAAATTCAGGTACTTTTTCCCTGAAAATTAGGTAATTGACCACCTGAAAATGGGTAAAACCCTACACCCCACACCCCACACCCTGCCCCCACGAGAAACTTTTTGCCGCAAACCCTATTTAAAGCGAAGTTATCTATCGTATTATTGATGGGGATAGGGAAGGAAAAGTTAGCACCCCAGTTAAATCACGGTGATAAGGTGGTATTTTGTCCCCAAGTCTTCATCAGCTGACGAAGATAGCAACGAATAGTTTTAAGCGGTAATTCTGGTCAGGGATTGCCCTTGATAATTGTTGGTAATAATCTGGTGAATAGATTCAAAAAATCGCCGACAACGATTATTAGTTCTCAGGGGTAATTCATGATTTTTTACCAATAAATCAATCTGAAGTTCCGAGCTAGTGGGAGGATGAATAAATAATTCCACTTTCACTAACTGGGGAAAGAGAGCATCGTTAGGAACTTCCGATAAAAGCAAGACATCGGTCCGGCGCTTGATGATTTCAAATTCACCCAAACTTAGGATATCATCGTATAAAAACCCGGTCTGATGAGGAGAAATCCCGACAAAATAGGAACAGGAATAGCGAGCCATGGCAGGGAAGAGATGATAGATTGGTCACGGTTAATCGGTCAAAATCAGGCCATTGAACTACTACAAAGAGCGCTTGAAATCAATTCGATCGCTCCCGCTTACTTATTCGCCGGCGCTAAGGGAATTGGACGTAATCTGGCCGCAAAATGTTTCTGTCAAGACTTGTTAACTAGAGATCGATCGCCGGAAACAAGGGAATTAATCCTGAAACGCTTTCTGGGAGGCAATCATCCCGATTTACTCTGGATTGAACCCACTTATCAACACCAAGGCAAACTGCTCACGGCAAAAGAAGCACAGGAAAGCAATCTCAAGCGTAAAGCTCCCCCGCAAATTCGCATCGAGCAAATTCGTGAGATTACTAACTTTTTAAGTCGTCCTCCCCTGGAATCGGCCCGCTCTGTGGTAGTGATCGAGGAAGCAGACACCATGACGGAAGCGGCGGCAAATGCGCTCTTAAAAACGCTTGAGGAACCTGGAAAAGCCACTTTAATCCTGATTGCTCCCAGTCCCTCCTCTTTACTACCCACTCTCGTTTCTCGCTGTCAACACGTCCCTTTTCAGCGTCTTTCGGAAGAAAATCTCGCTCAAGTCCTCCGCTCTAACGGACACGCTCGCGTTCTCAATTATCCGGCAATTCTCGGTTTAGCCCAAGGTAGCCCCGGAGAAGCGATCGCCGCTTTAGAGTTTCTCGATAGTCTCCCCCAAGATTTACCACGATCTTTAAGCAAATTTCCCCTAAAACTCTCCCAGTCCTTAAACTTAGGAAAAATTATTGCTCAAACCCTTGACACGGAAACCCAATTATGGTATGTGAGTTATCTTCAGTATGAGGATTGGCAACGACGAAGAGAGCGATCGAGTTTGCAAATCTTGGAAAAAACCCGCCGGCAGCTGTTAGCCTACGTTCAACCCCGTTTAGTCTGGGAATGTACTCTCTTGGAATTAGCCAAGCTACCCACCGCCCAAAAGTCTTAAAATCGTTATATTCATCGATCGAGTGGGGAGAAAGACAATGAAAATCAAATCCTTAGTTTTGCTGATTCTGTTAACCTTGACTACGGTTTTAGGCGCTTGTCAGGGAGCAAAAGAAGCCGAAGAACCGAAAAACGTCCCTACCACGGTGGAATCGCCGCAAAAAGACGAAGATAGCGATAAAGACGGGGAAAATCGGCAAAAAGACGGTGATAATGACCAGAATAAAGACGATGACGATGATGATAACTAAATCCCTAGTATAAAAAAATCGGGTGAGCTTTAACCCACCCGATCGCATCTGTATTAAAATTAACCTATAACTGGGGTACAAACTGTTCTTTTTCGGGAACGTAGGCGTATTCAGCCACAATTTGCCGGAATTCTTCCCCATTGATCGTTTCTTTTTCGATCAGCAGATCCACCACTCGATCGATCACTTCCCGATGATCGCGAATAATTTGCCGAGAAATTTCATGACAGTGTTCCACGATCGATCGCACCTGATCATCGATGCGAGTAGCCACCTTCTCAGAATACTCGGAACGATTCATCAAACCGCCACCGAGGAACACCTCACCCCCTTGACTTTCTAGGGACAAAGGACCTAAATCGCTCATCCCGAAACGAGTCACCATCTGACGGGCCATATCAGAAACTTGCTGTAAATCGCCACCTGCACCGGTAGTCACCTCATCATAGCCGAAGATTTCTTCCTCGGCCGCCCGACCACCTAAAGCACCGGAAATCCGGGCCATTAACTGCGCTTTCGTGGTTAAACCCTGTTCTTCGTTGGGAGTGAACCAAGTTAAACCCTGGGCCTGTCCCCGGGGAATCAGAGTCACTTTCTGGACGGGATCGTGATCTTTTAAGAGCGTACCCACGATCGCATGACCCACTTCATGGTAAGCGATTAAGCGCTTGCTCTTGCTATCGACTAAAGGAGTGCCTTCCATACCCGCGATAACGCGATCTACCGCATCATCTATCTCTAACAGGGTAATGGCTTCTTTACGACGACGGGCGGTTAAAATTGCCGCTTCGTTCAGTAAATTGGCTAAATCTGCCCCACTGAACCCCGGAGTGCGACGGGCGATCGCTTCGATGGAAACGTCGTTAGCCAGCTTTTTATTGCGGGCGTGAACGTCTAAAATCTCTAAACGACCTTTAAAATCGGGCGCATCGACGGTTACTTGGCGATCAAAACGGCCCGGACGCATGAGAGCGGAATCGAGAACATCGGGGCGGTTAGTGGCGGCAATGATGATAATTCCCGTATTCCCCTCGAAACCGTCCATTTCTGTCAATAATTGGTTTAGGGTTTGTTCCCGTTCATCGTTACCACCACCGATACCGGCACCCCGTTGACGACCTACTGCGTCAATTTCATCGATAAAGATCAAACAGGGAGCATTTTCCTTGGCTTTTTTGAACAAATCGCGCACGCGAGAAGCACCGACACCGACAAACATTTCCACAAATTCCGAACCGGAAATGCTGAAGAAAGGTACACCCGCTTCACCGGCGATCGCTTTGGCTAACAGGGTTTTACCCGTACCGGGAGGGCCAACTAACAGGACTCCTTTGGGGATTTTGGCCCCGACGGCGGTAAATTTCTCCGGTTGTTTGAGGAAAGTGACGACTTCCTGTAATTCTTCCTTCGCTTCGTCAATTCCTGCCACATCATCAAAGGTGATGCCGGTTTTCGCTTCCATCTGGAAACGGGCTTTTGATTTACCAAAACTCATCGCTTGACCCGGACCGCCTGGGATATTATTAGAACGGCGGAACAGGAAAAAGAGAGCGGCAATCAGCAAAAAGGGGAAAAGTAGATTACCGAGGAATCCCCACCAAGCGCCGTCATTCCGCATCGGGTGAGCATCGAAACTGATTTTAGAATCGCGTAAACGGGCGATTAAATCGGGGGAATTGGCCGGTAAATCGACTCGTAGGCGTTGTACTCGGTTTTCTAGTTCTGGATCTAGGGCCTGTACGATCGCGGTTCTGCCACCTTCGTAGAGATCGACGCTGACAACCCTACCACTCTCTAGGTATTCTAGAAAGCGTCCGTAGGTCATGCGGGTAGTGGCGGTGTTATTGCCGATATTACCGGTGGCCGTGGCAAAAGTGCCTTGCCAGAGGAAAAAACCGACCACAAGGGCGGGCAATGTCCACAGTAAAATCGTTTTCCAGGATAGTTTCATGTTTGTTTAGTGGTTCTAGGATAAAGATTTTTGCTTAACTCATTTAGCTGTTTTTGTCAAGGATTTTAGGTTATTTTTTCGAGATTAATCCCCGCAGCCAATTAAATCTTAACTAAATGTAACGTAATTCTCATAATTCTGACAACAATGGTGACGAGAATTTTTTTAGTTCATTTGTTCTAACAAGAGTCTCAGGGTTTCTGGGATATTGCTGTACTGAATTTAAACTGCCTAGAAGTATATACTATATCTATTGATACGAAAATCATCTCCAAAATCCTAGAATTGCTTCTTTTTCCCATATTTGATAATTTTGCTAGATGTAACCAATTAAAGATAGAGTTAGTATCTCAACAAAATTTTTACCCTGATTTGACCTTTATTCACGAGCCAACAGGAGCTAAGTTGGCTGTGGATAGAGATTACTGTTGATGAGGAGAGTGTTTAGTGAAGTTAACGCCGCTTGTGCCACCGATTAAGTGTCAAGGAATTAAAACTAAGTTGGTAAAAGATGTTAAAAATATTGTGTCTGATCTGAGCTTTGGGCGTTGGATAGAACCCTTTTCTGGCTCGGGAGTGGTGGCTTTTAATATTAATCCCAAAAAGGCTTTACTTGCGGACACAAATACTCATATTATCCAGTTTTATAATAATCTAAAAAATCAAGTTATTACCAGTAAAACTGTTAAGCTTTTTTTGCAAGAAAATGGTCAAGTTCTTAAGGAGCAGGGAGAAAGTTATTATTATCAAGTACGAGAAAGATTTAATCAAGCTCCTAATTCTCTAGATTTTTTATTTCTCAATCGCTCCTGTTTTAATGGCGTGATGAGATTCAATCGTAAGGGACAGTTTAACGTACCTTACTGTCATAAATCAGAACGATTTTCTCAAGCATATATTACCAAAATAGTCAATCAAGTTATTGCCATAGAAAATATTCTGATTAAAAATGATTATACTTTTCAAGTTGCTGACTTTCGAGAGACTTTATCTGATTGGCAAAAAACAGATTTGCTCTACCTCGATCCTCCTTATTTGGGGAGACACGTCGATTATTTTAACTCTTGGTCTGAAGAGGATGAAGATTGTTTGGTGACTATTTTAAAGGATATTTCTTGTCGGTTTATTTTGTCCACTTGGCACAGTAATCAGTTTAGAAGCAATCCTTTAATTAAAAAAAATTGGAGTGCTGATAAGTTTTATATCTATACTAAACAGCATTTTTATCATGTTGGTTCCACAGAAAAATTACGTCATCCGATCACCGAAGCGCTCATTACTAACTTTAACATTTCCTTGTTGCCAGAGCGAGGAACTGATTTGCAACAACTGTCATTATTCCCATCGACAGCAGAAAATGAGGGAGTGAGAACAGTCTAGAAGATGCCTAGTTGCAAATTCTCACTCCTTACTATTTATCCTTGGCTTTGGCGTAGATGGTCATTAATTTGGCGTTTACGCTTTTCTTGGGGGGTAGTGCTAGTAATTTCGCCAAAATCTTCACTACTCATGGAAAGGTGGGACATTATCTTTCTTTTGCGCTCTTTAGCAGTTAATTGTGGTGAAGGAGTCACTGGAGGCGGCGCTGCCACCGGTTGCGCTGCCAGCGGGGGAGTTTCCACAATTGGCAGCGGTTTTTTGGGAATATAGTCAGCACCACTGGTGCTTCTGGAGAGATGATCGAGAATGCGACGTTTGCGATCGTCAGTAGCCATAACAATCTTTGCCAGCCTAGTTTAAAGTTTTTTGACACTCCTGGGCCTAAAGGCGTGAGGATTCTTGAGCTAATCACAGCCCTTTCTGGTTTCCCTTACTTAGGTCTTACACGATTATGTCTGAACCGAACCTACTAGAATATC
>VYLT01000335.1_pt1 | contig 11058 bp, 7 predicted proteins | sample 5114261 | NCBI WGS metagenome assembly VYLT01 (sample SAMN12291815, study PRJNA351875) | freshwater metagenome | isolation source: freshwater lake | place: USA: Michigan, Little Long Lake | collected 2011-07-12 | reverse complement strand
ATTGCAGGTCGCAGGGTCGAGGCCCTGTCCGATGCCGAGCGTGCGGTGTTCCGCAACCAGCGCCTGGGCTTCATCTTCCAGTTCCATCATCTGCTGCCGGACTTTACGGCGACCGAGAACGTCGCCTTTCCCGCTGCCGCGCCCGCGGGCGGGATCAGCGCGGCGATGCGAAGCAGGGCGCGCGACCTGCTGGCGCGCGTTGGCCTGTCTGACCGGATGGATTTTCCCGCGACACGGCTGTCCGGCGGACAGAAGCAGCGGGTCGCGATTGCGCGTGCCCTGATGAACAAGCCGGAACTCATTCTCGCCGACGAGCCGACCGGAAGCCTGGACCGTGTTGCCGCCGAACAGGTCCTTGACCTGATGCGCGAAGTCAACCTCGAGGACAAGGCGACCTTCCTCATCTGCACACATGACCTGAATGTTGCGGCGCGGTGCACGCGCCGCGTCACGTTGAAGGACGGCCGGGTCGAGCAAGTCGTGCAAGGCTGAATCGGAGCCGGGACAAGATCAGATACCAGACCACTTTTCTGCGGGTAGATCAGAAGGGGCGTTCGGATGGGTGATGTCATCCAAAAGAGGCGTGATTTTTTGACACGCGGGTTCGAACTGCAAAGGATTCGGAAGTTCCGTGCCGTCTGAAGTGATCATCTCATCCGGAGCAAATTCAAAAAGCCAGTCGCCACTTTCGGCTTAAGGGCGATGGGCTCTGAACATCAGTCTCGGCAAAGCGCACGTTCGACCGACTACAGGCATCCGGCCTTCCCCCTGCCAGCCTGCCGAACTCGCCGGCTGCGGTCGCGGCCACTCTAACTGGAAGCGTCCAGTTCCTGGCGCTCGAAGGCCCGCGCGCCGAGAACGGTGAGCCAGAGCGCCCCGCCGATCTCTCCAAAAGTGCCCGGGATGCCTGCATATTGTCCGATCAGGCTGTCGAAGTAGCCGCTCCAGTAAAGCGGGACGATGGCCCCCGCCAAATAGCTCCCACAGCCTAGAATAAGCGCGCCGCCGAAAAGGCGTGGGATCGCCCGAGACTTCAAGACGAGCAGTCCGTAGGGCAGCAACCAAAGCCCCCAGAATATCTCGGCGAGATCCCGTATGTCGCCGTAGCGGCGGAAATGCGCATCGACGGCTTCGGCTTGGCCCGCACCCTGAGCGATAAGCTGAAGCGCGGAGAGCTTTTCGCCGACAGCCATGAAGGCGATGGGAACGCTCACAAACACGAGCCCGACCATCGCAAACGCAAGCGTCTCTGACCAAGCATGGAAAACGCGGTGCAGCAGCACGACCAGCAGGACGAAACTGGCGTAGCAGGCGAACTCGGCAACGATCGCGTTGGTAAAGAGCAAAGGGTTCGCTGCCAGCCTTGCGAATGTCCCTTCGGCGTCGCCATCAACAGTGTACTGCCCTGGCGCGTAGGCGATGCTGAAAATTCCTGTGGCAATCAGGAACACGTAGGTGACGCCGGCCCATCGTGCGTTGGTCATCGTGCGTCCTCCGGGCCGTCCTTCGGCCAGGTCAGAGCCGAGACAACGATGAAGATGCTGAGCACCGTCTCAAGGCAGACAGTGAACTGGTAGAAGAGCGGTGATCCGAAGAACGTGGCGATGTTGACGCACGTATACGCTGCGCCAAACACGACATTGAGCCATTTGCTGTACACGGCGGGCAGGCCCGCGGACGCAAACACCATCAACGCTGGGATCGCCATCAAAATGGCGACGCCGAGCAAGACAGCCTCTGTCGCGTCGCCCAGCGGCCCGATTTTTCCGGCCATCATCTCTTCGATATCACCCGGCAGATACAGACTGAAATAGTCGTTGTAGATGTAGAAAAACATCATCGTCACCCACAGCAACGCGAGCCGCAGTGGGCGCGGAAGTTGAAACGATTGTAGTGATCTCCTGCGTTTCTCGCTCATTCTAGACACCTGCCTGCTGATCTTGTTGGTCCATCCCGGTACACGGGCTCCGGTTCAAATCATGTTCATGACCCTGGCCGCCCAAACACCGAGGCGCGAAAGCGAGCTCCGGAAATTGCTGCGTGCAAGGCCATTGACCGCCGAACTGTTATTATCAATTGTCGATATGATCGAGGACCCTAGGCGTCTTTCATATGACCGCAGGTAACAAAGAACATTCGGTCTCGGCCGGCTTGGCGCGCCGCTACTTTGACTTCGCCGTCGCGCGGGGGGCGGACGCCGCCGCGCTCGCCGCGCAGGCGCAGGTCGACCCAGCCTCCTGGTCCGATCCCGACCTTCGGGCGCCGGTGCAGCAATACAAAGCGCTCGTGCGCGCCGGAAAGGCGCTTTGTGGAGAGCCGGGCCTGCCGATCTATTTCGCAGAGGCGATCGACATGGCGGAGTTCTCCGTCGTCGGTCTTCTTGCCAATGCCGCAACGACGATGAGAGAGGCGCTGAAACAGCTAAACCGGTATGGCGACCTTGCGATTGAGGTCGATGTCGGCCCCGACCCGCGCTTCGTGTACGAGATTCACGACGGCGCACCCTGGCTCGTCGACACGCGCGCTGATCCTGATGACTTTTACGAGCTTACCGAGAGCACCTTCACCCGAATGATCTGTCATCCGCGCAGTTTTCTACCGCGGTCATTCGTGCACGAAGCTTTCGTGACTTACCCGGAGCCGGCGCATCGCTCAGTGTACGAGGCCGTATGGCGCTGTCCGGTCAGGTTCGGCGCGCCGCGCAACGCGCTGCGCACTGACGTGTCCCTCCAGGATTATCAGCTGCGCCCACAGTCGGCCTACGCCTTCGGCGCGCTCAGCGAACACGCCGAGCGGCTGCTCGCTGAGCTTCGGGCGACGAAGACGGCGCGCGGGCGTGTCGAACAATTGCTGTTGCCGGTCCTCCACACAGGCGAAGCAAACATGGACACCATCGCCGCAGCGCTCGGTCAAAGCCGGCAGACACTCTATCGCAACCTCAAAGCGGAGGGCTTCACTTTCGAACAGGTGCTCGATGACCTTCGCCGCCGCCTCGCGTTGCACTATCTCGAAGGCAAGCGGGTTTCTGTCAGCGAAACCGCTTATCTTGTCGGCTTCTCCGATCGGAGCGCATTTTCCCGCGCGTTCAAGCGCTGGACCGGCAAGCGACCAACACAGCGCGACTAAGCGCCGAAAGGGAGAACATTCAGCTTTACGGCGGCTTAGGGCCGAGTCGGCTCTGATAGTGGGTTTCGGCGTCAGGCAGGGTCACCTCAGTCCTGTCACTCGGCCGCCTCATCTCTTGTAGACCAAAGTTCGCCGAAAACGGTCATCGGCCGCACAAGGCCGTATGACGGATTTCGGGCAGTACTCCACATTGGTGCGGGATGAGTCGGGCTCAGGTCATCTGAAGCACGCGGCTGTACGGGGCCGGCAACAGATTAACACAGTTTCAACTCAGAAAGAAAATCTGCTCGCCGCGCCTTCGGCTGGAATTAGTCATAATCGACTAGGGCAAGGGGAATGAAAGATGTTTCGAAGCAAGCCTCTGCTCAAGCAGTCATGGATCGCTCGCGGCGAATTGCGTTCGTGATTTCTTTGATTGGCCTTGTTGCCAATTGCGTTATAGCGTCCGTGTACGGAAAAACTAGCGGCTTCACTCCATTTCTAGCATTCAATTTCCTTTTACAAACGGCCGCAATCGGATCGATCTGTATTGCGAGCCATCGCAACTGGCATTTCAGAGCCGTCTTGAACACTGCTATAGCGCTCATATACGTCCATCTTTGGAGCACCACGCTCTATGAAGCTTGGACAAAAACAGCCTTGCCGTTGAGCTTTATCGTTTTGCTTTTTGTCCCATTCTGTCTGGTAATGGTCTCAGGCTACCGGGTGCTTCTGGGATACGCGGTGATGCAAGGCGCCCTAGTTTACCTTTATGCGTCTTACTTCTTGGCTGAAGCTTTTGGGTTAGATCCAGACGCATTCGACTTCACTCAACTTGCCACTGCGCTGTCGATTATGTCAGCGCTCACGCTCGTCGTGCTCGCTTTCGTGTCATACTCACGCCTGAAGCTCGATAATCGCCTATTGCAGCTCGTCGATGAGACGCGGCGTTTGGCTGAAGAAGACGCCCTGACGGGCTTGATGAACCGCCGAGCCTTTATGGATCGGCTGAATAGCGCTTGGTTGTCAAAAGAGGATGTTGTTGTCGGCTTCATTGATCTGGATCGCTTCAAGCCCCTGAATGATGAGTACGGCCACGCTATAGGCGATCAAGTCCTACGTGTGATCGCTGACCGATTGAGCAGCTACGCACATACCAAAACCAGCTCACGATTTGGTGGAGATGAGTTCGCGGTTCTCTTGGACATGCCGGAACGCGCTGATGACCTGTCGGAAGTTATGGAAGACCTCTATTCCAGTATCATCCGTGATATTGAGCTATCAGAGGCCGTCGTCACGGTTGGGGCTTCAATCGGTTACGCGCGTTCAGTGCATGACGGAGCCTCAATTGGCGAACTGCTTCATGCGGCCGACACAGCGATGCGGAGATGCAAAACTCAAGGTGGGGGCGTTACGAGGTTCGATCCTTCATTGGACACCATAATTTTGTCGTCTGCCGCGATGGAAGAGTTGTTTCGCAGAGCGCTTGCGCGCGGTGACATCCGGCCGGCGTTGCAGCCAATTGTGGACTCCAACACCAAGAACGTTCTCGGGTACGAACTGTTATCGCGCTGGGTCGATAGTGGACTGCCGCGCGACCCGAGCCCGAATGAATTCATTCCGATCGCAGAGAAGTTGGGATTGCTGAATGACCTCCTCTGGCAATCTCTGGATTTGGCGATTCCTGAAATCAAGCTTCGCACCGGCTTTCTTGCGGTGAATGTGTCGCCCTCTCAGCTTTCATCCCATAGATTTTTGTCGGGTCTGCAAAAGATAGGCGCCAAGCACGCGTTTGATCTGAGCCGGCTTGAGATCGAAATTACCGAGAATGTCGCATTCCGGAATTTAGAGAAGAATATTCAAGTTCTTGAAGCGGCGCGGCTTCTTGGCTGCAAGATCGCGTTGGACGATTTTGGCGCTGGGTATTCTTCATTGTCACTCCTGGAAGACTTGCCACTCGACAAGGTGAAGCTCGACAAAAGCTTGCAGACAACTCTGAACAAACGTGGCGTTCTGCAGGCTACGGTTCAATTGGCGAAAACTTTGGGCTTCGTTTGCTGCGTGGAAGGTATTGAGACCGAACAAGCGTCCCAGTTTGCTGCCCGTCAGGGGTGCGATCAGATGCAGGGATATTTCTTCGGTGCTCCAATGCTCGTACCCAAAGCGCAACATTGTCGATCGGCACAGAAGACGGCATGACAAAGTTCCGCTTGTAATTCTCTTGTGATGCTCAAATTTAGCCGCGCCGGCATAACCGGAGGCTAACTTGCTTGAGTCCTGGAGTCACGGTCGCTTTCTGGTTGTCTTGTTCCGTGACCGGCAGGATCAACTCAGTCCTGTCGTTCGACCGGTTCACGAAAAACCGGCCGGACTTCGCCGAAAGGGGACGCGGTCTTCTCGGCCGTTCCCAAGACAACGCCAAATCAGATTGAAGAGTTCAAGATCAATGTCTGGATCGGTCCAGACGCTTGGTCTGGACACAACCACCGACTTGATTCACCTTGAAGCGGGAAAGATTTGGGGGAAATCGGCATGATCCGGATGCTGACTTGGGCGGTGCTTTTTCTGCTTGCCGCTCTGATCGCTGCGCCAGCGTATTCAGAAAAAACAAAGGTCGGCAAAATCCGAAAAGGCGAAATCTGTTTCACGGGCTCGGCCTGCGTCGATGTGGGATCCGGTGACGGTGAACTTGGGGAAGGCCCGTTTGCCGGGGCGGGAGAATGGATCGTGGAGGTGTACAACGACACAGGCAAGACCATCGCCAAAGTCGGCGCAGGCGGCGACATCATCGTTCTATCCCCGCAAGCTTATGCTCATCGGGGGCCCGGCAAGAAGACCTACACAATCGAGCGGTTCGACCGGAAGACGAAGCCAGTAAAGACGGACTTCGTTGCGATCGCTACTCACCCGAAGCGAACGGGATGGGGCTATTGGGGCGGACCAGGCATTGGAGCTGTCGGCATGACAGCTCTGCCCGGCCGCGAGAACATCGATGCAGGTGAAATTCTCACCATGGCGGATCGGTTCAGGACGCGCACGCGCGGCCGTCTTTGGGTAGGCGGCACGATCACTGGCATAACGCCTGAAGGCACACTGACCCAGTCCTACACCGATGTCGCCGCCGTTCAGCTTTATGGCGATTTCAACGTCCTTATGTTCAAGGGCGGCAAGGAACATCAGGTCGCGGACGACAGCCTTCGGGCTGTCATGCCGCGAACCGACGCGATCATCGCTTTCACACCGTCTTTCCCGGACCAGCCCTCCAGCTACTCAGATTACACCAACCCTGCGATCGACTACCCTCGCATCATGTTTGCGGTACGACGCGGCGAACTTGGAAATGGCGAAACGCTGTATCACCTCCTGCCTCGCAAGCGCGGGGCCTCGCCGCCGAAGGAGTTTCTCGGCGTGCAGCCAATGCGCTCCTGGAAATGGCCGACCGAACAGCGCCCCCTCGGCCTGGACGAGGGCAAGCTTGAAGTAATGACCGCTGGTTGGGCAGGGATCTGGGCGGGCCGGGACGGCCCGGAAATGACCTTCCTGAATTTTGACGGCACGCAGGCAGATGCAGGCAGGTATAAAAGCGTTGCCTGGGGCTCGGGCGGTATGAATGTCGATGCAGGCGTGCTCGAAAACTTCGATGGCACCGCGCGCCAGATTGTACCCACGCTGACCTGGATCATGCCAGACTTCGCCGTGGCGCCTCAGATGTTTACTTCGAAGCAGGCTGCGCTGGACGATATTCGACAACGTGCTGTCGCCAATCAGGAAGCTTATTGGGCAGAGGTTCGGGAAGCGTCTGCACAGGCCGAGGCTGAACGCGCTAAGCGCGAGAGCGACATGGCTTACTGGAAAGCGCAAGAAGAGAAACGAAACCAGGAATATGCCGCACTCGAAGACTATGAGCGCGGTGAAGCACAGGCAATCATGACCCTGAGCCCTGATCAATGGAGCGAAGCCTGCAACCGCGCCGCTGCGCTGGTTACGTTTTACGCCAGCAATGATGCACTTGCGTATTGCGCCTCGATCAAGCCGCAGCCGGTCTACCAAGCAGCGAAGCAGGATTTCTGGGGCTCGCTTGCCTCAGCCCTCGACGCTTGGGCAACCGCTGCAGAAGGCGCCGCCATCGACTATCCGTCATCCCCGCCTCCCGGCGCGTCGCCCGACTGGGACTACGTCCGCGCGATGAAATCCATCGACAACACGGTCACTCAGGTCACCGATCCTAACTGGAACGGTGCAGCCACTCGCGCGTCACAGCGGTAAGCTGGAATACCTATTGTGAGCGGCTGCCGCGCTCGAAGAAGAGGTCCGGTGAATCTTCTGAAAAACAAATAGCCGCGGGGCGCGTCTTCGCGCTGCTGACATGAATCCAAATTGGTCCTGCATCTCGATCGAGCGCTCGTCGCACTGCTACCACCGGAATGGGCCAGCTCGGTTCCGACAATCAATTTCGGCGTCTGGCAGGGTCGCCTCGGTCCCGCCGTTCGGCCGCCTCAAGGGAACCAGGCCGGACTTCGCCGATAGCGGCCGCTTGTCTATTCATCTTGCATTGACGGGCGGAAAACATTCATATCCCGAGCGACTTTTGTCCGGTGCACGCAGGCCTTGCGGACGACCGGTAGCACCAGGGAGAAATCGATGCGTACAGTTTCACTCCGTGCTGAACATGACGGGCAAGACCATCGATACCTTAGTGCAACTCTCAACACAGAAGGCGCCTTGGTTATCGAAGGACAAGACTTGGGCCCAAAAACAGCATCTGTGTCGAGCGATGGAGAGTACGAGTGGTCTCGCACCATCCTCCGCGAACACATTCCCAAATTGCTCATTCTCTTGGATGAACCCGCCGACGCCGACATCCTCAGCACGCTTGAGCGGCACTGGACCGGCCCCAAGTCTTACGAGTTGGAGAGTCGGATCAGAGACAGTGACATCCCATCCGCGCTTTGGATCTGGAGCGGTTGAAGCAGCATCTGCCAGCGCCACGCACGCGCCAGTTCCGCGCGGGCGGCGTCTTGTGACAGACGGCTAGGTCACTCAACACCGGCCGCTCCCTCCTGGTCGTCTCCTCAGGCCGGAAATCGCCGAAGGCGGTCTTTCCCAACGTTCTAAACGCTGCTGATCAGACGTGATGCCAGCCTGTTCTTGATTCCTGCACGCCGCGCGGCCGCAATCGGCTTAAACTAAGGAATCTTCGGCACACACACCTTCGGATCACTTGACATGACCTGGCAGGTCTTGAGCGACTGACCGGCAGCCTGGAGATAGAAATCTGCTTGTTCTGCGTGAGAGGTGCCTTTGCAGGATGTTGTCAGAATACGGTACATATTGACTTCGAGATACATCGCCACTTGCAGGCTCTTCATCATTTCCATCGGGGACACTTTTCCGCGCACACTGTCTGAAGAGGCGCGATAGGTCTGCAGATCAGCCTCGCACTGTCCAGTCGCTGTTCCCGGCATCACAGCGGCGGAGTTCACCAGAGCGCTGGCGCCGCGACTTCCCCCGACTTCGTTCTCCATCCATTCATGAATCGCCGCTTGGAGGAGATAGGCGCAGGTCTGTTCGCCCGGAACACCTCCTCCGATGCCGAAGGCGCTTTGCGAACCGGGAAGATAGGGAAGTGAATAGCCTGCCTGAGGAGTGTACTTGCAACTGGGTGTCTGTTGACGGTCCGCGCCCGAAACCTTGAACGGGTTCACGATCTGCCCGACATCATAGGCGTAGGGGGATTCCGAGATTGGCCATTCGGGCCCGCAACGGCGAGTGGAACCGCACTGTTTAAAGTTCGCGAGAGTCTGATCGTACGCCGACTCGGGAACCCGGAGCAGCGGCTGGCTTTCCCATGTGCCCGTCCAGCGATCAACGAGGGTGACATCATAAAAACCGGCCGTTGACGGACGGCCCTCGCCGGCGCCGGATGATGTGGAAGCTGATGAGTTGGTCGTGGATGCGGCGCCGCCGCCGGACAGTCTGTCAGTGGCCCTGATGGCGAGCGGGCTGTCCGGGAAGCGCTTGATGAGCTCTCGCCAGGCGGACTTGGCTTTGGCCATGTCGCCGTTCTCGGCCCACTCGTCACCGAGGGCGTAAAGGGCGCCGGGGTTCTTTTCGCTGGAGAGCTGGGCGGCGAAGGCAGCCGCTTCAGCAGCGGCCTTCTCGGCGGCCTCCTCTTCGGCCGTCTTGGGAGTAGGCGGAACCTGACCTTTGGCCACCTTCGGCCCGGCAACGATCAGCTTCCCGTCCTTCCACAATTCCTTCCGTGAACTGAAGTCCGGATATGTCGCCAGCATCATGCCGTCCGGCTGATTGTTCTTGAAGGTTCCTTCCAGAACAGGCGCGGATTCAGCCCCTTCTGGGTTCAGTCGATAGCCCGGTCCGTTTAGTCCGGACGCATCGAATGGCCCGGCCGACCAGATTCCATTGCTCTGCCGCCGGACGGCTGGACCAACAACCTTGTCGAGTTTGATCTCTCCAGCGGCAACATCACCAGCCGAAGTTAAAACAACACCATTTCCTGTTCTTTGGCCCTGCTCATTGAGAGAAGCACGGCCCTCGAAGAAATAAATGAAACCCTTGTCAAAAGTCATCAGGCTTCGGCGTGTCGGATCTTCAGCGTCTGTAACACTTATCTGAGCCGCATTTGTCCGGTCATAGGACGGCAAGCGCGCACCTTCATAGTAAGGCCGCGCACTTGCATTCGTGCTTTTCACCCCGGAGGTTTGCGGAACTTCGGAACGATTCAGAGCTTCAAGCACATCCATGCTGTCGGGCGTGCTGCGCCCGCCGAGGACGCCGCCGAGATTGGAGAAGAAGTCCTTCACCTTGCAGGCCGAGGTCACCGCTTTCTGGGTGAGCCGGCAGCCGACATGCGCCGAGCAGAGCTCCTGCTGCACCATTTCGTCGGCGGTGTAGTTGCGTGGATCGCAATTGGCGTCATAGCCGCTGGCTTGTGCCAGCGCCGGGCTGGCCAGCAGGCCGAGCACGCTAGCCAACACGAGGGCACGGCCGGTCTTCGCGAGTTGCCGTTCATTGCTCATCATTGCGCGCCCCCAGCTGCGACCCTGTCCTTCAGTCTTGCTTCAAGCGCAGCTTCAAGAGGCGCGAAGCGGTTTAGTACCTCCTGAATCATTCCAAGGCGGGCCCCCGGGCTGCCCTCGATTGCGGTCTCGATCTCGGCATAGTCATTTCCGATCGCATCGAGCATGAGTGCAGGACAATTGGCTTCACTGGTGCCCTTCTTAAGCGGACAGGCTTTCAGCCAAACGATTGGGTTCTCGTAACTGAGAACAGCAGCGCCTTCTTTTCGGTGCACCACGAACTGTCCTGCCTGATTTCTCGAGCAGACCTTTTTGACCTCCTTGGCGAAGGACTTGTAAATGTCTTGGTATTCGTTTGTGCAGGCGAAGGAAACGTCATCGCTCTGCACCTGAACGGTTCGGGCGTTTCCCGCTGCGTCGAACGACTTCAGGCCGATTGAGAAAGAATTCCCCGAGTTTTTCTCGAAGCCCTCGAGGCTATCAAAATCACCGGATCCGGACAGATCGATCAGCTTGGAACGCAGATCGCTGAATGCCTCGCCGCTATATGCATAACTATAGGGGCCGTAGGCATTCTGATTCTGTGCAGGAAAATACCTTATTCCGTAGATCGCCGTGGTGTCTTGCGCAGACCCGTTGGTGTCCGAGAGAAAGAGTTGGCCATGACCATGGATCAGACCAAATCGGCATGCACCCGACCACTCCCACTTTCCCCATAAGTTGCGATGAGCCTCGTAGTGCTCGGGCTTGGGCGCGAAAACGACCATCGAACAACCGCTATTGCCCAAGGGCAGCAGCCGCTCACCCGGGCGCAGAGGCAGTTCAATGCCGAGGAAGGTGGGCACTTTCTCCGGCGGCGGCAGAGTGAACGCCTGAGCGTGGACGGCCAGAGAAGCCGGGATCGTTACCGCTG
>VYLT01000385.1_pt1 | contig 11069 bp, 5 predicted proteins | sample 5114261 | NCBI WGS metagenome assembly VYLT01 (sample SAMN12291815, study PRJNA351875) | freshwater metagenome | isolation source: freshwater lake | place: USA: Michigan, Little Long Lake | collected 2011-07-12 | reverse complement strand
TGTCACACCGGGGACTTGCTCTTCCAACTTTCCGAGGGCAACCCAAAACTCGACGTAGTGAGCGAACATGACCGCAACAACTCCGCCGATTGCACCGAGAGCAAAACCGAAAAGGGGTTTGCGGAGCTTGCCGGGTTTGACCCCGACTGCACCTGCTATCCCAACCAGAAAACCCATCCCAAGCGGAAACAGAAAAATTAGGTAGAACCACTGGCTAATAAACCCTGCCAACAAGCCCGCAACGACACCGGAAAATACACAGATTGCACCCGTGATAAACAGGCCGGGGACGCTAAATCCTCCTTCGGCTTTGGCGGGTGTAGCCTCGAACCTTTTCGGGTGAGGCGTGTCGAAATCGTTTGGGTAACTCATGTTCGTGACTCAGGTAAAATCAAGGGGGGTAGGGCATACGAAGTGGAAACCCACGAAGGCCCGTGAGAATGCTATTTTTCAGACCTGCTGACAGAAATCAAGGGTGAAAGTGGTTTTCACGAAACCCTCGATTTTTCGGACGCCACAAAACTACGTTCCCTTTTTCGGTTTTCAAATCTTTCTCGAAAAAAGGCAATCCTGACCCTCGTTTTTTGTTGCTCAAGATAGGCTTATTGGGTGCCCAATCCGACAATCTGTAGTACCAGTCACAAAAAGGATGTTTTTTGATGGTGATTTATCAAGTGATTGTTAGATAATAAAGTTTATGCCGGAAAAAACCGAGCCAGACAAACGTTTTCGAACGATGATCGGGGTTACAAAAATGGTTCATTTGGGGGGTAAAAATGACTCCCAAACCAATCAAAAGTTTACACCAATTTTAGGGGTGGTGGACATGATCGGTCTGAATCGCCCGTCTCAATAAGGTAAATTTCCAAAGGGTGTTGTTTGGTCTTTACCGATTCTTGATTCCCGAACCTCGATTCCCGATTTTTTGCCCTTGACCAAAGTACCCCTTTTTGCCCACAATACCCCATTAGGCACGATGCCTCTTGAGTTTACACCGAATGGAGTCGATGCGGATGCACCCTGAGACTAATTCCTTTCGCCTTGCCTGCGACGGGCCGACTGCAACAATTACCCTCAACACGCTCCCACGATGGGGACGGGCTTGGCTGACCGAATTACAAAATCTCACCTCTTTTCTAGCTCAACAACCACAACTCGAAACCGTGATTTTCAAAGGCGGAACTGGCGCATGGAACCCAGAGTACGATCAACGCGAAGTACTCAACTTCAAGAACGAAAACGAAGCCTTGACCTATGCTGCCTACGGGCAAGAGGTTATGGAAACCCTTCGTCGATTGAGCGAGCAAATTCCGGTTGTCGCTTCGCTGGATGGGCCGTGTTCGCTGGTCGGGTTAGAATTGGCAATGGCGTGTTCCCATCGGGTGATGGTCGCCAATCCCGATAGCAAAATTGCAGGATTGAATCTCGGTTCAGGAACCTTTCCGGCGTGGGGGTTACTCTCACGGGTCATGCAACGAACAACCCGAAGTCGTTGCGAGACATGGACTTCGGGCGAATCACTTCGGCCACGCGATGCTCAGAAGATTGCCTTACTTGATAGGGTGTGTGCGTCGGGTCGCCTTGAAATCGAAGTGCGATCTTTCTGCGATGAACTCATCCGCAAAAAATCGAACTCACCCCAGAGGGTGAGTTCAGGTGTTGCTTTTGTCGAGTGGCTCAAAAAAGTGACTCACACAGGTCGCACCAACGAGACGCAAAGTGAGCTTGCCGAGACATGGTCAACGGAACTCAAACGATTACAAGAGCTTGCACATAAAGACCTTGCTTTGGGATTGGTCCGAGAAAAACAACTCTTTGCGACGTATTCGCAACTGCCAGAATATCGCCGAGCATCGGAGGTGCAACACAAACAACGTGAGACCCCTCGCATCTACCCAGAGCCGATCAATCCTCTTCCTCCCATTCCGCACAAAATTGGGATCGTAGGCGGTGGAGAAGTGGGGACGTTTCTTGCAATCCATTTGGCCGAACGGGGTTGCGAAATTGCAATCCACGAGGCGACCTCTGCGACTGCTGAGACAACCACACGCCGGATCGAAAAAAGTATCCAAAACCGTATCGCACAAAGGGTTTGCACACCGATTGAAGGTGATAAACTCCGGCGAGGAATTTCTCTTTCGACACAGTGGAACGGGTTTGAGAATGTCGATTGTGTCATTGAAAGTGCCGAAGAAGATTTGGGTGTCAAACGCAACCTGCTCGCAAAGCTGGAAGAGCTTGTGCGACCCCGTGTGGTAATCGCATCAACAAGTACAAATTTGTTGATCGAATCACTTCAGAATGAAATGAAACGTCCTAATCGCGTGGCCGGTTTTCATCTGGTGGAGACCTCGGCTAACTTGGTAGAATTGGTACGCGGTATTCAAACCGATTCGGGAACGATGGCAGCCATTGCCCGTTGGGGACACTATTGGGGCTTTCAAGTTGCCCAAGTCGCCGACCGTGTCGGGCGATTGGCCATGCGAGTTCGGATGGCGTACCTTTCGGAGGGAGTACATCTGGTTGCAGAAGGGTTAGACCCTCGTGCGATTGACGAACAAGCCCGACGATTTGGTTTTCGTCGCGGTCCGTTGGAGTGGTGCGATGAACTCGGTTTCGATTCTCTTTCCCTCATTGCAGAGCAGTACCAACTTGCACAAGGGGACTATGCGTTTGCTCGCAATCTGTTATTTGAACGATTCTTACCGTTTGGCTTTTTCGGCAAACAAAATGGCGAAGGGTTCTACCGCTATCGAGGGGATCGCAAACGCTATAACGAAATTGCGAGAATGTTGGCATGGAACGATCTCGACGAAGGAAGCAAACCGCGTTACGTGCATTCTGTCGATCAAGCAAATACAGAAGGCTTCCAACGGTTACTCTTGCGGGTTGTTAACGAAGCTGCACATGGCCTTTCCGACGAACCCGAAGCATCTCCCCTCACAGTTGACGCCATCCTCTGTAGTGCAATCGGTTTCCCAATATTCAGAGGTGGCCCACTCCGATATGCCGACGATCTCGGTATTGCAGGTGTGGTAGATCGTCTCGCAACCTATGCCGAAAGACACGGCCCACGCCTCAACCCGTGCGAAGATTTAGTCCGACGTGCCGAAGCGGGCGAAGGGTTCTACACACCAATGACGAATGAAGAATACATCGTGAAATCACGGGCAGCGTAAAGAGAGTATTGCGACAATCGCAAGATTGTTGGTATTTTGAGGGCATATTAGTCGGACACTCAAAAAGCCCCTATCTTCTCGGTGCGTCATCCCGTATCTTTTCTTGAACAAACAAATTCCAACGTTCGCAAGGTCCAACATGAACGATACCGAAGCCTTCCTCCGCAAAATCCGCGAGAACCCCGACGACGATGCCCCTCGCCTTGTCTTCGCCGATTATCTCGACGAACAAGCCCAAAAATCGACAGGCAAAGAAGCAAAGGAGCAAGCAAAATGGGCAGCCCTCATTCGGGCGGGGATTGCGAAAGAGCGGGAGAGCACTGCCGATGCGAGTTATTGGAATAAGTGGGCGGGATTATCTCAAGCAGATAACTGCAAATTAGCGAGAGATTTGTTGCCGAAGACTCTTCGCCAAAAAAGTTTTCAAGAGATGTCACGTGGGTTTTATGATTCCATTGAAATGGGGTTTACCCGGTTTGTCATAAACGCTCAGGAGATTATTGAATCCAACGCTCCGATTCGTGCGGTGAAGTTATTTGACGCCACTGACAGATGTCACCGCATCGCAGGGCATCCCGTGTTGGGATTGATCCGCGATCTTGATCTCAGCGGTGACCATAAATTAGCTTCGGAGGATGTTCGAGGGGTTTGTAGCGAACCCCAACTCCGTTCTCTAACGGGTTTGGCAATCGATGCAGCAGATCAAGAGGATCTCTTAAACATTTTGAAGAAGAGTCATAATTTTCCAAACTTGCGTCGGCTGCGTTTGGATCTTTCGGGGTGGGAATCGGATAGCGAACTAATGCATTATCCGATTGCGTCACAACTCGAACTCTATAACACTTTTAATACTTCGGTTAAGCATGCCGAACTCCTCAGTCACGCTCCACTTGCGAGGACTTTAACCAATTTGGATGTGAGCGATTTTGAAGAATCCCCACCTAAGAAAATCAAGTGGGGGTCGTTTCAGAATTTGCAATCCTTAACCGTTTGGCAATCAAGCAAAAAGGATTGGGTGACACCATTCTTAGAGAGTCAGGATTGGCAGCATTTGAATGAGATCGAACTTAGAGGGGATAAAATTCCCGATGATGCTCTTTCGCATTTCGAGTCCGGTGAGACGGAGTTCTCGTTGAAACTGAGTTGTCTTTCCCAAACGCAACTGAAAGGGTTGTTAAGTTCGGGGGCGATGAAGCGGGTTAAAGCCCTCAAAATTTGGGCAAGTCCAATCCCTTCAACCGTGCAAATCCTCTCCAAGAATGAGTCTGCCATCAATCTCCGGAGCTTTGAATTTGAGTATATCTCGAACAGACTTAAAAGTCCCGATACCTTCTTCAAAATGCTTTGCAAGTCTCCTGTGTTTGCAAATTTAGTGCATCTAAAGATGACAGAATGGCTTTCGTTGCAAAACCTGAAGCAACTTGCTGATTCGGCACTCGGGCAATCGCTTAGAGCTTTGGAATGTATTCATTTTTCAGAATTGAAAAAATGCGAAGCCTTTCTACGTGACTCGAAGAATTTTCCCAATCTTGTTTCTCTCTCGGTTTACGGGGATTACGAAATCGCGTCGGGATGGAACATCATCGCGAAAGGCCGCAAGAAACTCGAACTTGAGAAACTGGAACTTGATTGAAAGAATAAGTTTTAAGAAATTATTCTTTCACATTACCATTTCCTCTTGTGAGCTACCCCTATGAGAAAATCGATTTCGTTGAACTATGTTCACATTATTTTTGCGACGAAATATCGTCAGCCGGTTTTGCAATCGGCTTGGCGTGCGGAGTTGTTTGAGATGATAGCTCGTGTCAGTCATTCTTACGAGTGTGATCCTTTGGCAGTGGGTGGGTTTGATGACCATGCTCATATTCTAATAAACCTTTCCCGAACATTGGCTGCTGCAACCTATCTCAGTCAGATCAAATCAGCTTCGTCGCAGTGGGTAACAAGTCACAAGACCAAACTAAATGTGTTTCGTTGGCAACGTGGGTACGCACTCTTTTCGGTAAGTCCAACAGCCGTTCCGAATGTGGTGAGTTACATTGAGAATCAAGACGCTCACCACGCAAAACATACCTTTGTTGAAGAGCTTGATGACCTCGCAGAGAGAGTGGGCGTTCGCTGGGAGTACGAAGACGCTGAAGACGATGAAGTTGAAGATGATATTTAAGAGTGGTAACGGTATCCCCACCGCAAGTCCCGGAATATCGCCCTGTTGGTTGATTGTTGTCATCGTGTGAACCCCAAAGTCCGCCCCGCCCCCACGCGCCGACCGCTTCGCGTTCGTCTTGGGACAGGCGGGGCTACTCAAAACGGGCTATCGCCCTCAGCATTTTTAGCATTGCGAAACCAGCACATTACGGGATTACCCCAAAAACAAAAAATGCTTAGCCCATTAGGGCGTTTTGAATAGCCCCGCCTGTCCCAAGACGAACGCGAAGCGGTCGGCGCGTGGGGGCGGGGCGGACTTTGCGGGAAACACCGGTCACTCACATTCCCGGCTCGCTTTTCCCGATCCCCGACACCCGATTCCCAATTCCCGATTCCCGATGAGGGCTACTTCGCCAAAAGGCTCCGAAGCACGTATTGCAGAATCCCGCCGTGTTGGTAGTACAGCACTTCTTGGGGGGTATCAACACGCAACAAAGCCTCGAAGGTTTTGGCACCGGCTTTCACTGTGATATGCACTTTGCCGGAGCCGACTTTGCTGAGGGCTTCGTTGATCCCTTCGATCTCGACGACTTCTTCACCCGTGAGACCCAGTACCGAGGGGTTTTGGTCGGGGAGGAACTGCAACGGAAGCACACCCATTCCAACAAGGTTACTGCGGTGAATACGTTCGTAACTTTCGGCGATTACGGCTTTGACGCCAAGCAAGCGGGTTCCTTTCGCTGCCCAGTCACGCGATGACCCCGAACCGTATTCCTTGCCTGCAAGGATCACAAGGGGAATGCCAGCTTTCTGATATTCCATTGATGCTTCAAAGATTGAAGTCTCTTGATTATCGGGCAGGTAACGGGTTACACCACCTTCGACCCCCGGCACAAGCAGGTTCTTCAGACGCACGTTAGCGAATGTTCCTCGCATCATCACGTCGTGGTGTCCACGTCGAGCGCCGTACTGGTTGAAGTCTTTCACATCGACCATGTTTGCCATCAGGTATTTACCGGCAGGGCTATCTTTCTTGATGTTCCCGGCTGGCGAAATGTGGTCGGTCGTGATGCTATCCCCCAAGACCGCAAGGGCACGCGCACCGGTAATATCTTTGACGGCATCGGGCGTTTTCTTCATGCCGTCGAAGTACGGGGGATTTGCAATGTACGTCGATTTCGGGTCCCAGTTGTAGCGTTCTCCAACAGGGGCTTTGAGGTTCTTCCAGTTGTCGTCACCATCGAACACATCGGCATAAATGCGACGAAATTGCTCGGTGGTGATGTGCTTATTGACCGTTGCAGAAACTTCTTCTTGCGTTGGCCAAATGTCCTTGAGAAACACCGGTTTGCCGTCACTTCCTTCGCCAACGGGTTCGGTCTCCCAATCGATATCGACTTTACCTGCAAGGGCATAGGCCACTACAAGGGGAGGGCTTGCTAAGTAATTCGCACGAACATCAGCATGCACACGCCCTTCAAAGTTTCGATTGCCACTCAACACCGAAGAGACAACCAGCGAGTTCGTGTGAATCTCGTTGGTTACGGCATCGGCAAGGGGTCCGCTATTGCCGATACAAGTTGTGCAACCATAGCCGACCACGTTGAACCGGAGTTTTTCGAGTTCCGAAAGTAGCCCCGAGGATTCGAGGTAACTGGTTACCGCTTTGGAGCCGGGTGCAAGCGAGGTCTTGACCCAATTCTTGGTGGTCAGTCCGCGAGCGTTGGCTTTCTTCGCCAGAATCCCTGCTGCAACCATCACATAGGGGTTCGAGGTGTTCGTGCAGCTGGTGATTGCAGCAATCACAACGGCCCCATCGTGCAAGCTACCAGGGGCAACTGTAACGGGTGTCGAAGGGGCATTCCCGCCGATCATCGGGAGTGTCGGTTTTTTTGCAGCAAGTGCAGCCGTCTTGAGTTTCGTCAACGACTCTTGGAACGACTTTTTCACATGCGTCAGAGCAACCCGATCTTGCGGGCGTGACGGGCCTGCCAAACTTGGCTCAACTGTGGAAAGGTCGAGTTCCAGAACGTCGGTGTATTCTGCGGGGGGAGTGTCCTTCGTGTGGAACAAACCTTGTGCCTTGCAATAGGCTTCGACCAGTGCAATCGATTCGTCAGAACGACCGGTTGTTTTCAGGTAGCGTAGCGTTTCGGCATCAACGGGGAAAATACCACATGTTGCGCCATATTCGGGGGCCATGTTTGCAATCGTCGCACGGTCTGCAAGGGGTAACTCGGCAAGTCCTTCGCCGAAGAACTCGACGAACTTACCGACGACCCCACGTTTACGCAAAATCTGTGTGACCGTAAGAACGAGGTCAGTCGCAGTCGAACCTTGTTTGAGTTTGCCCGTGAGCTTGACCCCAACGACTTGCGGAATGAGCATCGTCACCGGTTGACCGAGCATTGCAGCTTCGGCTTCGATTCCGCCAACCCCCCAACCCAATACGCCAAGCCCGTTGACCATCGTGGTATGCGAATCGGTTCCAACGAGGGTATCGGGGTAAGCAGTGCCGTTTTCATCGACGAAGACGACCCGTGCGAGATACTCGATATTCACTTGGTGGACGATACCCGTTTCTGGTGGAACGACCTTGAAGTTTTGGAACGCATTTTGACCCCAACGGAGGAAGGTATAACGCTCTTGATTGCGTTCGTATTCGAGTTTCGTGTTATTGTTGAAGGAGTTTACGCCGCCGTAGTCGTCCACTTGAACCGAGTGGTCGATGACGAGTTCGCAGGGAATGAGTGGGTTAATTTTCTTCGGGTCACCCCCCAGACTAGCGATCCCGTCTCGCATGGCAGCGAGATCGACAACCGCAGGCACGCCAGTAAAATCTTGGAGCAATACGCGAGCGGGGGTGAAACCAATTTCGGCATCGGGTTCGGCTTTCGGCGACCAGTTGACCAGAGCTTCGATATCCCCTTTGCGAACCGAAAGTCCATTCTCTGTACGAAGCAGATTTTCCAGCAGGATTTTCAACGAAAACGGCAGGTTCTTGGCATGGGGAAATTTCTTCTCGAGGGCGGGAAGAGAGTAGATCGTATAATCTTTTCCGCCAACGCTCAACGTGGTCTTACTCGCAAAACTATTCATAGCTTCCTCGGAATGCTTTCTCAAAAAGGATATTCAACGGTTTACCAATAGACTCGGCAATAGACTGATAGGGCAGGAACGCTAATAAAAGACAGAAGTAAACCGCAAAGACGCAAAGATGCAACTGGTTTTGTTAGCATCTCGGTGTTGACCCATAGCTCGCAGAGCGGGCTAGGCGGACTGTGGTGCCTCCCTGTAAACCTGCCTTCTTGAGGATCAACGATGCGTATTTTCTTACCCCTTTTCATTCTAATTACCCTATCTCCGATGCTTCGTGCTGTGGAAGCTCCTCCTAACGTGGTGTTGATATTCGTGGATGATATGGGGTATTCCGACCTCGGTTGTTATGGGGCGAAGGGTTGGAAGACGCCGAACCTTGACGAGCTCGCTCAAGAGGGGGTGCGGTTTACCAGTTTCTACGTTTCGCAGCCGGTTTGTTCGGCATCGCGTGCGAGTTTGCTTACGGGGTGCTATGCCAATCGCGTGGGTATTAACGGGGCATTAGGGCCGAAAAGCAAGGTTGGACTTTCGGAAAAAGAGACCACTCTTGGCAACCTTTTTCAATTGAAGGGTTACAAAACCTCTGCTATCGGGAAATGGCATTTAGGTGACAACGAAAAATTCCTTCCCACCAAACGGGGATTCGATTCCTACTTTGGCTTGCCGTACTCGAACGATATGTGGCCGTTCCATCCCGAATCGAAAACGGCATTTCCTGCCCTTCCGCTCATCGAAAATACCAAAGTAATTAACGACAACGTGACTGCTGAAGACCAAACCAAACTCACGACCCAATACACCGAACGGGCAACGAAATTCATCGACGATAACAAAGAGAAACCCTTCTTCCTTTATGTGGCTCATTCGATGCCTCACGTTCCTCTTTACGTTTCGGAGAAATTCAAAGGGAAGTCCGAACAAGGTTTATACGGCGATGTGATTCAAGAGATCGATTGGAGTGTTGGCGAAATTCTCAAAGCTCTCAAGAAAAATAAACTCGACGAAAAGACCCTTCTGATTTTCACCAGCGATAACGGCCCGTGGCTCAGTTATGGCAATCACGCAGGCACAAAAGGCCCACTCCGCGAAGGTAAGGGAAGCGTCTGGGAAGGAGGGGTTCGCGTCCCGATGATTGCACGATACCCAAGTAAAATACTTGGGGGAACTGTGCAGAATGAACCCATGATGACGATTGATATTTTCCCGACACTGGCAAAATTGATCGGTGCCGAGCTACCGAAACTTCCGATAGATGGGCGTGATTCGTGGCCGTTACTCGCATCGAAAAAGGGTGCAAAATCCCCGCACGATGCCTTCTGGTTCTACTACGGCAACAACGAGTTGCAGGCGATTCGTATGGGTGAATGGAAACTCATCCTTCCGCACACATGCCGAATGCTCGAAGATCGACCCGCCGGAAAAGATGGCAAGCCAAGTGGGTATAAGCAAATCAAACTTGAAAAACCACAGTTGTTTAACCTTGAGAAAGACGTTGGCGAAACCACCGACCTTGCCGACAAACAACCCGAAGTTTTGGCGAAGCTATTGAAGGAAGCCGACAAAGCCCGCGAAGAACTCGGCGACAACCTCATAAAGAAAACGGGCAAGGGCAATCGTGCGGTCGGAAAGGTCGAGTGAACATCTCCAAGCAAGTTACGTTCTCTCGCCGCTCACTACTACCCGCTCTGAGTTAGGTTCTAAAATACCCGTATGATCTTCGACCATTCTTGGGCGTTTTGGCTCTACATACCTTTGGGGTTACTGGCGATTGTGTTGTGGCGTACCTATCGTTGGCGTGCCAGAACGGTTGCTCAGTTGGGGGCAGTGCGTGGGGTGAAACCCGTTTCGGTTCGAGGATCGATTTTCCTTTTATTCGGGTTGGCGAGTTTGATCTTTGCGACAACCGGTCCACGTTGGGGAAAAGGGAGCGAGTTGGGCGTGACCTTGTGATCGTGTTCGATTTTTCGTGGAGTATGACCGCGGAAGATATGAACGATGTGCAACAGAAAGAACGTTGGCAGGCTGCCCGTGAGGGTATCCTGCAATTGGTTCAACGAGTGAAACAACGTGGCGGCGAGCGTTTGGCATTAGTGGTGTTTGCTGCCCGTCCGTTTGTGGTTTGCCCACTTACTGCGGACTACGATCATTTTGTAAATCGATTGTTAGAGTATACCCCCCATGCTCCGCCCCCTGAGATTCGCCCAAGTGCAACCGACGATATCGATTCGGGGACCCGTCTCGGTTGGGGAATGGGGGCGGCGCTAGAGTTGTTCGATAAAGAGGGGGTAGGCTATCAGGATATTTTGCTGATTTCCGACGGCGATGGACCCGGCGTTGAGGCCGATGCCGAACCCGCAATTCAGGCATGTTTAGGGCTTGAAGTCCCTTGTCATGTTGTGGGTCTGGGAAACCCGAAAATGCCAACCCCACTAACGATTGGTCGCGGAGAAGACTTGGAATTTGTAACAACCAAACTCCAAGAGGAATTTCTGCGCTCTATCGCTCGTCGTACTAAAGGAGAGTACATCGGGGCCAACCAAGATATCCCCTCTCTCCGGACCTTTTACGACGAAACTCTACGCGACCGAAAGAAACGCGATTTGCCCGTTGATTCTGTGCCGTTACCGGAAAGTCGTGGGGTTT
>VYLT01000334.1_pt1 | contig 11069 bp, 9 predicted proteins | sample 5114261 | NCBI WGS metagenome assembly VYLT01 (sample SAMN12291815, study PRJNA351875) | freshwater metagenome | isolation source: freshwater lake | place: USA: Michigan, Little Long Lake | collected 2011-07-12 | reverse complement strand
CAGGACGATACGCATAGCCGGGGCAAAGCGGAAATTTATTTCGAAGAATCGTACAAACCGTTGTTCGAAACAAGTATCTATACTTTTGAAGGCCTCTTCCCTAGCGCCGATATTCAACCTGTTTATAAAACAGAAGGGGAAATCATCAATGCATTTTTCGAGAAAAAGGTAAAAACCATCTGCATTACCCGCGACTTTACCGCCAAAGAAAAAGCAAACCTCAAAAAAGCACAGATTGAAGTGCGAAGCAATGTTATTGCATTCGATGCCGTTGCCCTGATCATCCACCCGGATAATATGGACAGCACACTTTCGATCGACAAATTGAAACGCATTCTTACCGGAAAAGACACCTTGTGGTCGAGTTCAGGCAAGCGCATCAATGTGGTATTCGACAATGCCAATTCGGCCAATTTCAATTACATGCGCAAACTGGTAAACAATGCCGATTTGCCGGATAATATCTTTGCCGTTAAATCAAACGAAGAAGTTATCAAACACGTGAAAGAAAACCCCAGTTCAATCGGTATCATCGGTGTAAACTGGATCAGTGATCATGATGACAAGACCGCACTCGACTTTTTGAAAGGAATTCGCGTGATGGGGGTTTCCAAAAAAGAAGGTGGCGAAGCATTTCAACCATACCAGGCATATATTTATACGAAAGAATACCCGCTTACACGCGAAGTATGGATGATCAATATCGGTAGTCGATCTGGCTTACACACGGGCTTTGTAAATTTCATGCAGCAGGAAAAAGGACAGTTGATCATTCACAAATCAGCACTTGTGACGGCTTCTGAACCTGTTCGGATTATTGAAATGACAACCGAGTAAACAATCCTTTCCGGCAACACCAAACACGGCAAGGTCCATTTTATTTTTGGTGGTTTCCAATGACTCAAAATGGTTGTCAGTAAGAATCACACCTTGCATCTACCAGTCTGATTTTAAGGATTGTAAAAAGCAACCCGTGAATCATTCAGATAGTGTAATGGCTCAATACCGCATTAAATAAACGTTAAGAAAAACCTTCATTTTATACGATTGTAGTACTTTGGCAGGAGAATTGCTAATACACTACAAACTAAAACAACGATCAATACACACAGTATGAAAAATTACATGCTAGTAGCCGTTTCTTTCTTCCTGGGCACACTTGCCTTCGGTCAAACAATGGAAGAAGCGCTGAAGAAAACCGACAACGAGCGCTATGAGCTGGCGAAGAAGGATTTCAGATCATTAATTGCAAAAGATCCTGCAAAAGCAGGCGATTATTATTTCTACCTGGGTCAAAACTTTTTCCAGCAGGGAGAATTAGACTCGGCTTATGTTGCCTGGGAAAAAGGTGCATCTATTGATGTTGCCAATCCGCTAGGAATGGTTGGAAAAGGAAATGTTCTCTGGCACAAAGGCGACACAGCCGGTGGACGAAAACAATTTGTAGCAGCATGCACAGCAACCAAACATAAAAATGCCGAGATCATGCGCCAGGCAGGGGCTACTTATACCTATGCAAAAATTAAAAATATTGACGCAGCGATTAAGTTGTTGAATGACGCCGTGAAACTGGAGCCTAAAAATGTGGAAGGTCACTTGATTCTGGGCGATGCCTTGCTTGAAAAAACACCTTCAAACGGTAGTCCGGCCATTGCCGAATACAACAAAGCATTAGACATTGATGCGAAAAACTGCAAAGGAATCATTCGTAAAGCGAAATTGTACCAACGCTCAAAAAACTACGAAGGTGCTGAAGAGTTGTACAAAGAAGCGCAGGCACTTGATCCAACTTACGCACCGGCTTACCGTGAAAACGCAGAGTTGAACATGTTGCAAAACAAGCAGAAAGAGGCAATTGAAAATTGGAAAAAATACCTGGAACTCAACGATACGGACGAATCTCGTTACCGCTTTGCAACATCACTTTACCTTTCAAGAAGATATTGTGATGCGATCACTGAGTTCGAAGGACTCCATTCACGCAACTTCGTGACGTTCTACACACGTCGTATGCTCGCTTACAGTCTTTATGAATGCAACGCCGAGAGCAAAACAACAGACGCCAACAAAAAAGGGTTGGAAGAGTTGGAGCGTTTCTTCCAGATTGTTCCGGCAGACAAAATTGCTGCTTACGATTACAAATACCGAGGTCTTCACTATAGCAAACTCGGAATGGATTCATTGGCCTTGTTGGATTACCAAAAAGCGATTTCCATCGACATCATTTGGGAGAAAGAACTTTCCGGTTTGATAGCTAAAATCTACTACAAATCCAAAAAGTACGACGATGCCATTAAGTACTACGAAATCAAAAAAGCCGGTAAAGCTTCTAATCTGAACGTTACCGAGCACTATGAATTGGGTAGAGCATATTATTTCGGACCGCAAAACTATGCGCTGGCAGATTCAAGCTTGCGTCAGGTAACCGAACAATCGTCTAATTTTGCTTCCGGATATTTGTGGAGAGCACGTGCTAATTACAAACTGGATGCAGGAAATGCTCTTTGGGCAGCCAAGCCGTTCTACGAAACGTATCTGGAAAAATTAACGCCGGAGGACAAAACAAATACAGCCAACAAAGCAACGCAAATTGAGGCTGCTAAATACCTGGGTGATTACTATGTAAACTCCAAAGAAGGAAAAGATTTGGTAAAAGCAAGAAGCTATTGGAAGATGGTTCTTGATCTGGAGCCAACCGATCCGCAGGCAAAAGCCTTCATGGCAAGTTCCGCAGGACGATAAACGAAAACTACAGTTAAAACTGTCAAACAGCCCGCTCATTTGCGGGCTGTTTTTGTTTGAAAACGCCTCATTTACAAGGGAAAGACACCAATTGCCTCTTCAGTATTTTCACAGACAATTGGTGTACTACATTTCACTCAAACATTCCTACACAATAGGTCTTTTTCAGAAGGCCGAAACGGATTTTAGTTAAGTTAGATTAAACGGTTCACCCCGGCGGCCAAAAAAAGTGAAACGATTAAAAAAAAACAATAATTAACTAAAAACCCATCAGTTATGATAGTAGTCTTCATTATCGCAGGAGTGGTAGCATTGATCTCACTCTACGATTATTTTAACTCCAGAAACTGGCAGCAGGTCACCTCGAATGAGCGCAACGATGCTGTCTTTAAAAACCGTAACCGCGAATATGGCGCCTTTGCCATCCGCAGAGATTACGACAAACGTTTGATGCTTATCGTGGGCGGTCTGATTGCCGGCTTAGGTGTATTATACGCCGCCACGCGAAACGATGAGTACCATGCAAAATTGAACAAGCCCAAAGAAATAGCCGAGATATGGGTATTGGAGCCAAACAAGAATGAAAAACAGGAAGTGGAGAAAAAAGAGGAACCTGCCACGGAAGCCGATCCGCAACCATTGGCAAAAATGACAGCCTTTCAGGAACCGCAACCAACAGATGATCCAAGCCAGGAACCCACAATTCCGAAAGAAGGAGAAAACCTTGGCAATCATGAGAACCCCAACGGACCGGAAACCGGCGGCACAACGCCACCACTTCCTCCGGGACCACCATCAGGAGGTGATGGAGAAACAGGAGGAACAAGTGAAGGTCCGGTAATTCCTGATGAGCCGGCTCAATTTCCCGGCGGACACAATGAAATGTTGAAATTCCTCAAGAATGAAATCAATTACCCACAGGTTCCTGCCGAATTGGGTATTCAGGGAAAATGCTTTATCCAGTTTGTGGTAAGCAAAAAAGGAGACATCTCAGACGTGAAAGTGATGCGTGGCGTAGAAGATTGCCCTGAGTGTGATAAAGAGGCTGTACGTGTGATCAAAAGCATGCCCTTGTGGAGACCGGGACGCGTGAAAGGAAAGGCCGTTGACAGCTATTTCAATTTACCGGTAAAATTTGCCTTGCAATAAGCATCTTGATCCTCACCTAACAATTGGAACCCGGGTATTTGTTATCCGGGTTCTTCGTTTTTTGCCGAACGCACCTAATTCCTCCCATAACTTGTTAACAACCTGAATTTATTTCCCCCAAAAATTGGCGTTTAGAAATAAAGCTCTATCTTTGCGCCCAAATTGAGAATACACTTTAAAGACACCATAAAATGTCCCAAATTCAAGGTAAAATTTCACAGGTTATCGGACCGGTTGTCGATGTTAGCTTCGACAAAGGAATGGCACTTCCAAACATCTACGATGCATTAGAGGTGCGCAAAGCAGACGGAACAAAAGTTGTTCTGGAGGTACAATCTCACGTTGGCGAGAATGCAATTCGTGCGATTTCCATGGACTCTACTGACGGTTTCCGTCGTGGAATGGAGGTTACTTCAACAGGTAGCGCAATCAAGATGCCTATCGGGGAGCAAATCAAGGGACGTTTGTTCAATGTAGTCGGTGAAGCGATCGACGGTATCAATGTGATCGACAACTCAAACGGGTTGCCTATTCACCGTGAAGCACCGAAATTTGATCAGTTATCCACTGCTACGGAAGTACTTTTCACAGGTATCAAAGTAATTGACCTGATTGAGCCTTACGCAAAAGGAGGTAAAATCGGTTTGTTCGGTGGTGCCGGTGTAGGTAAAACAGTATTGATTCAGGAATTGATCAACAACATCGCCAAAGGTCACGGTGGACTTTCTGTGTTTGCAGGAGTTGGTGAGCGTACACGTGAGGGGAATGACCTTCTTCGTGAGATGTTGGAATCAGGAATTATTAAATACGGAGATGCATTTATGCACTCTATGGAAGAAGGCGGATGGGATCTTTCGAAAGTTGATTTGAACGAAATGAAAGAGTCAAAAGCTACCTTCGTTTTCGGTCAGATGAATGAGCCTCCTGGTGCACGTGCACGTGTTGCGTTGTCAGGATTGACCATGGCGGAATACTACCGTGACGGTGAAGGTGACGGACAAGGAAAAGACATCCTTTTCTTCGTTGACAACATCTTCCGATTCACACAGGCAGGTTCTGAGGTATCGGCTCTTTTGGGACGTATGCCATCAGCGGTAGGTTACCAACCAACATTGGCAACAGAAATGGGCGCCATGCAGGAACGTATCACCTCTACGAAAAACGGTTCCATTACTTCCGTACAAGCGGTTTACGTACCTGCGGATGACTTAACGGATCCGGCTCCGGCAAATACCTTTGCTCACTTGGATGCTACAACGGTATTGTCTCGTAAGATTTCCGAGTTGGGTATTTACCCTGCGGTAGATCCATTGGATTCTACTTCTCGTATCCTTACACCGACAATTTTGGGTGAAGCACATTACAACACTGCTTCACGTGTTAAAATTATCTTGCAACGCTACAAAGAATTACAGGATATCATCGCCATTCTTGGTATGGACGAATTGTCTGAAGATGATAAACTGGCAGTTCACCGCGCTCGTCGTGTACAACGTTTCTTGTCTCAACCGTTCCACGTAGCTGAGCAATTTACAGGTATCCCGGGTGTATTGGTAGACATTCAGGAAACAATCAAAGGATTCAACATGATCCTTGACGGTGAAATGGACAAATACCCGGAAGCGGCTTTCAACCTGAAAGGAAGCATCGAGGATGTGGTTGCAGCAGGTGAAAAAATGTTGGCTGAAGCTTAATTTAAAAAACGCATCATGCAGTTAGAAATCATTACTCCCGAAACGAAAATCTTTGCAGGTGAAGCACAATCGGTGCAATTACCAGGTCTTGACGGATCGTTTCAGGTGTTAAACAATCACGCTCCAATTATTTCCGGTTTAGCAGCCGGAACAGTGAAAATAGAGCTTGAAAGCGCTTTTGAAGCTGATGAAAAAACAAGCAAGCTGATTCAGGTTGACAACAATCCTTCTATCATCCGCGTAAGCATTAAAGGTGGTGTGATGGAGTTGCTCAACAATAAAGTAATTGTACTTGCAGAATAAGAATTATAACTCTTAAAAAAGAGGGGTCTCAGCCGTGGCTGACATCCCTCTTTTTTGTTAAGGAGTGTTATAGAACCAATTTTTACCCGGAGATAAACGATTCTTTCATTAATTTCGTTATTACGTTACATGAATCTATTAACTCAGATCGATAAAGAGAATACCCCCAACCATATAGCAATCATTATGGATGGGAACGGACGATGGGCCAAAAAACAAGGTCAAATGCGTCTGTACGGTCATTCTATTGGTGTTGAATCTGTTCGTGAAACATTAACAGCAGCCAAGAACATCGGCGTGAAACACCTTACGTTGTACGCCTTTTCTACCGAAAACTGGAATCGTCCGAAAGAAGAAATAGACGGCCTGATGAACCTGCTGGTGCACACCATTGCCAACGAGGTAGACGAATTGAACCGTAGCGGTGTACGTTTGCTAACTATTGGCGACCGGGCCGGTTTACCGATCGAATGCCAGGAAGAATTGGCATCGGCAATAGAACAAACCGGTAAAAACACCGAAATTGATCTGATTCTGGCACTGAATTATAGCGCACGGTGGGAAATCACCAATGCGATGAAACAAATCGGGGAGCAAATCCAGGCAGGAAAACTGCAACCCAACGAGATCAGCGATGATACCATTGCACACTATTTGACAACAGCCGGTATTCCGGATCCTGAATTATTAATTCGCACCAGCGGAGAATGTCGCGTAAGCAACTTCCTGTTGTGGCAAATCGCCTATACCGAATTTCATTTTACGGAAGTTTTGTGGCCCGACTTTAAAGAAGCCGATCTGTACAAAGCCGTAATCGATTATCAATCACGTGAACGCCGTTTTGGAATGGTTTCCGAACAACTTTAATCTATGATAAAATATCTGATTGTCCTGTTAATCACCTCTTACTCAGCATTGGCTCTTGCACAAGGACCAAACTGGATTGTGGACGAGGTAAAAGATTCCATCAAACCCGGCAATGTGATCGGCGGCGGATTCAGCTATGATAATCCGCAGAAATACGAATTGGGGCCTATCCGCATCGACGGAGCAGATAACTTCGATGCGCAGGCTATCAAATTGATTGCAGGATTACGTCCCGGACAGGAAATCACGCTTCCGGGTGAGGAAATTACCAAGGCGATCAAAAATCTTTGGGACGAAGGCTTGTTTTCGAGTGTTTCTATTGAAGTGGAAAAGGAAGTTGCCGGTGTGGTTTACCTGGTTATCAAACTCACTCCGCGTCCGAAACTATCCCGTTTCAAATTCAGAGGTGTTACCCGTCGGGAAGCTGATAAAGTGCGAGAAGAAATCGACCTGGCATCCGGGAAAACAATTACGGAAAATCTGGTTTTTACCACGCGCAACAAAGTAAAGGGGTATTTCCGCGAAAAAGGCTATCACAATGTGCAGGTCAATATCAACCGCATCAAAGATACATTGATCAACAACTCCGAAATCTTCCTGATTGAAATCAACAAGGGTCAGAAAGTACGTATCAAAAAAATCAATATTACAGGGACCAGTGCTGTGCCGATGTGGAAACTCCGTAAATCGATGAAAGACACCAAACAAATGGCCGTTTGGCGTGTTTTCAAACGATCAAAATTCTCTGAATCGGCTTACGACCGCGACAAACTGGCATTGGTAGAAAAACTGAGAAGCGTTGGTTTACGTGACGTAGCCATCATTACCGATTCGGTGTATTCCATTGATAAGCGCCATTTGATGATCGACATTCAGATTCTGGAGGGAAACAAGTATTACTTCGGTGATATGTCGTGGATCGGGAACACCAAATTCTCTTCTGGCTTGCTGGATACCGTTTTGGGCATCAAGTACGGAGACATTTACAACAAACCGTTGCTGGATCAGCGTTTGTTCATGAGTGAAGAGGGCCGGGATATTTCATCGCTTTACATGGACCGTGGTTATTTGTTCTTTCAGGTCATTCCGGTAGAAACAGGTGTGGTGGATAACCACATCAACTACGAGATGCGCCTTATTGAAGGAAAAGAAGCCCGCGTGCGCAATGTTATCATCAAAGGCAACTACAAGACCAACGAGCATGTGATTCGTCGTGAAATCCGCACCAAACCAGGTGATTTATTTAACCGTAATGACATTATCCGTACGCAACGTGAGTTGGCGCAGTTGGGTTATTTCAATGAACAGGCATTCCAGGTGAATCCGATTCCGAATCCACAAGACGGAACGGTAGACATCGTTTATACGGTAGAAGAAAAATCTGCTGACCAGATTGAAGTATCCGGAGGTTATGGAGCTGGACGTATCATCGGAACCGTAGGATTGACGTTCAGTAACTTCTCGGTAAAAAACATGTTCAAGAAAGCTGCGTGGCAACCGCTTCCGGCAGGCGACGGGCAACGTTTATCAATTCGTGCGCAAACCAACGGTCGTTTTTACCAGAGCTATAATTTCTCATTTACCGAGCCGTGGTTGGGTGGAAAACGTCCGAATTCATTTACTTTCTATGCTACGCATACACAGATTGGTAATAACTTCAGCAGAAGCAACCCGACTTACCAGGGTGTATCCATTTCGGGTGGTGGTATCGGTTTGGGCCGTCGTAAGAAATTCCCGGATGATTACTTCAGTGCTTATTACGAACTTTCTTACCAATACTACGATGTAGTTGACTACTCAAGTTTGTTCCCGAATTTCGACAACGGTTATGCAAACGACATCAGTTTGAAATACGCCTTGCAGCGTAACTCCATCAATTCACCGATTTACCCTACAGAAGGTTCCAAATTATCCTTCACCGCAAAATCTTCGTTGCCATACTCATTATTGGGTGGTAGAACCGATTTTGAAGATGCTACAGCGCAGGATCGTTACAAGTATTTGGAATACTACAAATTCAAATTGACAGGTGAATTCTATTTCCCGCTGACGAGCAACAAAAAACTGGTATTCATGCCGCGTTTCGGATTCGGATTCATGGGTTATTACAATGCATCGAAAGGATTGACACCGTTTGAACGTTTCAACCTTGGAGGAAGTGGATTGACGGGTGTAAACCAGTTTGGTGGTCGCGAGATTATTGCCCTGCGCGGTTATCCGGAAAGTGGTTTGTCATCTACCGGAGGCGACCCGTTGATTGCGAAATACACCATGGAATTGCGTTACCCGATTTCATTGAACCCACAAGCAACCTTCTTTGTATTGGCATTTGCCGAAGCCGGAAATACCTTCCCTACGTTGAATAAATTCAATCCGTTTAATGTAAAACGTTCGGCCGGACTTGGTATTCGCGTCTTCTTACCGATGTTCGGTATGCTTGGTTTGGATTATGGTTTCGGATTCGACACACTGGATTCGCACTCAAGCGGCTTCAACGGAACGTCTGATATCGATGTGCGTAATAAAGGATATTTCGGTAAGTTCAACTTTACCATCGGAATGAACCTCGGAGAGTTATAATAGAGCGTGGAACAATAAAATGTTTAATTTCGTCGTTCTTGCAATTTTTGATTTATGAAAAAGTGGTTGATTGGTTGTTTAATGGTGTTTGGCATGACCTTTGTCAGCTCTGCTCAGAAGTACGGATATATTGACTCGGAATTTATTCTGAACAATGTGCCGGAATACAAAGAAGCGAAAGAACGCTTGGATAAGTTAGCAGAACGTTGGACCAAAGAAATAGAAGAACGCTATGAGGTAGTGAAACAGAAAAAAGAGAATTTTCTTCGTGAAGAAGATCTCTTGCCTGCCGAAGAAAAAGCCAAACGCGAAGAAGAAATTGCCAAATTGGAAACCGAAGCTATGGAAATGCAGAAAACGCGTTTCGGAGTTTCAGGGGACTACTTCCAGAAACGTCAGGAATTGATTAAACCGATTCAGGACAAAGTTTACGAAGCCATGCAAGCAGTTGCTTCCAAACGGAATTATAGCTTTATATTTGACAAAGCAAATCAAAGTAACCTCGTTTTTGCCGATAGCAAATTTGATATCAGCGACGAAGTGCTAAAAGAAATGGGATACACCCCGAAATGATAAACAAATACAAATCATACAACAATCCAATGAAAAAACTATTTTTCGCCCTTGTAATTGCCTTGACTACAGTAACAGCTGCACAAGCACAGTCAAAAATTGCACACGTAAATTCTCAGACATTACTTGACACCTTGCCTTCTCGTAAAGCTGCTATTGCTGAAATCAATGAATTGAGCCGAAGAGCAGACGAAGAGTTGAAAACAATGGAAGCAAACCTGGAGAAAGAATACAACGCTTACATGGCCAGAAGAGCAACACAAACTGCTGCTATGAACCAATACGATGAAGGTCGTTTGGCGAAAATGCAAGCTGATATGCAAGCACGTGAGCAGGAAATCAATCAGATTTTGCAAACAATGTCTTCTGAGTTGAACGAAGTGATTCTGAAAACAGTAAAAGATGCTGTTGATTTGGTGGCTAAAAAGAAAGGTTTGAACTATGTGATCGACGAGTCATCTACCCTTTTTGCCAACGGTAGCAACATTACCAACGAAGTGATTCCTGAATTGCTGCGCATCGATGCTGAAAAAACTAAAGCAAAAGCACAAGCGTCTCAAACACCTCCCGGACAATAATTAAACGCATACAATATACTGAAAGTCGTCTTCCTTTGGTTGGCGACTTTTTTGTTGCAGCATGATTTTACCACAAAGATTATCATGAGTATTTACCTACCATGGTAATTATATTATACCTACCTTCGTAAAAACACCGTTCATGGAACGCTCACTATTTTTAAAATCGATGCTGGGATTTGCCGCAATGGGCGGATTAACTTCTGCCCTTCAACTGAAAAACATCTTCTCTGAAGAAGACTACACCTACCCTGTTTTGTTTATCGGTCATGGCTCACCAATGAACGGCATCGAAGACAATGCCTTTTCGCAGCAATGGAAAGCCCAGGTGAAAGATTTACCCACACCCAAGGCAGTGATTGTCATTTCAGCGCATTGGCTCACCAGGGGAACCTACATCACCGCCATGGAACATCCAAAAACGATCCATGACTTCGGTGGATTTCCCGATGAGTTGTTTGCGGTGCAATATCCGGCTCCCGGTTCTACAGAAATAGCTGCCACCACCAAAAACCTCATTACCAGCACAGAAGTCGGTTTAGACCATGAATGGGGCCTTGACCACGGAACCTGGACCGTTGTG
>VYLT01000333.1_pt1 | contig 11086 bp, 8 predicted proteins | sample 5114261 | NCBI WGS metagenome assembly VYLT01 (sample SAMN12291815, study PRJNA351875) | freshwater metagenome | isolation source: freshwater lake | place: USA: Michigan, Little Long Lake | collected 2011-07-12 | reverse complement strand
AGCGCAACGGTTTCTGATTGCTGCCATGTGCCAGCCCGCACCGCCCAGGCATCCAGTCGAGCGTCGGCGACGCCGCCGCAGGCTTTCTTCGATAGGCCAACGAGCTTCTGTGCCGGCCTGGCTGCGTCCTCACACCAGTCTGTCCGCTCACCCCTGCTCAACACGAGAAGGACTTCCGGCGACGGTTCAAAATCGGTTTGGCGGAACAGGATATCCGCTGCGTAGACTGCCATTTTCCGGTTCTCATGTGCGACGCCGGGCGCGTACTGAAGGCGCCATCGGAACAAAGGCGCGCGGGAACCTGCAATCTCCCGGGCATGCTCAAAGAAGGCCCGTCCCCGTTCAAGCCGGTTCTGCCCTTGCCCACGGGCCCAGGCATCGTCGCGAAGGTTGCGATCGTCCGATTCAATATCTTCCGTACCCAGCAGGATCGTCAGGCGTTCTGCAAAACCTGATCTGTCGAGGACATAGTTATGCTTCTTCAACCTCATTCCTTGCGGGAAGGGCCGATCGGGGTCGAACCAGGTGTACCAGCCGGCATTCGCGGCCACGGCATGGTCGAGGTGGACCGGATGTGCCAGCATCACAAATCGATGAACAAACTGCGCGCCCGCTGAGTGGCCGTAGATCGAATAGGTTCCTGCGCGGCTCCCTGCGCGGCGCTTTACCTCGTCGAAAAGCGGTTCAATGACAGAAAAGGTCCAGGAATTCGGATCACGCGTCTTGCCGGTGCGAGGATCAATCACGCCGCCCTGATTGTAGGATTCAGGGCCTGGAAAACGGCGTTCATCAAACTCGGGGGCAATGAGGATGACACCGAAACGCTCGGCAGTGCGCGCCCAGTCCTCGATGTATCTCTTCGCATCACGTTCTACGCCGTGCATCACGAAGAGAATGGGCGCGTCGGCGGACACAGAACTTGGAACATAGGTCCAGACCCTCAGTTCGGGGCCTGCCCAGCCGTCGAACATGAAACGTGATATACCGGTCTCAAGTCGGGCCTTATCCTCGCCGGACCGCCCTGAAGATCCGCCGCTGTCAGCCTGTGCATTCATCATGAGGCTCAGGCCAAGGATGGCCGCTCCAAAGCGTTTGAAGGACCTGCTGGGCGCGGGGCCATAGCAGGCAGGACGAAACCGCCGGCAGAACAGGCGGGCGAGGCTTTCGAGCCAAACCAATAGCTTTGCGCTCCCATTTGCCGGCCATCGGCCTCCTCACCTAACGCCGCAAAATGACCAGATATTCCAGAAGCAGGATCAGGAAGATCATGCGTGCCGGAATATTCCCAAAGCCGGGAGCGTTCACCCGAAAAGCAGGGAGATGGCACATGCAATACTTCAAGCGGTTAAATCAGGTCTGCGATCCGGCGCCACTTTTGGCGGAGCTGGGCGGCATTGACGCCATTTGGGCAGAGCAAACGGGCCGGCAGTCCGGTGTGCCAGTGCAGAGGGAGGCGTTGGCCATTCCGCTGAGGGGAATGGTCAAGTCCGCGCAGAGCGGCCGGCCACGTCGGGATGTTCACGAAAGCCGGTGGACGAGCGGATCGTACAGGCTACCCCGCTTTCAGGAATTTCTTAAACAGATCGCAGCGGAAGAAGATGGTGTCCTTGGCCGAGCAAAAATCGTTAGCTTGCCTGCTGGACGACAAGTCTATCCGCATTCGGATCGGGGCGAGTACTACAAGGTACGTAACCGGTACCATCTGGTTCTGAAATCGACGCGCGGCTCCTGGTTGAAAGCTGGCGATGAAGAAGTCCGTATGCAGGAAGGCGAGCTCTGGTGGTTCGACAACAAGGCGGTTCACGAAGCAAAAAATGACGGCCAAGAAGACCGCATCCACCTGATCTTTGATCTCCTCCCGCGCCACCTCGAAACGCTGGTCATGCGCGCCTCGCGCAAAGCAAGAAAGGCGTCGATTGACGCTTGATCCTCTTCCCCACCAGCGGGCCCTCCTGTGCGGCGCTACGGCCTTCTAGGCCGATCGGATCGCGTTGGCTCGGGCAGGATTGAACTTAGACAAGGCCTGCGGAGAGCGCCGCCTTTAGCCTTCCTGAACGGGAAACCCTGCAGCTGCGGGGCACAGGTCTGAGTGTTTGGAAAGAAACCTCCTGGGACTGACAAGTCGCAAATCGACCGTGTCCTGAACAGTTCAAAGCCTGCTCCGAAAAGCTCTCCTTCCCTTTCCAAGAGCGCGGGCGAGCGTAAATCACGCCGCGAGAAAGTCTGGGCTCGGTGTTGGCTGAACTGGCCGCCGAATGCGGGCGCTGACGGGGTTGCACCGACATTGCGCAAACCGGCGCACAAATGCGCTTCAGCCTCAAGACCACCTTCCCTGACCATTTCACGATCATCTGCACTCGGTCGAGATTGAACCGGGACTGCGAGACTATCCGGCAGGACAGCTTTGACGCAGCGGTCCGGTTGCGTTCCTGAACGGACAAGTATCGGTCTTTGCCAAACCAGGCGCACTGCCGGCCACAAGAACCCGCAAGGGCTTCACCGCGCCGGAGCAGATTGTTGGCACCGGCCTGCAATTGCAGGAAAGGGGTGGGGGAAATCCTGCAACCGGCCTGAAGAACCCGGAACCGGGCTCCACCTGCGGGCGAACGCCGTAGCAGAAAGGGGAAATCGCTACACCGGCGCCAACAATCCTCGGAGTGATCGCGAAGTACGCCGCGATACCCTTGTTGGTTAAACGCCGGGAAGCCTGGATTCCTTCCCTCAACTTTGGCGAATTGGAACGATCATTTCCAAAGGACGCGTCGGACTTTGCCAAGCCGTTGAAAGAGGCCAGCCCGGATTCCGATCATCTCAAACCTCGCAAACCAACAAGACGGGCTGAGGTCAATCAGGGAAGATCGGCGCACGCCTCGCTGCCCAGAATGCAGGCTTCCTGGTCGGGAGCGACTGTTTCGTAAGCTCCCTTGGCATCAAGGGCCGTACCCACAAGTTCGAACGCATCGGCCGAGGCTGGCAGGAACTGACCCGTCGTGCTTCCGGTCACGTTAAGCGCAGCAACCTCGACCTGCCAACCGGCGTCGACGCGGCACGCCAAACCGACAGCGCCGGATCCGTCACGGCTCAGTTCGAACTCACGGCAAACCTGTCCCTCCGCGATCTCATATGTAGCAACGGCCAGAAACTCTGATCCACCGACCTCAATCGATGTACCGGCTGGCGCCGCGGACAAGGCGGCAGAGATCGGACTATCCTGGGGAAGCAGTCCGGCAAGCACGAACCCGTCTGTGGCGGGTTCGTTCTGCCCCATCTGGTAGCCGCCGAGCGCGGCTGCACCGAGCAGAACAGCGGCTGCAGCCGCCTGGGACAGGAAATTAAAGCCAAACAGCCGGCCCCGACGGACCCGGGCAGCCTCAAGGGAGACGACTGCGCCGCCCGGAGCCGTCTGCTCTAGCACAAGCTTCCGCATGTCCTCGGGAACAGGGCGATCAAGGAGCCCTTCAAAGCCCGAGGAAAGTACACGCCGGCTTTCCTGATAGCGATCGAACTGGTCCTGAAGCGTGCTGCTTGCAGCGATTGCTTCGCGGACCAATTCCGCCTCGGGGCCATGCAATTCGCCGTCTGCGAGCGCCATCACCATTTCATCGGTAATCTTGCCGGTCATGGCCGCACTCCCTGTTCCGAAAGAGCCTGCATCAGGGCTGTGCGAGCCCTTGAAAGCCGGCTCATGATTGTTCCTGTTGGCACGCTCAGGACTTCGCTCGCTTCGTCGTAACTCAGGCCGTCAACCAGGACCAGGAGGACAACGGCCCGCTGGTCCTCAGTCAATGTTCCGAGAGCCCTCGCGAGATCGGCGCGCAGATCGAGCGCGTCGGTCTGAGGCAGGCTGTCGCCTGCAAAACCGTTAACGGCGTCTTCATTGCTTTCGGCAGGCCGGCGGGACATGCGGCGCCGGTCATCCAGCCAAGTGGTCCTGACGATCCGGAACAGCCAGGCCTCGAGCCTTGTGCCCGGCTGGAACTGGTGAATCTTTGAAATTGCCCGTTCAAGTGCCATCTGTACCACGTCGTCTGCTTCAGGCCCGTTGCGGGTCAGACCAAGCGCAAATCTTCGCAAGCGCGGGATGAGCGCAACAATCTGCAAACGCAGCGCTTTTTCTTCCTGAATATCCATTCACAACCCCAAGAACGCCTGCCCGGTTACCTTTATTCCATGTCAGAAAAAAGTCTCTTTTCTGGGCACGTGAAGCAAACGAGATACATCTGCGGGAATAATATGTTGCACGCGCGCGTTTCTCATACGGATTGTCCAGCAAGGGGATTTGGATGTCATCGGCAAAGAGAACTCTGACAGTCGACGTGGCCGCTTGGCTGCTCGCAGGCGTTCAGCTTGTATCGTCGTCCACGGCGACAATTGTCCTTGCGGCCTCGGTATCTGCGCTCGTACTCGCAGGACCTGCGCAAGCGCAGGTTGATGACGACGAAGACGACGATGACGAAGACGAAGACCCGATTGATGACGGCGATATCCTTGATGACGATCCGGCCGATGATGCAGGCGGAGATGATCCCGGCGGCGATCTGGGAGACGACGTCGGAGACGATGCCGGAGACGACGTCGGAGACGATGCCGGAGACGACGTCGGAGACGATGCCGGAGACGATGTCGGAGACGATGGCGGAGATGATATCGGTGGCGCTGGCGACGATGGCGGCGACGACACGGGTGATGACGGCGGCACCGGCGATGATGGGGGGGACGACACGGGCGATGACGGCGGCACCGGCGATGACGGCGGCGCGGGCGGAGATGACGGCGCAGGAACCGGCGGCGGCGCGTCGGGCGACGATGACGACGACCGTCCATCCGGCGGCAACTCGGGCGATGATGACGATGCCCCTGGCGGCGCCGGCGTGAGGGGCGTTTCGCCGGTTTCAGGCTCAGGCCCGAAAGATCCGGACGAGAAGCCAGACACTCGCAGCGGATCGTCAGACGTCCTGGTAGATGATGAGGGCTATCCGCTTGCAGACAAGGATATCCTGGCCTTTGATCTCGGGCCGACGGATTTATCGATGCTGAAAGAAATCGGCTTCCGGGTGGTTGCGCAGACCCGTCTCGATGGTCTGGGCACAAGCCTGCAAAGACTCAGGCCCCCGTCAGGCATGAGCATGCCGGACGCTGCCGATGCGCTCCGGAACTCGCTTCCTGCGGCTCCATTTGACTACAATCACCTGTTTGGGCTCCCGGCATCTGACAAGCTCGAAGATGAAGGCCGGAAAGTCCAGAAAGTTGGAGGCAAGCGGTCGGGTGAGGGCGCCATTGTCGCAATGATCGACACGCTCGTGGACCCCAAGCACCCATCCCTCTCGACCCGAAGAATCGTGGTCAAGGACTTTGCGAGCAGCAAGAACGGACGTGATTCCGATCATGGCACGGCGGTCGCTTCGATCATCGTAGGCTTTGATCCGGCAGCGGACTATCGCGGGATCGTACCCGGTGCGAAACTGCTGGCCGCCAACGTGTTCTCGGTTTCCAAGGACGGTGTTCCAGAAACCGACACCAAGGCCCTCCTTGAAGCGCTGGACTGGGCCGCATCCCAAGGCGCCGGAGTGATCAACTTTTCAATCGCAGGCCCGCCCAGCGATATTCTGGAGGCAGCCGTCATGCGGCTGACGGAAAAGGGGCACATCATCACAGCCGCTGTCGGAAATGACGGACCTGCAGCCCCTCCTGTCTTCCCGGCCACCTACTCCAACGTGGTCGGCGTTACAGCCGTCGATATTGATGGAAAGATTTACAGACGCGCAGGACGTGGAGCTCAGGTCGATATCGCTGCCCCCGGCGTAAAGATCCTCGCGGCAGGTCCGGACGGAACTTACAGCGCCGTAACAGGGACTTCCTTTGCGACGCCGGTGGTTTCGGCCCTTCTGTCGCTCGAGAATCCCAAACCCGGCAAGGAAGCGGCACAGCGTGCGGCGGCCTTTACAAAAGAAGCGCGTGATCTTGGGACCTCCGGCGCCGATCCGACCTTTGGCCACGGACTTGTACAGATCGAAATCGAAGAGGTGAACTGAGCCATGGCCCGGATATCTGCCTTTTGTGCCGCAGCCTTAAGCGTTGTTGCTTGCGCCTCGCTGCAATCTGCATCAGCTAACCCTGCACCCGAACCCGTCCGTGTCGAGCAAGACGCTACTTTCGTCTTCAATGATGGCCGCGTGGAGCGCCTGGTCGAGGACCGGGGCGAAACCCAGGTCTGGGCAACCCGGCGGGGACGAGAATATGTCCGGTCACGAAATTTCACGATTCCGATCCTCGAATGGGAAGTCAGTGGTGTGAAAGGCACGCGCACAGTTTCAGGCAAGCCCGAGAAGCTCTGGCCGCCACGTGAAGGCGCGTCTTCGAGGTTTCGCGTCGTGACCGACATTGTGCCGCGCGACGGTGCCAAGTCGAGGAGCCTGCAATACTGGACGTGCAAAGCCGGCCGTAAGCGGATGGAAACGTTCGCGTTCGCAGAGATCGAAGTTCTGCCTGTGAATTGCGAGCGCTATACGCCGAGTTCGATGAAGCTCATTGAGCGCAGAGGCTGGCTATGGTCAGACGAAATCGGCCACTATGTCGAACGGTCCTCGATCAAGTATACGACCGGCGAAACAGAGAAGGTCAGATTGTGCACCAAGATTCCGGGCCGTACGGCGACGGACGATCGCATCACAGAAGTCGTCAACAAGGGTTGCTGAGTCTCCTTGGCCGAAAGCACTTCGACAGGGATGGACAGGCCTCTACGGAATAAAGCCCGCAGACAACTACGCTCTGATCCTAGGGTTTTACCTTTAACCCTGGGCGCCGGTGCACGTGCCTGAATCTGGAATCTCCCGTCTGGGCGATTCCCTCATCCAGACGCCAAGAGCCTCTAGTTGAAAGCCCCGAGAGACGCGACCAACGTCACATCGGCTTACGGCTTCAGCTCTCGTACCAGTTTTAACATTCGGCTGCAGTTGCGGAATAATCGTCGCTTAGAGCGCGTTGACCATTCGAATGCTCGACATGAGCGCAATTCGAGAGTCAGCCATGACGACTTCCCATGAAGCCGCCGCAAGATTGCCCGTTCGCCCGTTTCCATCCTGGCAAGTCGCTCTCGCCGTGTTCTCCCTCACGTGGATGGCAGGCATGGCGATAACACTGATCACGGCGGACAAAGGCTCGGCGCCTGATTCCTCTAAAGACACAACTGTCGACGGGTTATCCATGGCCCTACTGCATCTTCCGTATGCTGCAATTCTTCTCTTTCTTCTGTTCGGCCTCATTGAACGATTGGGGTATATCTTCTTTGGACGCCGGCCAGCTTTGCCAGGCATTCTACCCTCGCAGATCCCAAATGTCTGCATACAGCTTCCTATGTTCAATGAGCATGCCGTTGCCGAACGGATCATACGAGCGGCTTGCGCGATCGACTGGCCCCGCGACCAGCTTGAAGTGCAAGTCCTCGACGATTCGACAGACCCGGTCGTGCGTCGCCTGGTCGAAGCGGTTTGCCTGGACATTCGTGACCGCACTGGCCTGCACTGTGTGGCCATCCACCGAACCGACCGGACCGGCTATAAGGCAGGCGCTCTTGAGGCCGGCCGGCGTCAGACCGACGCCGAGTTCATTGCAATCTTTGACGCCGACTTTCTTCCGCCGCCTGACTATCTTTCCCGCATCATGCCGCACTTTTTTTCGGCTGATGGGCGCGCCGAAGCCGATCTTGCCATGGTCCAGGCCCAGTGGGGCCATCTCAATGATGAACAGTCACTGCTGACCGGCGCGCAGGCGATGTGGGTTGACGACCACCATACGCTGCAGAAATCATGGCGGTCTGCCGCTATCGGCTTTGTGAACTTCACGGGCACGGCTGGCGTCTGGCGAGCGTCTGCGATCGAAGCCATTGGCGGGTGGCGCTCGGCTAGTCTTGTGGAAGATTGCGAGCTAAGCGTGCGCGCCTTGTTTCATGGCTACCGGACAAAGTTCGTCAAGGAAATCGTCGCGCCTGCGGAACTGCCGCAGTCCCTGGAAGCCTACCGCCTGCAGCAGAAGCGATGGACGCAGGGCTGGGTTCAGTTGCAACGGATGCATCTTGCATCGCTCGTCGCAGAATTTCGTGCGCCGTTCCTGCGGAAGGTCTATCTTTGCTACCTGATGTGCATCTCCTGGCAATGGCCGCTATGGTGCATCTGGGTAACGCTGTTCCCGTTCCTGATTGCTAATAATGCCTGGTTTGGCGCTTACGGCCTTGGGCCAGCCATACTCATCTATTTTGCACCGCCCATAGGTTTCGCCCTGTTCGCCGGAATGCTCGCCGCTCTTGAAACCCGCAGCACTTATGACAACCGCTCCGGTAACGCTTGGATCGCCAGATTCCGCAGGTTCGGGCGGATCGTTCCATACCTGGTGGTAAATGCCGGTATGCTGCCTCACCATGTCGCCGCGTTTGCCGAAGGCCTCTTCGGGCCGATGCATTCAGAGTTCGAGCGCACGCCCAAGACCGCTTCAGTGAGCGATACTCCTTCAGCTAGAGCAACGTTAAGGCCCGCAGCAGTCCGCCCCAAGCGCCGTGTTCCCTATCTTGCTTTCGAGACAATATTCGTTGTGACGCAGTCCGCGTGGATCGCCTACTTCCTGTTTCAGGGAAACCTCTCGTCAGCCGTATGGGCGAGCTTTCTGGTGGCCTGCATCATCTGTCTACGGATCACACCGAGAGTTTCGCATCACTTTCAGAATTCTTCACTGTCGAAAACCTAGGAGACCTCTCGTGCGGCGCCTGATTGTATCCCTCTGGACACTGACCCTGCTCTCCCCTGCGCCAGCAGCGTTTGCTGAAGAAGCGAAAGCCGACATCGCGGTGAGCCTCGCCCGCGCTGCCGCAAGCGAGAACCGTCACGACGATGCCATAGCAGGATTTCGCTATGCCATCACTGAAGCCCCTGACCGGCGCGAAGAGTGGCTTGTCGAGCTGGCTGATCAGCTTTCCTGGTCCGGCGACCAGCAGGGGGCGGTAAGCGCCTACCGCGAGGCCGCGCAGAGCCAAGATGGCAAGCGCGCCTACTGGGCCCGCCTCGGACTTGCCCGTGCACTTTCCTGGAATGGGGACTTTGAGGAAAGCATCGAAGTCTATGACGCTCTGATTGCAGAGGATCCCGGCAACAAGGATGTTCGCCTTGCTCGCGCGGAAGTCCTGTCATGGAGCGGTGACTTGAAGTCAGCAGGCGCTGCCTACAGAAGCGTGATTGTCGATCATCCGGACGATCCGGCTGCCCAGGTCGGACTTGCCCGAACACTCAACTGGGACGGGCGTCACCGCGAAGCGATTGCCGTGATCACGCCAGTTCTCCGCGATCACCCTAAAGACAGTCAAGCAGCCCTCGTCAGATCAGAAGCGCTGCTGTGGATGGGGCGTCCCGACCAGTCAGCGCAGTCCTTGGCGCAGATCCTTGGAGAGGATCGGGAGAACGAGCGCGCTGAGCAGCTCCTTGCCCAGGTAAAACGGGCGGCACGTCCCATGGTTCGCAGTGACCTGCGCCGGTTCAACCAGTCGGACGACCTCAAAATCAGTGAGCAGGCAATCGAGGCACGGGTGCCGTTTGCCAACGGCCGCGGCTATGTCGGTGGCCGCTATGTCGGCGCCCAGTACGAACCGCCGGCTGCCACATCAAGCGAGATCACGGTCAATCGCACAGGTCTGCTGGCGGGCATCCGCTTCAATGATGCGCTGGGCTGGAACGGGTCTGTCTTTAACGACGCCATTGAAGTGGAAGCTTCAGGTCAGGCCCGAGACATCCTGACCTACGATACCTACGTCACCTATACCCCGAACGACCTGGTGCGCTTCGACCTTGGCACCTCTCGCAAGAGCTTTGACAGTGAGGCGACACTGACAAGTGCACTGGTGGCTGAAAGCTACAGCGCGTCAGTAGACATTGTTCCAAATTCAGTGAGCCGGTACTCGGTTCGTCTGAGGCAGGCCGACTATTCGGACGCCAACAATGAAACCTGGTGGCAGCTGGAGGCCGGGCGCCGGTTCCTGAAGGCTCCCTATCTCGCCGCCAATCTCCGGGTAACCGGTTTCGAATTCAGCCTCCCCGGCCAACCCGGATACTACAATCCCGATGAGTATCGGTCCGTCGAGCTTCCTGTCCGGTTGGGATGGAAGGTCAATGAACAACTCTATGTCGATCTGAACCTGTCTGGCGGCCGCGAAACCGAAGGCGCCGGCGTCTCAAGGACCATCGGAAGCGGCGGCGCCGTCGTTTCCTGGCATTTGAACAAGCTCACCGAGCTTCAGTTCGCTTATGACTACTCGACTTCGAGCGCGTTCGCCGCAAGCGGGTTTGATCGCGCCATCGCCAGAGTGAGCCTGCTGCGCAGGTTTTGAGATCGGAGATCCCGGCGATGACCTGCACACCCAGCCGAGTGGTCGTGAGCATGAGCGCAAGCTTCGGCAAACCTTTTGCAGCGGTACTGCGAGCCAATGCCAATTTGCGCTGCCCGAACCCGAGTGGGTCAGCCTGGAGGTCGCCGAAGATGTCCAACGCCTTCACAGCTGAAGCGGCCCCATCCCTGTGGCAGATGGCCGACGGCGGGGATCCGTTTGCCCGGCACCTGATATCCCATTCAGGTTCAGTTCACTGGGCACCGACAACTCTGACGATATCAAATCAACACCTTCGCCAGCAATCCAGCATGTCGGCATCCTGCATGAGGAGATACCAATGAAAAAGCTAGCACTGATGCTCGCGGCCACAGCCGGCGGAATTACCGCCTTGGCAGGAAGCGCTTGGGCGAGCCTCGCGCCTGACCGCAGTCCGGACCGCTCTCGAATGACCGGGCAATTGATCGTACACGGTGTTTACGTACCGCATGACGGCGAGGCGCGCCTGCAATTTGCGAGCAACTCAAGCTCCAACAGTTCTTCCAACTCCTCGAGTAATCGCAGTTCCAACTCATCCAGCAATTCAAGCTCGAATGGTTACTCGGATGATTGGGACGACTATTACGGCCGGCGCGGAGATAGTAGTTGGCGCTGGTCTTCCAATTCCTCAAGCAATTCGAGCTCCAATAGTTCCTCCGATGATTGGTACGGCGACGATGGTCG
>VYLT01000332.1_pt1 | contig 11091 bp, 10 predicted proteins | sample 5114261 | NCBI WGS metagenome assembly VYLT01 (sample SAMN12291815, study PRJNA351875) | freshwater metagenome | isolation source: freshwater lake | place: USA: Michigan, Little Long Lake | collected 2011-07-12 | reverse complement strand
AAAAGCAACTTCGCAAGTACCAAGAAGGTTGGGGTACCATGCCTCAGAAAGAGCGTGAACGAGCCATCGCTGAGATGACCAAAGATGCTCCCCCGAAGTATCGTCAATACATCGAAGAATACTTCAAGCAACTCTCGAAGACCACACCCGCTCCAGAGTAATTGGAACGATCCGACAACGATTTAACGAAAAAGCCGAGTGTGCAAACGCTCGGCTTTTTTGTTTGCGAGGGAAGTTTGGTTCGCTCGCTGTGGTGGGGTTGCCCAAAACTTCGCAAGAATGAATTTGAAAATGCTCTACCAATCTGGACGGTACGCCAAATCTTAAATAGGGTGATAATCGTGAAGGTGTACAAATACATCACACCCCGTTGAACGGGTTACACTCTCTTATATTGGAGCAAACATGCTCGCACGCATTGTCATTCTTTTGGGAATCACCCTCGGCTTTACTCTTCTTTCGGATAGTGCTTCTGCACGCACCGAGAATAGCCCTGTCCGTATCGGTCAGAAGGACAAAAAAGACCCACCCAAAGAAGACAAGAAAGACCCCAAAAAGGAAGAGAAGAAGGAAGACAAAAAGGACGACAAGAAAGACCCACCCAAGATCGAAGATAGTTGGCCCAAAGTGAAGGGCACCCTTGCAACGATCATCAAAGTCGAAGCCGACAAGAAATCCGCAGACTTCAAAATCGAAGGTAAAGTTGTTGCAACCAAGATCGGCGAAGATGTGAAATTCGTCGGACCACAAGGGGGCGAAGGCGACGGCTTCAAGGATGACCGCTTTGTCGTTGGCCGTAACGTGAAATTGGTCTATGACGAAAAGGACAAAACCAAACTGAAAGAAATCCACCTCGACTACCGCCCCAAGAAAGAGAAAGAGAAGGACAAGAAGTAAGTTCTCGACAACGCCTACTGACAATGCACTTTTACCCGTTTTTGGTAGACTATCCTCTCATACAAACAGGGAGGATACGATGGCGAAAATGACCAATAATCCCGAATGGGATGCCGTGCTTGCTGCCGAGTTCAAGAAACCATATTGGACCGAGTTGCAAAACTTCGTTGATACCGAACGTCGCACGAAAACGATATTCCCACCCGAAGGAGAAGTTTACACTGCCTTCCAATTAACGCCATTTTCGCAAGTACGGGTATTCCTTCTGGGACAAGACCCCTACCCCACTGCGGGACACGCACACGGGTTGAGCTTCTCTTTGAAAGAGGGTACGAAACTTCCAGCATCGCTGAAGAATATCTACAAGGAACTCGAAAGCGATCTTGGCATTCCACAAGCCAAAACGGGTAACCTCACACGTTGGGCAGAGCAAGGCGTGCTAATGCTCAATGCCGTTCTCACAGTCGAAGAGGGTAACGCAAACTCCCACCGAGGAAAGGGCTGGGAGCAATTCACCGATGCTGCGATTAAAGCCGTAGCTGCCCGCGATGTCCCGTGCGTATTCCTGCTCTGGGGAAGCGATGCCCGTAAGAAAAAGCCCTTAATCGACGAGACACGTCACATCGTTATCGAATCCGCACACCCCTCTCCCCTCTCCGCACGGGGTGGCTTCTTCGGAAGCAAACCCTTCTCGAAAATAAACGAAGCCCTCGCCAGTCTGGGCCTCCCGCAAATCGATTGGCGTATCGAAGGGTGATTGTTAGAAATCAATATCCACAACGATAATTGTGCCGGTCTTATCACTTACTGCAAACATCGTTCCGTCGTCAGAGATTTTCAGGGCGAGAATGGTTTGAATCTTGAAATCGAAGCAGGTTTTTTCGGCACCCGTTTGGATATCGATAACGTGAATGAGATTGTCACAAGCAACAAGGAGATTGCGACCATCTGGGGCAAATTGAATTGCCGTGACTTTGTCATCAAAATCGAGTCTCATTTTTGATGGATTCGTCTCTCGCATATCGTATACTTCAATCGCTTTCAAAAATGAATTAATAGCAAGATAATCGCCTGAATTGGAAAAAGCGAGCCGAAAGTAGAATGAGTCTTCAAATTTGACAATTCGAGATGGGTCTGCGATATTATAAGCGGTTAGAGTTTCGTCCCGATTAGTCGTTACATACCACTTCAAATTTCGTGAAACATTTACTGTTTGAAATTGTCTTCCAAAGTAAAGAATCGGAACAATACTTTCAGGATTGTCCAATGCCCAAGAATAAATCCCAGAAAGGGTCCAGTAGATAACTGATTTTCGTTGAATGTCGATTATTAATGATTGATATATCTGCTCTGAATCTAACCAAATGTGTGAGATAACACTCCCGTCGGTCGATTCAACCAGTTTGATTGAAATATCGTCCTGTCCGCTTCGTATTATTCGTCGTGGATAAACGATCTTCTGGTCGGTCGTAAAGTACGCACAAGTAACTCCTTCGGGTGTGCCCGGCCCAGTGTAAATTGGGGGTTTCAAGGTGACTGGTTTTGCCTTTGGTTTTGTTAGGTCAAAAATTTTGATTCCTTGACTGGCGAAAATCGGTGTTGCGGCAAGGAGTCGGCTATCTGGCGAAAAATCCAGCGAACACACGAGTTTACGTCCATCTTTTAGCCGAAGCATGGCGGGGGTCCCTTAGAAATCAATATCCACAACGATAATGATACCCGATTCGTCGCTAACCGCAAACATCGTTCCGTCGTCAGAGATTTTCAGGGCGAGAATACGGCCAATCTGAAAATCGAAGCGGGCTTTTTCGGCACCTGTTTGCACATCGAATATGTACACAAGGTTGTCGCAAATAGCAAGCAGATTGCGATCATCGGGGGTAAACATGAGGCAAGAAACGTGAAAGGGAAAGTTGATTAGAGAACCAAAAGGCTTTCGTGATTCGAGGCTATAAATTTGAATTTCGCCCGTTCCTGAAGCAAATGCAAGGTAACGGGATGAAGGGGAGAAGTTTATCGCATTATTCTCCCGTTGCAGAATCGAGAAACTGAGAAAGTTCGAGTTCACATAATTGATGTACACTCTCGATTGAGATTCCGAGGAAGTGTACCACCTCATATCGCTTGAAATAATCGAATCTTGCAAATAAGTAGCAGTATAAACCAATTGACGCCAATTCGTTGTGTTCGCAATATCCCAATATGCAATCTCGTCAATCGATGGAACAACTATCGTTTTTCGTTGATTCACAATCTGGTAATAGAGCAAAAATGCCGTTGCCGATACGGGAATACGGTAAACGAGCTCAGAATCTGGCCAAGAAATAACAGAGATACCTGCTCCGAGTGTCCAATGTCCTGCGATCTCTGTTGGAACGATAAGCATGTTATCGGCAGTGAAATTGACCCGCATACAAGTCGAGACTCTTGCAGCATCTTGAATGAGAGGATGCTTAACCAAAATCGGCTTTTGCTTCGGCTTTGCGAGTTCAAATACCTTCACCCCTCGGCTTGCGTGGCTTGGAGCAGCTGCAAGAAATCGACCATCGGGCGAGAAATCAATCGATGCGAGATTCTGCCGTCCATCTTTAAGCCGAAGCATGTGGGGGGTTCCTTAGTAATCGAGGTCGGCAACGATAAGTTGGGCGGTCAAACAATTGAGGGCAACGACTAAGCCATCGTCGGAGATTTTTAGGGAGCGGATATTACCCCCATGGAAATCATATTCCGATAAGATCGAACCGGTACGCCAATCGATATATTGAAGAACGCTGCCGGAACCAATGAGCAATCGGCGTTCGTCTGGGGTGAATTGAGGAAAGCAAGAACTATTACGATATTCTAACTTAGGACCTGCAAGTTTTTGCGTTGATAATTGATAAATTTCGTACCGAGTACCGAAACAACTTAGCACGACATATTCTGAAGAAGGAGAAAAGTGAATTTCGGAGATAAAGTCAGCCGTTGGTATATTCATCGATTTCTGAGGATCGTCTTGGTTGACGAATCGCACCGCACCGGGACCACGATGAGCAACCCACTCTCGATTCGGGCTAACCCAAATACTATGCGGATTAACTGCTTCGACTTTGAGAGGAAGGGATTGCTCAAGATTGTCAATAGCTCTCCAATGTTGTGGCGTTTGTTGGGAAACGATACAACTTCGATTCAAGATCAAATTATGATGAGAATAGGTCGTGCCAACATCCACGATTCGATGTGTCCCCTCCGGCCACTTGAGAAGATATAAAACACGCCTGGTATTTCCGTCTGTACTCGTTATCAAGAGCGGGCAGATAATTTCATCTTTATTCGAGACAAATATCTCGAAGAAATTGTGAATCCATACCGTCCCTTCTGGAAATTTCACCATATGTTTTTTGGGTTTCTCGGGATTCTGGAGATTCCAAATCCAAATCGCCCGACTTTGCCCTCCAACGGTGACAAGGTGCGACCCATCAGGAAAGAAGTCCATCCCGCTAACAATGTGACGTTGCTGAGTAATGCGTATCATCTGTGAATCTCCTTATTCTAAATCAAAAATAACGATCTGTTTGTCTCCGCCAGCAAGGGCGACAGTTAGCCCGTCGTCGGAGAATTTTATCATTTGAATTTCGCCAATCTGAAAATCGAGTTGGCTTTTCGTGATTCCAAGTCGCCAATCGATAATGTGCAGAACCCCCTGAGAGCCGATAAAGATATATTTCTCATCCAGTGAAAATTTAGGGCGTGCTTCCTCTCGGACGAGATCGATTCTTGGGCCAATTGGTTCACGGGTCAGCGTGTGATAGACTTGGTAAGATTGTCCTTCCAGATCGACTAGAACATACTCCGCAGAGGGTGAAAACGCAACGTCGTAAACATATCTATCGAAAAGAATATCACCCGAGAGAGAAGGGTCTTGTTGGTTGAAGAAACTCAAGTAACTACCACGACGAAACGCGATCCATTCGAGATTATCAGAGTAATAAAAGTTACGAGCCTTCGTAGAGTATTCGGTGAACAAATTAATTTCAGAGGGTTTGTCTAACGAAAACCAGTGCTGCTGACCATGTCGGTAAACGAGGGCCGTTCTATTTTTGGCGAGACCGTAGCGAGTGTGATGATCCGCCAAAGGTATCGAGTGGAGTTTTTTGGTCTGCCAATCAAGAAACTGGAGAGAGTGCATCCGACGTTGTGGACGAACCGCAAACGAAGTGAGCGGATAGATAATTTCGTGATTTTGAGTCACCCAAGTCCATTCCAACTTGTCAACCGTTCGGCAAAATCGTTGAGGACGAATTCGATGTTTATAAATGTCTTGTAAATTCTGTAAATCCCAAACCCAAATCATTCGCCGATTCGCCCCAATCGTAACGAAATGAGAGGAATCAGGAAAGAAGTCCATGTACCAAATACAGTGTCTCTGTTTTGTCAAACGAATCATATTAAACCCCTTATTCCAAATCTGCAATCACGATTTCTTTTTTCTCGCCACTCACGGCATACATAAGCCCGTCGTCGGAGATTTTCATTGCAAGCAAGTTCCCGATCTCGAAATTATAGCACACAAGCTCTTCGCTGGTTTGGATATCGAAGATGTGGATGTTACCTTTGGCGGGGATCAGGAGCTTGCGGTCGTCATGGGTGAAGGCAGGTTTTGCAAAATCCCCTTCGAGCTTGATTTCTTTGCCGACGGGAGTAAAAGTAGCGGTCTCGAAGACCTGAAAATAGCGGTTGATGCAATTCACTAACAGATACTTTCCCGAGGGAGAGAAGATTACATCCCACACTGTGTAACGAAAATCATGGCTTGTTGTCCATTTCTTTTCTGAAACTTGATAAAGCGAGACTTGCGATAGTCGATTGAGGGCAAATAAATCCATATTGTTATTCGGGATCATTTTATTGCTATATCCCAGTTGAATATCTAACGATTCCCATTGAAGCTCTGAATCGATATTCCACCATTTTGGCGACTCGGTATCTGTTACCAATACGCTCCGCTTTTTCGCCAAACGGAAACTTCCGACATATCGTTCCGATTTAATCGTCCGAAATTCACCACTTGGCCAAGCCAAGAAAGCCATCGAATCAGTCACGCCCTCGTCGGTTCCAGTATCCCCTGAGATTGGGAATACAATCTCATTCCGATAGGTCACTGCCACGTCTTGCAACACATACATCTCAGCAGGGGGAGAGGGCTTTTTGAGTTGGTATTTCTTGGGTTTGTCCGGCTTTTGCAAATCCCAAATCCAAATGGCTTTACTCGTCCCGCCAATCGTCACAAAGTACGACGAATCGGGAAAGAAATCCATCGAATAGACTTTATGCTTATTCCCGCCAAGCCGTCTCATGTTTTACTCCAAATCCGCGATCACGATTTCTTTTTTCTTTCCACTGACGGCGTACATCAGCCCGTCGTCCGAGATTTTGAGGGCGTTAATATCACCAACTTTGAAATCGTAACTGGTAATTTCTTCGCTTGTTTGCACATCGAAGATATGCACGGCACCTTTTGAGGGGATCAAGATTTTTCGATCATCGGGAGTAAACTGCGGGGAAGCAAAATCGGTGTCAATTTCAATCGGGTCACTAATCTGGGTAAACGTAGCCGTTTCGTAAATGTAATAGATCGAGTCCGCACAAACCATGAGTACATATTTTCCCGACGGAGAAAATATGGCATTATTCACCTCCCATTCAAATGACTCAATCTCTACCCATTTTTCCCTTGCTGTACTCCATACCCCTGCCATGTGTTCTTCAAAATACACCACATAGTTCAAATCGTCGCTGATACGATAATTGGCATCATCATTTTTGGGAATCTTGGGTGTGTGCCAGACTTGTTTTTCTTTGAAATTCCACCAAGCAGGCGGTTCATCTGTGTTGATGCCTCCACTTTTTAGGAGTACAGTGCGTTTTTTTGCAGTGCATAGCTCAAAGGTAAATTGTTTTGCTTTGACCGAACGATATTTTTGGCTGGGCCAAGAAACAAAACAGAACCGGTGCCAGTACCAGTTCGCAATGTCCGCAACCCTCATCGTAGCGACAATCTGGTTATCGTGTGTCACTGTGACACCGTCTAACATCATAACCTTATCCGGTGGGTCAGGCTTTTTGAGTTGAAATTTCTCAGGCTTGTCGGGTTTGCGTAAATCCCAAATCCACAAGGCACTACTCTTACCGCCAATGGTCACAAAATGCGACGAATCGGGGAAGAAATCCATGTGATACACCAGATGCTTATTTCCGCCAAGCCGTCTCATTATTTGCTCCTATTAGAGGTCAAGGTCAACGACGACCATTTGTTGATTAGCCCCCGCAAGGGCAACCATTAACCCGTCGTCCGATATTTTCATCGTGGTGATTTTATGCAAGCCAAAATCGTAGCATCGCACCTCTTCCCCTGTTTGAATATCGACGATGCGCAAAGCCCCCTCTCGACCAAAGAGGATATAACGCTCATCCGGGGTAAAACAGGGGGTAGCATCATCCTTTCTCGTTTTCCGGAAGTGGGGGATTGGTTGGAATGATTCGGTTTCAAAAACAGTAAATTGCTCGGTCCAGATGCCCACAAAATAGCGATTCGCCTTTGAAAATTGATATCCATACATGTGGCTACCTTCAAAGGGAATCCATTTGATACATCTCTTGGTTGAAAGTTGAACAATTGCCAGTTCACCTACCCTATTCACGATAAAGTAATCCAGATTATCACTGTTATGAGCGAACCCATACTGCCAAGATTCTGGGATACCCTCAAACTCATTCAGGACGAACTTCTGCCACGATACTGGTTGAGTAATTTTGGTCCAACGTGGTGAATCGTATTCAAAAACTATTGTTGTTCGTTCTTGGGCTAACCGAAGATAGTGAATTCGACCATCAAGAGCAATCGTTCGCTCAGTCCGATTTTCCCAATCCAAAAAATGTAGAAAATTGTATATCCCGTTCGGGTCGGGTAAGTCCCTTTGTGTCACAAAAATCATCTCTGCTTCCGACGAGACAAAAACCTTGTTTGTGTCGAGGATAATTTTCCCGTACTCCTTGCTTTCGACAAAGTGTTTTTCTGGTTCGCCGGGGTTTCGCAAGTCCCATATCCAGATGGCTGTACACTGATCGCCAATCGTCACCAATCGAGAAGAATCAGGGAAGAAATCCAAGTTGATGAGTTCGTGTTGATAGGTACTTAAACGAATCATATACCGCATTGTACATCGGGTGCCGGAAATCGGGAATCGGGAAAGGCAGCTGCGGGCGTGTCGTCATTTGCAAGTCCGCAAAGTATCGCTCCGCCCCCCGCGACGATCTAAAGATCGTCATAGGGCTGGGCGGGGCTACACGAAGCCAACGGGCTACCGCCCTCAGCATTGATGTCTTTGGGTTTCGGTTCAGGTTTACCGGTTGCGTGATTTACCCGGCAACTCAAGTTGCCGGTTCACCAGAAAATGCTGAGGGCGGTAGCCCGTCTCGAATAGCCCCGCCTGTCCCAAGACGAACGCGAAGCGGTCGGCGCGTGGGGGCGCGACGATCTCACGGGGCTCGCCAAAAATCTCACCCCTCTACCTGACCTGCTTTCCCGAATCCCGAACCCCGAATCTCGAACCCCGACCAAAGATTCCCAGAAACTTTTTCCGCACGTCGGTGTTTACCTTATTACGATGCTAAAGATGGGTTCTTTATTGACGGAGATCGTTTGACCATGAATCTTTATAAAATCCTTGCAGGGCTTACACTTACGGCATGTTTAAGCGTGTTGGTGTGGCAATCCCCTTCCAATGCGGCCGAGACCGCCAAAGCCGTCGAGAAGAAGGGCAAAAAGGGTGCCGACAAAGGGAATGGCCCTATCGTCGATCCTAAAGCCGTCGAACTGAAACCCCAAAAGCCCGAAAACCCCTCGAACCCGTCTGCCGTTAAAGACGTGGCCAAAACTATCGATAGCGAGATTGCTAAGAAGCTCAAAGACGCCAAACTCACCCCTTCGGGTCAAGCCGACGATGCCGAGTTTCTGCGACGGGCTTACCTCGATATTACGGGCGTGATTCCGAGTGCAGCCAAGACCAAAGAATTCCTCGAATCTAAAGAAGCCAACAAGCGTGCCAAACTCATTGACGAGTTGATCGCATCGAAGGGGTTTGGAAATCGTCTCGGCGATATCTGGACGAATCTGATGTACCCACAAGATTCAGACAATCGAGCTACTCCTAAAGAACCCATCCGCCAATACATGGCGAAGAGCTTCAACGAAGGCAAACATTGGGATACGATGACGTGGGAACTTATCACCGCAACCGGTGAACAAGAAAAGGTTCCCGAAACGACTTACATGATGGCTAACAAAGGGGTCGATAAACTGACGGACAGTGTCGGTAAACTCTTCCTCGGTGTGCAAATTCAATGCGCTCAATGTCACAACCACCCGTTCACCCACTGGAAGCAAACCGAGTATTGGGGACTTGCTCAGTTCTTCTACAAAGTCGATATCCAAGCCCCTCGCAATGCCATGCAAGCGGCAACCGTTACCCCCGGTCTCAGCGAGTTGAACAAACCCGGTCGAGGTAAGAATAACCCTATCCCCGAATCGGCCAAGAACGTCGCACCGAAATTGCTGGGTGCTGACAGTGTAAAAATGCCGATGAGCGAACCTTATCGCCCAGTCCTTGCCACATGGATGACCAAGGCCGAAAACCCATTCCTTGCGAAGGCAATGGTCAACCGTCTCTGGTGGCAATACTTCGGACGTGGATTGGTGAACCCTGTTGACGATATGAGCGTTGAGAATGCCCCTTCGCATCCCGAATTGCTCGACGCTCTGACCAAAGAGTTCATCAAGAGTGGGTTCGACACCAAGCACCTTGTGCGATGTATCACCAACACCGAAGCCTATCAACGAACTAGCAAGCCGAACGAATCGAACAAAAACGATAGCGTGCTTTACAGCCATCAAAACGTCAAGGTTTTGACCGGCGAACAATTATACGATAGTCTGGTTGCAATCACGGGTGACACCGACCGTCCCAACCCGAAGACAGGAGCAAAAGGACCGCTCGCAACCGGTCGTGATCGTTTCGCCCAATTCTTCCTCGGAACCGATAATGCTCTCCCCACCGATTACGAGGCAGGTATCCCGCAAGCCCTTCGCCTGATGAACGGAACCATGCTTGCTCAACCTAAGATGATCTCCGCAAGCCAAAAGATCGTCGGCAAGAAGACCTCACCCAGTGAAGTTGTCGAAGCCCTCTACCTCACGACGCTGAATCGTCAACCAAGTGATGACGAGTTGAAGAAAGTGACGACCTTTATCAGCAAAGCCAGCGACACACGCGGAGCCTACGCCGACGTACTCTGGACGCTGATGAACACCGCAGAATTTACCTTGAACCGGTAAAGCGAATTTTAGCGAGCCGGGAACAACAACACAAACCGAATATTAAACCTGAACCGAACGAGATACCCTATGTTTCCTATCGACACTCTTTCTGAAAAATCGCGTCGTGACTTTCTGCGTTTGAGCGCAGCGGGAGTCTTTGCCGCTTCGACCTCTGGTTGGATGGGTACACTTGCCCATGCTGCCGGAACCACCGCACCCGCAAACCCCAAAGCAAAGGCCAAAGCCTGCATCCTCATTTGGTTGGACGGGGGAGCAAGCCATAAAGATATGTGGGATTTGAAACCCGACTCGAAAGGGGCGGGCGAGTTCAAACAAATCAAGACGACAGCACCCGGTATCGAGATTAGCGAACACCTCCCCGGATACGCTTCGTTGATGAAATATGGGGCACTTATCCGAGGCATGAGCACCGCAGAAGGGGCCCACCCACGAGCCAAATACAACATGCACACCGGTTACCGTGAAGGTCAAGGTGGCGTAGTGTATCCAAGCATCGGAGCTATCACTGCCAAAGAACTCGGCAAGAGTGACTTCCCGTTGCCGAACTTCGTGAGCATTGGCAATCGTAGTTACGGTTCGGGTTTCATGGGGCCGAAATTTCAACCCCTCATCGTGACCGATCCCGCTCGCGGAGTCGAAGGACTTGCAGCAGCAGTCGGCGAAGGTCAATTCGAGAAGCGGGTGAACCTCCTTCAAGAACTCGAATCGTCGTTCTATCACGATTACCAAGCCGACAACATCAACGATCACAAAACGACCTACGCCCGCGCCGTCACCCTGATGAAGTCGAAGGAATCCAAAGCCTTTGACCTTTCGCA
>VYLT01000330.1_pt1 | contig 11110 bp, 13 predicted proteins | sample 5114261 | NCBI WGS metagenome assembly VYLT01 (sample SAMN12291815, study PRJNA351875) | freshwater metagenome | isolation source: freshwater lake | place: USA: Michigan, Little Long Lake | collected 2011-07-12 | reverse complement strand
TCGTGGCCTTTACGGTTTCAGTAGCCTTCGGGGAGAACCCAAAAAGGCCACGAGCCGGGAGCGTTAGCGACCGGAGCAACACTCCAATTCTCTACAGAAATTGAGTATAGGCGAGATGACGGGACTTGAGGTGGTACTTAAAATAGACGTTCATTTGAGGATTGAGATATGCGTTGTTTGTTTGCGTTGATGTTTGTTGTTGCGGTGGGGGCTTCTGCCTTTGCTCAATCGACGCCGGAAAAGGTCGTTAAGACCATTACCGAAGTTGGAGCTGAGGGGAAGGGGAACGCCGAAGCTGCGACGGCTTGGAAAGAGCTTGTCGGCATGGGAACACCGGCACTGCCCGCCATTTTCTCTGCGATTGACGGGGCGAATCCGAACGCTTCTAACTGGCTTCGCCTTGCGGTCGGAGCGATTGCCGAGAAAGAAAAGAATGCGGGTAAAAAACTTCCCGCAGGCGATCTCGAAACCTACACCAAGAACGGCAAGAACGGACCCGTCGGTCGTCGTTTGGCCTACGAGCTTCTGGTGGAAATGGACCCGAAAGCCCCAAGCCGGTTACTTCCAACAATGATCGATGACCCGAGCATCGAACTGCGACGCGATGCCATTCAAATGGAACTCGATAAGTTGCTCAAGAATCTTGACACGACCCCTCTCGAAACCGTGAACGCTCTTGTCAAACTCTTCCCCTACACCCGTGACCAAGATCAAGTCGAAGCGTGTGCAAACGCTCCTTACACGGTGCTCGGCAAAATCGATGCCCTCAAGTGGCTTGCAAAGAGTGCGTACACCCCCGAAGTAGCAGCCCTTGAGAAACCATTGTTGGAAGCAACCAAGAAAATGTCGATCCCGCAACATTTCAACGTTGTGTCTAAGTGGATGATCCTCGGCCCGCTCGATGCGTCCGATACCAAAGGTTTCACAACGGTTTTTGCTCCTGAAAAAACCGTTGACCTGAAAGCGGAATACGAATCAAAAGAAGAAGGCAAGAAAATCAAATGGGTTCCGCACACCGCAACGGGTGACTACGGAGTTATTGATTTCAACAAAGCCCTCGGCAAACACAAGTTGGCGAGTGCTTTTGCGTACACCGAATTCACCATCGAGAAAGAGCAACCCATCGAGATCCGTTTGGGAACATGCGTCACCTCGAAAGTCTACCTCAACGGCAAAGAGATTTTCGCACGTGAAGAATATCATCACGGCCAACGCCACGATCAATACATCGCCAAAGGGACACTCAAACCCGGCAAAAATACCCTCCTCGTGAAGGTCGTGCAAAACAACCAAACCGAACCCTGGGCCCAAGAATGGCAACTCCAACTCCGAATCTGCGATAGCATCGGGACAGCCGTACCGGTGAAGATCACGCTGCCGTGATGTTGCAAGGAAAGAATGATTCCAATTCATTGAGAGATGCTTGATGAGCATGTCGCACAAAGCCTACGCATTCGATTGGCATTCATTCGACTGTGACTTACACCGAATTCTTATTGAAGCCCTCGAAACCAATAACTCAACTGACTTGGAAAAATATGTAGATCAAAATTTGAACCATGTGGTAGACCCTTACGAAGGGGAACCTCTCACCCCAAATTGGCGAGACAGTTTAGGAACCCCTGATATCCACGAATACGGCGATTACGCCCTCACTCATTTTTACGATCCGATTGATGATTGGGGTATCGGTGATGAGTGGCTTGGCCTCGGACTTGAATTCCTCGAATCGATGGAAGGGGCAGTGCTTGGTTTTTCCGTTGGGCCGCCGAATAATCTCTTCGATCCCGGTAAATACGGCTCCTTTTTTCAAACCCCTGAACAGGTTCGGGAATCGCTGTCGCTACTCAAACCAATTCAACGACCTGAATTAGCATCATTCTTGAAGTTATTGAAATCGTGTGTCAGAAAGCGTTGTGGGGTTTACGTAACCTTTTGACGAAACGATCCTCATCTCAAAGTCTCCACCCCTCAACCCAAGCCGATCCTTCTTCGCCAACTACTATTTCTTTCCCAAGTTTCTACACTCGACAGTACAGGGTCTTTTCGCTTCTTTCTTTGCGAGGTTGTTGTGCAGTCTTCTCTCCCAGAAACGGTGTTGCAGTTTGGTTCCGGTCGATTCCTTAGGGCGTTTGCGGACTTTTTCATTCACGAAGCCAACGAAGCGGGTCAGGGGATTGGGCGTGTGGTGATTGTGCAATCGACCGGCGGAGGTGAGCGTGCGGGGACTTTGGAAAAGCAAGGGGGTGGGTATCACGTTGCGATACGGGGATACGAAGAGGGGCAGGTGATTGATCGTGTGGTTAAGGTTGAGAGTGTGAGTCGGGCTTTGGTTGCATCGTCGCAGTGGAACGAAGTTTTGGAACTGGCCCGTTCTGCCGACCTCAAGTTTATTCTCTCGAATACAACCGAGAACGGCTATCAGACTGACCCGAACGAAGACCTCAGCAAAACTCCGCCCGATTCTTTTCCGGCGAAGTTGCTTACGGTGTTGTTGGCCCGTCACGATGCGAACCTCCCACCATTGACGATCATTCCTTGCGAGTTGATTGAAGGGAATGCAGGTATTCTCAAAACGAAAGTTTTAGAGCTGGCCCAGAAACGCAACGCCTCAGCCGATGCGATTGACTGGATCGGAAAATGTATTTGGTTGCATACCCTTGTTGACCGAATCGTTTCGGGAACCCCAAAGGAACACCCGTTACTTGCGGTCGATCCGATGTTGATTGTCGCCGAGCCGTTTGCGTTTTTTGCGTTGGAATCGCATCCGCACGCAGCACCCTTTGCGGTTCACCCTGCAATCGTTCGCACAACCGATGTGATGCCCTACTTCCTCCGAAAGGTCCGCATTCTGAATGCAGCTCACACGGCCCTTTTGATAAAAGCCAAACCGCGAGGATTTGAAATCGTCCGCGATGCCGTGAACGATCCTGAACTTGGCGATTGGCTCCGGCGATTGCTGACCGAAGAGATTGTACCGACTCTACAAGGTCGCGTCGATCAACCCGATTTATTCGCGCGTCAAACGCTCGACCGTTTCCGCAACCCGTTCTTGGATCACAAATTTGCAGACATTTATTTGCACCACGCATCGAAAGTGCAAATCCGCCTCGTCTCCACTGCCAACGAATACCGAAGCCAATTCGGAACCGAACCCCTCTTGCTTAACGAAGTGCTGGAACTGAACCAAAAATTGGGGTTGTGAGCGGGTAAGCAATACTTATGCCTTTTTCGTATTAACTCTCGGTCGCTCGTTCGTCTTATTTATTGCTCACACATTCCGAGAATGGTTATGCGACTTCTCTCTCTTTTCATGGTTTCGATATTTACGATGTTACTTGCGGTTTCACCAACCCGTGCCTACATCCATTTTCCGCCGACCAGTTTGCCTAAGATGTGCGAAATGTCGCAAAACATTCGGGTGATGAAGGTCACAAAGTTCGACAAAGATAAAGGCATTATCCTTTTTGAGGTAACCGATACCCTCAAGGGAATCAAAGCCGAGAAAGCCAAATTCAAACACGTTTTTGCTGATGGTCTCAAAGGCCAGAAACCGATTCTCGATTGGCTCGAAGAAGGAAAGAAAGTCGTCATGTTTACTATCGAAGTACGGACGAAGGAAAACGATCTCCTCTCGTGCGGTTATGTCTTCATCGACAAATACTGCTACTCTGTCGATTACAGCCCCAAGACCGAAGCCTACTACGTCTTCCGAACCGACCCCGAACTCGCAGCCATCTTCAACGGAACCGTCGAGCAACTGCAAACCGTCACCAAAGATTTGCTCGCAGGGAAAAAGGATGTCAAAATCCCTGTCGATGAAAAGGTCAAAATCCTAACCATCGAAGAACGCACCAAATTCGTCAAAGAAATATGCGATTTCATGATCAAAAACCGCGAGAAGTAGGAGTTCAGGGAACGATTATTTTGTCGCTTGGAGTCGTTGCCGAATTCGTTTGATAGCGGTTTTCTCTAAACCTGCCCACTCCGCTTTGAAGGATGGAAGCAATTTGATAAGAGTTACAGACTCCTCATCCCCAACTCCTCGAAGGGCACAAACTACGGATGCCCTTTGTTCTTCGCTGAGGTTGATTTCTAACAGTTTGTGAAGGAACTCTCGAACCTGTTGCACAATCGAGAGGTTAAGTGTTGGCGGATTTTTGAACGACATTATCAAGTTGATTCCACCTGCCAAAAGAATTGCTTTCGTTAGATCGGTGGTCGGTTGCTCAATAGCAACTCCACCAATCGCAAGTAGGGCACTCACACTTTCTGGGGTTCGCAACTCCTCTAATACCGATATGCAGTATTCACTCATCTCCTGCGATTCGCTCGCCATTTGGACAAGACCAGTGTATCCAAACTCCAAGAATCGGCAGATTGTATCAACCCACCGACCCAAAGGAACAACCCGTCGGCGACCTTGAAATTCCGAATCCGATAAGCCATGTTCTCGCTTGAGGGCTTTAAGAAAATGGATGTTATCCGCGTCTCCAACGGCAGCCACCTTCAATAAATGTTCAACTTCTAACGTGCCATTCGCAACCCGTTTTGAGAGAATTTGAAGTTGAGAAACCGTCAGCCCCATTGAAGACCTTTCGTGGGTTATTTAGTTTGGTTAACAAATGAAAAACTATGCAACCGATTGGAGTTGTTGTTGAAGTTGCCGTCCGAACTCAATTGAGGCTTGATGGCTCACATCGTCCAGATCGTTGAGAAATTCCCTCAATTCAAATTTATGGATCGCCACAAAGCAAATACGATAGTACTGATACGCTAAGTGGCTTCTCCAAAGGCACAGTAACACCAGTTGCCGGAGCGATGCGTGGTAATTGTCATCCATCGTGCGTGCAGATTGCACTCCCAATGCACCCAACCGAAACAATTCGTTGATTTGTTGACGTTCTTCGTCTGGAGTTAGGTTAGATCGTTCTTTCTGTCTTGAAAATTCTCGCAGTTTATCGTCGAACTCATAGACAACTCGTTCACATACTTCGGCGTACTGTGCTTCGAGTTCATCCCGAAGACAACAAGCCACACGCAACCTTCCCGTATCTTGTTCGGGTTGTTTGGATTCAGTAGGGATAGCATTCAGTTCTCGCAAAGGTTCTTGGACTTGGAAATACCTAATCGCATAATCCGAAAACCAAGCCAGCACAGGTTGCCCATTCATCTCTGAGGGAAACTCGAACGGGGTAACCAATGTTGTGATTCGGTGGGTTTCGGCAAGCCAATTTACTTCGGTTGCAGGAGTCCAAAGTGGGCTTGGTTTGTCGCTGATCGAATACGAACATATCTGATTCGACTTCGCATCTCGAACGATTGGAAGGGCATGGCCAACGTGTCCGAATGGCGAACCATTGATCGCAATGATTGACCAAGATGAGGTATCGACCGAATTTTTCAAGATTGCCGACATTGTATCTGTCCCCATTGTTCAAGTCTTTGGCAATAATTCTCCATGCCGAATGGCATTTCGCACCTTTGCAAGAACAGTTCAAGACGTCTGCTCTGCTCCGGTTCAAGCCCCTCTACCATCAAATAGTCTCGCCAGTGATTTGCGAACTCCATGCTGCACGACCACCGAACAGCAGTCTCGATTTTGTAACTTTCCGTCATCCGAATTTCCCACGTCCAAGCGTTCCATTTCTCATTGAGTACGTACAGCCCTTCTAGGTCTGGTCGAGTTGGTTTTCCTGTCCAGTAACTGAAGAAGTTGCCTTCAAAGTAGCAGTCCAACCAATACGCGAAAGCCATTCGCCACCGTGATCCCCAAAAATTGTGTTCTTCGTAGCTGAGTATTGAGGAAGCAGAATCGTTTGCTGGTCGTTCAAAACCAGACGGTATAACAGACTTCCGGCAAAATTCAATTCGAGCTTCTTGGGTTTCTGGTTCAAGGTTCAGCCGAAAGGCTTCGGGTGCTCCCTCAAAATCCTGTTGAAAAATTCCACCGGTGTCAAACGGCGTTGCTGAATGAAATTTTTCCTCGATTTGGTTGTTGTATTGCACTTTTCCCTCGAATGCTAATGCAACGCTACCATAACGAGGATCTGCTCTGCCTGCGTAAAAATACACACACGGTGGAAAACCCAAAAGTTCTTCAACGTGTCGTGTGTGGTCACCACAGTAATTATACTGACCGTCAGACGTTGGAATCACGCCATTCCCCAAAAGTAATTCCAGAAAATCTGGGCGTCCCTCCCGATGTGTTACATGGATTAACGGGATTCGCATTGCGATACGCTTCGCGTCGTCTGAAGCATTTTCTTTGCTTTTGAGGGGTGTTAGTGGAGGCATTGGCTTCTCGGAATTTTGATTCGCTACACAAACCTTACCCCATCTCGTTCAAACGTCAATCGCAATCCATCTCCCTTTGCTCTTCCCCTGCCTACCCCACTTCGGGTATACTGGAAAGGTACGCGGGCCCTGACGGATTTGCTTGCGCGGGTCGGGCTTTTTTGGAATCTTCGTTGAAGGCTTGTTGCTTGTCCGCCGATATTCTCCATAGTGAACAAAAGGACACTTGGGCACATTATGCAAACTCGGATTCTTGGTATCGACCCCGGCTTGAATATCACCGGCTATTCCGTTATTGACCGCACAACCTCTGGGCTTGTTTTGGTCGAGGCGGGAATTATTAAATCTTCGGAAGGAAGAAAAACTCCCGACATGGCAGAACGTCTTCGCGTCCTTTATGATGGGGTTTGTGAGATCGTAAACCAATATCACCCCACCGGTGTGGCGATGGAGCAGTTGTATGCCCACTACGAACATCCACGCACTGCCATCCTAATGGGGCACGCACGCGGAGTGTTAGTCCTTGCTGCGACCTTAGAGGGTATCCCCCTTCACAGTTACGCTGCGACAAAGGTGAAACAGGTGATTACGGGACACGGTCGCGCCAGTAAAGAGCAAATGCAGTGGGCTATTCTGCGAGAGCTTCGGCTTCAACAGATGCCCGAACCGGCGGACGTAGCCGATGCCATTGCGATTGCGATTTGCCACCATAACAACCAAGAGATTCAATCGAATAACCCGATCCAATTTATCGAAGGGCCGAAGACGAAATTACCCTCGATAAGTGGCACGATGGAAACGCAATGATTACAAAACTGACAGGGCAACTGAATCGCGTATTGGATGAGGAAGTCCGCGTCCAAATTGGGCCGTTCGAGTATCAGGTTCTGGTCCCTGAGTTTGTTCGTCGGCAAATTCAACTCAACACGGGTTCGGAAATCACCTTCCATATTCTCGACTATATCGAAGCTAACCAAAACTCGAACCGGATGGTTCCGCGTCGTATCGGTTTTCTTAGCGAGATCGAGTTGGAGTTCTTCGAGCTATTTTGCACGGTAGATAAAATTGGAGCAAAGAAAGCCCTCAAAGCAATGGGGCGACCGATCAAAGAAATGTCCGATGCCATCCAACGCCAAGATGTGAAGTGGCTTACCACGATGCCCGGAATCGGTAAAACATCCGCCGAGCAAATCATCGCAACCCTACGCACAAAGGTAGCGAAATTCTCGGTGGCCTACCCGACGCACCAAGCCGACGACCCGACAGCAACGACAACGGGTGCAACCACAACGGCTCCGCGAATCAACCCGCAGATATTTGAAGATGCCTATGTTGCGTTGATGACCCTCGGCCTCTCGCCCGTCGATGCACGCAATCGCCTTGATCTGGTGATTGCATCGGGCACAGAAATCAAAGAGGTTGCGGATATTATCAACGCCGTATTTAAGAAGAGCGAGAAGTGACCACCGAGTTGGGAACGGTGGGCGACTGGTGTTGACAGAGCAACCAGAAAAATAGCGTTGAACCCAGAAAGGCCACGAGCCCCGAACGTGAGTGAGGGGAGTGATAGCGTAACGGTTGCGATAGTGTTTACTCCGGTCACTCACGTTCCCGGCTCGTGGCCTTTCTGGTTCCTCCCAAGAGCGAACAGGAGCAACTGAGTTTTACCCCTCACCCCTGCCCCTCTCCCACAAGGGGCGAGGGGAAATCGCAACAAAACACCAAGAATTTCAGCACCGAATAAAGGATAATCGAAATGGGCCGCGAAACTGCCAACATCACCACCACCGACGAAAAGAATCGTAATGCCGCACTCCGTCCGCGAAAGCTCAGCGAAGTGATCGGGCAGAAAGAGGTTACGCAACGTCTTTCGATTGCCGTCAATGCAGCAAAGAAGCTTAAAGAGCCGTTAGGTCATATTCTCTTTGACGGGCCTCCCGGCTTGGGCAAAACAACCTTCTCGACGGTGTTGCCAAACGAACTGGGAACCACGTTGCAAATGACGAGTGGGCCTGCTCTCTCAAAACCTGCGGACTTGCTCCCGTTTCTGACGAACCTCGAAGAAGGGAGTATCCTTTTTATTGACGAGATTCACCGAATGCCTCGGGTCGTGGAAGAGTTCATCTATCCGGCCATGGAAGATTTCCGAATCGATATTATCCTCGGCGAAGGTCTGAATGCCCGCACAATCTCGATGAATCTCAAACCTTTCACGATGATTGGAGCAACGACTCGGAGCGGGATGCTTTCAAGCCCGATGCGAGACCGGTTCAAGATGCACGAACACCTTGAGTTCTACACCATCGAAGAGCTTTCGCAGATTGTCCGTGTGAATGCCAAGAAACTCGAAGTCGGCATTTCCGACGATGCTGCGTTTGAACTAGCGCGGCGGTCTCGTGGAACCCCGCGTATTGCCAATTCCCGTTTGTGGTGGGTGCGAAACTACGCCTACAGCGAAGGGGATGGGAATATCACGTTGGACATTGCGAAATCGGCGCTCGATATGCAAGCCGTCGATAGCGAAGGGTTAGACAAACAGGATCGCCGTTACCTCGAAACGCTCATTCAAGTATTTGACGGCGGGCCAACCGGTGTCGAAGCGATTGCAGCCACAATGAACCTTCCCGCTGACACCCTCTCCGACGAAGTCGAACCCTTCCTGCTGCGAGAACAATTCGTAATTCGTTCACCAAGAGGACGCATCGCCACCCCCAAAGCCTTCGAGATTCTCGGCAAAAAACCGAAACAAGAAAAACCCATTGAGAAAGGGCTTTTTGATTGAGGATTGTGTGACAAGAGATTATGCAAGAATATGTGTGTTACATTTGGTTGGGTTTGTTTGGCTTAAATGCCCCAGAAAATTATTTTGTCCAAGAATACAACGAGGATGAAGTACCAACATCTCAGTTTGGTCGAGAACAGAATCAACCCTACTTCGATTACGATTTTGTTGAGATCACCTTTCTGAACAATACCAAAACAATCCTCGAGTTGGTTCAAGGTCACAGCTACTCTGAATCTTACATCAAGGTTGTTATGCAAAAAGCAGAGGAATTGGGTGTTATTGAAGCAAACGTGTTTGTGCTTGCCAACAAAGACGAATTCGAGTCGCCGCAATCTGTAAGAGGTTCTGGATACGATCTTTGGTATCTGGGTGAGTTTGTTTGTGAGGAGTGAGGGGTTCCCTTTTCACGCTGCGAGTGCGGGGATTGATTCTTTGATTGCGCGGATGTGTTTGCAAACGTGGTGGGGGTTGGTTTCGCCTCGGAAGATGGCATCGGCACAGGTGCAGTGCCAGCGAATGCCACCAGTCCAAAGGCGTTCCAACGCGACTTGGTAGTCTTCACGTCCGCCGGATACTTCCCACGTCATAATGCAGCCCGGCTCTTCCGCTTCAGGGTTGCGGTAGGTGATCCGGAACTGGTAAATGTTCGGTAGCCTTTTGCGGTCTGGACCGGGCAAAATGCTCAGAATCATTCCCGAACTCATCGGAGAAATCGTGCTTGTCATGGTATTTAGTTGGGTTAGGGTTATTAAGTACGAGTTTACTTTTTTTCGCCCGAAAATACGATGTCGGTAGTGTGAAGGGTAACGATTTTTCAGGCCGAAAAATCGCTCGAAAATCATTGAGGCGCTCTCTGGGGTTGCCCCGCGACCACGCATTTTAGCTGTGGCAAAGCACTACACCCTAAATCATGTAATCGGCTTCCTCTTTTTTGTCAACGAGGTCACTGAGTTTGAATTGCTCTAAATAGGAAGAATATGCGTCGCCTAGACCTTTCCAAATACGTTGAAGCTCTCGCGTAGCGGTGGTCGTTTTTTTGGTTCTTTTCACGGGTTCTTCAAGCCGGTCAAGGGCATCGACAATGTCGGCAACGGTAATTTCTATCGCAGGTCGAGCTAACATATACCCCCCCGACGAACCGCGTGTGGTCTGCACAAGTCCTGCTGTTTTCAGGTCAAGTAAAATCTGAACTAAAAAGCGTGGGGGTATCTTGTATGGTTCGGTGAGTTCGGTCAAAGGAACGGGCTTCGATTCTTGGGCTCGGGTCGCCAATTCGATCATCGCTAAACAGGCATATTCGGTGCGTGCCGTGACCAACATATCCAAAGCCCTCGGGTACTCTTACTATTTTGGTCATCAAGCTAAGAGTTGCAAGCCGAAAATTCGGGATTCGGGATTCCCGTTATTGTTTCCGTTGATAGGGTTCGCCGACCTTTTCGGCGGGCTGTTTGAACTCTTCGGCGTCGGAAGGTTGGATCGAGTCGAAGAACTTAGAGATGTGCGGGTGTTCGATGGTAAATTTAGGACCGCCGACTGCGATAAAGTAAACACGCTTCTTGATGATGAACAAACGGGCGACCGCGATTCCTTTGTTATTCGGAAGATCGTAAACGACTTCGCGACCCTCGTAGGGGCCAAAGAGAATTTTTTGGCGATGACGTTCTTTTGCCCCTTTGGGTAAATCTTTTTGAAATTGGTCTAACCCCTGTTCGAGAAAGGGAGCGAGGTCATCGAGTAGGATTCGCTTTTTGCCAAAGTCGGGTTTGAGTTCGGGAAAATCCACGTGGGCAATGACATAAATAGCCTGTTCGGAAATATCGACCGACTGATGGGTTGTGACTTCACGGATTTGGCCATCGTCGCCGGTATGATTTTCTTTTTTCGTTTGGGGGCGGCCGGGCATTTGGGCACGCACCCGTCCGCCGGGGGCTTCAAACTCACGCCACGTTTTGGAATCTTGGATCACCCAAATTCCGCACCCGCCACACGCCAAGCAACAACCACCAAACATAAATCCAAGCAAGAGTA
>VYLT01000328.1_pt1 | contig 11136 bp, 7 predicted proteins | sample 5114261 | NCBI WGS metagenome assembly VYLT01 (sample SAMN12291815, study PRJNA351875) | freshwater metagenome | isolation source: freshwater lake | place: USA: Michigan, Little Long Lake | collected 2011-07-12 | reverse complement strand
CAAAAGTGCCGAGGCCGGAAATGCACGCGCCATGGGCAATTACGGACTTTGTCTGCAAAATGGATGGGGTGGCCCGATCGACCTTTCCAAAGCCGCCGACTGGTACCGCAAGAGCGCTGAGGCCGGTTACGCCGAAGCGATGTCATATTATGGCTGGATGCTGGAAACTGGCACGGGAACGACGGCTAATGCTGTGGCCGCTGCCAACTGGTATCGAAAAGGGGCCGAGGCGGGCAATGCGCTTTCCATGAGCAATTATGGTGTGATGCTCGAGAACGGTTTAGGCGTGCGTAGGAATGTCGCGGCCGCAGACGATTGGTTCGTCGCGGCTGCGGAAGCGGGCAGTTTCGAAGGAATGCACAATGCCTACCGCCTTCACAAGACGCGCCAGTACAGCAAAGTCCAGGCGGAACGAGACAGATTTCAAGAAGATCGCGAGGAACGCCTCGACTGGCTTCAGACCGCAGCCGAAGGAAACTACGCGCCCGCAATGGTCGCGTGGGGAGACTACATCGAAGCGAGCCGCACGGGCCGTGACGCGTTTCCCTGGTATGAAAAGGCGGCGAATGCCGGAAACATTGACGGCATGATCAGGTTGGCAAGAAGCTATCGTTTTGGAACCGGCGGCGTAGCCGATCGCGCGATTGCCGAACAGTGGATATGGAGACTTGCCGACGCGGGCGAAGCCAACGCTTTGGAGCACGTCGGATGGGCTTATGAGTGGGGCCTCGGTGTGCCGGTAAACCTCGAAAAGGCGCGCGACTATTATCAACGGGCCATCAATGCGGGCAGCAAGGCGGCAACTTATAAGCTGAAAGAAATCGGGCAAGGCAAGCGCACGGTTCACTACAAGAATGGTGGCTTGTTTTTCGGCGATGAAATGCGGTTGATTGATCGCGGCTATGTCGAAGGGAAGCAGTGCCAGCTGGTTTGTGTCTCTCGCAATGCCTACGGATGCAGTGAGACTGAAAACCGGTGTTACTGACGCCCACGGTACGCCGATCGTATGTCTGTTAAAGCAGAATCTGCGGCAACCTATTCCGTCTTGAAATAATGAAGATCGTCCAAAGCATTTTCGTATCGTAGGAACTGCTGATTTTTTGTCTCTTTGCGGATTTCCCTTCCGGCGACTTCAAAGACGTTTGCGCAAGCAGCGCAATGCTGGCTCAAATTTTCAGCAAGGGCGGCGTCACTTGACGCTTTCGAAAATGACGTCTCGGCACAGACTATAACGTCAATCGCGCGCAACAACGGTGTCGTACAGTGACCTGCACCAACATCTTAGGTCCAAAGATCAATGGAAATCGAGAGCACAACGCTGCTTTAAGCGGGGAAAGAGCGTCTGGTTTCGGCGATCTCCGGTCTAGCGGCGGTGAGGCTGCCGAACGGCACGATTGGATCGACCCTGCCGGTCCCTGCGTTTGACGATGGGAGCCGACCTGGCCCTATTGCGACATTCGCTCTTGTCCAAAAGTCGGTCGGCAAGCTATCGCTGGTCCGAAATTCTTGGGGTAGGTCACAGGCATCAATTATGTTTTGCGAACGGATAGCAAGACCATCGAAGTAAGGCGTCCCGACGAAAAACAAGCGTCAGTAAAAATCCGGACTGAACACCCTGGAGCGAATTGATGCGGCTGCCTGAAGACTTTGTATGTGATGATTTGGCTCTAGAACGCGCGGAACACTTGTTTGATCGCGTGTTCCAGAAATCTCCATCCTTTCCAAAGGCTGTGTTCCGTTGGGTTCGACCGATCGGGCTATTCTCCGAGTTTGAGTTTGGCCTCGCTGATTTTGCGCCTACTTTCAAAATTCTGGCTTCCCATTTTGAAGAATCCGAATTTCATCTTCGAATTGATCGTAGTGGGAACGATCGGGCGCTAGATCGTTTGCCACTCCCTTGGCATTTCGAGGTGTCAGTTCATGAGCTTGATACACTGGAAGAGGTTGTCTCCAACTGGCCGGGATCAACAACCAGTGTACCGAATTCGTCATGGACTGATCAATATGCCTGGGTAGGCAGTTCGGGAATGTGGGGTGGTTTTGGCATTCGTCCGCAGGAGTTGTTCGTTTTGGCGTTCTCTTCAAAACACTCGATCCCCGACTTGCTGTCAATCAATCGTCTCGCATCTGTGTCGGAAGCGAATGATTTTATCCGCAATCGAGAACCGGATCCTAGCAGAGTTGCTTACGAACACAGCATTCTTATAGAATCGTTTAGTTGAGTGACCTGCTTGAGGTTTGTCGGGTTGTCCTTGGCCTTCCCCTCAGCAGTGGTCCACCAGATTTGTTAGCCCGACGGTTTCAAGTTGGCAGCGTTCATGCGGCCATTGACCAGAGCCGCATTTGGTCCGGCAACCAAGGCAAGAACTTAGCCGATAATCGGTCGTTCGGCGGCAACCAGCTTATGACCGACTTCGGCGATCTCTCGCCGGGTGCTGACTTGGTTCTCTAATGACAGGACTGAGGTGACCTTGCCGGATGCCGACACCGACTATCGGGGCCGACCTGGCCCAATGCCGCCATCGCGATTGCCTGACGGTACCAGATGAATACAAATGCACCTCGGCTGTTCTCCTGCCACTTCTGCAAGGCATCAGGTCAATGTTGAAGAATTTTCGCCTCACACTCTTCGCGTGGATTGGATACTTTTCCGCTGTCTTATCGGGACCGGACGCAGTTGGCTTGGCTGGATTGATCCTGTTTGGAGTCTGCGTTGTTTTGGTCCTGACGTACCGCTGCCGGCCTTGTGGACGGCTGTGGCTGAACGATCTTTCGCTCCCGCGTGACTCTTGGAAGTTTCTCGTGTTTGTTCACCGATGCCGCTCGCCTGATAGCCGAGTGCATAGCTGACGTCCTTGCGATCAGTGTGCCGCGCTTGGGGTCGGTGGCCCATCCCTGCGTCTCGATGACCGAAGTTAAGTAACCCGGTCAGTCACCAATCAAAGAGAACCGAGTTATCGTGGCCCTATTGCGACATTCGCTCTATTCCACAGGGTCTGTCGTCAAGAAAACTCTGGCCCAGTTTTCCTGGGACAGGTCACGTGTCACCCATCAACTACGAAAGGAGCCGACTGGAGGCACTGGAATCCGCTAGCCAGCAACCGTCCACGAAACCGTGGGAAGTCCAGATAGGTGCTTAAGTCGTATGTTCGCATAAGGACGAAATAGACTGCAGTTCATCAATGGACGTTCGTGCAGCCTTGCAGAGACTCAAGGTTGACGGCAGTTCGTTCTATGGCATAGTGAATTGAACGCGGAGGTTGCGAATGCGTCTTCTCAAATTGGTCCCGTTGGCACTTGCGGCACTCCTGACCTTGGCACCTGTAGCACACGCATCTTCTACAATTTCATACACCTACGATGCGCGCGGCCGTCTGGTAACAGTCAGCCTCTCTGGCGGGACACATAGCGGCGCAAGCATCCAGTACACGTACGACACCGGCAACAACCGCGTCCGGAAGCTCGTGACGGGAGCCTGACCGGCCCCGGTAGAAGTTCATCAGTAGAGTTTTTCGCCCCCGGTCGCGCCTTCGCGCAGCCGCTGGATCATTGTGCTTGCCGAAAGCTTTCGCCACCATGCTTTTTCCCCACCGTTCCGGTCAGTTCGCCAGAGTTCTTGCGCAAACAGTGAACTCCGCGCTTTCCCGGCTATCAAGGCGGGTTACGCGCGACGCTGGAGTGGTACTTGCGCTCGTCATGTCGTTGTCTGCGGTCGGCACCGCGACTGCGCAGGCGCCTTACCCGCCACCGCCGGTCTTTTCCGCAGTCGACGAGCGCGGGGTCGATTTGCTCAGCGGGCAGATAAAATTCCAGACTCCCTCTATCTCGATCGGAGAAGCTGGCGCTGGCGGGCTGAGCTATACCGGCACCTATGACGCTTTCCAGTACAGGGACAATCTGACCGGAACCATTACAACCAGCGGGAGCGGCGGAGCTTCGCGGACGGTGTCTATCGGGTTTTCCGCCGAGAGTTTTGCGCCGTCGGGTTCGAACTGGGTTTCGAGCCAAGGCACAGGCTCTACCCTTTCGTTTAATGCAACGGCGCAGGAATGGACTTACACACTGCCCGACGGTTCAGTTGCCAAGTTCTCCCGGACGCTAGGCCTGAAAGACGGCCTCTTTGGCCCGAACGAAGGCCTGATCACCAGTCTGACGGCGCCAAATGGCGAGATCACCACCTTCAACTACCGAACGGCAGAAGTTGTTCAGTGCAATGGCAATCCTTGCAGTCGTCCGTTTGTTGTCCTGGAAGAGCTCGTTCGCCTCCAGTCGGTAACCAATAATCTCGGCTACCAGATTCATTTCGAGTACAAGCTCGACACGCAGATCAGGCTCTTTACGAACCAGGACTATGGGCAATACCTGCTGCCCAAAAGCGTGATCGCGTTCAATCTGGCCGATGCTTATTGCGCGCCCGGTGCGATGACGTGCGCCCCGGCCGGCGCCTGGCCGAAGCTTACGTTTTCGACGACAGATCCGTTCTGGTTTCAGGTCACCGACACGCTCGGCCGGACAACCCAGTCGGCCTATGCGTCCAACACGCTGAGCTATACGCCCCCCGGGCTGGGATCGCCTGTCATCAGTGCAACCTACAATCCGACAACGTTCCGGGTGAGCTCAGTCTCCGTCGGTGCGTCGTCCTGGAGCTATGGCTACACAGACGCGAGCGGGCAGCGCACTACTACGACATTCAACCCTGGGGGATCGACCCGGAACATGGTCTCAAGCCTGACCACAGGGCTTCCTGTGTCGCAGACCAACGAGCTCGGCAAAACCACCTCCATGCAGCATGATGCCAATGGCCGGCTGACACAGCTGACCTATCCGGAGGGCAATCAAGTCCGTTACGCCTACGATGCGCGGGGCAATGTCACGGAGCTAAAGCAGGTTGCCAAGTCTGGCTCAGGGCTTTCTGATCTTGTGCAGACTGCTTCCTATCCGGCCTCCTGCTCCAATCCGGTGACCTGCAACCAGCCGAACTGGACGCGGGATACAGCGAGCCAGCAGACCGACTATACCTATGATTCCGTACACGGCGGCTTGCTGACGGTGACTTCGCCTGCAGCGACGAGCGGAGCCGACCGGCCTCAACAGCGGCTTACGTACACCCAGATGTATGCATGGTACCGCCAGACGCCGTCGGGCGGTCCCGCGCAGGCACCAAGTCAGGTCTGGCGCCTGACGCAGACGTCTGCCTGTTCCAGTGGCGTGTCCCCGGGCTGTGTCGGGACAGTCAACGAGTCTCGAACAACGATTGCTTATGGCACGACAGGTGTTGGCAACAACCGCGTTGCACTGAGTATCACGGCGGCAAACGGGACGGGTTCGGTAACGTCCACAACGTCGCGGACGCTTACGCCAGTCAGTAACACGGCCACAGTCGACGGGCCGCTCTCAGGCACGGCAGACACGGCCTACTATTTCTACGACAGCATGCGGAATCCGCTTGGCGTGATCTCCCCGGATCCGGATGGCGGCGGCTCGCTCCTGCGCCGTGCCGTGAAGATGAACTACAATTCGTCCGGGCTCGTTGCATCTGTCGATCAGGGCACAGCGAACGGAACAGACCTTTCCGCCCTGAATGCGATGTCCCCGCTGCAGCGGACGGAAACAGATTTTGATACGCTACTCCGCCCTGTGGCGAGCCGGCTTAAAGCCGGATCGACAACCCTTGCCCTGCAACAGGTCAGCTATGATGCCCGGGGCAGGGTAGACTGCGAAGTGGTGCGGATGAATTCTGCAACATTCGGATCACCGCCGGGGGCCTGCGCTTTGGGCACAACGGGGTCTGCGGGCCCGGACCGGATCAGCAAATACACGTATGACAACGCCAATCAGATCCTGGAAGTGACGGGCGCGTACGGCACGACCCAGGCCGGACCCGATGTTCGCTACACATACACAAACAATGGTTTGCAGGAGACGGTCCGCGACGAAACAGGTAACCGGACGACCTACGTGTTCGACGGGTTCGACCGGGTTTCGAAGCTCCGCTACCCTGATCCGTCCTCTGTCGGGACCAGTTCAACAACCGACTATCACGAGTACAGCTACGACGCAGTCGGCCGGATGTCGGCCGTCCGAATCCGGTCCGGACAGTCGATTGCGATGGCCTATGACAATCTCGGCCGTCTCTCGACACGGACGCCGCCGTCTGGCCAGCCTGCTGTGACGTATACTTACGACCTGCTGAGCCGGATGACCTCCGCAGCACAGACCGGACATACAGTATCCTTCACCTTTGATGCGCTCGGCCGTCAGCTCACGGAAGTGAGCCCGCAAGGCACGATGACCTACCAGTATGATGTTGCGGGCCGGCGCACGCGGGCGACGTGGCCAGACAGCTTCTACGTAGACTATGTCTATGACGTCACCGGCGCCGTTACGGCTATCCGCGAGAACGGCGCAACATCAGGGTCCGGGTTGCTCGCAACCTACGCCTACGACAATCTGGGGCGGCTCGTTAGCATTTCCCGCGGGAACGGCGTCAGTTCGGTGATGACTTACAATGCGTCGCTGGAGCTGCAGTCCATCGGCCATGACCTTGCAAGTACGTCTCAGGACCAGGTTTTGTCCTTCACCTACAACCGCGCGGGCCAGATCCTGACGCGAGGGATGACCAACAACATCTATCAGTACACGGGGCTTTCCAACCTCGACAACACCTTCACCGTCAACGGCCTCAACCAGTATGTCACAGGAGGTGGCGCGAGCTTTGTCTACGGCCAGCGCGGAAATCTCGCGAATGACGGGACACGGGCGTACAACTACGACTTCGACAACCGGTTGACGGAAGTTACCGGGGTCGGGGGCGCCGTTGCGCTATCCTATGACCCGGCGGGCCGGCTCTACCAGACGGCTCAGACCGGCGGCGCGACGACACGGTTTATGTATGACGGTGCGAACCTCGCAGCCGAGTATGATGGCTCAAACGTCCTGCAGAAACGATATGTGCAGGGGCCTGGGTTTGACAATCCGCTCGTTGCTTACACGGGCACGGGAACGGGCAGCAAACGCTGGCTGATAGCGGATGAGCGGGGATCGATCATCGCAGAGACGGATGCGTCCGGTGCGGCCGTGCAGATTAATGCCTATGACGAGTATGGGGCACCGAAGTCGGGAAATTCTGGACGGTTCGGCTTTACTGGGCAGCTCTGGATCGCCGAGATAGATGCTTATTCATACCGCAACCGGATCTACAATCAGAAGCTAGGTGTGTTCCTGCAGACAGACCCAATCGGACTTGCAGGTGGGTTGAACCTTTATGCGTATGTCGGGAATGATCCGGTCAATCTCATCGATCCAATGGGGTTTGACCCCTATGAGTGTACAAACCGGCCTGATGGCGTTCGCGTTTGCGGAGGAGTAACAGTAACGGCTCCCGGAATTGATCCTTCGCCCTCAATTTCAACTCGCCTGCTTTTATCGTGGAATAGTCTGCGCGGTGGGTTAGGTGGAGTGCCGTCTCCGCGTGGTTACTGGCCGAACTACTTTCGCGACTTGTTTGAGCCTGCCGTTGATGACGCCTACGCCGCCATTAGCAAAACGGCCGGCCAGTTTGTTGAATCTTGCGGGGTCGCAAATTTTCAGGTCAGTTTGGGAATACAAGCAGGCGGCAACATAAATCTAGGGGGCGGGAAGCTAGGCGGAAAAATTGATCTGGGGACACTGCGGGCAGATTTTGGAAGCGCCAAGGAACGGCGTGGAACTCGTCTGTCGAGTACCCAAGGAATAGAAGGTGGCTTATCATTCCCGGTGCTGAAGGCCGCGTTCAATAGATCTGGAGTCGACGCTGGTTCTTTGTATGGCGTGTACCAGCGCGAAGGCGGTGCAGGAGGAAATAGGACGCCAGAGAATTTGTTGCGAAATCAAGAGTTCCGTGTTCAGAGATCGACGTTTGTGGGGCTAAGTGTTGATGTAGCTGCCATCTTTGGCGTGAAGAGTGATCTGGGATTTGATATCCCGCAATCAGGCTGGAGCTGTTGACAGGGTGCGGAATGTTTTCTCAGCTAGTAATTGTCAGAACACTATTCTGGGTCGCCGCGCTTGCCGCGTGCGCGCAGTTTTTCTTGTACATCTTAGTACCAAGCTTTGATGGGAAATTTCCGTTTCTGCTTTTTTTGCCTTTGTTGTTGATGCCTGTTTACCTGGTTCTCGGAGCGCGCAAAGCGGGAGTGGGAAGATCCCGTACTATGCTAGGGATCTACTCTGCTTTTTTGAGTTATCTCGTTGGAATGCTAGTTGCTCTCTATACTTTGTTGGTCGTACCCATCCCCGCTGAACATTCCGCGACAATTGCATTGGCAACAAATGTTGCGATGGGATCTTACCTTGCTCTAGCGTTTTTATTTGCGCGTTTGGTTTCGATTCGCGAAAGTTCAATAGCCGCATTCACATTATGGTCCGTACTTTCATTTTACTGGTACTTTGGTTTTTTTTGGATCGAGCGAAGAGTAAAGTGCTTGTCTCAACACTCTGTTTCTAGCTGATCGGTGAATAATGCGGTTGCTTTAGTGGAATCGGGAAAAGTTCGTGTGCCGATAAGTTTTTGGCTTCGCTGACCTGAGCCCTTGGGTCCCTCTGGATTGATCCGTTTCGTTGCGAATGCATCGAAAGTGCCTACGCCGTTTGCGTTGATGGGAACTTCGCAATAGCCGTTTATAACCCAACCCTCGCCCATGCTGTTTTTGCAGATCCAAGACACAGTTATTGGGTTGAATCCAACGATTGAGACAACGTGGTCGTGACCCAGCCCCCTGATCCGGGCCGTTTACTTGGAGACTTCGTTCGTCTTTTTCTGTGACCCCCGATAACTCCGCCGGCTGGGGTCAGAATCCGGTCCGCCGGAAGACGCACGGAGCTCTCCAAAGCTGTCATCCGCCCTCAAGCCACCAATGTCTGTCTTCGGCGAACTCCGGCCCGGCGGCGGTGAGGCAGCCGAACGACTGGACTGAGGTGACCCTGCCAGATGCCGATCGCTACCTTTGAAACCAACCTGGCCCATTGCAGCCTGTCCCCGCAGGCGTAAAACTTGCGAAAGCGATGACAAGGGCAGGCGATGACTACCGAGCGAGAAAAGGAGCTATTTGGACAAGTTCTCGCTAATCTCGCAGCGTGCGGGATCGCGAAAGGCGACGTGTCCATCTCGTACGAGGACTACCTTCAGGACTACGAGGTGGTAATTCGCGAACAGGCATCGCCATTGACTAGCGAAGACCTTGCTGGTGTCGCGCGCCTGTCTTCAGGAGGTCTAATCATTCGCTTCCAAGACGCAGCTACGGACGAGAGGTTTCGAACGCTTGAAGCGTCACAGCTCCATGAGAAATCACGCGCTGACGCGCAGGCATGGCTGAGAGATCGAAACTTGCTGGCCGGCCTGCCGTTGTTTGATCCAGCTACGCAGGACCTCGCGACGTATGCCAAGAGTGTCGAGGCTCACTGCGGCGTTGGCCCGGGAACTGTGTTGGAGGTCCACGACCCGCACCTTCTGACTTTACGCCACGGGTTGGGTTTAAGTGCGCTTTCCGCAGATGCCACCCTGAGCGTCATCAACGCTGTAACAGCATCGAACCTCCGAGATAGCGGCGTCGGGTTTGGAATCATCGGAGGTACGGCGTAGGCCGCCGTGAATGACGGCTATCGGCGATCTCCCGCCGGGTAGCTGTAGAGGCGTCGGACGGCACGATTGGATTGACCCTGCCGGACGCTGAACCCGATGATGGGAGCCGACTTGGCCCATACCCGCCGTTCGTCCTTGTCGCGGCGAATGTCGGATATTGAGAAGGCAGGATGCTCGCGGCCCTCGAACCGGTCGCAAGATTCCAGTTCTCAAGTCGACTTTTCTCAGGGAGGATTACCAGGCGAAGTAGGCCGGGCTCGCCTCGTGTCGTTGGCAAACGCTGCCCGAGCGAGGCCGCCAAGGGATGTATGTAGACGGACGGTGTCGTAGTCTATAGGCCACGTTTCGATGCTCCGTCGGGCCATGGTATCCGGCGGGCCAATGCTGAACCGTGGACCATCAGCGCGCTCGCTGGCCCGCCAAAACCATGCCGGGCTTTGACCTTTGGCTGCGAGCCTATTAGCTCAATCATGAGCCTTTTTTGTTGAGGCACGTTTGCATTACTTCCTGTGCTATTCGACCACCGGTCCAATTCAGGGAAAATACTAGCTCGTTGTCCATCACGATGTTCAAATTTTCTTCGTCGCTCATTTCAGACACCGCAGCTTGGATGTCGGTCAGTCGAAACAGAATGACGCCTGAATCTTTGGAAAGACTATTGGGTAAATGGAACGCCTTTACGGACTGCACCGTTCCGTCGCCGGTCGTCAGCGTTACCTTCTTCTTTCTCTCCTTCTTGATCGGAGGAATAGTTGGACTGCCGAAAAGGACGAAGGAATCTGGGTTGCCGACAACCGGTCCGACATACCCGGCGAAGGACGGCGTGGCAAAATATGTCATCGCACAAAAGCCGCCGGTTGAGCGTGTGTCGTCTAGACGCCAATAGCCGTCAGGACTTTCAAAAACGATTGATGGATCGGCCTGAGAATTGGGAACACTCGCCCCGCCCTGGCCAGCTTTTTTAAGATACTTGTCAAGCGTCGACTGTGCATGTGCGGGTTCACCATGCAGGGCCAGCGACACTAAAAAAGCCAAGATCTGCAACTTCATTCTATCTTCCTCAATCCTGCGGGACGACTTCCAAGTACCCACATGCTTCATTGGAGTTGGTCGCCATGATGTTGCTGCTGTCGATGCTGAGCACGATGTCAGCAACGCGGTATGTTCCACCCCCATCCGCCATCGTTACAAACTGAACTTCGCAGTTTGTGTACAGACCTTCTTCCCACACCTCGCCCGTCGAGCTTCCAACCGTTACGCGGTTGTCGAAGACTTGATTGTAGGACAGCAGATGAAGACGCCCAGTGTCGTCGAAGCTTGGACGCCCCATGCTCGCTATGACGACATCCTCAGTTTTTCCCTGCCACATCTGAAGCATCTTCCATTCGAAGTCCCGTAGCTTTCGCCCGCCCCGCAGCTTCGCTGCTTCAGCGTCAAATGCAAATTTGTGCTGCATTTCCAGGACCGCGGGCTCGTACACGGCCTTTGTCTCTTCCGATAGTTCGTCGAGTTGTTGC